>VFSW01008016.1_pt1 | contig 15248 bp, 16 predicted proteins | sample 5358111 | NCBI WGS metagenome assembly VFSW01 (sample SAMN11554181, study PRJNA540505) | mine drainage metagenome | isolation source: sediment from site ElyBrook_90M | place: USA: Ely Copper Mine, Vershire, VT | collected 2017
AGCCATCCTTATATCGATCTGCGGCCGGTCTACGCCCGGTTGCGGACGTGGATCGTGATCCTCGCTTTGGCAGGCGGCGCGCTCTGGTACCTGTATCGCAACGAGAGCGACGAGGCGCAGGCGGCTCAGGCTCATGTGGCGATGGTGAGGAACCACGTGCAGGAACTGGAACAGAAGCAACAGGACTACCGGCGCATGATGCAGCAGCCGAAGGACGCGGCCATCCTGCAGCAATCGGAGTTTCTGAATTCGCTGTTCCGGAGTAAGGCGTTTTCGTGGACGGCGACCATGACCGATCTGGAGACGGTGCTGCCCTCCGGCGTGCAGGTGCTGAGCATCGATCCCATCACCGGGCCAGAGGGCAACGTGATCATCCGACTGCGCGTGACCGGAGAGCGGGACCGGGAGCTGGATCTGATACGCAATCTCGAAAAGTCAAAGCATTTTGCGCAGCCGCGGCTGGCGTCGGAGTCGCTCGCGACCGCGCAGGGCAGTGCGGGCATGCAAAACGTAAGCGCCGGCAACCTCGTGAATTTCGACATTCTGGCCGACTATCGCCCGTTGCCGCTGGAGAAGCAGACGCACAGCAAGAAGGCGGCGACCCCGGAGAAGACGTCGAAGCCCGGAAAGGTTGAGCGGAAGAAGCCGACCGCCGCCGAGAAGGGACGGCCAGCGCGATGAACCGCACGACGAAGCTGAACCTGCATGTCCTGCTGCTGGCGCTGGTGGTTGCGGCGGACATCTTTATCGGTGTGCGTTTCGGTCTGGCGTGGAGAGCGATCCGCTCCGACCGGTCGCCGGAGTTCATTCAGGAGAGTGTGCGGCTCGCGCAACTCGAGGCGCAGATGAAGCGCCTGAACGGGCTCCCGGAAAAGGTGAAGGCGTCGGACACGGATGCGCAGAAGTTTTATGACGCGCGCATTGCCGCGAACTACTCGACGGTTCTGGCGCAACTGGGGACCGTTGCCGCGAAGAGCCAGGTGAAGCTGTCGCGCGCTGCCTACGTGCAGAATGCGGCGCCCGCGGGAGATTTGACGGAGCTGCACATCGATGCCGGACTGAGCGGTCAGTATTCGGATCTGATGCACTTCATCAACGGCCTCGAGCGAGATCGGGACCAGGTCCTGTTCATCATCAATGGCGTAACCCTGAACGGGCAGCAGGGCGGGCTGGTGAATCTGCGTCTGCGCATGACGACGTATATCCGCGGCGGAGCGACCGACCTGCCGCAGGACACAACCGACGCGAATCCGGAGCCGGCGTCGAATCCCCAAGCGCAGCCTGCCGGGGGCGAGGGACCGCAATGAAGACCGGTATAGAGAACAAGCGGAACCTCGCGATCCTCGCCGTGCTGGGGGCGATCCTGATCCCGACCTTCGTGTATTTCGTCACCTCGGTGTTCGGGGGAAGTCCGTCGCCGGCGCCTGCATCGCAGAACAGCGGGGCGACAGCAGAGAATGCGGCGCCGCAAACGGAAGCGCGCGATGCCAACGGTCATCCCGCGAAGAAGCTGGCGGCGCTGGAGAAACTGGACCCGACGCTGCATCCCGAGGTCATGGCGGGGGCGGAGGATCTGGAGTACAGCGGGACGGGACGGAATATTTTCTCGATGACATCGGTACCGGTGAACATTCCAAAGCCGGTGAACAACGGGCGGAACGAGACAGCAAAAGCCGCCCCACCGCAGCCGGCTGGACCGCCACCGCCTCCGGCCATCGATCTGAAGTTTTTCGGCTACGAGGCCAACAATGGCGCGAAGAAGGCGTTTCTCCTGCACGGAGAGGACATTTTCATCGCCAACGAGGGAGACGTGGTCGATCATCACTACAAAGTGGTGAAGATTTCGCCGCTTTCCATCCAGGTGACAGACCTGCTGTACAACAACACGCAGACGCTGCCACTGACGCAGAGCTGAGCGAACGATGAAGCGGTGAGCGATAGAACGGTCAGCGACAAATCAGGATCGGGATCAGGCTATGAAGTTTCGAAAATCTGAGAACGAAGACGGGTACGTTCTGCTGGCGGTGATTTTTCTAACGGTGATTTTGCTGGTCAGTCTGGCAGTCGCGGCGCCGAAGATCGCGCGTTCGATCCAGCGCGACAAGGAGATGGAGACGATCCATCGCGGGGAACAGTACAAGCGCGCGCTCAAGCTGTACTACCAGCAGTTTGGCTCGTATCCGACGTCGCTCGACCAGTTGGTGCAAACGAATCAGGTGCGTTTCCTGCGCAAAAAATATAAGGACCCGCTGACCGGCAAGGCGGACTGGAAGCCGGTGCTGTTTGGGCAGGCGCATGTGCGGCCGCTGGGATTCTTCGGGCAGCCGCTGATGGCCGTGGGCCTGGCCGGAACGGCTTCGATGTATGCGATGTCGGCCAGCACAACGACCGATGCGAACGGTGTGCCGGTTGCGAGCCCGGATCAGTCTGGAACCAGCGGAGCGTCCGGATCATCGGGCTTCGGTTCGAACTCAGGTTTCGGATCGAGCTCGGGGGTTGGCTCATCGGGGTCAGGCTTTGGGTCCTCGGGGTCAGGCTTTGGATCCTCGGGGTCGGGTTTCGGCTCGCCGACTTCGGGTACTGGATCGCCAACCGGCGGCTCGTCGATGTTCGGATCGTCGTCGCCGACTTCGGGGCCGGGATCATCGACATCAACCTCGCCGTTCGGATCGACCGGCCAGGGAACATCGGCAACGACGTTCGGCGGCGGGGGCCCCATCGTGGGATTCACGCTGCCGGTCGACAAGCCTTCGCTGATCGACTACAAGTTGCAGACCCGTTATAACAAGTGGGAATTCAACTACGACCCGATGGAAGACCAGGCGCAGGCGCTGTCGGGATTGTCGGGCGGCGCGCCGGCTGGAACCAATCCGGCAGGTTCGATGACCAATCCCACAGGGACCACGCCCGGCACGACCACGCCAGGGACGTTGCCCACGAACCCGACGGCGCCCACCGCTCCGACGCCTCCGCAATGAGAAAGGCCCGCGCGATGGCGGGCCTCTTCATTTCTCCGAACTGAAAACTTCAGACCTGGAACGACGAGCCGCAGCCGCAGGTGCTCTTGACGGTGGGGTTGTCGAACTTGAAGCCGGCGGCTTCGAGGGTTTCGAGGTAGTCGACGGTGCAGCCGTTGAGATACATCAGCGAGGTCGCGTCGACGAACACCTTGAGCCCGTTGAAGTCGAAAACCTTGTCCATCATGCCGGACTGATTCTCGAACGACATGGAGTACTGGAAGCCGGAGCAGCCGCCGCCCACAACGCCGATGCGCAGACCGGCGGGGAGCGGATCCTGGGTCGCCATGATTTCGCGCACCTTGTTCACGGCGCTGTCTGTGAGGCGAACCGGGGTAGACTTTGGCGCGGGAGCCGCTTCGGGAATGGGCGTGCTGCTGGTGGTGACAGTGCTGGTAGCCATGGCTGGGAATCTCCTGGGGGAAAACGATCTGCCTTTTGAGTGTACCGCAGGCGGTGGGCAGAATCACCCCTGAAGTTTGGATGCACCGACGGAGCCTAAGTCGCAGGACGTCACCGTGGGCGCACATTCCGCGGGATTTAGCGGCGGATGCCGCGGAGGATGCGGGCGATGGACTCAAGGAGGCGTTCCGGTGCGACACCCTCGGGCGGGGCGATGCCCATCTTTGCGGTCATCTGGAGGGCGAGGCGGTCGGCCAGGGCGCGACGGCGGGGAATATCGATGTCGATGGCGCGGGCGAAGAAGTGGTCGATCACATTGAGGTCGTCCGGCGTGAGACGGGCGACGGCGTCGGCCGGCAGATCGACAGGATTGGGATCGGCGACGGGAGCGGGCGGAGGAGCAACCGGAGCGAAGGCCCCGGCGGTGATCGTGCGCGAGCCGGAGCCACTCCAGAGTGCAGCCTCGGGTGCGCGTTCATGGACGACCAGGGTGCCTGCGGCAAAATCGCCGAGCCTCTTATTGCGGCGGTTGCAGAGCATGGTGACGATACCGACGGCGTAGAAGCTGGGAAAGGCATCGACCACACGGATGAGATTGCGGGTCATGGATTCAAAGAAGGTGATCTGGCGGCCTGAATCGCGGATGACGCGCAGCCTGCAGAGCCTTTTGCCGGGGGTCTGGCCATTCCAGAAGGCTTCGAAAAGCGTGTAGTAGCCCCAGTAGAGCAGGAAGTAGAGGACGATGATGGCGGCGATGATCCATTTGTCGCCGATGCGCGAAAGGATAAGACCGTTGATGCGGGGAGCGGAGCTGATGATGGCGAAGATCGCCAGGAAGATGACCACGTACGCAGCAACCTGCAGGGTGGTATCGGCAAGCACAGCGAGAAACCGGCTGCCGATGCCGGCGATGGGGAATCGGATCGCGACCTGTTCCGGAGTGTCGATGGTAAGCTGATCGGGAGTTTCGGCCATGGCGGGGTTCATCGAAGGGTTTTCGGGCGCGGCACAGGCATGATTTCGAACCGCTGGATCGAGCAACGGCAGGGACTGTGGCGGCGCCTGGATGCGTTGCTGGTTCAGACGGAGCAGTCGGGGCTGAAGTCGCTTTCCGGCGACGAGTTACGCGAGCTGGGGCTGCTCTATCGGCAGATTGCCCAGGATCTTTCCGCGGTGCGGGCGGATCGCGGGTCGCGCACGCAGGAAGAATACCTGAACCTGCTACTGGCGCGTGCGCATAATCGCGTGTACTCGGGCCGAAAGCTGGAAGCGCGGCAGATCGTGCGTTGCTGTGTGGTGGAGTACCCGCGGATTTTTCGCAGACTGTTCCGGTATGTCGCCGTGGCGACGACGATTTTTCTGGCCGGGGCCGCCCTGGGTGCGCTGCTGAGTTTCGCGCGGCCTGCGTTCGAGCGCATGGTGCTGGGACCGACGCTGGTGGCGTCCATCGAGAAGCATGAGATGTGGACGCACAGCCTGGTGAGCATGAAGCCGCAGGCTTCCACCGGGATCATGACGAACAACATCAGCGTGGCATTCTCCACGTTTGCCGGCGGCATCACCGCGGGGTTGTGGACCATCTACGAGCTGTTCTTCAACGGGCTGCAGCTGGGAGTGGTAGGCACGGCGTGCGCACAGGCGCGGATGGCGCTGGATCTGTGGAGCTTTGTCGCGGCGCACGGCGCGCTGGAGCTGCCGAGCATCTTTATCGCAGGCGGAGCGGGGTTGCGCATCGCCGCGGGCATGCTCTTTCCTGGAATTTACAAACGGCGCGATTCGCTGGCGAGGGCTTCAGTGGATGCGATCCGGCTGGTGGCGGGAACGGTGCCGCTGCTGGTGATCGCGGGCACGCTGGAGGCATTTCTCTCGCCGTCGGGAGCGCCGGTGGCGGTGAAGTTTCTCACGGTGGCAGTTTTGTTTCTGTGCCTGGGATTGTGGCTGACTTCGCAGATGCATCGGGCACCGGGCTCCGGGCTCACAGCAGGCCGCGGGCTTTCACTTCCAGATACTCATTGATAGCATCGGTGCGGAGCGCGCCGGGCGTGGTTTCGGCGACGAGCACGCCTTTGGAGCGGAGGCCGGCGAGGATCTGGCGGCGGCGCTCGATGACTTCCTGAGCAGCGGCGGACTCGAACATCTGCGCGGGGGTTTGCGGCTCGCGCGTGGCGGTGGCCTGAATCTCAGGATGGTTGAGGACCAGGAGCAGCACGAGGTGACGACGCGCGAGGTCGACGGCGGCGTCGGCGATGTCGGGGCGGCGGGCGCTGTCGGCCATTTCGGTGATCCAGAGAACGAGCCCACGGCGGCGCTGCAGCTGAGCCACGCGAGCGGCAGCCTTCAGGTGGTCGGCTTCCGACCCTTCGACGCGCGCCTGGGAGAGCGAGTCGATCATGGTTCGCATTGGGCCCGCGCCCGCAGCCGGCAAAAGCTGTTGCTGGATGGCGCGCCCGTAGACGAGCAGCCCCGCCTTGTCGCCGGCCTGCATCACGGTTTGGGCCAGGGCGATGCCGGCGCTGCACGCCTGATCGAGCTGCGTGAGGCTGAGGATGAAGGATTCGTCCGAGGCGGCATCGCGGAAGGTTGGCGCCGTGGCGCGGTGACCAGGCATGGAGCGGCGGAGTTCGAAGACGGTTCCGGAGAGGCGGCCGGCGTCGAGAACGATCCAGACCTGCTGGCTGCGCTCGGTGGTGAACTCGCGCGTGACGACTTTGGCGCGGCGGGCGGTTGCGGGCCACGATATGTTCCGCATCTCGTCGCCCCCGCGGTAATCGCGCAGGTGATCGAACTCGCGGCCCGTGCCGGTGAGGCGCAGACGGCGGCGCTGCCGCTCGATCTGGCGAATTCGTAACAGATACAGTGCCGTATCGTCGGCGGAGCGCTCCATGGTTGGGTAGACGCGGATCTTTTGCGCGGGCTCGGCGAGGGCGCGGCGTTCGGCGAGGCGCAGACGGCCGGACCAGCGCAACCAGACGGGGCCAGGGGTGAAGTCGCCACGGCGATTGGGCGTGACGGTGAAGGCGAGGCGGGCTGGATCGCGAGGGAAGACGGCGACCGTTCCCGACGGAGGCAGAGACGCAAGCGCCGGATGGAGATCGTCGGCAACGTGAACCTGGAGGACGGCGTCGGCGGCGTGCTCCACGCTGAGTTCGACACGGGTTTCACGGCCCAGGACGGGCGAATCGAGGAAGGCGCGGGTGACGCGGAGAGAATGTGCCGGTGGCAGTGACAATATATCGGAGAGGACGAGGAGCAGCACCACGGCGTCCCAGGCGAGCATGAGAAAGAGCCAGTGGAGTCCGAAGAAGCCAGGAATCGTACAGAGGAGTCCGGCCAGGAACAGCGCCAGGGAGCGAGCGGTCAGCGTGATGCCGAAAATCCTGCCGAATCGGCCCTTGTCGTGCGCCGGCGCCGATGCCGGCGGAGGAATCAGCGTCTGGATCATTTGGGCAGAGGTGTCGCAGCCAGCACGTCGGTGAGGACGCGATCGGGGTCGAAGCCTTCAAGTTCGGCTTCGGCCTTGAGGATGATGCGGTGGCGGAGGCACGGCAGTGCGGCCTGCTTGACGTCGTCGGGGATGAGGAAGTCGCGGCCATCTTTGGCAGCGTATGCCTTGGCAACGATGAGCAGGTTCGCGGCGGCGCGCGGGCTGGCGCCGAGGGTGATGGCGGGCCACTCGCGGGTCCGACGCACGACGGCGAGGAGGTAATCGAACAAGGCGGGCTCAACGCGGACGGCGCGCAACTCGCGGCGCGCGGCGGCGAGGTCCTGCGGCGTGACGCCGGCGATTTCGATGGATTCGAACTGCGGCGTGTCCCCCTTGGCGTGATGGCGCTCGAGAACGATGCGCTCCTCGGCGACGCTGGGGTAGCTGACGCGAATCTTGATCAGGAAACGGTCGAGCTGCGCCTCGGGAAGCGGATAGGTGCCTTCGAACTCCAGCGGATTCTGCGTGGCAAAGACAGTGAAGAAGTCGTCGAGAGTGTGTGTATCGCCGTCGATAGTGACCTGGCGCTCTTCCATGCTTTCGAGCAGAGCGGCCTGGGTTCGCGGCGGCATGCGGTTGATCTCGTCGGCGAGGAGAAACTGCGTAAAGACCGGGCCGCGGTGGAAGGTGAACTCGCTGGTCTTCAGTGAGAAGACGCTGGTGCCGAGAATGTCCGCGGGCATCATGTCCGGTGTGCCCTGGATGCGGCGAAAATCGAGGGCAAGGAAGCGGGCGAGGGTTTTCACGGTCATGGTTTTTGCCACGCCGGGAACGCCTTCGACGAGCGCATGTCCGCCGCAGAGGAAGGTCAGGATGGCCTGTTCGATCAGCTCGGTCTGGCCGGAGATAATTTTGCCGAGTTCGGCTTTCCCTCTTTCAAAGATGGCGAGGACGGCGCGAACTTCGCTGTTGTTTTCGACAATTTCGGTCATGCGGTTCCCTGGGTTGGTGTATGGTGCAGCGGGTTGCGGATTAACTGATGAAGCGACGCGATGTGACGGTCGAGGCGGCGGACGAGTGCCATCGCCGAAGCGGGACGGGGATTATCGTACTCCGCCTTCCGAGCCTCTTCGAGGTCGGCTGCGAGGCCGGAGGTGTCGCAGGCGAAGCGCGTGTGGACCGCCCCGGCGATGGCGGCGGGACCCGAGCGCCGGGGTTCCGCAGGCACGCCCCCCCGATGCGACAGAAAATAGTTGAGGGGCCGCGCGGCGGCCGCGATGGCCACCTGGCTGACGCCGGCTTTGGCGTAAAGAGCCCCCATGGACTCGACGAATTCGAGCGGCGAAGCGCGCGGAGGCTGCACGAGAGCGCGGTGGGGACCGGTGCCGCGGGCGAAACTGAAGAGCAGAAGCGCCGCGACACAGGTGGTCTGGAGAATGATTCCGGTGAGGGGCGTGCCGTGCGTGGTGGTCCAGGGGCTTGCGTTCACACCATGCATGAATTCGTCGAAGTAAACGGTGCGGCTGGTGTCGCCGACACTGGCGAGAAGCAAACGCAGGTTGCCGTCGTTATGCAGACCCATGTTCGTGAGGGGCGTAGCCGAAGCCCACCAGACGATTTCGCCTTTGCCTTCGGAATACGAGACGACGACCGCGCCGGTACCGCAGCTTTGTGCGACGCGAACCGCGGGATCATCGCCGATCCAGCGCACCGGTGCGGCCATTTCGAGTTCTCCGGCGCGCGCGAGGGGACCGGGCCCTTCGGGACTGGTGATGCAGAGGTCGGTGAAGAGACGATCGGACTGCGTCACCTTCGCGTCCGGAATGAAGAGAGCCGCGACGGCGCCCGTGGCGACGATGCGTCCTCCGCGGTGGAGGAAATCGACGAAGGGCTGCTGGCGATTCTTGTCGGTGAAGGCGGCGAAGGTGGGCGAGGGCTCCGCGAGAATGAGCGTGGAGTGCGCCGCGTCGATGCCGGCGAGCTCGCCTTCCGGCTGCTCCCAGCGAACGGTTCGATAGCCGAGCCGGCCGAGGAGCAGGAACGCGGCCTTCGCACCCGCCGCTCCGGAGTTCCAGGTGCTGGGCGTGGCATCGCGGTCTTCGCGATTGGGGGCGAGGATGCCCGTGACGACAATGAGCAACACGACCACACCGCAGAAGATCAGCAGGAACTTCGCATCGCCGCTCAGCTTCTTCATGCCGTCCTCAGCTGGCGGTGCAGTTCGAGAGCGCTCTCGTAGTCGGGGCGGGAGGCCGAGCGCAGGCCGTACCAGATCGTCTCGAAACCAAAGGTCTGGCGGCGCAGCAGGGACAACACGGGCGAATTCGGATCGAGCAGGCGGAGATACTCGCGTGGGGTGCGCGCCCGATCGGGCTGCCACAAGCGGCGGCCTTCGAGAGTAACGATGCTGGCCCAATAGAGACAGTGCACCGCGTTGCGAAACTGCTGCCGCGCGGCATACGCCTCGGCTTCGCGCATCCAGTTCAGGACTCGCTCTTCGGTTTGCTCAATGCGGCGTTCGGCGTCGAACTGCATGCGCACGCGCTGGCGGCGCACGGTGCGGAAGGCCCAGACCAGCAGCAGCGCGGAGGCAAGAGCGCCCAGCGACCATTCGATGACGGGGCCTATCCAGGGCGAGCGAGAGCCGAATGCGGCCACGTGCGCCAGCACGCGATCGAGCCAGCGAAACACGATGGCCAGCAGCCGGTCGCGCAGAGAAGGCTGTGTGGAGGTATTGAATTCCTTCGCGGCGAGGATGGCATCGGCATCCCGGCGAGCGGCGGTGAAGCTTGAATTGGCAGACGGGGCGCCGGCGTCGGCGACATCGGCGTCGAGATGGGCTTCGACGGTGGTCATCAGCGCGGCTCGTTTGGGATTGGGGAGAGACTTTGCGGAACGGAGAGCGTCGCTCATCCAGGCAAAATGGACGTCAAAGGAAGTCTTGTCCGGCAGAGTGACGTGTTCGTCGGCTTCGACTTTGGCCGTTTTGCAGGCTGCGGAGTTTTGCGCGCAGGCAGCGGCGAGGGAGCGAAGCGAGTGGAGTGCGGCGGTGTAGTCCGCGAGAGTGCTTTGCTGCAGAACGTGTTCCGAGACGGAGGCCTGGGCATGGTCTGCGCGCAATGCGGGTGCGGACAAGATAAGAAGGGCGAGGATGGCGCAGCGGATGCGAATTATGCCGGCTCCGGAGATGGGTTAGCCTCCGCAGCAGGATTGGTCGTTGTGGCACCGGCGCGCATCATGAGGAATTCGATATCGAACCCTTCGTGGCGGACGCGTTCATCGAAATAGAAGAGGCAGAGCGCGATCGCGGCCACCGGGCCGACGAGCAGCCGGGCGAAGAAGACTCCGGTGAGCTGCACCATCTGGAGGATGTAGCGTTCCGCGCCGTGCGCGCGCACTGCGAGCAAGGTGAGCGGGGACAGAACCACACCCACGATCGCCCCCATGGCAATTACGAGCAGGCCAAGCAGAAAAATGCGGCCTTTGCGGTCAGGCAGAAGCGCCATGCTGCGGCGGACGGCCGCATTGGGACCGAGAGATTCGATGACCGAAGCGGGTATTGCCAGCGAAACGCGGATCGCCGCGTAGATGGCATAGATGAGGCTGGCCAGCAGCTGCATGCCAAAGATGAAAGAGAAGATGCCGATGGCGATCGTCCCGCCGCTGCCGAGGTGAGGAACCAGCTCGAAGACCGCGGCCAGCATGACGGTGGAGAGGATCAGCCACCAGCAGATGCTCCAGTACTGCCGCAGCGTGACCAGGACGTATCGCAACCAGTGGGAGGTCGCAGCTTTCCACGAGTTGCCAACGGAGGCGGATCGGCCGAGATAGATTTCCGCGACCGCCCAGGTGGTAGCCGCCTGCGTAATCCCGTAGCAGACGAAATAGAGAGCCAGGCCCGTCATAACGATGAAGCCGGAGAGGAGGGGCCTGTTCACCACCTGAAGATGCATGCCATTGCGCAGGACGCGTTCGCCCGTCGTGAGCAGAACCTGCAGCACACCGCCGATAAAGCTCACGGCCGCCGGGAGAGCTGCAAGGCTGGCAAACAGCGCAAAACGGGACCGGTAGAGCTGGAAGGTGCGGTCGAGGACTTCGCCTGTGGAAAGAGGCCTTAGATCGTAGCCGGAAGTTGTCTGCGCGAGGGTCTCCGAATCAGCCCAGCTTTGCTCGCCTGACATGGGAAGTGTCTCCGAGTGTGGGCATAGTAGCACAGGAAACAGGAGAAAACACCGGCCCTAAATGAGCATGGGTCTGACGGGATATGAAGGGGGGAGCGGTGAGATCGGCGGGCAAAAACCAGCAACGAAACGGCTGTCGTAATCAGTCGTCGTGCGCGGAGAACCGCCGGTTCCGTTCAGGAACGATCGGCGTCACGTCACTGCGCGCTGCCGTCCCCGCCGGCGGGCAGCATCTGGTAGCTGACAAAGGCCAGGCGCTTGCCATCCGGCGACCAGTTGGGGACGTTCATCGTGCCCCCGCCACCGATGAGCCGGGTGAGCACGTGGATGCTGCCAGCCTGGTTCGAATTCTGCAGCGACATCACGCGCAGGGCGATGGGCTTGTTCGCCGGATGCCCGGTTGTTCCTTTCTCATAGCTGATGAAGACGATGGATTTGCCGTCGGGAGAAGGATGGGCTGTCCAGTTGACCCAGTCGTCGTGGGTCATCTGTTCCGGCGAGCTGCCGTCCGCATGCATCCGCCAGATCTGCATGGAGCCGTTGCGATCCGAGTTGAAGTAGATGTACCGGCCATCCGGCGAGTAGTCGGGATCGTCGCTGGTGCCGGTGCCGGTGGTGAGCGCGTGCTCCTCGCCGCCGTCGGCTGGGATGGCGAAGATATTGAGGGAGCCGTGGTCGGGCCGGGTAAAGAGGATCGTCTTTCCGTCGGGCGACCAGCTGTGGAACCAGGAGGCGGGATGTTCGGTAACGACGCGCGGCGTGCCACCGGCGATGGGCACGACGTAGACGCGGAATTCTGAGCTGCCGGTGGTAGCGCAGGTCATGGCGAGGCGCGAGCCGTCGGGTGAGATGCCGTGACTGCCGGTGCAGCGCGTGGCGTCGCCGGTATCGAGCGACTGAGGAGTGCCACCGTCGGCGGGGACGGTCATGATTTTGCCGGCCTGGTCAAAGATGAGCGTCTTGCCGTCGTGGCTCCAGACGGGGGCTTCGAAGTGCGCCTGCGTCGACCACACAACGACGTCGCGGCGGAAATCGCGGTCGTCGCCGATGGTGTTGAGGGTGCTGTAGAGGGCGAGGGTCGAGGGCAGCGGCGCGGGCTTTTCCAGAGTGACGTGCGAGAAGACGGCCTTCTCGGTCTTGTTGGGATCGTGGGAGCAGATTCCGAGTCCAACGTAGAACGGTTCCGCAAGATGGAGCTGGACGCTGGCGCCGACCTGATGGAGCGGCGCTCCCGGTTCGGAGGCGGCGAACATGGTGAAGGTGTCGCCGCGCTTTTCGATGCGGATGCGGCGCGGGGCTGTGGTGGTGCTGAGTTCGAGGTCTTCGGTGATCGCACCGGCATCGCGGCGAAACTGGAGGGCGGTGAGGCCGACGCCGTGCACCGCAGCGTCCGCATAGGCGGAGCCGGGGTCGAGGGACTGACGGAGGATGAGGATCGCCTTGCGATGGGGATTGTGCTCGCCTGCGGTCTCGGGGAAAGAGAGGTCCGCGGTGAGACTGATGTCGCCGGACATCTTCTTCCAGACGAAATGGAAGGCATCGGTGGTGCCCCAGAGATTGGCGCCCGCGGAGGTGAGGGTGTAAGTGCCGTTGGCGGAATCGTAAGTCGCGGTGCCCGGCGGCGTGACGGCGCCGACGTCGCTCTGGCCTTCGAAGAGGCCGAGAGTCTGCTGTGCGCAGCCCGGAAAAGGCGCGAAAGGCAGGATACATAGTGCGACAGCAAGTACGTTTCGGAGTCGATTCACCATAGGGCTACTGACTTTCCGCATCGCGTTGCACGAGTGTGATGCGCTTCACCTGATTACGGTCGATCGTTTGCGCATTGCCACCGACCTTCACCACGACTTCGGTGGCAGAAATCGACAGCAGATCGCCGTTGAGGATCGACCCGTCGCGAAGCTCGATGGTGTCGTGGGCTGAAGTTCCCAGTTCGTAGCTGATATTGCCACCGGATACATCATCGGGTGCCACAGAAAATGGATATTTGCCGCGATTGAATCCTTCCTTATCGAATTCGAGCATATGCGTGCCCGTAGCGACTTCGATGGCTTTGGGGGTCATCCCCTCATCCTTGCCATCCAGCGTGAAATGGGCGCCCTGCGGAACAGAGTTGACCGTCAAGGCGATGAGCTTCGCAGGCATCCAGGACTGCAGTTCCAGTGGGACAGATTGCGGCACGATCCTCATCGAAACCGCCTGCCCCGAAGCCGTCATGCTGGTTTCGAATTTCACGGTCTCTCCAGGCGCCACGTTGCTGATCACGATCAGGCCATCGCCGATCCTCACATTTTTCTTGTCGAAGAGATAAACGGCAAACCGCGCGTCGGAAATCCGCTTGGTCCAGACGTTCTGGACCTGGGTATCGACCTGATATGCATGTTCGCGCTCCATCGACTCCAGCCCTCGCAATTTGCCGAATGTAAAGCGCACCACGGGCGGCCCGGATTCAGGCCACAGGACGACAGTTGCCGGTGACTCTTTGGCGAAAGACCAAGAGCCCGCAAAGAGAAAGATCGTGACGGCTGCGAAGAAGAGTCTCCCAACACGGACTGATTTCATGGTCGGCTTGTCCGGGAGCCAGTATAGGGCAGGTAGCCGGCCACGGTCAGGAAGATTGTCGCTTTGAGAATGGTGCGCCCGGAGAGATTCGAACTCCCGACCTGATGCTCCGGAGGCATCCGCTCTATCCAGCTGAGCTACGGGCGCGTTCCTTCAGGATACTACGGTGCAGCGGCTGGCCGCGCGGCCTCGGCGACGGCAGCAATGTGGGCCGGACCGGTGCGACAGCAGCCGCCCACCGCCTGGGCACCGGCGGCATACCACGCGCGGGCCAGCCGACCATATTCGGATAGATCCGAGACGCCGCGCCAGCTGCGGGTGGCCGCGTCCCACGTCTCGCCGGAGTTGGGATAGACGATCACCGGCTTTCGATCGCGGCAGCCAGCCCGCGCTTCGCCGATCAAGGCCTCGACATGCTGCGGCGCTGTGCAATTGATGCCGATCGCAGCGATCTGCGCCGCCGCCGCAAGCATTTCCGCGCAGGCCCGCAGCGGCTCGCCGTGGGCGATGTGCATTGCGTCGTGGCAGGTGAACGACACCCAGGCGGTCAGCTCCGGAAAATGCTCGAGGGCGCGCAGGATAGCCTGCGATCATCGAGCGAAGGAATGGTCTCAAGTGCGAGGAGATCGGCTGCGGTCTCGGCCAGCGGTGCGAAGCGCTCCGCATGAAACGCGACGAGTTCGTCGAAGCCGATCGAGTAGCGCCCGTGGTACTCGGCTCCATTGTGCAGAGCGGCGCCATAGGGACCAAGCGATGCGGCGATCCGGATGCGGCGGGGATTTTCACGCGCGTATTGCTCGCGAGCCTGCTCGGCGATTGCGACTGACTGCTGCAGGGCGCGCGCGGCATGAGCAGCAGGGCGGCCCAGCTCTGTGTAGCCGAGTGCGGACACCTGATAGCTCGCGGTGGAGAAGCAGTCGGCGCCGGCGCGAAGGTAGTCGAGGTGGACTGCAGCGATGGTGTCAGGGGACTCATCGAGCACATGCGCCGACCACAGCGGACCGGAAATATCCCAGCCGCGGCGCTCCAGTTCGGTGGCCATGGCGCCGTCGAGGACGCGGATGTCGGGGAAAGCGATGGAATCGCACGGAGTCATCAGACGCTGCCGCAATCGTGGCGGGACCAGCATCCGCGCCACATCTTGCAACTACTATTCTGAAGCAGGGAGGATCGGCAGAAATGCCGGAGAGGGCTAGAAGCTGTTGCCGACGTTGTTGAAGAAGTTGGAGATGGAATTGGTGAGGCGGGTCATGGACGCGATCAGCGCCAGCGCCATGACCGCCAGGATCAAGCCGTATTCGATCAGGTCCTGACCGGAATCATCTCGGAGCAAATCCAGCAGGCGCGATGTGGCGAAGGTCATAGCAGTCTCCTTGCGACTGGCGTACAGGCCACAGAGCAGCGAGGCTGCTGGGGGTGGTTAAAGTAACCATCGGCGATTTCCGCGGCGACGACAATGGCAGCCTTGTGCTATTACGGCGGTGCGAAGGTGTCAGACAGAGGTCGCGCCTGCAGGGCGCAGCATGAGGCCCTGAAGTTCATTTGTGCGGAGTGGATTGCGGGGCAGGCGAGGGTCGAGTAAACTGAAGAAACGTCGGGGCTAAGCAAGACGTCGGGGAGTGGCTCAGCCTGGTAGAGCACCTGGTTCGGGACCAGGGGGTCGGA
>VFSW01008017.1_pt1 | contig 15246 bp, 12 predicted proteins | sample 5358111 | NCBI WGS metagenome assembly VFSW01 (sample SAMN11554181, study PRJNA540505) | mine drainage metagenome | isolation source: sediment from site ElyBrook_90M | place: USA: Ely Copper Mine, Vershire, VT | collected 2017
GAGCCGGAGCCTGGGGTTGCGGTAGATCTCGCGGGTGGAGTGGGTTTTGATGCTCATGGTTTTAGAATAGCGGGAGCTGTGAGCCGGGTGTGGGTGCTGGGAGCTCGAGCCGGGAGCTGGGAGCCCGAGCCCAGGCGGATCGCCCTGGCGTGCGATGCCCGGGGCGATGTTACTTCCGGCTGGGGCTGCCAGCTCGGGCTGCCCTGGGCCGTTTGCCGGAAACCGGCCGCATCCGTACCATAAGAAGAAGGAACTTCAGAGCGAACACCCTGCGCGTGCGACCGCGCAGGCGATCGACGAAGGCACATTTTCGCCGCCTCCTCACCCCTCTTGCGCGAGATCCCGGCGGCCCCGGAAGGCACACATCTTGACATCTGAAACCACCGATATGAATCCTGCCGCAACGGCGGAAAACGAAGCCACGGAACACAATCACGAAGGACACGAACACGAACACCAGCACGACGGGCACGAACACGGAGAGGCGGGGCAGGAGCACGTCCACGAGGCGCATGCTCAGGCGCAGGCGCAGCCGACGCTGAATCCGGAGTGCACGCGCGAGGTAACGGTCGAGGCGCCGGCGGAGGAGGTCACGAAGGCCTTTCGCACGGTGCTGAAGCGGTATCAGAAGATGGCGCGTATCCCCGGCTTCCGTCCGGGCAAGGTTCCGGAGAGCGTGTTGCGGTCGCGCTTTGCCGGGGCGCTGCGCGACGACGTCGTGGAGGCGCTGGTGCCGGATCATTTCCGCGCGGCGCTGGCGCAGCAGGGGGTGCGGCCGGTATCGCAGCCGCAGGTGACCGATCTGCAGCTGGAGGAAGGGAAGCCGCTGACGTTCAAGGCGGTGTTCGAGGTTCTGCCGGAGTTCGCGGTGGAAGGCTATCAGGACGTGAGAGTGGAGAAGCCGTCGGCGGAGCTGACCGAGGAAGAATTCAACGCGGAGCTGGAGCGGATTCGCGACTCGCACGGGCGGCTGGAGACGGTGGAGGAGGATCGCGGGCTGGCGGACGGAGACTGGGCGCTGATCAGCTTCACGGGCGACGTGGAAGGCGAGGGCGTGGAGAAGACGGCGGAAAATTCCGAGGGCGGGGAATCCGCTTCGTCACCTGCAGCCCAGCCGATTCAGGGCAAGGACGTCACGGTGGAGATTGGCGGCAAGGATACGGTGGAGGCGTTCACGGATGCGCTGCGCGGATCGAAGGCGGGGCAGGAGCTGAAGTTCGAGGTGACCTATCCGGGGGATTTCGGACAGAAGCGGCTTGCAGGTAAAACGGTGGCGTACGGCGTAGAGGTAAAGGGCATCCAGAAACGGGTGTTGCCGGAACTCGACGACGCATTCGCCAAAGAACTGGGCAAGTACGAGAGTCTCGAAGACTTCACGAACAAGTTGAGAGAACATCTCGCAGGCGATAAGAAAAACAGGGTTTCAGTCGATACCCGGAATCGACTGGTAGATGCACTCGTAGCGAAGTTCCAGTTCGCGGTGCCTGAGTCGCTGGTACAGAGCCAGATCGACGCCCGGCTGGAACGCGGATTGAGGGCTCTCGCGGCGCAGGGAATGCGCACCGAAGACATGCGCAGACTGGATTTCGACCGGTTGAGGGAAGCGCAGCGAGAGTCCGCGATCGGCGAGGTGAAGGGTACGCTGGTACTGGACCGAATTGCCGATGTGGAAAACATTCAGGTCAGTGACGAGGAAGTGGAGCGCGAGCTTCAGGTAATCTCATTGCAAACGCGGGAACCGCTGGAAACGCTGCGGGATCGATTGAGCAGGGATGGCAGTCTGGCGAGGATCCGCGAGCAACTGCGACGGGAGAAAACAGGTAGTCTGCTGATAGAACGGCTGTCCTGAAAGCGCGCAATCGGGCGCGGGTGATACCTGTCACAGACGATGAGGCGGTAAAGCCTCAGAACTGAGAGTAGAGGCAAAGATGGCGTTAGTACCCATGGTGATTGAGCAGACGAGCCGCGGAGAGCGGGCGTATGACATTTACTCGCGACTGCTCCGCGACAACATTATTTTTCTCGGCACGCCGATTGACGACATGATCGCGAATCTGGTGATCGCGCAGTTATTGTTTTTGTCCGGAGAGGATCCGGAGAAAGATATCCAGCTGTATATCAATTCGCCGGGCGGTTCGATCACCGCAGGGCTGGCGATTTACGACACCATGCAGTTCATCCGCAACGATTGTGTGACGTATTGCATCGGACAGGCGGCGAGCATGGGAGCCTTTCTTCTGATGGCCGGCACGAAGGGCAAGCGGTTCGCGCTGCCGAATTCACGCATCCTGATCCACCAGCCGTCGATGGGCGGATTGGCGGGGCAGGCGACAGACATCGATATCCACGCGCGGGAGATCATTCGGATCCGCGAGATCACGAACAAGCTGATGGCCAAGCACACCGGCCAGGGTCTGGACAAGATCGAACGAGACGTGGAGCGAGACTTCATCATGAACGCGCCGCAGGCGAAGGAATACGGGATCATCGACGAGATCATCGATCGCCCGCGGCCGACCACCAGCAGCCAGTAATTGTCTGACTGAATTTTCCCTGAGGTAGAGGAGCAGCCGCAGATGAAAACACGCACGGGACCGGACGAGGCCTTACGTTGTTCGTTCTGCCATAAGTCGCAGGACGCCGTTGCCAAGCTGATTTCATCGCCGAGCGACTATCCGCGCGCGTACATCTGCGACGAGTGCGTGGCGGTGTGCAACTCGATTCTGGAGGACGACCGCACCGAGACCACCACCGGGGCGGCGCCGACGCATCTGCCGAAGCCGCAGGAGGTCAAAGCGTTTCTGGACGAGTACGTGATCGGCCAGGATCAGACGAAGAAGAAGCTGGCGGTGGCGGTCTACAACCACTACAAGCGCGTGCAGATGAACCGGACGCGCGGAACGGATGTGGAACTGTCGAAGTCGAACATCCTGCTGGTGGGGCCGACGGGCAGCGGCAAGACGCTGCTGGCGCACACGCTGGCGAAGATGCTGGATGTGCCGTTTGCGATCGTGGATGCGACCACGCTGACCGAGGCGGGATACGTCGGCGAGGACGTGGAGAACATCATTCTGAAGCTGCTGCAGGCGGCGGACGGGGATGTGGCGCGGGCGCAGACGGGCATCATTTATATCGACGAGATCGACAAGATCGGGCGGAAGGATGAGAATCCGTCGATCACGCGGGATGTCTCGGGCGAGGGCGTGCAGCAGGCGCTGCTGAAGATCCTCGAGGGGACGGTCGCGAATGTGCCGCCGCAGGGTGGGCGCAAGCATCCGCACCAGGAATTCACTCCGGTGGACACGACGAACATCCTGTTCATTTGCGGGGGGGCGTTTGTAGGTCTGGAGCGGGTGATCGGGCGACGGATCGGCAAGAAGGCGCTGGGATTCAAAGCGATCGCGGACAAGGATAAGGAAGCGCAGGATCCGAATGGCCCGCTTCATCCGCAGCGGGACAGCGAGATGCTGCGTCAGGCGGAGCCGCAGGATCTGATCCGGTTCGGGCTGATTCCGGAGTTTGTCGGGCGGCTGCCGGTGATGGGGATTCTGGACGAGCTGGACGAGGCGGCGCTGGTGGAGATCCTGACCAAGCCGCGGAACGCCATCATGAAGCAGTACCAGAAGCTGTTCGATTACGAGGGCGTAAAGCTGACGTTCAGCGAGGATGCGACCAGGGCCGTGGCCCAGGAAGCGCTGCTGCGCAAGGTTGGAGCGCGCGGATTGCGGATGATTCTCGAAGAGCTGATGCTGGATCTGATGTATCACCTGCCGAGCAATAAGAAGGTGAAGGAGATGGAGATCCAGGCGGAGATGGTGCGAAACCGCAACCTGTCCATGATGCTGCTGGACAAAGCCGGCTGATTGCACCGTTACCGGTGCAGGGGATTCTTCGCCGCACCGGACTCGATCTCCGTGGAACGGTCGATTGCCAGCGATTCCGGGGCCGCTCTGTGCTGCGGGGCTTCTCTTTTGCAGGCCGTGCCCAATCACACTCCCTCGTAACGCCAAAGATGGCGTCCCGTGACGCATCCGCCCAGCGGATGGGTTACTCTTCTCTTAAGAGCGCGACCCGTTACAATCATCGGAAGACCCCACCCCGGAAAGGAATCCCGTGAGCCAGCCGTCGAAAGAAAGCCGGGAACGAAACGAACTGCGCAAGTTCCCCATGATGCCCATTCGGGACATGGTGATCTTTCCTCACATGATGACCCCATTCGTGGTGGGTCGCGAGTCGAGCGTGCGCGCGCTGGAGGAGGCGCTGAACGGGGAACGCAAGATCTTCCTGGCGACCCAGCACGATGCGCGGGTGGATGAACCACGGCCGGACGAGATTTACCAGGTCGGCACGGTGGGCAACATTGTGCAGAGCGTGCGCATGCCGGATGGCAACATCAAGGTGCTGGTCGAGGGGATCGAACGGGCGCGCGCCGTCGAGATCAACGACTCCGACGGGTTCTTTGTGGCAACGCTGAAGGTGGCGAAGCCACTGCCGGAGATCACGCCGCAGATCGAGCAGCTGGTGCAGCGGGTGACGTCGCTGTTCGAGCAGTACGTAAAGCTGCAGCAGTCGCTGAACGTCGAAACCGTTGCTTCCGCGATTCGCACCGACGAGCCATCGAAGCTGGCCGACACGATCGCGGCCAACCTGCAACTGGAGGTTCCGGACAAGCAGGAGCTGCTGGACATCTTCGATCTGCCGGAGCGGCTGCTGAAGATCGCCGATGTGCTGGATATCGAGATCGAGAAGCTGAACATGGACCGCAGCATCCAGTCGCGTGTGAAGCGGCAGATGGAGCGGGCGCAGAAAGAGTACTACCTCAACGAGAAGATCAAGGCGATCCAGAAGGAACTGGGGCGCGGCGAGAAGAGCGAGTTCGACGAGCTGAAGAAGAAGATCGAAACGGCGGGCATGCCGAAGGACGTCTTCGAGAAGGCGACCCAGGAGCTGAAGAAGCTCGAGGCGATGCCGCCGATGTCGGCCGAGTCGACCGTGTCGCGCAACTATCTCGACTGGCTGCTCGCGGTGCCGTGGAAGAAGAAGTCGAAAGAGACGCGCAGCATCGATCACGCGGAGAAGGTGCTGAACGCGGATCACTACGGCCTGGAAAAGATCAAGGAGAGGATCCTCGAATTTCTGGCGGTGCGCCAGCTGGTGAAGAATCCGAAGGGCTCGATCCTGTGCTTTGTTGGGCCTCCGGGCGTAGGCAAGACGTCGCTGGGGATGTCGATTGCGAAGGCCACGGGGCGCAAGTTCGTGCGCATGTCGCTGGGCGGCGTGCGGGACGAGGCGGAAATTCGCGGGCACCGTCGGACCTACATTGGGGCGCTGCCGGGACAGATCATCCAGTCGATGAAGAAGGCGGGCACGCGCAATCCGGTGTTCATGCTGGATGAAGTGGACAAGATGGCTTCGGACTTCCGGGGCGATCCGGCGTCGGCGCTGCTGGAGGTTCTCGATCCGGAGCAGAACCACAGCTTCCAGGATCATTACCTCGACGTGGAGTACGACCTGTCGCAGGTGCTCTTTGTCGCGACCGCGAACGTGCTGCACACGATTCCTGCGGCGCTGCAGGATCGCATGGAGATCCTGCGGCTGCACGGCTACACCGAAGTGGAGAAGCTGGAGATCGCGAAGCAGTATCTGCTGAAGAAGCAGCGCGACAACACCGGCTTGACGGAGAAGAATCTGGCCTTCACCGATGCGGCGATTGCGGAGATGATCCGCAGTTACACGCGCGAGGCGGGTGTGCGCAATCTGGAGCGCGAGATCGGGAATGTGTGCCGCAAGGTGGCGCGGCGCGTGGTGAAAGCGGGCGCGAAGCACAAAGAGACCATGACGCCGGAGAATATCTCCGAGTTTTTGGGTGTGCCGAAGTTCCGCGACTCATCGGTGCATGAGAAGAGCGAAATCGGCCTGGTGAACGGGCTGGCGTGGACCGAAGTAGGCGGGAGCATCCTGCAGACTGAGGTACAGGTGCTGGACGGCAAGGGCAAGCTCACGACGACGGGCCAGCTGGGCGACGTCATGCAGGAGTCGGCGCAGGCGGCGTTGTCGTATGTGCGGAGCCGTGCGCATCATCTGGGCCTGCCGCGGGACTTCTATCGCAACGTCGACATTCACATTCACGTGCCGGAAGGCGCGATCCCGAAGGACGGACCCTCGGCGGGCATCACGCTGGCAACGGCGCTGGCCAGCGCGCTGGCAAAGATTCCGGTGCGGCGCGACCTGGCGATGACCGGCGAAGTGACGCTGCGCGGGAAGGTGCTGGCGATCGGCGGGCTGAAAGAGAAGCTGCTGGCGGCGCATCGCGCGGGCATCTTCGAAGCGATTCTGCCGGAGGACAACCGGAAGGATCTGCCGGAGCTGCCGGACAATCTGAAGAGCGCGATGAAGCTGAACTTTGTCGACACGATGGACGAGGTGCTGAAGATCGCGCTGGAAGGGCCGCTGCCGGAGATGAAGGAAGAGACGCCGGGCGTGCTGGAGGCGGGCGTGCTGAATCCGGTGCAACCGGAGCAGAGGCCGCACCAGTAAGGCGGTAGCTTGTAGCCGGTGGCGAGGAGCGGTTGGCGAAAAGCTGTTAGCGAAAAGCTGTTAGCGAGAGGCTTTTGCGAGAAGCAGCCGGCGCTTAGAGCGAAAGGTGAAGAGAGATTTGGCCGGCGCGTACTTCAAGGTACGCGCCGGATGCTTTTTGGTGCCAGTGTTTGAGGTCGAATTCCCACCCGGCGTGAACGGGATCGAATGAGATCAAACTGAATGTCAGAGGCTTGCCTGCCAAGCACTGCTCGGGTTTATCTGAGGCTTCGAAAAAATCAGCCTCGCCATGACCGACGACACGGGCGCGACCATCGGCATCGACCAGCACCGCGGTCTTCTCATCTACGCCGATGCCGTGAATCGTCTTCGTTTGCCCGGACGCCAGAATGCGGGCCATGAAGACGAGCAGGCGGCCTTCGCGCTTGCGCGTGTCGAAGTGTGTGTCCGTGATGATGCCGCGGAGAATGGGAATGCCGAAGAGGTCGCGGGCGATCACGACCTGGCGGTTGAAGGGGTTTGCGAGTGCGGCCTGCGCGGTGAGGTCGGGGCCGTCGGGCGGGTCATTCTGGGCTGAATAGATGTACTGGCCGAGGACAGCGAGTCCGGCGCTGGTGCCGCCGATGGGGATGCCGCGCCGGACGGCGTCGCGCAGGGCGGCTTCGACGGGAGTTCCGGCCCAGAAATTGATGTAGCGGGCCTGGTCGCCGCCAGCGATGAAGATCGCGGAAGCATGTGTAATCGTGTCGATTACAAAATGGCTGGCGGATGCGGCGCGGTTGGGAGTGATGAGAGTGGCGACGGAGTTGAGGTGGCAGAGGTGCTGGATATAGGGGTTGTAGTCGTCAGTTCCGGCGGCGCGGAGGATGAGAAAGTCGCCGCCATCGGCGTGATCGCAGAGCCAGCGGAAGGCTTCGTCGAGATCGGTGCCGCCGCCCATGAGGGCGTATCCGGCGCGAGGATGGACGGTGACGTTGTGCGGTGCGCCGACGCGGATGTACTGATAGGGGGTGCCCGTGCTCTGGGTCGCGGTGTGCGCGCTTCCCACATCTGCCAAAACCGGGCAGATATGGGGCACCCAGAGGTTCGCGCTGAACAAGAGCAGCAGAGTGGCGAGCTTCATAGCTTCGCGAGAGCCTGGTCCAGGTCGCCGAGAATGTCGGCGATGTCTTCGATGCCGACGGAAATGCGGACGAGGCCTTCGGTGATGCCGATGCGGTCGCGTATCTCCTGAGGAAGAGCGGCGTGGGTGGTGGTTGCGGAATGGGAGATGAGGGACTCGACGCCGCCGAGGGACTCGCCGTTGGTGATGACGCGGACGGAGCGGAGGAGCTTGTCGGCGTTGGCGCGGGAGCCGACTTCGAAGGCGATCATGGAGCCGAAGCCGGACATCTGGCGTTTCGCGAGCTCATGCTGCGGATGGTTTGCGAGGCCGGGATAGAGGACGCGGCTGACCTTCGGATGCTTCGACAGATAAGCAGCCACTTCTCGGCCGTTGGCGTCGTGCTGGCGCATGCGGACGGCGAGGGTCTTGACGCCGCGCAGGATGAGCCAGCTCTCGAAGGGCGAGAGGATGCCGCCGGTGCACTTCTGCACGAAGCGGAACTGCTCGGCGAGATCGGGACGGGTGGTGACGAGGATGCCGCCGAGTCCGTCGGAGTGGCCGTTGAGGAATTTCGTCGTGGAGTGCATGACGACGTCGGCGCCCAGTTCGATGGGGCGCTGGAAAAAGGGCGACATGAAGGTGTTGTCGACGCTCATGGGGATGCCGTGCTGGTGGCAGAGGTCGGCGACGGCGCGGATATCGGTGAGGGTCATCATCGGGTTGGTTGGGGTTTCGATGTGGACCAGCTTCGTCGTGGGGCGGATGGCGCGCGTGACGTTGTCGGGGTTCGAGGTGTCGACGAAGGAGAACTCGATGCCGTGATGGGGGATGACCTGGGTGAAGAGGCGCGTGGTGCCGCCGTAGACATTGTCTCCGCAGATGACGTGGTCGCCGACTTTGAGCATGGTGACGAGCGCGGCGATGGCTGCCATGCCGCTGCCGAAGGCATGTCCGGTGGAGCCGCCTTCGAGCGAGGCGAGGCTGGCTTCGACGGCGTCGCGGGTCGGATTCGAGACGCGGGAGTACTCCCAGCCGCGGTGCTCCTCGATGCCCTGGAGCTCGTAGGTGGAAGTGAGATAGATGGGGACGTTGACGGCCCCGGTGCGGGGGTCGGGTGCCTGGCCGTCGTGGATGGCGCGTGTGGAGAAGCCGAGCTTGGAAGTCATGGTCAGTTCCATCTTATCGAGTCGGGAGGGCGATGACGGGGCGCGGTGGCAGGCAATTTCCTCGGGCAGCCGAGCACTACGATGGAGGCGAGTCGGATGATTCCAAGGCAAGACCAAAGCAGGAGAAAGACGGTACCGTTAGCTGGCCGATAACGGCGTTCCTATTGATGAATGAGCAGGAAAAGAGTTTGCTTCTTGCTATGGGGTGAACCTGGCCGTCTCAGTTGAGAGGGGTGGCGAGGGACCGAGGGACTTTCCCGCCGGGGTCAGGATAAGCGGGCGGGTTCGGCGATGGGGATGGGGACCTGTTCGACGATCTCGACGGCAAAGCCCTGGAGTGCGGGGACGTGCGTGGGGGTATTGCTGAGCAGGCGGATGCGGTGGATGCCGAGGTCGGCGAGGATCTGGCCGCCGAGGCCGACTTCGCGGAGGGTACGCTGGTGGCGGTCCTCGTGGCGTTCGCGGGCGCGGGCCTCGCGATGGAAGACGATGCGGTGGGGTGTGACGGTGCGGTCGATGTCGAAACCACGGCTGGCGTTGTGGAGGTAGATAAGGGCGCCGCGTCCGGCATCGGCGATCATTTTGAGCGACTGGCGCATCGTGCTCTGGCAGTCGCAGAGAGTGGTGCCGAAGACGTCGCCGGCGAGGCAGTGGGAATGGACGCGGACCAGGACGGGCGGCTCGTTTCCGGCGGGGCTCTGGTGGACGTCGCCGCGAACAAGGGCGACGTGGCTCTGGCCGCCGTGGACTTCGCTTTCGTAGGCAATCATGAGGAAGTCGCCCCACGGGGTGGGCATGGGGCTTTCGGCGACGCGGACGATGTAGCGTTCATGCTGGAGCCGGTAGCGGATGAGCTCGGCCACGGTGAGCATTTTGATACCGTGACGGTTACAGAATTCGATGAGGTCGGGGACACGGGCCATGGTGCCGTCGTCCTTCATGACTTCGCAGATGACGCCGGCGGGGATGAGTCCGGCGAGACGAGCGAGGTCGACGGAGGCTTCGGTCTGGCCGGCACGAACGAGGACGCCGCCTTTGCGCGCACGCAGGGGGAAAACATGGCCGGGGCGGGCGAGGTCGTGCGCGGTGGAACGGGGATCGATGGCGGCCTTGATGGTGTGGGCACGGTCGTAGGCGGAGATGCCGGTGGTGACGCCTTCCCGGGCTTCGATGCTCTCAGTGAAGGCAGTGCCGAAGCGGGAGGAGTTCTCCTGGGTCATGGGGCCGAGGCGGAGGTAGTCGGCGCGCTCTTCGGTGAGGGCGAGGCAGATGAGGCCGCGGCCTTCGCGAGCCATGAAGTTGATGGCGTCGGGGGTGACATGCTCGGCGGCGAGCATGAGGTCACCTTCGTTCTCGCGGTCCTCGTCGTCGACGACGACGATCATGCGGCCGGCTTTGACTTCTTCGAGGGCTGCGGGGACGTCGATCATGACGTTGGGATCGGGCATGAGACTATTGTCCGATATTGCAGGGTGGCGCGGCGAGTGGGGATGGTTCGCGCATCAGCTTCATCCAGATCCTCGTTCCCACATCTGCTAACAGCGGGCAGATGTGGGCCACCCGGGGTTGTCGTTCCTTCCCACCCGGGGTTGAGGCCTCCCACACGGGAGACAGATTACGGGAGTGCGGGGTTGCTGATTGGGAGTCGTGCGCCACCCGGAGGTACGGGTGAGGGATTCCACCAGGTTTCGAGGGTCACCGGTCCGGCGGCTCTGTTGCAGTAATGCCGATAGCTTGACCACGGCCAGTCTTCAGGAGCCGAGACCAGGCCGCGCGTTACGGGATTGCGGTGGATGTAGCGGAGCTTCTCGACGCGTTTGCGATCGGTGATCACATTGAAATCGTAATAGCGGGCCTGCCAGAATGGCCGCTCCAGGGAAAGGCGCGAGACGGAGATCTTAAGGGCCTGAATGGCGCGTGCGAGGCTGCCCAGGGCAGGTTCGGTGACCAGCAGATGGACGTGCTCCGGCATCACAACGTGGCCGATGACGACGAATTCGTAGCGGATGCGGACTCTCTCGAGCGCACGCTCGAAGCGGGTCCGGGCCTCGGCTGAGCCGAGGTGCTGTTGGCGATGAAAGCAGCAGAAGGTGATGAAGTGGTGGTGTCCTGAGTTTTGGTAGCGGACAAGGCGATGCTGCATGCGATCAGGGTAGGGCAGCGGGACTTCCGGAGACAGATTACTGGAGTGCGGGTTGCTGGTTGGGAGTGGTGCGTTCCCACATATGCCAAAGTCGGGCAGATGTGGGCCACCCGTTGGGGTCTTGGATTGGTCAGAAAACAGCCGGTATGCTGTTGCGGCCTCCATGGGGTCCGGGCATACCGGAGACAGATTACGGGAGGGCGGAGTTGGCGTGTCAGGGGTTGTGCGTTCCCACATCTGCCAAAGGCGGGCAGATGTGGGCCACCCTTGGGGTCTTGGATTGCCAAGAAAACAGCCGGTATGAGGTTGCGGCCTCCCGCATCTGCCAACGGCGGGCAGATACGGGCCACCCGGGGATGCGGGTAGACCTGGGCCACCCGCCACCCGTTGGATCGTGCGCGGTGACAGAGCGGCCAAGGGAGTTTCGCCCTGATCTGGGCCACCCGCCCGGGGTTGTCGTGCTTCCAGGAGTCGTCGTGCTTCCCACATCTGCCAACAGCGGGCAGATGTGGGCCACCCGGCCGCCCCAAGTTACTCTGCAGCTCCCGTCTGGGGGAGACGTGTCCTTACTGAAAACCATGCGTAGCATGGCCGCTCTTAACTGGTAGCTACCGTCCGAGGCCAAGGGACTGGAACTGATCGTTCGAGTCGTCTTTGGCAAGTTGAAGCCGGGGCGTGCATAAACGTTTGCCGATGAAGAGGAAGGCGAAGCCGAAGATAAAGGCGTAAACCAGCCAGTCGATTATGCGGATCACGATGGGCACCGTCAGGAAGAGGACGGCTACCGTCGGGGCCCCATAACAAGCTACGTATAGCAACGCACGATAGGTTTGTGACACCCGAAGCAATCTGTTGCAATGAGGGCACGGAAACTGCGTTGCGACGTTGATCTTCTCCAAGCCGATACTGCCATGGCACACCGGGCACACGCCGCGAGGGACCCTTTCACATTCCATCATCATTTCGCCTATCGTCGCCAGCGTCGATCAGTGAGATTGGCGATAATCTCGCACCATCTGGTTCAACTGCTGATAGTCAGCTTTGAGGGCTGCGAGGGTCGGCCCTTTTGTGCCGACTTGCGATAACCACTTCGCAGCCATTGCGGAGGCTGCCGCTGCCGGAATTCCCTTTGACTCGAGATAGGCAACTACTTTCGCCGACACGTTCATTTCGGCGCTTTGCACGGCCCTCGGCAGAACGGTCGCCGCCTCGGCACAATAAAGAACGCATACGGCTCCCGCCGCAGATGCCGCCTCCCACGCGACGTAGGTCCGTGGATCGCTCATCGTCGCGCCAGTTACACCAAGGGTATGCAAACCCGCCATGTTGTTTCCGAGGTAGGGATCGAGGCCCGGACTGTCCCCGGCAACATACTTCGCTGTTCCGACCGTGTTTCCATTGGCGTCCGTGATGTTGACCGCAGTGAAGTCTCCGTTGGCGTCCTTTGAACTCCCGACCTGACCGAGCGTCGGCACATTCAGGCCGCTGTTGTTGCCATGCTGCCCCGCTATATAAGCATCATTGCTGATCGTCTTGCACTGCCCATTGGCGTCGCATACCTGAACGTCGTTTCCGTCCGGATCGGTGCTGGTCAATGGATTATTCAGTACGTAACTGTACAGGTTGAGGCTCTGCGGATTCTCGAACTTCGCCCAGGGAACCGGAGCAGGGTCAAGTCCATCATCGACGTAGTCCGGGCTCAAGAATCTCCCCATCGTAGATGCGTAGTACCTGGCGCCGAAGTAGTCGTTTCCTGATTCGGTGTCTCGTTCTTTGCCGGTACCACGTGGGTCGGTGGCACAAGATTCCAGATGCGTCGTAGCTGCAGGTCCGATTGTGGATTCGACTATGACGCTAATGCTGGCTGGTCACCGTAAGAGTATCCGAGCGGGCCGGCCTGGCGCGAAAAGGCTGGCCTTGTGGGCCAGCCTTTTCGCCGTTACGGTTGGAGCGGGTTACTTTCCGCCGGACTTCTTTGCGGCTGCCTTGTGATGGTGCGGCTTCGGGTTGCGAGGCTGCGCCGTGATCGAGCTCTCATCGACCGCGGTGGTGCCGGGCACGTCGTTGTCGAAGGTGGCGCCGGAGGGAACGAGGTAGTCCTGCACCTCATCCTGGCCGCTGGAGCCGGTTTTGACCTGGATACGGCTGGCATCGATGCCCTTGTCGGTGACCAGGTAGTCTTTGGTGTCGACCGCACGCTGCGCCGCCACATCCTGCGCGGTCATCTGCTTGCCATGATGGCGTCCCTTCTTTTCGGGCAGAGGAGCAGAGTTGCCGACCACGATTACAGTGGCGTCCGCTTTCTGCTGGGCGTTGAGGGCGACGTCGTCGAGGCAGGCCTTGGCTTCATTGTCCACGCGAGTCGGGCGCCGCTTGTCGCCGAACTGAATGGCGCAGAGGGTCTGCGTCTTCGGAGCCGGCGGTGGAGGCGGAACCTGTACTTCAACGGAGGTCGTTGACGAAACGGTATGCGCCTTGTCGTCCTGCACGCTGCAGGTGACGGTGATATTGCCCGCCGGCTCGCCGGTGGTGGAGAGGGTGGCTGAGCTGCCCGTGCCGTTGATCGATCCGCTGGAACTGGAGAAGCTGTAGGTCAGCGGACGGTTTTGCGGACTGGAAGCAGTGGCCGTGATGGTGGAGCTGGTGCCGGACATTACCGTGGCTGGGCTCGCCGAGCAGCTGATGGTTGGCGGATCAAACGGCTTGACCGTGAAGTCGGAGGAGCAGGAGGCGGTGGTGTTGGGCTTGGTGCCCTCCTTGCCCTTCTTGCCTTCCTTGGCATCGGCTTTCACCGTGTAGTTGCCGGGATCAAGCGAGGCGGTGTTCACCGTCGCAGTGGTTCCATTGCCGGTGACGCCGGGACCACTCCAGTTGTAGACGACATCCCAGTTCTTTTTTGTGGCCACGGAACTGGCGGTGGCGGTCACGGTTTGCGCGTCCCCCGGATAAATAGAAGGGGCGCTCGCGTTGCAGTCCAGTTTGAGAGGCTCGATCTTCTTACAACCCATAGAGAGGAAGATCAGGCCAGTCGATGCCAGAACCAGACAAGAATACTTAAGAGTAGGTGCTTTCATATTTGTTATCTCCGCATTCGAATACGTTCATGTCATCCTGTGGGCCGCTCGTTCTGAGTGCAACTGCACGGCTGCAATCCCGTCCGGGTTGCCATGCGAGAAGCGGCTTGAGGCAGGCCGCAACGTCCGTTCAACAGTGTATTACTAACCGTTCGATCCGGCATGTGCACAATTGCACATCGTTGGGTGAAGGTGCCGGGATCGTTCTCCGGAACGGGATCAGCAGTGGCGAACGGGCCGGCACCTGTACTTTAGTAAATCGGGCGCGACGGTGCGAAACATGTACTAAAAGGTAAATGTAAAGCAATTGTGAGCCGGTTTGGCGCGGCTTTCGCCAATGTTCTTGCGCAATTAGCTCTGTCGTTACTATCGAAAGAGGGCATGGGGCCGCCGGGCCGGGCCGGGACAAGAAAAGCGATCGCGCGTGGTTACGAAAGTATTTGCGCCGGCACGCCCGGGTTCAGGCCGGGCAGGGTTCGGGCAGGTTCTCGATCAGAGCGCGGGCATGGAGGTCGGTGCGCAACTGCTCGATGGAACTGAACTGGAGGCCGCGGAGCCCGAGTTGTTCGGCCGCGAGGACGTTCTCCATCCTGTCGTCGAGGAAAAGTGCTTCCTCGGGGCGGACGCCGAGTTTGTCCCAGGTGAGGCGATAAATTGCCGGGTCGGGTTTGGCGATGCCAAGCTCGCAGGACCAGGTGAGCTGATTGAAGCTCGCGAGCCACGCGAATTTCTGACGCATGGCGCGCAGGACCTCAGGAACCATGTTGGAGAGAATGGCGGTGAGGAAGCCAGCACTCTGGAGGGCGCGGGTCCAGGCTAGCATGGGTTCGCTGATGGGGGTCCACATGAGGACGTCGGTTTGGATGAGGGCGTCTATTTGCGCGGGTGTAAAGCTGAGGCCGCCGTCGCGAGCGAATTTGGCCCAGTAGCCGCGGCCGTCCATATGGCCGAGGTCGTATTCGTGGCGGTCGCGCCAGTAGAGAGGCTCAAAGGTCTCGCGCTCGAGGCCGGTGAGGGCGATGAGGCGCTCGTGGGCGGCGGGGTTCGGGGTGCAGAGGACCTCACCGTAGTCGAAGATGATGGCGCGAAGCATAGGTACAGGGTAAAGGAAGCTGGTAGCCGGAAGCTGCTAGTGTAGCCGGTAGCTGGTAGCTGGTAGCCGGGAGCTGGGAGCTGGGAGCTGGGAGGTATCGATCTATCGTTGTTGGGTTGCCTCGAACG
>VFSW01008018.1_pt1 | contig 15245 bp, 12 predicted proteins | sample 5358111 | NCBI WGS metagenome assembly VFSW01 (sample SAMN11554181, study PRJNA540505) | mine drainage metagenome | isolation source: sediment from site ElyBrook_90M | place: USA: Ely Copper Mine, Vershire, VT | collected 2017
AAAATGGCGAGCTGCCCTTTCTCTTTATTCCGTTGTCTTACCCATAGGCTTGGCCTTTCTCTGTACTTTTGTCTTCCTCAAAACAGCTAAATACAATGCAACTCTAACACAAGCCCTAGTTATACCATTTGTTGGATGCTTGGGTAAACTTGGCATCGAAGGACTACAAACCAATATTTCCAAAATAAATTTACAATTTAAGAAGTTAATGCCTCGCGCCTTTCTACCACATTGGGTTCGTTCTCCCATACTCTCTTTGGGTACAGGAGCTTTCACCGCGACGAAGCTTCCTCTTCTTTTCAAGGGGTTTCATCATCCTGTACATTTGAGCCCTGAGGCTCTGTTCTTTGCTGGAGTAGCTGCAAGCGCATTTATGGATTTTTTTGATTCCACAGAGATCAAATGGCCTGTTTTGACTAATATTCCTTTTATTAAGTCTCTCAATATTCAAAACTTTTTGAAAAAAATGCAGATAGAAACTCTAAAAGTCGCTCTGATGTACACGATTACTTATTTAGTTTTCAGGACACTTGGAACTGCCATAAATCCCAAAGAAACAGCTGTTTTGGTAGGATCTATCTACCTCACCTGCCGAATTTTCAACGCCGCATTCCATTTGGGCACTTGGTTACATAAAAAATACGATGCAGCACATTTACCACCAAAAGATCCAGTGGATGACTTAAGAAATCATATCAACTGGCGCGGTACAACGAATGTGTTTCATTTAACTGGCAAAAAATAAATCCTTGGTTCAAGATATTCCTCTCTTGAGCTTGGTATGAACATCAAAAATTACATCCGTCCGATCACTGTATCCCTTGCTACCGGTATTTATACATCTCAGCTTCCTTTCTTTGTTGAAAAATACCATCTCCCTGCTGATCTTAGCCCTAGCGCTGCTTTTGTGGCCGCTACTGCCGTGAGCTTAGCCCTAATGCTGATCAATTCCAAAAAATTATGGAAACCGATCTTTGAAAGGAGCACCTTGGCATGTCGCGTTTTTCAATATGCCAAAGCTTTCTGGTTAGATAAATGGATGATGGATGTTCCAAAAATCGTCTTGATGACCTGGTTAACCTATACGGCCTTTAATAATATTTTTGACGTATCGCTCAATATCTCCGCCCAAGAAACGGCTCTGTTCGTCGGAGCACTCTATGTTATTCATAGAATTTTCGATTTTGTATTTAGTTTAGGAACGCAGATTCGAAACGAAACACAACCTAAAAAATGGGTACGACCTATCACTATTCCGCTAGCCGTCGGTTATTTTACCGCTCGGCTTCCTTCCCTTTTAGGACAATACTCTCCTGCCAACCAACTAACCTCACCTGCCGCTTTTGTCACGGGTGCAACAGTGAGTTTGGCTCTGATTCTGATCAACAGCAGCCCCATTTGGAAGTTGCTGGAAAAAGATGCTCCCTTCGATATCATACGAACTTTTCAACGTGCCGAAAAAATGTGGTTAGATAATTGGGTAATGGAGAGTCCGAAAATTTTCCTTTTGAGCGGAATTACCTATGGAGCTATCAACGTGCTCGGGCCCAGAACGTCTGTCAAAGAAACAGCTCTTCTCATGGGCGCAATCTACCTATACCATGTTGCATTTCAAAACATTTACGACTTTGGAGTGCGACTCAGAGAGAAACAAGAGAATCAAAAAAAAACCTAATGAAAAGGAATGCATTTATGGCACAAATGTCACCCTCTCGCCTTTTTTCAACTGTTGCATTCGGCGCTTTGGCCGGATGAGGTGTTGGTAAATTATACCCTCATATTAATCCCGCCTTTCGGATGGATCCTCGCGCAGTAGCCATCGCAGCTACGATCGGGGTCTGTTTTATGCCGCAAGTCATGCGTCATCAATAAAGCCCTGCTTTATCGGTGAGAACGAAACTGCTGCTCGAAGAAAATTTGTGAATGACTGTATCCATTGGGTTGTAACAGGAGTTGCTACTGGCGTGGCTTATGGTATTCTTAAGTATTCTAAATATAATTCGACGATTGGCCAGACGATGGCCGGGGTCTTTATTGGACTGGGAGCTAAGCTTGTCGTAGATTATTTCTGCTTACCTGCTAAAAATTCAGGCGGGACTAAAGAAAAAACAGATTACACCAAGTTAGATTGATTTGAAAAAGTCTCTGTGCTGCCAAGCCAAGTTCGCGGCTTCGGCACAGAGATATCCTCCAAAAATCACCATAGTGGCCTGTGTCAACGTTAAGGTATTACCTGTTGCGTTGAGGACTTTCCAGGCACCGTATGTTGTAATTCCCAGAGTTGTATAAGAAACAGCTTTCTCGATGTAAAAAAAATATCTGTTGTTAGGAATGGGAAAGAGGATGAGATTCGTAATGCGCCGAGCGATTACGCCCGCAACCCAACTATAAGCTACACCAAATGCAGGATGCATCTGGGTAACGGCAAAACGAGTAATTAAGGCAGCTCCACCAAGATAGGCCGTGTAACCGGTCCAACTTGTCGTCGCTGCCATTTACGCCTATTCAGCAAACGCAAAATCCAAGACGTCGATCGCATCTTCACCAATGCCGTACTTGACCATCCTGTTGCGGAATGGCATGAAGCCGGTACCGCCAGGGATCATGTGGCCCATGATGAGGTTCGATTTGAAGTCGAGGAGGTAATCGGTTTTGCCTTCCGATGCCGCTTCGGTGAGAACACGTGTGGTCTCTTGGAAGGAGGCAGCAGATACAAACGATTCAGCAGAAGTCGCTGCGCGAGTAAGTCCGAGGAGGACTGGGGTCGCTTGAGCGGGTTTACCACCATCGTCGATCACTTTGCGGTTCTGCGTATGGAAGACTTTCTTATCGACATCTTCGCCGTAGAGGAAGGTCGTATCACCCGGATCGGTGACGCGGACTTTTTGGAGCATCTGACGAACGATGATCTCGATGTGCTTGTCGTTGATGTCGACCCCTTGGAGGCGGTAGACTTCTTGGACTTGGTTCACGAGATATTTTTGGAGTTCGCGCACGCCGCAGATCTCGAGGATCTCTTGCGGAACGACGAGTCCGTCGGTAAGCTGCTGACCCTTCACGACGCTGTCACCACTCTGGATGATCAAGTGTTTTGTGAGCGGGATGAGGTGCTCTTCTTCCATGCCGGTCTCTTCATCGCGAACAACAACGATGCGCTTGTTCTTCTGAACGCCGCGGAAATGAATGATACCGTCGATTTTGGCGATCTCGGCGGCTTCTTTCGGACGACGAGCTTCGAACAGCTCAGCGACGCGGGGAAGACCCCCGGTGATGTCCTTCGTCTTGATGGCGCCACGAGGTAAACGGGCAAGGAGAATACCGGCGGCAACAAACTGCCCTTCTTGCACGGAAATAAATGCTCCGGCAGGAATGGCGTAGGTACCGATGAGGTCTTTGCCCTCGCGGTCAGCATAGATGACGATCTGAGGATGGAGCTCTCCGCGGTGTTGCTTAACGATGAGCTCGGTCTGGCCTGTTTGTTTGTTGCTCTCGCGCTGGGTAGAAATCCCTTCGACGAGGTCTTCATATTTAACGTAGCCGGGACGCTCGCAAATGATCGGGATGTTGTGCTGTTCCCAAACGGCGATTTTGGCGCCTTTTTTGATTTTTACACCATCTCCGATGAGAACACGGGTTCCGAGTTCGACGTTAAATGTTTGGAGGGGCTCGATGGATTTAGTGCTGAGGAGTTTTTTGTACTCTTCGAGCGGACGGCCTTCATCACGAACGATATGGAGGGAGCCGTTCTTATTCAGAACGATCCACTCGCCTTCTTCGTTTTGTACCGTGCGGAGGTTGTCGTAGATAACGATACCTTCGAGATCGGCGAGAAGTTCTGGGGAGACGGCAGCTGACGCGATACCTCCCAAGTGGAACGTTCTCATGGTGAGCTGCGTTCCAGGTTCCCCGATCGACTGAGCGCCGATGATACCGACGGCTTCGCCAAGACCAACGAGTTTACCGTTAGCGAGGTTGAGGCCGTAGCACTTCGCGCAAACGCCGCGTGCCGATTCGCAGGTAAGGGTTGAGCGGATTTTGACGCTCTCGATACCGGCATCATCAATGGCTGCTGCTTGAGTTGCGGTGATAATATCGCCCGCTTTGGCGAGCATAATGGTGCGGTCGCCGGGTTGGTAGATATCGTCACAGACTGTGCGTCCAAAGATACGATCGCGAATAGGAAGGAGTTCTTCCTGTCCCTGCTTAATCGCAGCGACTTCGATGCCTCCTAGTGTTCCGCAATCCATCTCTGTGATGATGACATCTTGCGCAACGTCGACGAGACGGCGGGTCAGATATCCAGAGTCAGCGGTTTTCAGCGCCGTATCGGCCAAACCTTTACGAGCTCCGTGAGAGGAGATGAAGTATTCGAGGACCGAGAGGCCTTCGCGGAAGCTGGCCGTAATCGGAGACTCGATAATCTCGCCGGAGGGTTTCGCCATAAGACCGCGGAGAGCACCGAGCTGTTTTACCTGCGATTTGTTACCGCGGGCTCCCGAGTCCATCATGAGGAAGAGCGGGTTGAGCTCGAGTCCTTTGGGCAGGCTGATGAGCTTAAAGAGTTCTTCAGAAAGGGAGTCAGTGACTTCCGTCCAAATACTGATGATCTTCGATTTACGTTCCCCGTCGGTGATGATACCGTCTTCGTATTGTTTACGGACGACGTCGATACGCTTATAAGCTTTATCGAGGACTTCTTGCTTATGCTCGGGGATGCGAACGTCTTTGACGCCCATGGAAAGGGAGGCTTTCGTGGCCTCAGCAAAACCGAGATTTTTCAGATTGTCGAGGAACTTAACAGCTTCTTCGAGGCCCACTTTTTTGTAGGTCTCTAAAATGAGCTCAGAAAGTTTTTTCTTGCGGAGCGCATAGTTTTGGAAGCCGAGTTGTTTCGGAACGATCATATTAAAGATGACGCGTCCAGGAGTCGTTTCGATGATACCGGTGTCGAGGCGGAGGCGGATCTTCTCATGGACAGGAAGGCCACGGCCGAGTTCATCGCGACGTCCTTCCGCATTGAGGGTACCCATGAAGCTGCCGCTGGCAGACATCGCAAGGAGCACTTCTTCTTTACTACCGAAGAGTTTGGATTTTTTTCCATGCTCTTCATGGCTGTAGAGAGGATCGTACATGAGATAGTAGAGTCCCAAGATCATATCTTGCGTCGGAACGGCGACAGGTTTACCTGACGACGGGAGGAAGATATTGTCCGGGGCCATCATGAGGGTTTTCGCCTCAATCTGCGCTTCTACGGAAAGGGGTACGTGGACAGCCATCTGGTCACCGTCGAAGTCGGCGTTGAACGCTGTACAGACGAGAGGATGGATGCGGATCGCTTTTCCTTCGATGAGGGTCGGCTCAAACGCTTGGATCCCCAGTCTGTGGAGAGTCGGAGCGCGGTTCAGGAGGACAGGGTGGCCTTTGATAATCTCATCGAGGACATCCCACACTTCTGCCGATTGCTTTTGGATCATTTTCTTAGCGGAACGGATCGTGTAGACATAACCGAGATCTTTGAGGCGTTTTACGATAAACGGCTCGAAGAGTTCGAGGGCCATCTGTTTAGGCAGACCGCACTGGTTAAATTTCAGTTCTGGTCCGACGATAATAACGGAACGGCCTGAGTAGTCGACGCGTTTTCCAAGGAGGTTTTGACGGAATCGGCCTTGCTTTCCCTTAAGAGTATCGGAGAGCGATTTGAGAGGACGGTTACCGGCGCCCATGACAGGGTGACCATGACGGCCGTTATCGAACAGCGCATCGACGGCTTCTTGGAGCATCCGTTTTTCGTTACGGATGATCACATCAGGCGTCTTGAGCTTGAGGATCGATTTTAAACGGTTGTTACGGTTGATGACGCGGCGATACAGGTCGTTTAAGTCAGACGTAGCAAAGCGGCCGCCATCAAGGGGAACGAGAGGTCTTAAATCAGGCGGAGCAACAGGCACGCATGACATGACCATCCAGTCGGGCTTGTTCGGCGAAGAGGCAAAGCTCTCGACGATCTTGAGCCGTTTGGCGAGTTTCATGCGGGCTTGCATCGACTTTGTTTTACGGAGTTTATCTTTGAGGTCGACGACGAGGCCCGAAAGATCTTCCTTCTCGAGGAGCTCGCGGATGGCTTCAGCACCCATACGGGCTGTGAAACTATCGGATCCCCATTTTTCTTGGGCTTCGCGCAGTTGCACATCGTTGAGGAGTTGTTTTTTCTCAAGGGTGGTGCGACCGGGATCAGTGATGACAAATTCTTCGTAATAGATCACGCGCTCTAAGTCGGCGGTGGACATACCGAGAATGTTACCCAGACGAGAAGGCATGGTTTTAAAGAACCAGATGTGGACGATCGGAACGGCCAGATCGATGTGGGCCATACGCTCACGACGAACTTTAGAAAGAGTTACTTCGACGCCGCAACGGTCGCAGACGATGCCCTTGTGCTTGATTTTCTTGTATTTACCGCAAGCGCATTCCCAATCGCGCGTCGGTCCGAAAATCTTCTCGCAAAAGAGTCCGCCCTTTTCTGGTTTGAATGTGCGGTAGTTGATCGTTTCGGGTTTTTTGATCTCCCCACGGGACCACTCATTGCGGATCACATCATCGGATGCGATCTTAATTTTCAATTTGTCGAACTGCGAATCTTGATGATAAGCTTCAGCCATCTCTAACCCCTTAAAATTTATTCTTCATCCGCATGGAGCGGGCGCACATCTAGGCATAGCGCTTGCATTTCTTTAACGAGCACGTTGAATGATTCTGGCGTACCCGCAGTAAGGACGTTATCGCCCTTGACAATCGATTCGTAAATTCTTGTACGACCCGCGACGTCATCCGATTTAACGGTGAGCATCTCTTGGAGCAGATAAGCGGCGCCATAAGCTTCGAGCGCCCATACTTCCATCTCCCCGAAACGCTGACCTCCCATCTGTGCTTTACCGCCCAGCGGCTGCTGAGTGACGAGCGAGTAGGGTCCGATCGAACGGGCGTGGATCTTATCGGCCACCAAGTGGCTAAGTTTGAGCATGTAGATGTAACCGACGACGACACGGTTATCAAACCGCTCGCCGGTGCGTCCATCGTACAGCCACATTTTTCCGTCGTCTGGCAGACCAGCATCTTTCATCATTTCCCAAATACGAGACTCTGGGAATCCCTCGAACACGGGTGATTTGACGTAAATGCCTGATTTTTTCGCGGCATAACCGAGGTGCGTCTCGAGGAGCTGTCCCATGTTCATACGGGAAGGCACACCGAGCGGATTTAAAATAATCTCGATCGTCGATCCATCGGGCTGATAAGGCATGTCCCCTTCTGGAACGAGTTTAGAGACGACGCCTTTGTTACCGTGGCGTCCGGCCATCTTATCCCCGACTTGGAGTTTGCGCTTTGAGGCAACGTAAACTTTCACTTGGCGGATGACGCCAGGATCGAGCTCTGTATCCCCTTTCTTCATGTATTCGATTTCGGTCTTATGTTGCGTTTGGAGTGTCTCCATCGCCACATCAAATTCGCGCAAGATTTTCTTAAGAGCTGCGTACATCTCGTTATCGGGCATGAGGAGGTCTTCGGCCTTCTCAGATTCGAGCATCTCTAACATCTCTTGCGTAATCGGCTCTCCTTGACGGATGAGCACATCAGCGGTCTTACGATGCATGATGGCAGCAGGAGCATTCTCACCGAGCAGAAGCGCGCCGAGTTTTTCGTGCAGCTCCATGATGAGTTGCTCTTCTTTCATCTTGTAATCTTGATGAACGTCTTTGAGGCGTGTCGCTTCTTCGACGAGTTCATCGTCGGTTTTGGAGAGACGGTCGCGGCGGCTGAAGACTTTCACATCCATGACAACCCCTTCCGTTCCGGGAGGAGCTGTGAGCGACGCGTCTTTAACGTCAGCGGCTTTTTCACCGAAGATCGCGCGGAGGAGTCTTTCCTCAGGAGCCAGTTCTGTTTCTGATTTGGGAGTAATCTTACCGACTAGGATATCACCAGGCTTAACTTCGGCTCCGATGCGAATAATCCCATCTTCGCCCAAGTTGGCAAGAGCTTCTTCTGAGACGTTCGGAATATCACGGGTGATCTCTTCTTTACCGAGTTTGGTATCACGCGCTGTGAGTTCGAATTCTTCGAGGAAGATCGACGTATAGGTATCTTCGCGGATCAGCTTCTCGGAGATGATGATGGCATCTTCGTAATTATAACCGCACCAAGGCATAAACGCGACGAGCACGTTTTTGCCAAGACCCACTTCCCCTTTGTCTGTCGAGGGGCCGTCTGCGATAATGTCACCAGCTTTAATCTTGTCGCCGATGCCGCAGATGGGAGTTTGGTTGAGGCATGTGCTCGCGTTCGAGCGCATGAATTTCTTGAGGTGGTATGTCTTCTTGTTCAGCGGATTGCTTTTCGCTGCGATGACGATCTTGAAGCCGTCGACGTACTCAACAGTACCATCTTCTTCGGCAACGATCACAGCGCCCGAGTCGCGCGCTGCGCGGAGCTCAAGACCAGTACCAACCAAAGGAGCTTCTGTCTTCAGAAGAGGAACGCCTTGGCGTTGCATGTTCGAACCCATGAGGGCGCGGTTCGCATCGTCGTGCTCGAGGAATGGGATGAGTCCTGTAACGATGGAGACGAGCTGCTTCGAGGAGACGTCCATGTGGGTGATCTTGCTCGTTTCAATTTTGAGCGACTCACCTTTGTAGCGTGCCCAGCAAATGGGCTCAGCAAACATGTTGAACTCATCGAGGATAGCTGACGCCTGAGCGATAACGCATTGCTCTTCTTGATCAGCGGTCATGTATTCAATCTCGTCGGTCACGACGCCTTCGCGGACGATGCGGTAAGGAGTTTCGATGAATCCAAGCTCGTTGATTTTAGCATAAGCTGAAAGCGACGTAATAAGACCGATGTTCGGACCTTCAGGAGTCTCAATCGGGCAAATACGGCCATAATGGCTAGGATGAACGTCGCGCACTTCGAATCCAGCGCGATCACGATTAAGTCCACCAGGCCCAAGCGACGAAAGACGACGTTTGTGGGTCAGTTCAGCGATCGGGTTGGTTTGATCCATGAATTGTGAGAGCTGCGATCTACCAAAGAAGTCTTTTAAGACACCAGCGAGACCTTTCGCAGAAATCACTTTACCAGGAGTGAGCGTATCAGCAGAGAAGTCGAAGACGTTGATACGTTCTTTAATAATTTTTTCCATGCGGGCAAGGCCAACACGGCATTGGTTTTGGATAAGCTCGCCGACGGAACGAACGCGGCGGTTGCCGAGGTGATCGATATCATCGATAGAAGCATTTTCGTCGCCTTTCTTAAGTTTCAGGAGGTATTTGAGGGCGCCAACGACGTCTTCCTTACGGAGGATACCAGCTTCCAGTTCTTGATCTACGCTAGTAAAGCCCAATTTGCGATTGAGTTTGTAGCGACCGACTTTGCCCAAATTATAACGTTTGGGGTCAAAGAACAGGCGCATCATCGCTGAACGAGCATTAGAAAGCGTTGCAGGTTCGCCCGGACGAATCTTACGATAGAAGTCTTTAAGAGCTGACTCGTAAGAATCGCTAGGATCTTTTGCGAGCATCTTGATGATGGGAGATGTCTCATCCGCATCTTCTGCAATTTTAATAACGGCAACACTGCTATCGAGCATGCGCTTTAGCATGGCAGTCGTGAGTTTCTCGCCTGCTTTTCCAAAAAGGTTGCCGGCTTCTTGATCAGCAACATCTTCCGCGAGAATTTTTCCGACAAGTTTGGGGAAATCTTTTTCGGATTTAATTTTTACGCGTAGTGTTGAGAAGAATTCTTCGATGATATCGGCATCAGTAGAAAATCCGAGTGTACGGATAAAGCCTGTCGCGAGAATTTTGCGACGGCGCTTTTTACGATCGACATAGATATGAATCATGTCGTTGGTATCGAACGCGCCTTCGAGCCAGCTTCCGCGATAAGGAATAATGCGGAAAGAATAGATAACAACCCCTTTAGGATGGCGCTCAGACTCAAATGAAATACCGGGAGAACGGTGGAGCTGGGAGACGATGACGCGCTCAGCGCCGTTGATGATAAAGGTTCCGTTTTCTGTCATCACGGGAAGCGTTCCCATGTAGACTTCTTCTTCTTTAATTCCCGTCTCGTCTGTGAGGCGGAACTTAACTTTTAGCGTGACATTGTAGGTGATTCCGCGACGGATACACTCTTGGGGAGTGTATTTAGGGACTCCCAAATTATAAGAGATATACTCGAGAATGGTTTTCTCGTCGTAGGATTTGATGGGGAAAATTTCATTGAAGACTTCTTGGAGCCCGATATTCTCCCGCTCATGCGGCATCTTTTCTGCCTGCAGGAATTCTTTGTAGGATTTGAGCTGGATCTCAATGAGATTCGGAAGATCAATGATCTCTTCTTTCTCTCTAAAACTGATCCTATGAGGGGCCTTTTTTAACATCGTGAAATTCTCCTAAAAACTTATGTAAAAGTACTAAAGAGCAGAGGACTTTTGGTCCCCTGCTCTTCGCTAAAATGCGCTAATGATCGTTACAGACCTTTTACGGTCACTGTTCCGCCGGCAGCAACAACTTTCTTGCTGATCTCTTCAGATTCAGCTTTATTGCAGCTAGGCTTCAGCACTTTTGGAGCGCCGTCGACCATGTCTTTTGCTTCTTTTAATCCAAGCCCTGTGATCTCACGGACAACTTTAATGACGCCGATTTTCTTCTCAGCAGTTGTCGCTTCGAGTGTCACTTGGAACTCTGTTGACTCTGCAGCGGCTTCGCCTGCAGCAGGAGCTGCGGCAGCTGCCATCATCATAGGTGCGCCGGATGCGGCTTTAACACCCCATTTATCTTCGAGCATAGTCTTAAGTTTAGACATGTCGAGCACGCTGAGCGCGCTTAAATCTTCGGCTATTTGTTCAATTGTTTTGCTCATGGTTATTCCCCTATTTTAAGTTTTACTTTTGTTTTCTAGTGCGAAGGCGACGCTCGTCAGCAGGGCTTCGAATGTACCAAGCAGTTGTGCTGGTACTGCTTCGAAGAGACCGAGTAACTGCGCTTGCAGCTCGGCTTTGCCTGGGAGCTTCGATATCTGCTCAACGTCTTGTGCGGAGCAGAGTTTACCTTCAAATCTTCCTGTCAATACTTCGAGAACATCTTCGTTTTCCTTACGGAACTGATAGATGGTCTTAGTAGTCTGAACGGGATCTTTATCTGCAAAAATGATGCCGATATGGAATCCATTGAGCAGCGCAGGGTCAATTGCGCAACCCGCTTCTGCAGCGGCTTTTAAGAAAATCGACTTGCGCACTACTTCGAAATCCCCTCCTGTCTTTTGGAGGTTCATGCGGAAGCTGTTTGCCATGTTCGGATTCATCTTTGCATAACGTGTCACGATCAAAGCTTGTGACTGGTCAATTTTTTCGCGGATTTCATCCAGTATAAATTGTTTCTCTTGTCTCATCTTTAAGCCTCCACCAAGCTGCTAAGATCGACTTTGAGTCCAGGCCCCATGGTCGAGGAAAGTGCCAGTGACTGGAGGAAAACCCCTTTAGCCGTCGGCGGTCTTGCTCGCTGCACAGCAGTCAGGAAAGTCCGGATATTTTCGATCAATTTTTCTTTGGCAAAGGAGAGCTTACCAACGCCTACTCCCACAACTCCGTGCTTGTCGCTCTTAAACTCGATACGTCCCGCCTTAATCTCGCGGACAGCAGCAGCCACATCGGCTGTTACTGTACCGGCTTTAGGCGTGGGCATGAGTCCTCGGGGTCCTAAGACTTTCCCGAGTTTTCCTACTTCCCGCATCATGTCAGGGGTAGCGATCACAGCATCAAAATCGGTCCAGCCGTTTTTGATTTTCTCAATAAGTTCATCGCTGCCAGCAAAATCAGCACCAGCGCTCGTGGCTTCTTTGAGTTTGTCGCCCTTTGCAAGAACAACGACAACTACAGTTTTACCAGTCCCATTCGGTAACGAGACCACGCCACGCACTTGCTGATCCGACTTGTCGGCATCAATGCCCGTTATGAGGGCAATGTCCACTGTTTGGTCAAATTTGACCGGTGGACATTTTTGCAATATAACGATAGCTTCATCCAGTTTATAGACCTTTAGAGGGTCGAACTGCTTCGCTATCTCCCGATTGCGTTTTGATTTCATGTTTATCCTTCAATAATATCCACACCCATCGAACGAGCCGTTCCCATTACGAGACGGTGAGCCGCCTCATCGGAACGCACGCGTAAGTCGGGCGCTTTTTGCTTCGCAATTTTAGCCACCTGCGATTTGGTGAGTTTTCCGACTTTATCACGGTTGGGGATCTTAGATCCTGACTCAATTCCCACCTCTTTCAAGATGAGCCTTGATACCGGTGGTTGCTTTGTCACAAATGAAAATGACTTATCGGAATAGACCGAGATTTCTACGGGAAGAATATCGCCCGCTTGATTCTGTGTTTTGGCATTAAAATCTTTGCAGAATGCCATGATGTTTACCTGAGCAGCTCCCAGCGCCGGACCGATAGGTGGCGCAGGATTGGCTTTCCCTGCAGGAATTTGAAGTTTAATTATTTTGACTACTTTTTTTGCCATATATCCCTTTTAAGATTCCGTTGCGGCTACTTCTTCTACTTGCCAGAACTCGAGTTCATCGACGCGTGTATCGCGGCCGAAAATGGAGACGAGAACGCTGAGACGCCCTTTCTCATGGAATACCTCAGTGACCGTTCCGATGAAGTTAACAAAGACACCATCGGTAATCTTGACCTTGTCGCCCACTTGAATGTCGTGCTTCTGAACAACGCCTTTCTTCTTTTCTTCGAGCTCCGCTAAGATGCTGTCTACTTCTTTTTGTGGCAGAGGCAATGGAGCTTCTCCACCTAAGAACGCGATGACACCGTTCGTATTTTTGACATACATCCATGAATCATCATTGAGATCCATCTTCACGAGGATGTAGCCGGGCCATAGCCGCTTTTCACTAACCTTTTGCTCGCCACGCTTCACTTCAGACACGTTTTCAGTGGGCACGAGGATATCTTCGATGAAGGGGGCCATTCCCTTGGCTTCACGGTTCTCCTCGAGCGCCTTCTTCACGCGCTTTTCTTGGCTCGAAACAACTTGTACGACGTACCAATTATGCATGCTTTACCCAAATATCCAGTGCGCAACATACGCAACTGCGTTTAACGCTCCCTTGATGCACAAATCGGAGAAATATATCCCAAGTCCTAAGACGAAGGTGGCTCCGATAACAATTTTTGTGCACAAGAACAGTTCCTCGCGGCTCGTCCAGGTAACTTTTTTAAGCTCTTCTTTGAGCTCCCGAACGTAGGCCGTTTTGGCTTTCTTTACTTGTTTACCCTCATCAATCTGAGGGGGAAACTCTTCCACTTTTGCGCTCACAGTTCTTCCTTTCGAGTCTTCCTATCGAGTGCGGAGGGATTCGAACCCCCGACCGGCGACTTTGGAGATCGCTGCTCTACCAGCTGAGCTACACACCCCCAAATCGGGAGCCTCTTTGCAGAGACTCCTTCTTTGTTCCCAAGTCTAGTCGAGGATCTTCGATACCGTACCGGCACCGATCGTACGTCCACCTTCGCGGATCGCAAAACGCATTCCTTCTTCCATCGCAATCGGCACAATGAGTTCTGCCGTGATCTCGACGTTATCTCCAGGCATCACCATCTCGACACCAGCTGGCAGTTCTACTGTTCCGGTCACGTCAGTCGTGCGGAAGTAGAATTGCGGACGGTATCCGGTAAAGAATGGCTTATGACGGCCGCCCTCTTCTTTTGTGAGGACGTAGACCGCGCCTTTAAATTTTTTGTGAGGGGCGCACGTTCCAGGAGCCGAGAGCACCATCCCGCGTTCAATGTCATTTTTCTCAACGCCGCGGAGGAGAACACCAACGTTCTCTCCAGCGCGTGCTTCGTCGAGCACTTTATTGAACATCTCGAGACCTGTGACAACGCAATCGCGAGTGTCACGAAGACCGACCAAGTTGAGCTTATCGTTAACGCGAACAATACCGCGCTCGACACGTCCCGTAGCAACCGTTCCACGTCCTGAGATCGAGAAGATATCTTCGATCGGCATGAGGAAAGGTTTATCGGTTTCGCGCGTCGGTGTTGGGATATGCTCGTCGACAGCGTCCATCAGTTTTTCAATAGCTTTTATGTACTCAGCATCGCCTTCGAGAGCTTTTAAAGCAGAACCGCGGATGATAGGCACATTTTTGTAGCCTTTAGACTCTAGGAGCTCTGTGAGTTCCATTTCAACGAGGTCAACGAGTTCTTCGTCGCCCTTGCCGATCATGTCCATCTTGTTTAAGAAAACGACGATAGAAGGAACACCCACCTGACGTGCGAGGAGGATGTGCTCTTTCGTTTGGGGCATCGCACCGTCGGTGGCTGCCACAACGAGAATCGCACCGTCCATCTGAGCGGCGCCGGTGATCATGTTTTTAACGTAGTCGGCGTGGCCTGGGCAGTCGACGTGCGCATAGTGGCGCTTGTCTGTTTCGTATTCGACGTGGGTGGCGTTGATCGTAATACCGCGCGCTTTTTCTTCAGGGGTATTATCGATAGAAGCGTAGTCGCGATACTTAGCTTTTCCTTTCTTGGAAAGCACGTTCGTGATCGCAGCGGTTAGCGACGTTTTTCCGTGGTCGACGTGGCCAATGGTCCCGATATTGACGTGGGGTTTAGTTCTCTGAAATGTTTCTTTTGCCATGATTGTTCCTCCAATAAGTTTTTTATGCCCAAGATAGGAATTGAACCTACGACCACTTGCTTACCATGCAAGTGCTCTACCACTGAGCTACCTGGGCCCATTACGAGTCAAAGGCATCCAGGTTACAGCGCAAAGCAAATAAAATCAATCATCAACTTATTTTTGTCGGTAAATAATCCGCGCTTTTGTGAGGTCGTAAGGAGACATCTCTACCGTGACCACATCCCCTACTAAAACACGGATATTGCGCATCCGCATTTTTCCACATAAGTGAGCATTCACTCGCATCCCATTTTGCAATACGACTTTGAAGTTCATATTGGGGAGGAGCTCTTCCACCGTTCCATCGATTTTGATTGTATCTTCTTTGGGCATCTATCCGGATAAAATAATTCTATCTGATGTAGGTTAGCAAATCGCTGATTATGAGTCCACGGCAAACTTTCTAAAATAAAAAATATCTATTTCACCAAATGATTATTTCTGTCAGAGTATTCTTTTTAAAACTTTATGAGTTATCTATGTC
>VFSW01008019.1_pt1 | contig 15243 bp, 10 predicted proteins | sample 5358111 | NCBI WGS metagenome assembly VFSW01 (sample SAMN11554181, study PRJNA540505) | mine drainage metagenome | isolation source: sediment from site ElyBrook_90M | place: USA: Ely Copper Mine, Vershire, VT | collected 2017
ACACGAGCCAACCCGTCGCACTGCCCTGGGTGGATAAGGTCAAGGCTGTGCTCGAAATGTGGTGGCCCGGCGACGAAGGCGGTTGGTCCACGGCCAACCTGCTTCTTGGTAAGGTCAGCCCTGCTGGCCGCCTGCCCGTGACCTGGGGAAAAAGTCTGACCGACTATCCCGCAACCGACCCAAAGCATCCTGAACGCAGCGCCAAGGGGGTAGACGGCAAGACGACCTACACGGAGGGAGTGAACGTTGGCTACCGCTGGTTCGACAAGGAAAACATCACGCCACTGTTTCCCTTCGGCCACGGTCTCAGTTACACCACCTTCGACTACTCCAACCTTCTTATTGAACCCGCTTCCGACGGCGGTCTCTACGTTCAGGTCACCATCAAGAACACAGGCAGCGTGGCGTCCGACGAGGTGCCGCAGGTCTATCTTGGCGCGCCAAGCGAGATTCCTGCGGGAGTGCAGTTCCCTGTACGGGCGCTGGTCGCGTTTAACCGTATCCGCCTTAACCCAGGTGAATCGAGAACGGTGACCCTGCACGTGCCGCTTCGTCAACTGCAGTATTGGTCCACGGCGAAGACCGCATGGGTGACTGCTACGGGTAAACGCACTGTCAGCGTAGGCGCATCGTCACGGGATCTGCGTCTGAACCAGACGATCGAGTAAAGAACCTTCTATTCAGTGCGATGCCGGGGCCATGGCTCCGGCATCGTACTTTCAGAACGGATCCCTGTCCCTGTTCCGACAAGGGCTGAGCGAAAGAAAAGAGCGTCATTTCCACAACCGTGTGCGGCGGGGATGGACGGAATCACTAGAATCAATTCCAGCCATGTCTGAGTTCACCCATCTGCACTTGCACACCGAATATTCGCTCCTCGATGGCGCCTGCGACGTCAAGAAGCTGGTCGATCACGTCGCAAAGCTTGGTCAGAAGTCCGTTGCAATGACCGACCACGGCAATATTTACGGAGCGGTCCACTTCTTCAATGCAGCCAAGGAAAAAGGCATCAAGCCGATTCTGGGCTGCGAACTCTACGTGTGCAAGGCCGAGGATCATCGCGCTGAGGCGCCCCATGACACCTATAACCACCTGCTGGTGCTGGCCGAGAATGAGGAGGGCTACCGCAATCTTATTCGCATCACTTCAGAGGCGAGCCTGCATGGGTTCTATCGCAAACCGCGCGTCAGCAAGCGCTACCTGGCGGAGAACTCGAAAGGCCTGATCGGCTTCTCAGGGTGCCTCAGTGGCGAGCTGTGCGAAGAGCTTATGGCAGGCCACTATGACAAGGCCAAAGCCGCGGCGCTGCAATATCAGGACATCTTCGGCCGCGGAAATTTTTACCTTGAGATCCAGGACCAGGGGCTCGAACAGGAGCGCAAGATCCAGAGCAGCCTCTTCCAGCTCGAGAAGGAACTGGACATCCCCATGGTTCTTACCAACGACTCGCATTATCTATGCGGCGAGGACAGTCACGCGCACGACGTGATGCTTTGCGTGCAGACCGGCGCCAAGGTCCACGATGCCGATCGGTTCCGTTTCGACAGCGACCAGTTTTTTGTGAAGAGCGCAGACGAGATGGGCCGGCTGTTTCCGGATGCACCCGGCGTGATGCAGCGGACGATGGAGATCGCCGAGCGCTGCCAGCTGAAGCTCAAGGCGGTTGACAATCCATTTCCTGAATTCGCCGTGCCGCCAGGCCATACCATCGACAGCTACTTCGAGCAGGTCTGCCGCGAGGGCTTGAGGAAGCGCCTCGATACGGCCGTGCGTCAATTGGAACTGCGAGGCGTCCGCAGATCGACGCCAGCGGAATATGAGTCGCGGCTCAGCTACGAGATCGACGTCATCACGCAGATGAAGTACTCCGGCTACTTCCTTATCGTCTGGGACTTCATCAAGTACGCGCGCGACCACGGCATCCCGGTAGGCCCAGGACGCGGTTCGGCAACCGGTTCGCTCGTCTCCTACAGCATGGAGATCACCAACATCGATCCGATGCAGAACGTGCTCCTCTTCGAACGATTCCTGAACCCCGAGCGCGTGACCATGCCCGACGTTGACGTGGACTTCTGCATGAATCGCCGCGGCGAAGTCATCGACTATGTCACGCGCAAATACGGCCGGGAGCAGGTGGCACAGATCATCACCTTCAACACCATGGCCGCCAAGGCTTCTATCAAGGACTGCGGCCGCGCCATGGATATGCCGTATGGCGATGTCGATCGAATCGCCAAGCTCGTTCCTGCTACTGTGGGGATGACGCTGGAAAAGGCTCTCGAAGAGTCGCCGGAATTGCGCAAAGCCTACGACGGAGACAAGCAGGTTCACGAGCTGATCGATACCGCAAGGACACTCGAAGGACTGGTGCGAGGCGCCGGTGTCCACGCTTCCGCCGTGGTGATCGCGCCGCGCCCGCTCACCGAGCTTGTCCCGCTCAATCGCACCAAGAACGATGAAGTTGTGACCGCCTACGATATGAAGTCGGTCGAGAAGATGGGCCTGCTCAAGATGGACTTTCTAGGGCTGGCCACCCTGACAGTCATTTCGGATGCGGTCCAGCTCATCGAGCAGACACGAGACGAAAAACTCGACATCGAGATGATCCCCATCGACGACCAGGAGACGTTCACACGCGTATTTCACACGGCTTTGACTTCCGGCGTATTTCAGTTTGAGTCCCCGGGGATGCGCGATATTCTTCGCCGCTATAAGCCTGGCACCGTAGAGGAACTGACGCAATTGAACGCGCTCTACCGCCCTGGCCCGATGGATATGATCGATGACTTCATCGAGCGCAAGTGGGGACGCAGGAAGGTGGAGTATCTGCTGCCGCCGCTTGAGGGAATCCTGCAGGATTCCCTCGGCGTGATCGTCTATCAGGAACAGGTAATGCGGATTGCGAACGTCCTGGCCAATTACTCGCTTGGAGAAGCGGACCTGCTGCGACGCGCAATGGGAAAGAAAGACCCTGCGGCGATGGCGAAACAGCGCGACCGCTTCATGGAGGGAGCAGCCCGGCTCGGCCACCCGAAAACCGCTGTCGAAGAGATCATCGAGCAGATGGCGAAGTTCACCGGCTACGGCTTCAACAAGTCCCATTCGGCTGCATATGCGTGGGTGGCCTACCAGACGGCGTACTTGAAGACGCATTATCCGGTTGAGTTCATGGCCGCGCTGCTGACCTCGGAAACCTCGAAGCCTGATAACGTGGTGAAGTACATCGGCGAATGCAAGGAGTTGGGCATTCACGTGCTGCCGCCGGACGTACAGGTCTCCGGCGCGCAATTCACTCCGCATGGCGCGGCGATTCGCTTTGGCCTGGCAGCGGTGAAAAACGTTGGAGGCAACGCAATCGAGTCTATCAAGAAAGCTCGCGACGAAGTGGGTGGAAGGTTCGCGAGCTTCTGGCAGTTCTGTGAGAAAGTCGATCTGCGCGTGATGAACAAGCGCGTCATCGAGTCGCTGATCAAAGCGGGGGCGCTGGACTCAATGGGCAAGCGCGGCTCATTGATGACCGCAGTGGATAAGGCGATGGAACGCGCGCAAAAAGCGCAGCGCGACGCAGCACAAGGCCAAACGGGACTCTTTGGCCTGTTTGACGAGGGACCGAAAGCGGGCGGCCCTGATATGGACAACTTGCCGCGCGTCGCCGATTGGGAGGAAAGCGAGCGACTCGCCTACGAGAAGGAAGTCCTCGGCTTCTTTGTCTCCGGCCATCCGCTCGACAAGTACGCGGAAAAACTGCGCAACCTCGCCAGTGTCATCTCTGTAGGCGAAGCGCTTGAGCGCAAGCCACCCGAGCGGCGCTGGGGCAAGGACGCCGATCCTGCCGATGAGCTGCAGGCCGCCGGCATGATCCACGGCCTCCGGGTGCAAAAGAGCAAGCGCGACCAGAAGCTCTACGCGCAGGCTTCACTCGAAGATGCGAGCGGCAAAATTGACCTAATCTGCTTTTCACGCGATTATGAGCGCCTTGCCGCGCAGTTGAAGATCGCGGCGCCGGTGCTCATTCGTGGCGTGCTAATGGGAGAGGAAGACTCCGCGCCAAAGATTTCGATCAGCGCGATTCAGGCTCTTGAGGAGGTGCAGGTGAAGCTACCGAGCAGCATCCGGATCCGCATCAATCTCGATCGGGCCACGGAGGAGTTACTCATAGCCCTCAAGAGCGCAGCCGATACCGCACCGGGCCCTGGAAAGGTCATGCTGCACCTCGAGAAAAAGGGCGATTACGCCGTAATTCTTGAACCCGAGCAGATGAGCGTAGCGGCTGACCGCAACTGGCTTGAACGCGTCGACGATATTCTGGGAAAAGGCTCCGTGCAAATTGTCGGTTAGGTGTCACCGGTTCCATCTCACTCAGTGACGCCCCTGCACGTCGCAGGCCGCTTAACTGTCGCCGAGTAAAGCGGCCATGTCGACAGTCTCAGTCATGCTGACTGGACACCGCTCGCCCGAGTACGCCAGCGCGGCAGCATAACCTGCATCGACGTGGAGGTCCACAAGTCGCCAGTGGCGAGACGCCTGCGCGCTCTCATTATCTCCAGCCACCGACGGAACAGCATCCGGATCGACCGTCACGCTCACCGTGCGTGGCGGCATGACCAGGCCAGTGCCGAGGGCCTTGAGATATGCCTCCTTACGGGTCCAAACAGCATAGAATGCGCGCTGCTGCTTGCACGCACGTAGCCGCCCAAGCTCATCCCGCTCCGAGTGGGAAAAGAATTGTTGCACCAGAGCATCACAGTCCTTTAGAACACGGACTTTCTCGATCTCGATGCCGACCGGTCCCTGTGTACTGAACGCGAAGGAAGCTAACCCGCAGGAATGAGAGATGCTGAACTCGAACCCGGTTTGTCCAGTAACGCGCGGTTTGCCATACTTGCCCTTTGAAAGCTGGATCGCCCGCGGATGAAGACCGATCTGCTCCGCAATCAGAATCCGCATAGCTGCATGAGACTGGATGAATTCGGCGGCGAGGTGTGGAAAGCGAAATGTCTGCGCCCTTGCCCGCTCGGCGTCATCAAGAAGTTCAAGAAGAGCGGGCAGCCGATCCTGCGACGCAGTCAACCGAATGGTCCGAACCTCAATGGTCAGGGACAGGCCGTTCTCCTTCTCAAACTCTCCTAGCAAGCTTTCTGGTTCCTCGCGCGCTGCGCTTCCGGGCGTGGCAGGCTCAGATACGGGGTGACACGGACGCTGCCGGCCTTGGCGCCACAACTCTCTTATAAATAGCACTTCCATGCGCTGGAAGACCTGCTGGGCAAGGCGCTCAATCAGCACTTGCATACTTATTCACTCGTGTTGTATATTTATACATGCGCGGCCGGTTCGCCCAAGCCGCGCTTTCGCTTTGTCTGGAAGGCCTATGAAGTTCGAACGGCACGATGCAATTCGAGAGCTCGTTGCGCACTCGCTGGTGACAAACCAGGACGAACTGCGGCGAAAACTCCGCAGGCGCGGTTTCGCAGTCACCCAGGCAACTCTCTCTCGTGATATCCACGCGTTGCGTCTTTCCAAGGGGCCGGGCGGATATGTGCTGCCTTCAAGCGATGTGGGCAACGGAGCCGCCGAAAACGATGGACCGCCCTCGGTCGCTGAGGTCCTGGAGAGCTTCGGACTGCGCATACGCCAAGCCATGAACCAGGTCATCGTCGGCACGATGATGGGCGGAGCGCAACCCGTTGCCGCTGCTTTGGATTTCGAAGAATGGCCCGAAGTGCTGGGAACCATTGCTGGAGACGACACGGTGCTGGTGATCTGCGCAGACCCTCGTCGCGCAACCGAGGTAGAGATGCGGTTGAGGGCCATGCTTGAATCATGAGTTCAAAGGTACAAACCGCAGTTGTCGGCGTCACGGGCTATGCGGGCGCTGAGCTTGCCCGCCTGCTTCTCAGGCATCCGCGCTTTAAGGGCGTGCCGCCAGTTTTCGCCGGCCGTCTCGATGACAAGGACGCGGCGCGCGGCGGAATTCCCATCACGGAGATTCACCCGCACCTCGCTGACAACGACGGCATTCGCGCCCTCACGATGGAATCCTTTTCCTGGGATCTGCTTGCCGAGCGCGGCGTTGACGTTCTGTTCCTTGCAACTCCGCACGAACAGTCGCGCAGTTGGGTTCCCGAGGCTCTCGCCCGCGGGATGCGGGTCATCGATTTAAGTGGCGCGTGGCGCCTGGTAGAGCCGCGCAACCGCGCGGTCTACGGATTTGAGGATGCCGACCCTGCATTGGCTGCCGCCACGCAGGCGAAAGCTGTCTACGGCATGCCGGAGCTGTATCGCTCGCGGATTGGCGCCGCTCAGCTTGTCGCCAATCCAGGATGCTACGCTACTTCCGTCATTCTGCCGCTCAAGCCTCTGGTTGCGGCAGCAGTGGTTGATCTCGACACAGGCATTATTGCCGACTCCAAAAGCGGTGTGAGTGGAGCGGGCAAGGCACCTACTGCAAAGACACACTATATGTATGCGGCGGACAACCTCTCGGCCTATGGTGTCTTCACGCATCGCCACACGGGTGAGCTCCTTGAACAAATTGGGATCAAGAACGAGGAGATCGTCTTTACACCTCATCTGCTGCCCATTCCGCGCGGGATACTGTCCACCATCTATGTTCGCTTTCACGCCCCTCAAACACGAACCAGTCTGATGCACATTTACCGCGATTTCTTTGCGGATAGCCCGATGGTGAGGTTGTATGACGCGTCTCTTCCGCAGATTCAGCACTCTGCGAGAACCTGCTATGCAGACATTGGCTTCCAACTTTCAAGTGACGGCAAGCGCGCTGTCATCGTAAGCTGCCTCGACAACTTGCTTAAGGGTGCATCTTCACAGGCCGTGCAGAATCTGAATCTCATGTACGGCTGGGATGAAGCAGAAGGGCTCGCATGAAGTATGTGGTGAAGCTTGGCGGCGCCGGGTTGGAGAATCCTGTTCTCCTAGCAGGCTGCACGCGCGCTATCGTCGAACTGGTGCGCGATGGCAATCAAGTGGCAGTCGTTCACGGGGGCGGTGTGCAATTGACGAAGACGCTGAAAGCTCTTGGCAAGCAAAGTGAGTTTATTAACGGATTACGCCTCACAGACGCTGAGACGCGTGATACGGCGTTAATGGTCCTCGCAGGCAAAGTCAATAAAGGCCTCGTCGCCGCGTTAGGCTCCCTGGGGCAGCCTGCTGTGGGCCTCTCCGGCGGAGACGGCCTGCTCTTCAGAGCGCGCAAGAAACACACCTCGCCAGACCTGGGCTACGTGGGCGAAATCGCGAGCAGCGACCCCCGCTGGATTGACGCGATCTGGCAGTTAAATGGCGTTCCTGTCATTTCATCCATGGCTCTTGGATTTGACGGCGAATACTACAACATAAACGCTGATGAGATGGCTGCAGCCTGCGCGGCTGCCTGTCATGCGGATGCGCTGGTCTTCCTCACCGATGTGCCTGGCGTAAAGGGCGCATCCGGCGAAGTGCTGCGATGGCTATCCATTGACCAGATTGCCGATTTGGCAAAAAGCGCAGTGATTTCCGGCGGCATGCTGCCCAAGCTGGCTGCATGCCGAGAAGCTCTTTTGAACGGAGTCAAGCGCGTGCGCATTCTTCCCGCAGAGGCTGCAGGCTCGCTTCCTGACTTGTGCAGTTCCCGCATAGCCCATGGCACTGAAGTCATGGTGGCCTGAGGAGAGGTTTTGGTGGCAAAACTTGATTCAATTCGTGCAGCAGAGGCAAAGCTACTGTTGCCTACCTATGAGCGTAATCCCATCCTCTTTGTCAGTGGCGAAGGCGTACACCTGATCGATGAGTGCGGCGATCGCTATCTCGATCTGCTGAGCGGCATCGGGGTGAATGCGCTCGGATATAGGCATCCTGCCATTGAAGAAGCGCTTCTGCGCCAGGGCAGCGCGATCATCCACACCTCGAACCTCTACTACCATGAGGGACAGGCAGAGCTTGCTCGGCGCCTCACGGAACGTACCGGACTGCAGAGAGCATTCTTCGCTAATACAGGAACTGAAGCGTGGGAAGGCGCAATGAAGCTTGCCCGTGCGCATGCAGGCCTGTTGCGCACCGAGGGCAAGCAGGTTGGCACGAAGTTTCTTGCCCTGGAGCAGAGCTTTCACGGCCGTACTTTTGGCTCCGTGTCGACCACGCATAAGGCAACGTACCGCGAGCCGTTCGGCCCTGTGGTTACGGGCGTGGAGTTTGTCCGTTTCAACGACGTAGCTGACCTGCGCGCAAAGTTCTCCGATGAAGTCTGCGCGATCCTGGTTGAGGCCATCCAGGGAGAAGGTGGAATACGTCCTCTCTCACAGGAATTCCTCGCTGAAGCGCGTTCGCTAGCCAGCTCCACAGGCGCACTGTTGGTGATTGATGAGATTCAAGCAGGCCTGGGCCGCACAGGCAAGTGGTGCGCTTACCAGCACTACGGCATTCAGCCCGACATTACTACGCTGGCCAAGCCGCTTGCAGGCGGTATTCCATTGGGTGCAGTCCTTTGCACTGAGGAAGTCTCGCGCGCCATTCATCCGGGCATGCATGGAACCACATTTGGTGGCGGACCGCTCGCCTGTGCGGTCGCAATTGCGGTTATCGACACAATTGATCGCGATCACTTGCTGGAAAATGCGACCCAGGTTGGCGCCTATTTCCTTGCCGGCCTTCATTCGCTGGCTGAACGGCATGAAGCCATCATCGATGTGCGTGGCATGGGCCTGATGCTGGCTGCAGAACTTGACTCAGCGGACCTCGCCAAACAAGTCGTGGTTGAAATGCTCAAGCGACACATCCTGATCAACTGCACCAGCGACACGGTCCTGCGCTTCTTGCCGCCCTACGTGCTGACACCCGCGCATGTAGACACGGCAATTGCCGCGCTTGACGAGATATTGATGGAACACTCGGCTGCAGCTCATGGAGCCCTGGCCGAAGGAGAAGCGAACCATGGCTAGCAGAGCAACCATTGAAGCGAGAAATCCCGTGATTGATGTTCAAAAGGATGCAGACATCCTCGCAGCTGCCACGCGGCTGGCCGGCGAAGACCTGTGCTCCATCGCCGACCTTTCAAGTGCCGAGGGCCGCGCGATCCTCAAGCTCGGCCACGATGTGAAGCGCAATCCACGCGAGTATCGTCACGCCCTGGATGCCAAGCAAATGGTCCTGATGTTTGAGAAGGCCAGCCTTCGCACACGCCTCAGCTTTGAGACCGGCTTCAACACCATGGGCGGCAACGCAATTTTTGTGGACCAGACTAATTCACCTCTCGGCGAGCGGGAGTCCGTCGCCGATGTCGCACGAAATGTTGAGCGCTGGGTCGATGTGATTGTCCTGCGGACTTACGCTCACGACACCATTACTGAAATGGCCGCCAACTCGCGTGTCCCGATCATCAATGCACTATCGGACTTTGAACATCCTTGCCAGGCCCTGGCCGATTTTATGACGCTCGAAGAGCACTTCGGCACCTCTGCCGGCATCAACTTCACCTACGTGGGCGATGGCAATAATGTCTGCCATTCGCTGATGCTTACTGGTGCGCAGCTAGGCGCCAATGTCACCGTCGCGACACCGCGCGGCTACTCGCCGGACATCGAGATCGTCACGCTGGCACGGGATATTGCGCAGGCCAATGGCTGCGAAGTCAGATTGGTCCAGGATCCGCAGGCAGCTGTTGAAGGCGCTGATGCCGTCTACACCGATGTCTGTGTCAGCATGGGCTTCGAGCATGAGTCCACCAAGCGCGCGCCCATCTTTCGACCTTTTCAGGTCAATGAAGCGCTTATGCAGAAGGCCGCATCACATGCCGTCTTCATGCACTGCCTGCCCGCGCGCCGCAACGCTGAGGTGTCCGACGCCGTGCTGGATGGGCCGCAATCCATCGTTTTTGATCAGGCAGAGAACCGCATGCACGCGCAAAAGGCGCTGCTGCTGCTGCTGCTCGGCGGTCTGTCCAACACCCCCACGTTCCGAGGCGCACCGGGGATCGAGTAATCACTCGAACACATAGTGGACGTCACACTGCACGTGACGCCTGCTTGGCACGGATCTCGCTCGTTCGAGGTGCAGATTTTTGCCAGGAAGCCTATCCCGGCAAATCAAGTTATACAGACACCGCTATTTGTGGAACTGAAGGAGACAGTCAAGTGAAGATGTGGTCTGGCCGGTTTCGCGAGCCGCTCGATGCCGAATTCGAGCAATGGCAGCGCTCCATTGTGTTTGACTGGCGACTTCTGGAGCAAGAGGTTGCCGCAAGCAAGGCGCACGCGTCCGCGCTTGCCGCTGCAGGCATCCTCACCCCTGCTGAACTCGCGCAATTACACGGCGCCCTGGATGGTATTGCCGCCGAGCACCGCTCGGAAGATGGCAAGGCCGCCGTGCGTAATCACCCCGGCGCAGAAGACATTCATCACTATGTTGAGTTGTCTCTTGTGGATCGGATCGGGTCTCTTGGTCTGAAACTGCATACGGGCCGCAGCCGCAATGAGCAGATTGCTACCGACCTGCGGCTCTACATCCGCGGACAGATAGATCTTGTGGTTCAGTCCTTGGCCGCATGGGCCGCGGCATTGATTGAACAGGCCAAGACGGCCGGCGATGCGGCCATGCCCAGCTATACGCACCTTCAGCGGGCAGAGCCGGTCCTCGTGGCCCACTGGCTTCTGGCCTATGTCGAGATGATTCTGCGCGACGCAGATCGCCTCCGCGATTGCGCGAAGCGGCTCAACTTTTGCCCGCTCGGTTCCGGCGCCATTGCAGGCGCCACTCTTGCGCTTGACCGCACCATTGCCGCGGGCGCGCTCCACTTTACTGGGCCAACGTCCAACTCGATGGATGCCACCAGCGATCGTGATTTCATCCTTGAGTATCTGCAGGCGCTCACTCTAGTCGGCCTTCATCTTAGCCGCTTTGCAGAAGAAATTACCCTGTTTGCAACCGCTGAATTCTCATTTGTAACGCTGCCTGAAGCGTTCTCCACCGGATCGAGCGCCATGCCGCAGAAAATGAACCCTGACCTGACCGAACTGATGCGCGCCAAGGTGGGGCGCATGAATGCGGCCGCGCAGGCGGTGACCCTGCAGTTGAAGGGACTCCCGCTCGCCTACAATAAAGACATGCAGGAGACCCAGGAGCCGGCGTTTCAAGTTGATTTTGTGCCCCAGATGATTTTCCTCGTCGCCCGTTTTACTGCGGCCCTTCGCTTCAACAGGGAGCGCATGTTGACCGCCGCGCAATCCGGCTACCTTAACGCCATGGCAGCAGCTACCTATCTAGTGCACAAGGGAGTTCCGTTCCGCACCGCACATGAGAAGATCGGAAACGCGGTCCGTTATGCCATCGAAAAGGGTGTCGAACTGAACGAACTCTCACTCAAAGAGCTGCGCCAGTTTGGCGCCGAGTTCGGTGAGGATTTCTTCGCCGCCATCACCCTGGATGCAACAGTCGATTGTCACGACGTGATCGGGGGCACCGCGCGGAATCGCGTTCGTGAGGCATTGGACAAAGCCGTTGCGCGCGTCGCTACGCTTACGCAGGAGGTGCAGAATGCAAGTGCGTAAGGCACGGCTTCAAGATGCGTCGAACGTGTACGACCTTGTCAACTCGCTCTCCGGAGATGGCACGCTGCTGAAACGTGCTTTCGCGGAGGTCTGCGAGAATATCCGCGACTTCACCGTCGCCGAATCCGACGCAGGAGTCTTTCTCGGCTGCGGCGCACTGCATTTCTACGGGCCTCATCTCTGCGAAGTGCGATCCATCGTCATCAAGCCCGAGGCCAAGGGCCAGGGCGCCGGTGGTCGCATTCTTAGCGCCCTCGTCGATGAGGCCGAAGAGCACGGCATTCAATCTGTATGTCTCTTCACGCGCATTCCGGATTTCTTTTTCAAGTTTGGTTTTCGCATAGTAGAGGACAAGGCCGAACTGCCAGACAAGATCTTCAAGGATTGCCAGAATTGCCCACGGTTGCACCGTTGCGACGAGGTGGCCATGGTGCGCGGCCGCATTCCGCGCATCTCCATCCTCGGCCCACGCCATGAGGCGCAGGAACTCGTCCGCATCTCGGGCTAGACCTGAGCTCTGAGCATGGCCGCGGCTACTGCAGCTTGGCCATAGCTGAGCCCACCGTCGCCTGGGCTCACCTGCCGGTGCAGAAAAACCTCGAACCCCACATTTGCAAGACCCGCGCGCAGCAGTCGAGCCAACCGGCGATTGTGCATGCATCCGCCACTCAGCGCCACTCGTCTCACCCCTGTAGCGACACGTGCCTCGATGGCCGCGTTCACAAATGCAGCGGCAACGCCCGCATGGAAGCGCACACTTATTCTCGCCGCGCGCTGCCCATGGCGTACATCCTCCACGATTGCTTTCCAGAGCGAAATCGTCGAGATCCTCATTGGGTTTCGGTCGGGCCAATTCCCGTACAACAAATCCATGGGATACCCAACTTCATCAGGCTCATCCACCGCGCATCCTTCCAGTTCGATCGCAGCCTGCGCCTCATACTCCACACGGTGGCGCCCCAACGTAACCGCAGCCACCGCATCAAACAGCCGTCCGAGGCTTGATGTCTGCGGCGTATTTATTCCGCGTTCTATCATTCTCGCCAGCAACCTCACTTGCTGCGCGGTCGCGCCAAGCATCTTCATCCCATCACTGTCATCGAGCGCCACCCCGGCGGCATGAAGATAGCCTGCAGCCATCCTCCAGGGCTCTTTCACCGCAGCATCCCCGCCCGGCATCGGCACGTATTCCAGGTGCGCAAATCGCTCAAACTGATCGAGTGTGCAGATCAGCACTTCCCCACCCCAAATGCGACCATCCGTGCCATAGCCGGTTCCGTCCAGCGCCAAACCAATCACAGGCTCATCGAGGCCATTCTCGGCCATGCAGCCTGCGATGTGCGCGTGATGGTGTTGCACACCAAACAGAGGAAGGTTGTGCTCTGCGGCCCACTCGCGTGCCCATGATGTGGAAAGATACGCTGGGTGAAGATCGTGCACCACATATTTTGGATTCACTTCAAATGTGCGTGCGAGGTGATCCAGCGATTCCTTGAAGAAGCTCAGCGCGAGCGGGTCCTCAAGATCGCCGAGATGCTGGCTCTGGTACACGTTCTCTCCGCGCGCCTGAGCAAACACATTTTTCATGTGTCCACCCACTGCCAAGAGCGACTCCGTAGCGAGGGGCAGCGTGACGCTCAGCGGCACATAGCCACGGGCGCGGCGAATCACCTGCGGTGCATCCTCCACAACGGCCATCACGGAATCGTCGCAGCGCTGCAGAATCGCACGATCATGCATCACAAATAGATCGGCAATGCCGTCGAGCCGCGCACGTGCTTCCTCGTTGTCAATCGCAATCGGCTCATCGCTCAGATTCGCCGATGTCATCACAAGGGCGCGCATCCTGCTTTCGGCAAAGAGAAGATGCTGCAGCGGAGTATAGGGCAGAAAGATTCCCAACCATGGAATCCCCGGCGCCACTGAGGCTGCAATGCCGTTTTGCTGTCGCGCGCGCGCAAGCACGATCGGCCGGGCCTGCGTCTGCAGCAGCACCTCCTCTGCAGTTGTCAATGCGCAAAGCTCGTGCGCGTGCGCCACGTCCCGCACCATGACGGCCAGCGCCTTTCCAAAGCGGCGCTTGCGCATGCGGAGCTTCTGCACGGCTGCGCCGCTCGTCGCATCCACGCTCAGATGAAATCCGCCCAGGCCTTTGATGGCCAATACGTCGCCCACTGCCAGCCGCTCAATTGCAAAGTCGATCGGATCTGCTGCTTCCAAAGTCCCGCCATCGGCAGTCTCAATCCAGACCCTTGGCCCGCAATCGCTGCAAGCGTTCGGCTGGGCATGAAAGCGGCGGCTTAGAGGATCGTCGTACTCGGCCTGGCACGCTGCGCACATCGCAAACTTTGCCATCGAGGTTTGTGCGCGGTCGTACGGAATGCGGCGCGTGATCGTGAAGCGGGGACCACAGTTTGTGCAGTTGAGGAAGGGATAGCGATAACGCCGGTCCAGCGGGTCGAACAGTTCGCGCAGGCAATCGTCACAGGTCGCCGCATCTGGCGGAATTCCCGTGCTTACCTCGCCCCTCACCTGGCTTGCGACAATCTGAAATCCACGTTCGCCCGTCGCAGCCAGTTCACTTACTGCGATATGATCAATCCTCGCCATGGGAGGCATATCCATCTGCAGCCGCGCAAGAAAGCTCGCGATCCGCGCCGGATCTCCTTCAACCTCAATCGTCACACCATCCGTATCATTGCCGATCAACCCGGCGAGCGATTCGTCGGTTGCAAGTCGATAGACAAATGGCCGGAAACCGACGCCCTGAACCACGCCGCGCACACACACCAGGCTCCGCCGCACGGCTTGCTCCGGTCTGATCTCTTCCGCCACGCAGTCTCGCCTCGCACCGCAAACAAGCATAGCGTATGAGGTGCGCGCTCCCCTACACCACGAGCTCATCAACTCTTCAGTCAGTTCTTTTGATAACGCAACGCACATGTCACAGTCGAACAGCAGAGCAGATCATATTCCGGCGCGTCGTCACAGGCCGAGTTTGCAGAGAGTTCGCAGGATGCGTCCTTTACTAACCTTCCTCACGCTGACCATGGCTGGAGTCTCTTGTCTTGTCGCCCAAGCGCAAGACGCAGCACAAGTCGTCCGCGGAATTGATGCGGCTGTGCAGGCGAGAGTTGAGAATGTCGCCGGATTCACAGACGTGGAGCACTACGCCGTCTACCGTGGCGCCAAGGAGATTCATCCCGCTGCACAAATGACGGTCAGGACGACCTATCGCAAAGGCCTCGGCAAAAGTTATGAAGTGCTCTCACAGAGCGGATCTGCGCTGATTCGCAAGTTCGGTCTTCTTCCCCTGCTCGACAACGAAAAGACTATCAACCTGCCCGGCAACGTGGAGCGTTCCTGGTTTACTTCGGCAAACTACGAGATGAGCCTCAAGCCGGGAGGCATCCAGCTCATCAACGGCCGCAACTGCTTCGCACTCAAGATCACGCCAAAACGGAAGGCTCCGAACACCATCGCAGGAACTCTCTGGGTGGATGCAAAGGACTACTCCATCGTGCAAATCGACGGCGTTGCGTCGCAAAATCCCTCCCTTTTGGCCGGAACCACGCATATGATGCGTCAATACGCCAACGTCAAGGGTTACCCCATGTCGACCCGCGCACGGGCCGAGTCCAACAGTGCATTCTTCGGGAAAACAGTCGTCACCATCGAATATGGGGACTATGAACTCCAACTC
>VFSW01008020.1_pt1 | contig 15243 bp, 17 predicted proteins | sample 5358111 | NCBI WGS metagenome assembly VFSW01 (sample SAMN11554181, study PRJNA540505) | mine drainage metagenome | isolation source: sediment from site ElyBrook_90M | place: USA: Ely Copper Mine, Vershire, VT | collected 2017
ATTTGCAACGTACATACAATTCGTAAGCAAGAACTTAGAACTTTCTTAACCGAATGGCAGTGCGCCTCGCCGAGGCGTCCGGGCGGCGATCCGTTGCGCCGCTGGACGCGGCGCGGACGGCTCGGCGAGCCGTTCCCACCTAAATAGTCACGAATTTTGTAAACGCGGATCATGTGCATGCGCTGATCGATTTGCAGACCAGCATGTCAATAACAGGCGATTGAAATTATTCAACGGAGCTCCGTCTCATTGGATCAATGAACAGAACTTGGCGGGCGGAAGATTCGGGTGGGGCCGGGGATACGGTTGCTTTTCGGTTTCGCAGTCTGCTGTGGCCCGATTTTGCGCGTATATCGCTGGACAAGCGGCCCATCATCGCAGTAAGACCTTCGCCGATGAGTATGAAAGGTTCGTGAAAGTTTACGGTCTGGAGTGACGCGACGAGGAAACCGTTAAAACGGTTCCACCTCCGAACGCGGGGCCGAAACCCCCTCGTTGAAACGAGGGGTGAATGAGAATAAGATAAATGCCAAACGACCTGACCCTAACAGCAATGCCACGGCAAATCCCAAGCCGATCGCCTTTCTCATTCCCGCCACTTAATTCCCATTCACGTTCAAGATGAGACTAATTCGCTTGTTCTTTGCGCCTCCGGCTTCGTTGCTCGCTCGTTGCAGATCGCTGGCGGATATGCGCCTGGCTCGCGTCTCGCCAGAGGCACAAATCCCGGCGCGGCTTAGCCTCATCTTGAACGTGAATTGGCATCGGATGCGACCGCTGGCGTCGTTGGACCAGCCGGGTTGCAAAGGAAACCGATGTCTTTGCTGATAAAAAACGGCGAAATTGTGACGGAAAGCCAGCGCTATGTGGCTGACATTTATTGCGCCGACGAAACCATCACGCGCATTGATAGGAACCTTCCGCCGCCGCCCGGCGCGGAAGTCATCGATGCCGCCGGCAAATACGTCTTTCCGGGTTTCATTGATCCGCATGTGCATATTTATTTGCCGTTCATGGGAACGTTTGCAAAAGACACGCACGAAACGGCAAGCAAGGCGGCGCTGGTTGGGGGCACCACCACGTTGATTGAAATGATTTGTCCGGGCCGCGACGAAAAGCCGCTGGAAGCTTTCGAGCTTTGGGCCGGCAAAGCCCAGGGAAAAAGCGCCTGCGATTTCAGCTTTCACATGGGCGTGAGCCGCCACGATGCCGAGACGGAAGAGGATTTGCGCGAAATCGTCCGGCGCGGCATCAGCAGCTTCAAAATCTTTTTGGCGTACAAAGGCGCGCTGGGCGTCACGGACGCGGAACTTTACAAGACGTTGCGGCTGGCCGCGGAACTTGGCGTCATTACCGCCGCCCATTGTGAAAACGCGGATCTGATTTTGGAATTGCAGAAGCAACTCCTGGCCGAAGGCAAAACCGGGCCGGCCAATCACTACTGGAGCCGTCCGCCTGCGGTGGAAGCCGAAGGCGTACATCACCTGATGACGTTTGCCGAAATGACGGGCGCGCATGTTTATATTGTACACACGAGCTGCCAGGAGGCCTTGCGGGAGGCGATCCGCGGCTCGGCCCGCGGGGTCCGAGTCTGGGTCGAGACGCTCATCCAATATCTGCTTTGTGACAAAACGGACGCCGAAAAGCCGGATTTTGAAGGCGCCAAATTCGTAATGTCGCCGCCGTTGCGCGACAAAGGCAACCAGGAGGTCCTGTGGAATGGATTGCGCTCCGGCTTTGTCTCCACATTGGCCAGCGACCACGCGCCGTTTGATTTCGCCACCCAAAAGCAAATGGGCAACGCCGATTTCACGCGAATTCCCAACGGCATTCCCTCTCTTGAAGATCGCGTAAACTTGTACTTTACGCACGGCGTCAAACGCGGGCGCGTTGATCTGCATCAATTTGTGCGCACGGCGAGCACCCAGGCCGCCAAAATTTTCGGCCTGTTCCCGCGCAAGGGAACGATTCAACCGGGTTGCGATGCGGACCTGGTAATTTATGATCCGCATTATAAAGGAATTATTTCCGCCGCGACGCATCAGATGAACGTTGATTACAACGTCTTTGAAGGAATGCAAATTGAGGGCCGCCCGCAATGCGTCACCGTTCGCGGGAAGGTCGCCGCGCGAGACGGAAAATTTGTCGGCGAACCGGGGCGCGGGAAACTCCTGCGGCGCGAGCCGACTCATTTTTCCTCCAAGTGAGAGCGTGAGAGCCGTTCGGGCATTACAAACGGCTGACGGTGAGGCCGCCGTCCACCGTGAGAATTTGCCCGGTGGAATAAGGCAGATCCCCTCGCGCCAGCAAGGCCGCAGCTTTGCCGACATCTTCGCTCGCGCCCCAGCGCGCTTGCAGCAGGAGGCCCTCGGCTATCAGCTTGTCATACTTGGCTTGAACCGGCGCGGTCATGTCGGTCTTGACGATGCCGGGGCGGATTTCGTAAACGGGAATGTCGAACCGGCCCAGGCGCACGGCCCAAAGTTGAGTGGCCATCGCCATTCCGGCCTTCGAGATGCAGTATTCGCCGCGATTGACGGAGGCAACCGATGCGGAGACGGAGGAGATGTTGATGACGCAGCCCTGCCACGAGGCGGCGGCCTTTTTTTGCGCGATCATCCAATGCGCGCAACGTTGCGTCAGAAAATACGGCCCTTCCAAATTGATCTTGAGGACCCGTTCAAAACTTTCCTCGCTGGCATCGAGAATATCAGCCCGAACTTTGGGGGCGACTCCTGCGTTGTTGACCAAAACATGCAAGCGCCCGAATTTTTCTCGGACCGCTTCGATCAACCTTTGCCGCGCAACCGCATCGCCAACGTCCGCCTGGACATAAAGCGCCTCGGCCCCTAATTCGCGCAACCCGTTTAGGGACGGCTCCGCGTCCGACGGCTCGCGCACGCCGCAAACAGCCAGATCAAAATTCTCCCGCGCCAATGCCCGCGACACGCCGAGGCCAATGCCACGCGCGCCGCCAGTGACTAAAGCAACGCGTCGCATCAGACCCGTCCTTTCGGAGAGGGAAGCCTCAAAATCCAAAATCCAAAATCCAGAAAAACCTCAAAAATCAAAACTTCAAAATTCGACCGCTCCGCAAACTTCGCCCTGAAGGTTGGTGCTTGAAGTTTATCTGAAGTTTGGATGTTGGATTTTGAAGTTTTCCGCCAGATCGTTGTCATAAATAAAATTTGAGGTAAGGGCGGCCCTCGGCGATGCGTTGCACATAGAGCGCGGCTTCGCGAGCGTGATAATCGCCCCACATGCCGGACTCGCCGCAGGGAACTTTTTGACCGCGCGGAATGTGGTCCCAGCCATTGGGCCGGTGATAGACGCTGTGGAGGATCAAGCCTTGGTGTTTGGCGTTGATGCTGAGGTAGGGTTCATCGAAAAGCGTTTTCAAAATTGTCAGGCCCGCTTGCCAATAGCGTTTATTGTGGAGGTGACGCCCCAGCCGCAACAAACCCTGCGCGGCGATGGCCGCGGCGGAACTATCCACCGGTTCATGCGGATTAAACGGGTCGGCCGGACGCGATTGCCAATCGCCAAGACGGTGGAGATTTGGCGCGCCGGTGTCCCAGTAGGGAACGCCGTCGGCGGCGCTGGCGTTGTCAATATAAAACTCGCATGTGGCGCGGGCGGCTTTGAGGAGCAACGGCCTGATGTAGCCATCGCCGATGGCTTGCATGAATTCCAATTGCTCGGCAAATCCGCACATCGCCCAGGCCAGCCCGCGCGTCCAGGTGCTAAATGGCGAGTAGCCCTGCTGCGAATTGGGGCAGCGGAAGTTGCCGTCGTTGACGTTGAAGATCGCCTCGTGGGCCGTGCGGCCGGCAACATCATAGGCGTCCCGGCCCCGGCCATGGTAGATTGAAAAATTGGCGGTGGCGGCGGCATGGGCCTTGAGGCGCTCCAGCAACGAAACGCGGACGTCGCTTTCCTCCATCAACACCTGGCCCAGTTGATGGGCCAGCGCCAGAATGCGCAGCGAGCGGATGGCATCAACGAAGAGCGAATGGGGGCCGTTGAATGAATAAATAAAGCCGGCGCCGTCCTTAAGGATGGTCCAACGCCGCGCTTGTGTTGCGCCGCTCAACTTGAGAGCCAGTTCATAGTAACGGCGTTCCCATTTATCCTCGCCGATGCGGCCTTCGTTCATCAAGCGCAACAGATTGCCGTAAGTGCTGACGTTGTTGAACCCGTGGTCATGAACGCCCGCGTGGCTGACGTGTGGCGCCATCAATTGCACCGTCTGGCTTCGCCCTTGCTCCAAAAACTCCGCCTCGCCCGTCGCATCGAATTGGAGGATTTGCGCGCCGATATGAAATCCCTGCGTCCATTCCGTCCAGCCGCGCCCGGTGTAACGTCCCCGCACCGTAAAGACAGGGGAACCTTTGGCGGCGTCGTAGTCGCGTTGCAGCGTTAGAATCTTTCCGGCGGACAATTCCCACAGCCGGCCGATTTTGCGCGTCAAATCGGCCGGGGATATTTCGAGGTCAATTTTCATTGCGGCTCGGCGCCCTTATGCCTTCAGCGGCAGGGTTCTCGGACGGGCATTGGCTTTGACCCATTGCGGAGATTTCTTTTTCACCGCTTGGTCGAGAGCGTCCTTGTGACCTCGACGCGCGACGGCGGCAGCCTCGATTCGCGATTCATAAAGGGCAAACAGGTCCTGCTCCGCCGAACCGCCGCGCGCTTCCATGAAGGCGTCACTGCTAAGGAGTCCTTCAAGTTCCGGGTCCATCGGGAAAGGCTGCCTGAAGGATGGCATCAGCTTCCGCGTCGGTCATGGGATTTTGCAGGAGCTTTAGGGATTGTTGCAATTGCAATAATTTGCCCGCGACTTTGGCAGGCAGGTGGCGAACTGGGAGGTCTGGGTCAGCAAGCAAGGCCTGAAGCGAAAGTGTGACGCGAATCATAAACTTCAGAGCTTCCAAGTGTTCGGCCAGAGCCTGCGGTGAAGGATCGCCCTCGATGAAATTTTTCCGCTGCGCGTCCATGAAATCATCGGAACGGCTCAGCCAGTAGCCCACAAGATCGCTCGCGCCGCTCTCGCCAACGGGCCGGGAGCCGGACGTCCGAATCGGAATTGCCCCGCCACTCATTGCAATACCATTACAGAGGACGGTTCCGTAATCAAGGATGTTCGCTGTTCCTGGAGATCACAGAATATACTGCCAAGACAGTGGGATAGACGACACTTGGTCACGAGGAGTTTGGTTCTCCGGCAAGGCGCGAGCGAGCAACGCCGCCGGAGAACCAAAGAACCGTGAAGAAGTGTCGTCTATCCCACCGTCTTGGCAGTATGGCCGTCGCACGCTTGCGGGGGCGGCGTTTCGTTCCCGTTGACTTTCGATCTGTCAATCAGAACAACACCCTTGGATCGTGAGAAATCACCAAGGCGGCGGCATGGTTCCATTGATGTTTGCCGAAGTGCGCTCCCGCATCCAGAGCCAGCCCTGGATTGGAAACTTGTCTTAATTCTTGACTTCAGGATGGTCGGGACCGCCGGGCTTTTTCGCCGCGGCCAGAGTGGCGTCCAGCGAGCGCAAACCGACGAACCATGCCGTGTTATTTGTGGCGTTGCCGCCCATTACCAGCCATTTTGCGGGCAAGGTGTAGATGCCTTTTTCGACCTGCTTGCCTTCCCCGATGCAACTGACCTCGATGCGCGAGGCGCCGAGATTCTTGATCCTGAGCGTGCATGGGGAACTCATTTTGAAGTCATAGCTTTTGTTGACGGGAATGACGCCGATTTGGTTGGTGATTTCAAAGTAGTTCTTCCACTTGAACATCCGCTGCAATTTGTCGGCCAATTCATGATTGACCGGCTTGTGTTTGATGTCCTCGGCGGTGTCGTTGGAACCCCAAATCAGTTTGGCCTGCAATTTCAAGTCTTCGGCGCGGCCGGCCAGCGCGGTGGAGGTCAGGAGGACTGCGGCGAGAAGAAATGTACGCACGTTCTGCACGGGGCTCAGTAATAACCGGCGCTTCATCACATTTCAATATCGGAGTCGCCGTCGTCAAGCGGCGCGTCCGTCGGTTGCGGGGACTGGCCATCCTGGGCGTCCTGAAGCCAGACGACGGTCATGCCGGCGCTTTGATCGTGGAATGTCATTGCCTCCATGCCGTCGCCCGTGGCGGAGACTTCATCAAAAGTAGCCATTGGAGCAAAATGGCGGACCATTAGCAAGACGCTGGCGGTGACGGCGGCGAACGCCGCCGCAGCCGCCGCGAAACGACGCCAACCGAAGAGCACTCGTGAACGCATTGGCGCCGGCTGACTGGCCTGGCTTTGGATCTGCCGCGCAATTTTGCCCCAGTAAAATTCGGGAGTTTCCGGAACCGCGACTTGAGGCTCATTGGCGGCCAGCAGCTGGCACGTCATGCGCAATTCCGAAACCAACTGTCTGGCATCGGCGTCACGTTCCACGAGATGCGCCAAACGCCTGGCTTGCGAGGGCGAGACTTCGCCATCGACCCACGCCTGCAATTTCAATTTCAACGTGTCATTCATTCAGATTTCTCCCTCTTCAAACCTGCAAGAAGAGAGGCCATGCGGCGCCGGGCGTAAAAAAGCCGCGACATAACCGTGCCGATGGAGCAACTCATTCGTTTTGCAATTTCTTTATACTCCAACTCTTCAAATTCGTGCAAAATAAGCACCGTGCGATGTTCATGCGACAACTGGGCCATTGCCCGGTCAATGCGCTCTCGCAATTCCAATCGCTCCAATCCCTCCGTGGGATTGGGCGTAACCACTGGCATCTGGCGTTCCACGCCGCCCGATTCTTCTTCCAACGCCTCAATGGATTCGGCCCGTTGCCGTTTGTGCTTGCGCAGTTGATCCAGGCACAGATTGATTACAATCCGCGTCATCCAAGTGACAAAACTGGAACTGCCCTGAAACTGCGCCAAACGCTGCCACCCTTTTACCCATGCATCTTGAGAAAGATCAAGCGCCTCATCTTCGTTGCGCATCATGCTAAAGGCACGGGCATAAACTTTGTCCCGATGCCGGGCGACCAGCTCCTCGAAGGCTTTTAAATCGCCCTCTTGGGCCGCGCACACCAAATCAACGTCGCTCAACGCGGAGTTGTCCTGGTATGTCGACATAGGTTTGACGGGGCGATTTCTGAACTATTCAGGCAAACTCATAACATGCCTTTGGTGCTGGGCAGGCGGCCTGAAATCCTTGCATCTCGTTGACACGCAATATCTACCGCACGGGCGAACGCCTTGAAAATCGCCTCCACGATGTGGTGTGGCTCACCGCCATAGAGCAGTTCCACATGCAGATTGCATCGGGCTTCGTTGGCAAAAGCCTGGAAAAACTCCCGCGCCAGGCCAAACCGAAAGGCGGACGAACCGTCCTGATTCTTCTCGGCCGCGGTGATTTTTTTGTGCGCGTTGCTTTCCAACCCGCGCCAAACCAAATGGGGACGCCCGCCAAAATCAACCACGCAGCGGACAAGGCATTCGTCCATTGGAACGTAAGCTTCCCCTGTAAACGGATTGCGCGGATGAAACCCCGTCCCATAACGGCGCAGGCCCTTTTTGTCCCCCAATGCCTCCTGGAGGGCCTGGCCGAGCACCAGTCCGCAATCCTCAACCGTGTGATGGGCATCCACTTTCAAATCTCCGTTGCACCGCAACATCAAATCAACCGTCGCATGTTTGGCAAAAAGATTGAGCATATGATCCAGAAACGCTATTCCCGTCTTCACCGCGGCTTTGCCCGAACCGTCCAGATTAAGCTTCACGGCGATTTTGGTCTCCGTGGTGGCACGCTGGATTATCGCGTGACGTTTTCGCATTTTGAAATTAAACGGTCACTCGCGCGAAAAAAAAAGCCCAATCGACGGATTTAGAACTCCTCCGCGGCCTTTTACGCGGCGTTCCCGAGCCGAGCCATCGTCCGCGGCATCGCTCCGGCGTCTTCGCGATACTCTTTTTTTGAACAAGAGGGAACAGAGTAAACAGAGTTTGGCATTGCGGCTGGATCTGGGAAAACTAACCCGAATTGCTTTTGGCGCATGTGTGACATGTGTCATCAGCCGCAGACATGGCGTAGAATCCCCTCCGAACAAGCAAAACCATGCTTAAGACCAAAGCGACATTGACAGCGGCCAAGCTGGTCAAGCTTCCGACCCAAACCATGCCGGGTGGAATTTGTCGTCGGTCAAGTATATGATCTAGCCGGAAAGATACCGCAACCGCTCAATGGCCGGATTTTTTGTCCCAGTGGTGGTCTTTGATAATCTGGTCGAGCTGGGGCTTTGGCACGCCGTCCTGGTCCATCAGGCCCCAGCGGATCAAGTAATTGCACACGCTGCGCACATGCAGTATTTGGTCCTTCCTGGCGTCCAATTTCTCCGGCGAAAGTTGCTGGAGGTCGGCGACGTATTGTTCGGCCAGTTTCTGCGCGCGTTCCCCCGCCTCTGGATTGTTCTCGTAAACCAGCGACTCCGCCAATCGCAGCATTTCGGGGACCGGATTATCCGGGCTCTTGAGCGTCTCGGCGTCCTTGCGAATCATCGCGGCGATTTCGGCGCGCTTGGCCATGGTCGCTTCGGTGGACAGGTAGCCGTCCGTGCCTCCTTCAATCGGGCGCGGCGGCAGCGGGCGATACCAGATATTTCGGAAGCGAACCGGATTTCCGTGGTCCTGCAATTTCAGCGGCCCGGCTTCCGGAAACGGACCGGGTTTGGCGCGCGCCATGTGGCCGGTGGGACCTTCAAGGCGCGTGTGATCTTGAACGAGGACGCCGTTGAGGAATACGGTTACATAACCCGGGTCCAACATTTCGCCGTCCTTATAGATGGGCCGCCGAAAGACGATGTCGTAGAACTCGAACTCGCCCGGCGGACGCAGCACATTGGCAAGGGGAGGATTGACGCCGTAAACCGACGCCGCAAAGCCGTCCGCATAAGTGGGATTTTCGTAATTGTTGAGCACCTGGATTTCGACCAAGCCCTCCAGGAAAACGCCGCTGTTGCCCCGGCCCTGGCTTTCACCCTCGATCTTGGTCGGCGACGCCCATTCGACATGCAGTTGACAATCGCCAAACTTTTCCCTGGTCCTGATGTAACCGGAACCGGGCACACACTCCATCACGCCATTCTTGACCACCCATTTGGTGGCAACCCCTTCCCCTTCGTCGGCTTCCCACTTGGAAAGGTCCGTGCCGTCAAAAAGAATGATCGCATCGGACGGCGGCTTGCCCGGCTGGTCCTGAGTGCTGAAAGTGCCCGGCGTCACCAATTTTGGCTGTGGACGATTCCAGTCGTGGACCGCCCAAGGGTGGTGTTCATCGGGCGCATCGCCGTAGAAGGGTGAACCGGTGTTGGCGGAATAGGCTGGCGAAGCCAGCGCAAGAACCGTCGCGACAATGGTCGGAGCAAGGTGGGATTTCATGAGATTTGTGAGATTTCGTGCAAGAGGTTTAATAGGTCGCGCGTGAAAAGTCCAGCGTTGTTGGCGCGTCAGCGCAAACGCATCAAAAGCCCGGCGAATCATTGCGCGATGTTTGCCCGGCGCTACGGGGCTGGCGCCGCCGGCTGTTTGAGCGCAAAGCTCTCGGCGCTGTTGGGGTCGCCGCCGCCTTTGTAAACGGCTGTGCCGGGATAGGCGAAGAGGGGACGGGTCATCACGGGTTTTCCCTGGTCGTGTTTGGAGGCGATAAGCTTGTCGGGCGCTTTGCCGTGTTCGACCCAATCCACGATGACGGAAAGCCAGTCCACTTCGCTTGCGCCGGGGCCGCCGCCGCAGTGAAGGCAGCCGGGAACCATGAACAGGCGGCAATACTCGACGGCGCTTGGATCGTGAGCCTGCACTTGACGGTAATAGTTCACGGTCGCCTGCGCGGGCAACGCCGGATCGGCCCATCCGTGCCAGATGATGAGTCTGCCTTTTCGCGCTTTAAAAGCATCCAAGTCCGGATTGGTGGCGTTGAGGAAGGAGGCGGCCAGACGGGTGTCGGCCGCGAAATTTGAAAAATCGTACGTGGAATAGTTCCAGTCAGGATTGTTGAAGACCAGGTATTTGAATATCTGCGTGCCGAAGGCAAACATCAGATCGGCGACATGGTCATTTTGGACAAATGACGGCATGGGACCGACGATCCACGCCATCCACTGGTTGGGATCGCACTCGGCGCCCGGCGAATACCCTGGATAAATCGGGCCGGCGCCGTCGCGCGCCCCGGCGTAGATGGCGGCTATGGCCGCGCGCTGTTCGCCGGTCAAGCCCGCCACCTTGGAAAGGTCGAAATGGGCCGAAGGCGGATCTTCGACGATTCCGTCCCGCAGGCCGTCCTCCGCGTCGCATTGCTCGATGATGGATTGCTGCAATTTCTGGAGAGATTCCTTGTCAAGAACCGCTTTTTCGAGATGGGCGGGGTCCGGATAAAGCGTTTTGGCGATTGCAACGGACATGGCGGCGATGCCCGTCCAGTTAAAGGCCGGCGCGCCGGCGACGATTCCATCAAAGTCGGCCGGATAACGTTGCGCCTCCATCATCGCCTGGCCTCCGCCGCGCGAACAACCGCTGAAATAGGAGTGGCTGGCTTCCGCGCCATAGTAACTGCGGATAAGCGCCTTGGCCACCTCCGCCGTGCGATGCACCGCCAGATAGCCGAAATTCAACTGCGCCTCCAAATTGTCAAACGCCCAGCCGGCCGTGTAATTGGGTTTCCACTCGTGCCCTGTGTCGGTCCCGACTGTCGCGTAGCCGCGATTGACAGAATCGCGGGCGCTGTTCTGCACGGACCCAACGAACCCGCCGCCCCCGCCCATGACAAATCGTCCGTTCCAGGCATCCGGCAGCAATAGCTCAAAGCGAATGTTGCCCCCAATGACGCCGGTTACCCGCATATAGGCGAGGGCATGGGGATTTTTTTGGAGATCTGGAGACACTGATGTGACCGATTCCAGGGCGACGTCCGGCAAACGCAAATGCCGGAGGTCCTCAAGAGGAATATGGTTGGTCGAGCCATCGAAGGCCCAAGCAGCGCCGCTTGCCGCGACGATGCAAAAGAGAACGCTTGCTTTGGCAATTCTTCCGAACAACGCGCCGTTTAAAATCCGGTTCATATGAGCAAGTTACAGTAATGGAGTGGCGACGGCATGATGTTCCCGTGGTTTGCATTTGTCCAGCAAGCAAGTCGGAGATTACTGACTCCCCTCGTCAAAGGCGCGCGCGTTTCGCCGGATGTTGCGATTACGGACGAATTAACTCGAAAGAACCGCCAGCGAGGCGCCGACGGCTTCACGTTGCGGGCGCATGCCCGGCGGACCGTGAGACTCGTCACCACCAATGGTGTTTTGGTTTGTGCTTTTCCGGCAGGTCGGTCCGAGTCCATGCAATGATCCCCAAAAATTTGTAGTATTTGTTGTATGACCTGCCGACCATGGGACCGCTTGAAAAATAATGCTCGCCTGTGGGCCGCGCGTAGGCCAGCAACGCGACTTTGGCCAGGGAATACTGAGATTCGTTTTTGTAAAGGGCGATTTCGGGAATGGCAAAGGTTCCGGCCAGCGGAACGGGCACGGCGGTGTTGGGCAGTCCGATCAGAGTTTGCGAATAGTCAATTGAGAGCGCGCCGCTACGCGCCTCAATGATATAGTCTGCGTTGGGCGCCCCGGACACCAAAAGCGCGCCGGCGCGGTTGAGCGCGTCGCGGATTGTGCCAATCGCATTCTTGACATCATACGTGTCAAAAAAATTCGTGTCAAGAAAAACCTTCTTCCGCGCGAACGTGGTCAAATCAACGGATTGCATGGCCCGGTCGGCCGCGGTGCTTAGCAAAAGCTGCTCCGTGGCCGATCTGGCCGGATTGGTCATGTTGGTCTGGACACAGCCGATAAAAGACGAAAGACTCAAGCCGCATGTTAGAGTTAGAATTAAACTTAAATTTAAACGTTCTCGCCAGATCGAGGATCGTCGCATCTGGGAGGTTTTTGAATCGTCCATAGTCGCCATAGTCATGGTTGCGGGCCACGAATTCAAGCGGACAGCCAGCGCCGGGAGGATTCCAAGCAGGCTGACAGGATACGCCGCAGCCAGATGGAAGGGCCGGTTTGTTATCTACTTGCCGAGCAGTTTGGCGACAATGAAAATAATGACGGCGCCGCCGAGGCCCCCGCCAAGTAGGAGATAAATCAAAGAAAAACCCGCCGCCGCAAACATCGGCGCCACTGCGAGGATCGGTATAATAGTCATGTTGTTTTGTGAGTTAAGTTTTACGCCCACTCGCACTCGATATGTGAGATACGACTGAAAAAGCTTAAAGCTTGAGGCGTGCCACCACCTGCGCGGGTCGTTGCAGCGGCTTTCTCCCCTAGCGCCCCGTTAGGAAACGCGCCGCCCATCGTCCGCTGTATTGCAAAATGCGGGTGGCGCCGCCGGAAGTTTTCGCAGAATTCATCTGTGGGCTGACTAAACGACGTCTATCCATTTGTGCTTTCCAACGGGGGCCGGGAATTCAAAGTCTCACCCCGGCTCGACCCAGAGCGGTGGGGCGCCGACGCACTTCGCCTCCGGCCTCAAGAACCGGGCCAGGTAAATGCAACTGTACGAAAGAGCCACCGCCATTATTCCGATGACCGGAAAATGAGTGACTTGCCCGGAAGCGGTTTGCCCCATGATCCGCCCGCTGACGGCCGCGGCAAGACCCGCGGCGAATTGCTGGACGGAGGAGTTAATGCTCATGAACCCGCCGCGATAGCGATCCTCGACTGTGGACGTAAGCAACGCCATCGCGGGAACCATGCGCCCGGACATGCAGATCATAAAAAGAGTCGAGATTCCCACCGCGATGGCCAATGGAACGCGCGCCAGATTTGTCAACAGGAGTATTGGAAGCGCGGTCGAGAAGGTCATTAAAGTGAAGACCCGCAATTTGCCGGCGCGGTCGGCCCAGCGCCCAATCCAGTTCATGCTAAAAAGCGTAAAAAGGCCGCCGGAAAGGTAGATGAGCGGCAACTGCGTTTCCGTCAAACCCACGTTGGCGACCATATACGTGGCGATGAACGGAAAGATGGAAGCCCCGGCAAATGTGAGCAATCCCATAAACACAAACGCCATCTGATGGTCCCGCTCGCTCAGCACGGCCCACACGCGCGCGGCGGGATGTTGGGCCGATGCGTGGCGCAAATGGCCGCGCAGCGATGGCATCACAAAAGCGCCGGAAATCAGGATGAACACACTTAAGCCGGCGAGGACCAGAAATGGAATGTGCCAGTTAAAAAGCGTCGCCAGATACAATCCAAAGGGCACGCCGCAAATGGAGGCGATCGAAAAGGAGGACATCACCAATCCCATCGCCGCGCCACGGCGCTCGTCGGGAATCACATCGCCGATGATCGCCAGAATCAACGCTCCCGCGATTCCGCCGAACGCGCCGGCGGCAGCTCGCGCCGCGACAAGCAGCGGATAGGTCGGCGCCAGCGCGCACAGAAAAGTCCCCGCGCAAAAGCCGCCGTAAAGGAGCAACAGTCCTGTTTTGCGATCAAAGCGATCCAGGAAAAAACAGGCGGCCACGCCCGAAATGCCGGCGCTGATGGCATAGGCCGACACAATCAGGCCAAACTGGCCGGGCGTAATGCGCATGACGCGCATGTACTGCGGCCCCAGCGGCAGGATGATGAGAAAATCCAGGACCGTGGTGAACTGGATGGTTGCCAGCAGCAGCAGCAACCAGCGTTCATTATACTTGGCTGGAAGGCTCATTTACCGCCTTTGCAGTGATTGCCGATTGCCGAGCGGCGCGCGAGGCCATGAAAAGCGGGCGGCTGGTTCAAGTCCACAACCTTTCCGGATAGTCACCGCGGGCGATCAATCCACGAATGCTGTCAATAACACGCGCACGGTCTTCACGATACGTGATTCCGAACCAGCCATCCGTCGTGGGCAGCACTTTTAACCGCGCCCGGCCCGACGCGATCAATGTGTTGATGAAGGTCGAAATAAAGAACTCCGCTTTCTCGTCGCTTCCGCGCGTTTTGAGAAACTCGATAAAATGCCGGCGCAAATGCGCAAAGATCGCCGGGGTGAAACCCCACATATTCATCGAGACGATCTCATCGCCGGTCAGTGGATGGATTGCGCCGCCGGCGTCCGCGTATTGGACGGTCGCGCCATTTTTCTCAATCTTGGTCAACTCAGAAATGCTCTCCAACCATCCCCCCGAATCGACGCGGCAAACCCCGCGCGCCACGCCGCCAAATTCAGAGAGCGTCTGCCGCAGTATGAAGCCGACCATTGCGTCTTCAGAACCCTCCGAGCGCAAATGATCGGCCAGCGCGCGAAAGGAATTTGCGCCGTAGAAATCGTCCGCGTTGATCGCGGCGAAGGGTCCCCCGATGGCGCCGGCCCCCGCGAGAACCGCGTGTCCGGTGCCCCACGGTTTGTTGCGATTGGCCGGCTTTTTAAAGCCCTCTGGCAGCGCATCCAACTCCTGAAAGACGTATTGCACCCGCGCCCGCTTCTCAAATCGCGCGCCAATGATTTGGCGGAAAGAATCTTCCATCTCGCGCCGGATGCCAACCGCCACCTTCCCAACTCCAGCGCGGAGGGCGTCTTGGAGGGATTAATCAATGATCGTTTCGTCGCCTGGGCCGACGGGATCAATTTGTTTAAGGCCGCCATACCGGCTGCCAACGCCGGCGGCAAGGACGAGCAACTCGGGGACTTTCATGCGGGGGTTGGGACTGTGATGTTGGTTCCTTGGGCCTCGGAGCGGAAGCGCAAATTTAAGGGCGGATTCAGGGCGTTTGCATCAAGCGGGATAACGTTGGCGAGGGATTCTCGTCAAAGAGCGCCTCATGCCGCGCCAGCCATCAAAAGGTGTTCGCGGTCGGCGGCAAAAGAAAGACAACCTTGAACATCGTCGTCGACCAAGTCGGGAAAATCATCGCACACTTCAGGACTAGTCACGCCGCCACCGAGAAAGGCAAGCACGTCGGCCACACTGACGCGGGCGCCACGAACGCGAGGCTTGCCGCCACGGACGAGCGGGTCCGTCGTGATGCGTTGCCTATAATCCATGCGGGCAAGATATGGCTTGGGGCCTTGAAGTCAAGTTTTGCAAGGGCAAGCCGTGACTACTGCCAAGACGGTGGGATAGACGACACTTGGTCACGAGGCGTTTGGTTCTCCGGCAAGGCGCGAGCGAGGAAAGATACCTTGAATTATACACAGCGTCATAAATGATTGCGGATGCTTAGGTAGGGCGAGGCTCCTGCC
>VFSW01008021.1_pt1 | contig 15242 bp, 13 predicted proteins | sample 5358111 | NCBI WGS metagenome assembly VFSW01 (sample SAMN11554181, study PRJNA540505) | mine drainage metagenome | isolation source: sediment from site ElyBrook_90M | place: USA: Ely Copper Mine, Vershire, VT | collected 2017
GAAGCTGACAACCGCATCCGCACCTTCCAGGCTGATGCTGCCAAACGCTCGGGCATCTTCCATCATCTGATCACCCTGCCGACCTACCATACGGCGGCTCTGTCCACGGATAATCTCTCCCGCGAATATTTCGGCGCGGCTGGCATGTTGGGCTACGTGCTGAATGTGCAGCGCCAGGAAATCCGTCAGGGTATCGCCTGCGTGAAACACCAGAACATGTCAGGCTCCGACATCGGCGATGACCACAAGGAATATTTCGCTGGTGAGGCCGCGTTAAAAGCCGGTGGCGCTCATAACACGATGAACCAGTTCTAAGCCGGTTCAACGGTCAAACAAAACGGCCCGGAGAGAAATCTCCGGGCCGTTTCTATTTGTAGGGTGTCACGTAATTAAAACCCGTACCCCACCACACGCTCATTGCTCTGCAGCAGCCCCTTGTACCGGCTCAGCGCCAGCAGCGGGAAGAACCGTGGGTAGCCATGGTATTTTAAGTAAAACACCCGCGGGAACCCCACCGCGTTATACGGTGCTTCGGTCCAACTGCCGTCGGCGTCTTGGGCTGTTTGCAAATACGCGACACCACGCGCTACCGCCGGATGCTCCACCTGCCCCGCTGCCATTAACCCCAGCACCGCCCAGGCAGTTTGCGAAGGCAGGCTTTGCGCGGCGTAGCCATGGAATTCACCCGCCGGCGCGGCGCCGTAGCTTTCGCAATCCTCACCCCAACCGCCATCGTCGCGCTGCTTGTTCACCAGCCAGCCCACCGCGCGTTTTACCATCACATCATCGGCCGAAACCCCGGCGGCATTCAGCGCGCACAGCACCGACCAGGTGCCGTAAATATAATTCGTCCCCCAGCGGCCAAACCATGAACCATCCGGCATCTGGGTTTCGCGCAGATACGCCACCCCGCGTGAAATCGCAGATTTATCCTCAACATTCCCCAACTGCGCCAAAAACGAAATACACCGCGCCGTCACATCCTCGGTCGGTGGGTCCAGCAGCGCGCCATGGTCGGCAAACGGAATATGGTTGAGGTACTGGCGGTCGTTGTTGATATCAAACGCGCCCCAAGCCCCGTTGGTGGATTGCATGCCGAGAATCCATTCCCGCGCTCGCGAAATCGATTCCGCATATTTCGCATCGCCGGCGCGATGCAGCAGCATGCCCACCACCGCGGTATCATCCACATCCGGGTAATGCGGATTGTTATATTGGAAGGCCCAGCCGCCGGGGCGCGTGCCAGGCGTGTTGGTTGCCCAGTCGCCCACCACATCGAGCACCTGCCGCGCCACCAGCCAGTCGCACGCCGCCCCAATCGGCGCCCCCGCTTCCGCCAGCGCGTGGCCCGCCAACCCGGTATCCCACACTGGTGAGAGACAAGGCTGGCAATAAGCGCGGTCGTCCTTCACGACCAGCAGTTTGCGCACCGCCTCCCAGGCGATGGCGAAATCCGGGTGCTCGGGTGCATACCCCAGCATGTCGTACATCATCACCGTATTCGCCATGGCCGGATAAATCGCGCCCAGCCCATCATCGCCATTCAAACGCTCCTTGATAAATGCTTTGGCTTTCTCAATCGCCTGGGCACGCGAGGAGGCCGGAAAAAATCGCTCGACCCGCCGCAACACTACATCAAGATATTTGAAAAAATGCCCCCAGGGGGATTTATACGGCCCGCGAATCCAGTCCGTCACCCGGTCCGGCGGCACCACAAATAATTCATCAATCCGCACTTGTCGCGGATTACGCGCCAGCGGCTTGTTGGCCATCAGCACCAGCAGCGGCGTCATCACGGTGCGCGACCAGTAGGATACTTTACGCATGGTGATGGGAAACCAATCCGGCATCAAAACCAGTTCCACCGGCATCACCGGGCAGGCTTCCCACGGCACCGCGCCAAACAAAGCCAACTGGATGCGGGTAAACACATTAGTCCGCGCCGCCCCGCCATGCGCCAAAATCACCTCACGCGCCTTCAACATATGCGGCGCATTTACATCATCGCCAATACATTTGAGTGCAAAATACGCCTTCACACTCGCCGACATATCAAACTTGCCGCCATGAAATAGCGGCCAGCCGCCTTGGTTGGTTTCGTAATCCCCCTGAATGCCTCGGAGATAAACGCCAATTTTATTCTCCAACTCTGGGTCGATCCGGTCGAGATAATGTTCCAGCAGCACATATTCCGCCGGAATAGTGGCATCCGCTTCCAGCTCATAAACAAAATGCCCGTCGGGCCGCTGCTCACCCTGCAAGGCCCTGCATGCCCGCGCAACGGCAGTGTCGAGAATCGTATTCATAATGGATTTTGCTCTAACATTGCCAAGGCGGCGGCATTACCAGAGCGTATCGCCCCCTCGATGGTGGCCGGCAACCCGGTATCGGTCCAGTCACCGGCCAGCATGATATTTTTGTCCACCGTGCGCGTGGCGGGTCGTAATTTCAACTGCGCGGGCGTGGCCGCAAACGTCGCGCGTTTTTCTCGTACCACCCGGTGCTCTGGCATCGCACCCAGTCCAAAGGCCGCTTGCAAATCCGCCCACACCAGCGCTGCCAGAGTGGCATTATCCATCTCGGCATATTTATTTGCCGCTGAAACAGTCACCGATAATATCTCACCCTTGGCAAACGCCCATTCCGCCACGCCGCCGACCAAGCCCCAAAAACCAGTCTCACCAGGGTCAATCCGGCATTTGAAATGCAGATTCAAAATAGCCTGATGCTCACTGGGCACAACCAATCCCGGCAGTAACTCCACCGCCACCCAGGGCGGCACCGCCAGAATGGTTTTTTCACCCGCCACCAGCGCATTCACCCGCCTGCCCAGCCGCACCTCAGCGCCTCGTGCAACAAGCCATGCCAGTGCAGGGTCAATGAAACTCTCCGACAATCCCACCTTGGGAAACCGTGGGATGGACGCCGCCCCACCGCGCTCGATGGTTTCCGCTACCACCGCCCGCAAAGGCGCCGCCGATGCCGCATCAGGTGGTGTGTTCAGCGCGGCAATCGCCAATGGTTCAAGCAAATTTCGGTATAATTCCCCGGTGCCGGCCAGCAACGGCGCCACCAGATCATCCACCCCTGCCCGGCGCAATTTCAACAATGCCAGATAATCACGAGCCCTTGTTCCCGGCACCCGGCGCGCGGCGGAGACCACCCACCACGGCAAACGCCCGCGATTCAGCCGCAGCTTCCAATGCGCCTTGGTTTTCAAATCAACAAACGCAAACACCGGCTCCACCGGCCCACTTAAGCTGTCATGCGCCCCGATGCGATTCAAAAATCCCATCACCGCATGATTACCCGACAGCAACAAATGATTGCCATTATCAATCCGGCAATTCAGCGCGGGGTCAAAATATGATCGGCAGCGCCCACCAGCCGCCGGAGCCGCCTCATGCAGCACCACCTCGGCGCCGCGCTCCACCAACGTGCACGCCGCCGCCAAACCCGCCACACCAGCCCCAATAACGCTAACCTTCATGGCAAATAAATCTGTGCCGCCAGCATCATCTTACGCCATTTTGGCAGTGAAACTCTGCCCTTTTTATAATCATATCCACGATGATGCAGCGCCATCAGCAGCGGCTTATAGCTGGCCAGCATAATGCGCGCCGGCTTCATGGCCTTCTGGTCACAATGCGCCATCGAGGTCTCAGCTTCTTTGTAATAGCGCATCGCCAGCTTAGCGACGCGCAGGCACACGAAAGGCAGCCGGGGCGACACCACCGCCGCCTCCGGATTGGTCGCCACATTTTCCTGCCGCAAATATTCATACGGCAAATATAGCCGCCCACGCTTGGCGTCTTCAGGAACATCGCGCAAAATATTGGTCAGTTGCAAGGCCCGGCCCAACGCGTAAGCGGTATCCTCAGCAGAGGTACTATCATCGCCAAACACCCGCACCGAAAGCCTGCCCACTGCCGAGGCCACGCGGTCGCAATATAAATCCAAAATCGGCAGTGGCGGGGCCACAATCGGCGCACCGGCGTCCATCTCCATGCCATCAATGATCGCAATAAAGTCAGCCTCGCGCAGCCGGTATTGCAGCACTGCCACCCGCAAAATACGCGTTAGTGCATTATTGGTCCGCCCGGCAAAAATACCCGCAATAATCTGCCGCCAACCACGCAGCAATTTACGTTTTTCCGCCAAGGGGGCATCTTCATCGGCCACGTCATCCACCAAGCGGCAAAATGTATAAATAGCATACATCGCGGCCCGCCGGTCCGGTGGCAGCACTTTCATCCCATAATAAAACGAGGTGGCGGCGCTACGCACAACCGAAGTCACCGCTTCGATATCGGCTTTATTAAGGGAAGGTATTAGCTCCATAGTAACCTCGGGCTTGCCAGCAACGCCGCGGCTGCAAAGTCTGTCGAATTTAATTTTACCCGCATCGCCAATGCATCATGCGCCTGCAGTTTTGCTGTTAAACGATGTGCCAAATTCACGATCACCGCTATCTCTACCCGCAACCGTCTGGCCTTCACCAAGCCTGGCAACGCCGCCCCCGCTGTATTCAACGTCTTTGTCTCCACCAGCATTTCATCAAACACCGCCCGCAATCCTGGCGTCGATGTTTCGCGGGCGATATCGTCGGTGGCGGCGCCATGCTTGGCCAGCCAATCCTGCGGCACGTAGCAACGGTCCATGTTGCGTAAATCGGGCGCCACATCCTGTAGATGATTATTTACCTGCAAAGCCGCGCATAAAGCGTCTGAAGCCGGCCAGGTTTCGCGGCTCTCGCCATGCAAATCCAACATATACCGCCCCACGGGTGCCGCCGAGTAGCGGCAATAATCCATCAACTCGGCCCAACTCTCATAACGGTTTTTGCGGGCGTCCTGGCGGAACGCCACCAGCAGTTCACGCGCATGAATCGCCGAAACACCGCTTTCCTGCAATGATGTTCGTAATACCAAGGCACTCGGCGCAGCCTGATCGCGGGCACCGGTTAGCACCGCCTCCATCATATCCAGCCGCGCAACTTTGTCATCCGCGCTCAAGCCAGGATGGTCGGCAATGTCGTCAGCATGCCGGGCAAAATTATAAAATGCGTGCACATGCTTGCGTAAACCGGCGCGGATCAGCCAGGAGCCAACCGGAAAATTCTCATCGCCCTTGCCCTTGCCCGAGGCGATTTCAACGTTGCCATCCGGCGCCGGCGCTGCACGTGCCAGTTCGTTATCATTCGCGGTCATAAATCAGTCCCATAATCGCGATTCTTCCAACGCGCCCCCGTACCGCGCCAATAATCCAGCGCCGAACTTAAAGTTGCCACCATGTAAAACAGCGCAATGACGGGTAGCGTCAAGGCCCATAAACGGTTCTGCCCATACCGATTCAACGTTGGCAGGTAGCTCACCCCCGCCAGAGCACAGGCCATCAGCCCGAACATGAAATTCCATCCATGCCCCAACAGCACTGCCAAGGCAGGCACCAGCCATACCAAGGCGAGCCCCAGCAAAGTTCCGGCCAACAGCCAGGCGGAATAGCGCAACTGCGTAAAGGCGGTGCGGCTAACCATGCTGAAAATGTCATTAAATTTTGGATAGGGCCGGATCGAGGCTGCCAACCCCGCGTGACCCAGATAAATCGGCCCGCCCTGCTTCACCGCCTTCGCCAGCGCCACATCGTCGATCAAGGCCGATTTTATGGCGTTGATCCCGCCAATCCGCTGCAACGCCTCACGCCGGATCAGCACGGTACCGCCCGCCGCTGCTGCCGTAGTGCTCAACGGGTCGTTCACCTTCGCGAACGGGTAGAGCATCTGGAAAAAATACACGAAGGCCGGTATCAGCGCTCGTTCGGCCAAGCTCTGGCAATTCAGCCGCACCATCTCGGAAACCATATCCACGCGCGGGTTGGTCAACCGCGCCACCAACGATGACAAATGCCTGGGGTCATGCACAATATCCGCATCGGCAAACAGCAGCACCGGCGCGGTTGAATGCTCAATCCCTTGGGCGAGCGCCCATAATTTGCCCGACCATCCGGCGGGCTTTTCCGCTGCCGTGATCACCGTCAATTTCGCATCCGAGCCCGCAAGTGCTGCCGTGCCGTCCGTGGAGTGATCATCCACCAAAATCACCCGAAACGCCCCAGCATAGTCCTGCGCCAGCAGCGAGGCAATTACCGGCCCGATCGTTTCGGCCTCATCGCGGGCCGGCACAATCACATCCACCGCCGGTAACTCAGCCGGCAAAGCGGGCGGCAACTCCGGCAGCGATTCCCAAAACCGGCCATGCCCGAACACCAGATAAACCCAAACGCACAGCGCCAAAAACGCAATCATGCCAGCATCCCTTGCGCGCCAAACCAGGCCAGCGCGTCCGCCACCGCCGCCACTGCCGGGCGCGGCGCGTAGCCCAATTCACGTATCGCCTTGGCGGAGGAGAAAAACATCCGCTTGCGCGCCATCTGTAAAATCTCCGGGGTCATCAGCGGGGTTTTACCAGTTATCCCGGCAATCCGCTCCATCACCCAGGCCACTGGCATCAACGGCGTAATCGGCAATGCCAGGGTCGGCGGCTTACGCCCAGTCTGGGCGGCAATCAGTGCGAGTAAGTCGCGCAACATCAAATCCTCACCACCCAGAATATAGCCCTCGCCAGATTTACCGCGCGTCAAAGCCAGCACATGCCCGGCCGCCACGTCATCAACATGCACCACATTCAGCCCGGTATTCACATAGGCCGGCATTTTACCGCGCGCGGCGTCCAGCACCATCTGGCCGGTGGGGGTAGGCTTCACATCGCCCGGCCCGACCGGGGTGGAGGGATTCACGATCACGATGTTTTGCCCAGCCGCCGCCAGCGCCCGCACCGCCTGTTCGGCGTCGTATTTGCTGCGCTTATAGGCGCCGATCAGGTTGGCCGGGTCCACCGGCGTTGTCTCATCAGCAACCGCACCGTGCGTGCCCAGCCCCAATGCTGCCACCGAGCTGGTATAAACCACCCGCTCGACCCCCGCCGCCTGCGCCGCCTGCAGCAACGCCACGCTGCCATCGATGTTCACCTTGCGCATATATTCAGGGTCCGGCACCCACAGCCGGTAGTCCGCCGCCACATGCAGCACATAGCGGCAGCCCTGCACCGCCGGGACCAAAGTTTCCGGCTGCGCCAGATCCGCTGTCACGATCTCCGCCGCTAGCCCGGCCAGATTCTGCCTGTCACTCCCAGCCCGCGCCGTCAGCCGGAGTTGGTACCCCGCCTGCGCCAACGCCCGCGCCACGGCCGCGCCAACAAAGCCGGTGGCCCCGGTGACCAAACAAATATCAGATGAGGCCAAGCCAAACTCCGCAGTTCACAGCAACATTTGCCCCCTTATATATCGAAGCGGGGCCACTGGGTGTAGAACCCATTGCAGGCTCAGGTGCAACACGCGCAGGCAGGGGGTATAAAAATTTCTCATGGACGACATCATCGCTACCGCTGACTTCAACGCGCGGCACTGGAATTTCCCGCAAACCGGCACCATCCGCCCCGGCGATGAGCAGCACTACGCCATGCTCACCCAACTGCTGATCGCGACCTACAACCCCTACAAGCCCGCCGTGCTGAACTGGCCGAAACTGGCGCCCGAAGCGCTGGCCCGCATCACCTCGCTCCCTATTTGGGACATTGCGGTGCAGACCGAGATCAAGGCCAGCATGAGAATCGAGGCATTCGCCGCCACCATCCGCGACCCCGCTTTGAAAGCCGCCCTTCTGCATATGGCGTCCGAGGAAGCCCGCCATAAGGATGTGCTCTCCCGGTTGGTGGCCGCCTACGACATTCCGCTCAAGCCCGATGGGACCTACCACCCCCCGCGCGATGCCGAATGGGCCTTTATGGTTACGGGCTACAGTGAATGTGTGGACAGCTTCTTCGCCTACGGGCTGTTCGAAATGGCGCGGCGCTCCGGCTATTTCCCGCCCGAACTGGTGGAAACCTTCGAGCCGGTGGTGCAAGAGGAAGGCCGCCATATATTGTTCTTCACCAACTGGATCGCCTGGCATAAAGTCAAAATGCCGCTCTGGCGGCGGCCGTATTTCGCCCTCAAAACCGCCGCCGTCTGGGCGTTTTTAGTGTATGAGCGTCTCGGCATGGCCAAGGATGTCGACGGCTTGGCCGACGGCGACGCCAATTTCACCGTCAATGGCTCAAAAGCTCTGGCTGACGAGATGGACCCCGCCACCCTCATCGATATTTGCCTTGAGGAGGATAAAAAGCGCATGTCCGGCTATGACCCACGTTTGCTCCGCCCTACCACCATGCCCCGTCTGGCCCGCTTCGCCCGCCGCTTTATCAGTCCTAAAAAACGCCCTGCCTGAGTTGGTTATTTAATTGAAACAATCTGCCCGCCTGGTCCCGGCCATCTTTGCGTTGGCCGGTCTCGCCATTGTCACCGGTCTGGTGATTTATTTTGGTGCCGGCGACGTGTTGCGCGCCCTCACCTCGGTAAAACCATCCGGCTTTGCGGCCTATATCGGTGCCCAACTCGGGATCACGCTGGGGCTGGCATTATGCTGGCGTATGTTGCTGCGCAGCCGCAACCGCGGCAGCTTTCCGCTCCTGGTATGGGGGCGGCTGGTACGTGATGCCACCGGCGAATTCCTGCCCTTCAGCCAGGTCGGCGGCTTTCTGCTGGGCGCCCGGGTCATTACTTTGGCGGGCGTCACGGTGCCGGACGCCATCGCCTCCACCATCGGCGATGTCACCACCGAGTTCCTGGCCGAGTTGGTATTTATCGGCGTCGGCCTGCTGGTGCTCGCCCACCTTGCCCCTTCCAGCGACTTGCTGGTGCCGGTGGCCATTGGGCTATGTGTCGCCGTGGTGATGGCGGTCGGGCTGATTTTGGTACAGCGCGGCGGCGGCGGTAAAATATTCCGTGCCATCGCCGAGCGCTTGGCAGGCGCCTCCGGTGAGGGTGCGATGATGCACATGGACCGGCTGCAGCAATCGCTGGACAACATCTACACCCGCCATGACCGCCTGGCCTGGTCAGCGTTCTTTCATTTAATCTGCTGGTTCGGCACCGCCACCGCCTCGTTTGTGGGCTTTCACGCGCTTGGTGTACCTTTATCATTCACCGATGCCATCGCTATTGAATCCATGCTGCATGCCATTATGGCACTGGCCTTCTTTGTGCCCGGCCGGGTCGGCATCCAGGAGGGCGCCTACACGCTGCTGGCGGGAATATTCGGTGTTCCGCCCGATATCGCGCTGTCACTTTCGCTCCTGCGGCGGGCGCGCGACTTCGTCATTGCCGTGCCGGTGCTGCTGGCCTGGCAGATGGTGGAGGCCAAACGCCTGCATAAAACCGGCGCACCCGATCTGAATTTGTAACGCATCCACCCCTTTTCGCGCTCCGGCCAGACGTGCCAAAATACAGTTTATTCAAAGGAACCTTCGTCATGTCACTTTTTGGTTGGATTATCCTTGGCATCATCGCCGGCTGGATCGGCAGCCATATCGTTGATAACGGCGGCAAAGGCCCGCTGCTGGACATGGTGCTCGGCATCGTCGGCGCACTGGTCGGCGGTGAGATCTTCAGCGCCTTGGGTGCGCACGCCATCACCGGCCTTAATCTCTACAGCCTGTTCGTCGCGGTCATCGGCTCGGTGGTGGTGCTGGTGATCTACCACGCTGCGATGGGCCGCCGCCGGTTATAAAAGCCGCCGCCCGATGCGGCAGCGCGGCGCTGGTGATCAACCCCGCCTACGTCTGGCTTGCCTCGCGCTGGCTGGCCCGGCACACTCAAATTCACAGCGTAACAAAGGCAGCCCCCTGACCCATGCCCTATGTCAGCATCATCACACCCTGCTACAATGAGGCTCTGAATGTTGAGGAACTGCACGCCCGGGTGGCTGGCGCCATGCGTAACATGCCCGGCTTCACCTACGAGCATATTTTCATCGACAACGCCTCCACCGACAATACCGCCGCCGTGCTCAAGCGTATTGCCGCTACCGACAAAAATGTGAAGCTCATCGTCAACGCCCGCAACTTCGGCCATATCCGCTCGCCGATGCACGCCCTGCTCACCGCCAAAGGTGAAGCCGTCATCAGCATCGTCGCCGATTTGCAAGACCCGCCCGAGATGATCCCCGCGATGATCGAAAAATGGCAGGAAGGCTATTCGATGGTGGTGTGCACCAAGCGCTCCTCGGAAGAAGACCCGATGATGTTCTGGCTGCGCAGAGCCTATTACGCGCTGGTGGAAAAACTCTCCTCCATCACCACCATCCAAAATTTTACCGGCTTTGGCCTGTATGACCGCAAAGTGGTGGAGGCGGTGCGCGCCTTCGACGACCCCTACCCGTATTTTCGCGGCATGGTGGCCGAAATCGGGCTGCCGATGTATTTTATGCCCTACGACCAGCCGGCGCGCCGACGCGGCATCACCAGCAATAATTTCTATGCGCTATACGACATGGCGATGCTGGGCATCATCAACCTCTCAAAAGTGCCGTTGCGATTGGTGACAGCGCTCGGCTTCATCACCGCCTGCCTCTCACTGCTCTCCGGTCTCGGCTATCTCACCTACAAGCTGATTTTCTGGAGTCAATTTAACACCGGCATCGCCCCCTTGGTCATCGGGTTATTCTTCCTGGGCTCAGTACAACTGGTCTCACTGGGCATCATCGGCGAATATGTCGGCGCGATCCATACGCATGTGCAGAAACGGCCATATGTGGTTGAGAAGGAGCGGGTGGGGTTTTGATATTGAATTACGATATACCGCCCTAAATCCACAACATCATGCCAGCTCCCGGCCGACAATGGAGATGTCTGCCGAGCCCATTGTACCTTCCAAACTGAGTTGAATGGTTTTGCTGGCCCCACCAACCGCGCGATGTATCAGTGCGATATTGTGCAAGCCATTAATCTGTTGGTGCCGCGCTATGTCAGCCTGAGCTACCCCATAATTGACTGGGTCAGATTCGATAATCGTCTGAGTCTGCCAGCATAACAAAAGGTGCGCTTGAACTTTGCAATAGAATATCAAAATTTTTTATCATACCCATGTTTGTCTTTTCTGCATTATCAATAATCTTTAGTCGGCTGCCAAGTATCGCCGTCAAGTTCCGCATGAGCGGCGCAGTATTGTCATCTGAGTCATTATCGCGTGTTATAAACCGCCAGTTTTCATAGTCTTGTTAGAGAAACCGTTCTACAAATTGATGGACTGATCAGGCACCATTGTAAGCCGGAAGAATAATATCAACACTGCTGTGCATATGTTCCTCGTACTATTTTATATCGAATGGATTCTACATCCTATCATTCATGAATCCCAGGCAATTCTCTGTCGGCGCAATAAAACTATCACTCAATATATTTTCTAACCATGCGCTCCGGTTAAGTGTTTGAATTATCGAAGGACTCCTGGCATCATTCAAGCATGACCTCTTGCTTACGTAAGTTCATATATCGTTTCACCCCCAGCTTCACCCTGGCCCTAGGGTTTGCCGCGCTTACCTTACTACATCACGCCAACCTGGAACTTTACCACCAGGCCCTGCAATGGACTGACCATTCCGCTCTATACACCCCGTTCGTTGACATGCAGGCCATCTTGCAGGCGGAAGCCTGCTGGCAGCAGGGCGTCAATGTTTATACGCCCAACGCCTGCATGGGCGGTGGGTTTTTTAACTATTCGCCAGTTTTACTCAGGCTTGCGCACTGGCCCATCGGCCCCACCAACACCGATGCGGTGGCCATCGTCACCGACCTGTTCTGCATAGCCAGCCTGGCAATTCTGCCGGCGACCAAAACCGCTCAAGGTTTCTGGCTGCGTCTGGCCGTGATCGCCTCCCCGGCTACCTTGTACGCGCTGGAACGCGCCAATCTCGACGCCACAATTTTTACCCTTTGCCTGCTGGCCGGCTGGTTTCTGGGCCGCAGCCTGATATTGCGGATATTAGGCTACGGGCTGATCCTGCTGGCGGCACTGGCAAAATTTTATCCAGCATTTGCGCTCCTCAGCGTTGTCCGCGAACGCAGAGCCTTATTCTTCGGCTTGGCAACCGGTTGCACCGGCCTCCTGCTTCTGGGGTTGCTGGTGTTCAAGGGCCAGACTGCCGCCGCACTTGCCATCATCCCGCAAGGCTGGCCATTTGGCACGCTGTTCGGCTCGGTCAACATTCCCTACGGCATCCGCTTGCTGCGCGCTCCCGGCAATTTTTTCGGCGGAATGCACCTGTTCCGGTACAATTTCACCGGGTTCGACATTTTGGTATTCGCCTTGTTGCGTCTTATCGCTCTGCTGGTGTTTATCACCTCCCTCCCGCTTTACCGCGGTAATCTGCCACCGCTGCGCAACCACGCTATGACCTTGTTTGTTATCGGAGCGGCGATTCTGGTGGGCTGCTTTTTCACCGCGCAAAGTGCCAACTACCGCGAGATTTTTTTCATCCTCACGGTGCCGGGCCTGTTGCTGATCGCCCGTAGCGGCGAGGCTGCCAGACGGCGCGTCATGCTGCTCATCGCCGGGGTTATATTTACCGTTTGGCAACCGTTTCTGCACGGCGTTCTGTTTGCAGCACTCGGCCTGTTCGCCAACGCTAATGCCCTGGGGTTTCCGCAATTCGTCTTCTGGCTGTGCCGCGAAGTGCTGTTTTGGTGGGTCATGATCCAGTTCGCTGCAATCATCACCGCCAGCAGCCTGGCCGAGTTGCAGCTTCTACCCGTCAGGCGATAATATCTATAACCAGCTCCGGAGCCCACCCGATGAACGACGCCCCTGACACCACCAACGAAGCCGCCCTGGTGAAGGCTGAGATTTTCCGGCTGGTGGAGCGCTATGCGCATCTCGCCCACACCCCCAAGCCGTTCAACCCGGCCAGCTCCCCGGTTCCAGTCAACGGCAAGGTGTATGGCGCGGCGGAAATGGTCAGCCTCGTGGATTCCGCCCTGGAATTTTGGCTCACCACCGGCCGGTTTAACGACGATTTTGAGGCCAAGCTCGCCCAAGTCACCGGCGGGCGCTATGTACTCACCACCAATTCCGGCTCCTCGGCCAACTTGCTGGCCGTGTCAGCCCTCACCAGCCATTTGCTAGAAAACCCGCTGGCCCCCGGCGATGAGGTCATCACCTGCGCCACCGGCTTTCCCACTACCATTAACCCGATTTTGCAGAATAATCTGGTGCCGGTGTTTGTCGATGTGGAAATCCCCACCTACAATATCCAGGCTGACCTGATCGAGGCCGCCATCACGCCGCGCACCCGCGCCATTACGCTGGCGCACACACTGGGCAACCCGTTTGACCTTGGCACGGTCATGGCGATTGCCGAAAAGCATAATTTGAAGGTGATGGAAGATTGCTGCGACGCTTTGGGCGCCACCTATAATGGCACCAAGGTCGGCAATTTCGGCGATATCGCAACTTTAAGCTTCTACCCCGCCCATCACATCACCACCGGCGAAGGCGGGGCGGTGTTCATGCGCGACAGTCTGCTCAAACGCGCGACTGAGTCGATCCGCGACTGGGGCCGCGATTGTTATTGCGCTCCGGGGTTTGATAACACCTGTAAAAAACGTTTTGGCTGGCAATTAGGTGGCCTGCCCTTCGGCTACGACCATAAATTCACGTACAGCCACCTCGGCTACAACCTCAAAATGACCGACATGCAGGCCGCCATCGGGGTTGCGCAGTTGGGCCGGCTGGAGGGTTTCATTGCCGCCCGCAAACATAATTTCGCAGCACTGCACAAGGGCCTCGCCCGCTTTGCCGAACACCTGATATTGCCGCAAGCCACCCCGAACTCCGACCCCTCCTGGTTCGGTTTCCCCCTCACGGTGCGCCCCGGCGCCCCCTTCACGCGCGATGCTTTGGTCGCGCATCTGCACAAAGCCCGCATCGCCACCCGCTATCTGTTCGGCGGCAACCTCATCCACCAGCCCTACATGGCTGGCCGCAATTTCCGCGTTTCCGGCACAACCCCCAACGCCAACCTGGTGATGACCAACACCTTCTGGGTGGGGGTTTACCCGGCGCTGGGGGCGGAACATATCAGCTACATGCTAGAAAGTTTCGAAAACTTCTTCAGGGCGCTGTAACCCGTAAATCCGCATCAAGCCGACCCGCCGCCAGCAGTGCTTTCACGGTGCCAGTGCGTTTGTAGCGGATACCATTAAAATCATCGGCATTCAGGCCCGCCGCCATGAATGATTGATACAATTCTGCGGCACCACGCTGCACATCCCATTCCGGCTGAAACCCCGGCAGCGCCTTGGCGATTTTATCGAAATTCACCCGGTACGAACGCTTATCCGGCCCCGCGCCCTCGGCGATTTGCAACTCACACCCCGGCACGGTGGCCGCCACCGTCTCGGCAATCTCACGCACTTTGTAATTCTGGCTGGTCTGCCCGACATTGAAGGCCTGTCCTCGCACCACATCCGCATCAGCCGCCAGTGCTGCGATAAACGCTGCCGAAATATCACGAATATGAACGATCGGCCGCCACGGTGTGCCGTCAGACTGCAACACGATCAACCCGGTCGTTACCGCACAGGCCACCAGATTATTCAGCACGATGTCCAGCCGCAACCGAGGCGAGACACCGTAAGCCGTGGCTGGCCGCAAAAACACCGGACAGAACTCGTCATCCACCAGCGCTGCGATATCGCGCTCCGCCCAAACTTTCGACTGCCCATAGGCGGTCACTGGATTCAGCGCTGCATTTTCATCCACCATCGCCTCACCCGCCGCGCCATAATTGCTGCATGAAGAAGCCAGCAAATAACGCCCCACCCCGGCCTGCTTAGCCATCCGCGCCAGATGCACCGAGCCTTCATGATTGATCGCGTAAGTCACGGCCGGGTTCAAATCGCTCACCGGGTCGTTGGAGAGTGCCGCCAGATGCACCACCGCTTCCACCCCAGCCAAATCGGCCACAGTGACATCGCGCACATCCTTGGTCAGGCTCGGCACATTCGCCAACTTACCCGCCGCCGCATAAGTGCAACCGGCGTAATAATCAGCATCCAGCCCCACCACCTCATGCCCTGCCTGCAACAGCATCGGCACCATCACCGCGCCGATATACCCGCAATGCCCCGTCACCAGAATTTTCATGGAAACTCTCCAAACGCTAAAACCTCGCGTCCAGATAATCCGCACGGCCCAAAAAAGCGAACCCGGCGAGTCATACTAGCGGTCTTAACGAATGACCTGCGCCCCTTTGACTGAACCGCCCCGGATTTACCGGAGGGCAAAACTCTCAGAGGATTGTCTTTATG
>VFSW01008022.1_pt1 | contig 15240 bp, 10 predicted proteins | sample 5358111 | NCBI WGS metagenome assembly VFSW01 (sample SAMN11554181, study PRJNA540505) | mine drainage metagenome | isolation source: sediment from site ElyBrook_90M | place: USA: Ely Copper Mine, Vershire, VT | collected 2017
TCCGTCAACACGTTCGAGGCATCGGTGTGACGCTGTTCGTGAACTGGCTGGTCAAGCCTTTCTCCATGGCATTCCTTGGCTGGCTTTTTCTCCGCCACCTGTTTGCCTCCCTGTTGCCAGCCGACCAGATCGACAGTTACGTTGCCGGCTTGATCCTGCTGGCCGCTGCCCCCTGCACGGCAATGGTATTTGTCTGGAGTCGTCTAACCCAGGGAGATCCGCTCTTCACACTGTCGCAGGTTGCTTTAAACGACTGCATCATGGTTGTGGCATTTGCCCCGCTGGTAGGCTTCCTGCTTGGCATTTCCGCCATTACTGTACCGTGGGACACACTGATCACCTCGGTGGTTCTGTACATTGTAATCCCCGTGGGGTTGGCCCAGTTCTGGCGCAAGTGGCTTTTATCCAAAGGTCAGACCACCTTCGACGCGACCATGACCAGAATCGGACCTTGGTCGATAACTGCCTTGCTGGCGACCCTGGTACTTCTCTTCGCCTTTCAGGGTGAACCCATCTTGAAGCAACCGTTGGTCATTGCCCTACTGGCCGTACCCATCCTGATCCAGGTCCTCTTCAACTCGGCACTGGCCTATGGACTCAACCGGTGGGTCGGTGAGAAACACAATGTGGCGTGCCCCTCTGCCTTGATCGGTGCCTCCAATTTTTTCGAACTGGCCGTTGCCGCTGCCATCAGTTTGTTTGGCTTTCATTCAGGCGCGGCATTGGCCACCGTGGTCGGGGTGCTGATTGAAGTACCGGTGATGCTGCTGGTGGTGCGCGTGGTCAATGCAACCAAGCCATGGTATGAACGTCATGCCTGATGACCTATTAACGATCAAAAAGGAAGAATTTCCGTCAGACATGAACCCGTACCAAAGAATCGGAAAGTTTGTTGGGGCATCTGTACGATACAGAACAGACTGCCCTTGAGTTTCACCCCAGACTTGATTTTTATCTGGATGTTTTTTGCTCCGGCAACTTGCAGATTTTTACTCATGCTTGGAGAGCCCTACCTGTGCCTCCTGTTGATCATTCCCTTTCAACCAATCGTCTACTGGAAGGCTTACCCCACGGAAGCCGGGAACAACTGCTGTCTGGGTGCGAATTAGTTGATCTGCCCTTTGGTGAGATCTTGGCCGAACCGGGAAGCCGTATTCGCCACATTTACTTCCCCACCCACAGTTTCATTTCTCTGATCGCACGAACCGATGACCATGTGCTGGAAACGGGATTGATCGGAGACGAAGGCATGTTTGGAATTTCCCTGGCACTGGGCGTGGATCTCTGTTCCCTGCGAGTTTTGGTACAAGGCGCAGGTCCGGCTTTGCGCATGCAGGCTTCATCATTCATTCGAGAACTCGATCAGAATATTGCCTTGCAACGAGCATTGAAATACTACATCTTCGTGGTGATCAGCCAGCTCACGCAAACTGTAATCTGCAACCACTTCCACAGGATAGAAACGCGCCTTGCCCGATGGCTCCTGATGATGCAGGACAGGGCCCACTCGGACGAATTTCATGTCACGCACGAGTTTCTGGCTTATGTGCTGGGTGTACGCCGAGCGGGTGTCACCAAAGCAGCCACTTCCCTGCAACTGAATCAGTTGATTCGCTACAAACGGGGAGACATCACGATTCTTGACCGGATTGGTCTGGAGAACTCTTCCTGCAACTGTTATGAAACTGACAAAACGACTTACGACCGTATCATGGTATAGAATGAAGAATTGGCAAGCACAGAGAAGAGGATGGAGTGATCCTGATCAAGGATGGAGAGTTCATGAGTTGTTCGTTTGGTTGGTTTGAGATACCTTCCGGTGGATAAAACCTCGAAAGATTCCCTTCCGGATATGCCCGTCGAATCCGAACGCGATCAGATCAGCCAGAATATCGAGGCCATTCTGAAGTTCTACACGCGAGAAGATCAAAAGATCAGTCACTCGCAACGGGTCCTAGAACGTATCAGTCTATTCATCGGACAACCCGTTTTTGTGGGAGCTATTCTGCTTTTTGTTGCGCTCTGGACAATTTCCAATATTGTATTGCACCAACTTGGCTTGACGGCATTTGATCCGCCTCCATTTTTCTGGCTGCAAGGAATCGTTGGTCTGGGCGCATTGCTTATCATGACCGTGGTGCTGACCAAGCAGAACCGACTGGCCAAACTCGAGGAACAGCGTGCCCATCTGGACTTGAAAGTGACGCTATTGACCGAACAGAAGGCGGCCAAGTTGATAGACCTGCTGGAAGAGTTGAGACGCGACCTACCGAATGTCAAAAATCGCCATGATCCCGAAGCGGTTGCGCTGCAGCAGTCCATGAGTCCGGATTTGGTGCTCGCCGCACTGGATGAAGGCGGAAACTCTGAGGAACGCTTGAAGCAGAGCACAGAAACCCAAGAGGACATGAGCAGCAGCCAGCAAACACCCTGACCGGGTTCCCGTCAGCGCCCTCTGTACGATACTGTACATAAGGAATCGGATAGTTCATACTGGTCTTGGAATTAGACCATCCATAGAGTATCGACAGATTTCTTTGATTCTGTCGGTGTACAGGGGGAGTGCGCGTGTCATCTCTACCAGATCCTCGCCAGAATCATCTTCTTGCCGCCTTGCCGGAGGAAGACTACGCGTACTTCTCACCCTTTCTGGAAGGGGTGCAGATGCCACTTGGCGAGGTGCTCTACGAGTCCGGAATGCAGATGCGCCACGTATATTTTCCAGTCGATTCCATCGTGTCCCTGCTCTATGTCATGGAAGACGGTTCATCGGCAGAAATCGCCGTAGTGGGCAACGAAGGTATCGTCGGCGTCTCTCTTTTCATGGGAGGTGAAACCACCCCCAGCCGGGCAGTGGTGCAAAGTGCCGGCAATGCCTACCGACTGAAGGGTCAGTTTCTTAAAAACGAGTTTTTCCGCGCGGGTCCGATGCAGCATCTGTTGCTGCGCTACACTCAGGCCTTGCTGACGCAGATGGCACAAACCGCAGTATGCAACCGGCATCACACCCTGGATCAGCAGTTCTGCCGATGGCTCCTGCTGAGCCTCGATCGTTTGCCCTCCAACGAACTGATCATGACCCAGGAACTGATCGCCGCCATGCTCGGGGTACGTCGCGAAGGCGTCACGGAGGCCGCCGGAAATGTGCAGAAAGCGGGCTTGATCAAGTACAGTCGGGGCCACATTACCATTCTTGACCGGGTAGGTCTGGAGAAGCGGGTCTGCGAATGTTACGCAGTGGTCAGGAAAGAGTTCGATCGCCTGCTCCCCAAGTAGTTTCTACCCACAGCCGGTCTTTATTTGAAGAACCGAATTGCCGTTCAAAGCAGGCAAACTGCCAGGCAGTTGCGCTCAGGTCCAACAGTCTGATAAGCCCCCCTCTGTTCGGCATCGCACAGAACATATCAACCGGTCAGGACACCATACAAGGTTCAGGTCTGCCTCTTTGCTTATTACCAGAGGAGGGGGGATCACTCCCCCGCACTTGAGCAGTTTCTTGAAAAACATGCCGCCCTCCAGAAAACTGAAGGCCCTAACGCACCATCGACAAGCAGGCAGGTCTATGTCCAAAAAACCACTCAATTCACTCCTGTCTGTCGACTATGCCACCCCCACGGAAGACTGCATCACGGAACGCCGCCGTCAAGTGGCTCTGCCGATAACAGGCGCTTTGCAGAACGCAATTTTCAACAGCGCCAACTTCTCGAGTATCGCCACTGACGCGAAGGGCGTCATTCAAATCTTCAATGTCGGTGCCGAGTGTATGCTCGGCTACACGGCCGCCGAAGTGATGAACAAAATCACACCGGCCGACATTTCCGATCCGCAGGAAGTCATTGCGCGTGCCAAAGCATTGAGCCTGGAACTTGGAACGCCCATTACGCCTGGCTTCGAGGCTTTGGTGTTCAAGGCTTCGCGCGGGATCGAGGACATCTATGAGTTGACCTACTTTCGCAAGGACGGAAGCCGCTTTCCTGCAGTGGTATCCGTCACGGCGCTACGCGACGCGCAGGACGCCATCATCGGCTATCTGTTGATCGGTACCGACAATACCGCGCGCAAGCAGGTCGAAGCAGAACAGAAGAAACTCAATCAGCGCTTACGCGACCAGCAGTTCTACACACGCTCGCTCATCGAATCCAATATTGACGCAATCATAACGACCGATCCGTCCGGAATCATCACCGACATCAATCAGCAGATGGAGGCACTCACCGGTTGCACGCGCGACGAATTGATCGGCACGCCGTTCAAGAACTATTTTACCGATCCAGATCGAGCCGAGGCGGCCATCAAACTGGTGCTGAGTGAAAAGAAAGTCACCAATTACGAACTCACCGCGCACGCCCGGGATGGCAAGAAAACAGTCGTGTCCTACAATGCGACCGTCTTCTACGACCAGGACAGGACTCTTCAGGGTGTATTTGCTGCAGCGCGTGATATCACGGAAAGCAAACGTCTCGACCAGGAACTGCAGGAAACGAATGTTGCATTAAAGAACGCCAAGTTTGTGGCAGAAAAAGCCAACCTGGCAAAATCGAACTTCCTTTCCAGTATGAGCCATGAGTTGCGTTCCCCTCTCAATGCAATTCTTGGCTTTGCCCAGTTGATGGACACCGATTCTCCACCGGCAACGCCTTCTCAGAAGGAAAGCATTGACCAGATCCTGCACGCGGGCTGGTATCTGCTGGAGTTGATCAACGAGATCCTCGATCTCGCGGTGATCGAATCCGGAAAGTTGTTGCTGTCGGAGGAGTCGGTGTCACTGGCCGAAGTCATGCTCGAATGCCAGGCCATGATCGGACCGCAGGGGAAAAAACATGGCATCAAACTGACTTTCCCTCAGTTCGACAACTCTTACTTTGTTCGCGCCGACCGAACACGGCTGAAACAGGTCCTCATCAACCTCCTTTCCAACGCGATCAAATACAACCAACCGGAGGGAACGGTCATCGTGGACTGTGCCGCGACCCCAGAGCGCACGCGCATTAGCATCAGGGATACTGGCGCGGGATTACCTCTGGAAAAATTGACTCAACTCTTTCAGCCATTCAATCGCCTTGGACAAGAGAACAGTGCTGAGGAAGGCACAGGCATCGGCCTGGTGATGAGCAAGCGCCTGGTTGAACTGATGGGGGGAGTGATCGGCGTGGAAAGCACCGTCGGGATGGGAAGCGTGTTCTGGTTTGAACTCGCCTCGGATACTGAACCATACCTTTCTATGGAAGGAGAAGATGCCGCAGCGCTGGCCGAACCGCATGTGCTTCGTGGAACCCGGCTACATACCTTGCTCTATGTAGAGGACAACCCGGCGAACCTGAAACTGGTTGAGCAAATCATCGCGCGCTACCCGGATATTCGTCTGATGAGTGCTGTAAATGGAAATAGTGGCATAGAGATTGCTCGCTCATCCCAGCCAAATGTGATCCTGATGGACATTAATCTGCCCGGCATCAATGGATTAGAAGCCCTGAAAATCCTGCATTTGGACCCAACCACGACGCACATCCCCGTCATTGCCATCAGTGCGAATGCAATGCCACTTGATGTCGAGAGAGGGATGAAAGCAGGATTTTTCCGCTATATAACCAAACCAATCCGGGTTAATGAGTTCATGGAAGCGCTGGATCTGGCGCTGGAATTTGCAAGAGAACATTCTGATGATGACACATAAGACGCACCGATTCTCATGATCAGCCCAACCGATATTCTTCATGGCAAAGTCCTGATCGTCGATGATCTGGAAGCCAATACACTTCTGCTCGAGCGGATGCTGCGCGGAGCCGGCTATGTTGCCATTACGTCAACGATGAATCCAGGCGAGGTCTGCGCGCTTCACCTCAAGAACCACTACGACTTGATCCTGCTCGATCTTCAAATGCCTGGCATGGACGGATTCCATGTGATGGAGGAACTCCGGACCATTGAACCCAATGGCTACCTTCCAGTGCTCGTCATTACCGCCCAACCGGATCACAAACTGCGCGCCTTAAAAGCCGGAGCGAAGGATTTCATCAGCAAGCCATTTGACCTTGCCGACGTCCTGGCACGCGTCAATAACATGCTGGAAGTGCGCCTGTTACACATGGAAGCGAAGAACTACAGCAAAACACTGGAACAAAAGATTCAGGAAGTGGAGGCAAGCCGCGCATTGATCCATCGTCAAAGTGACGAGGTCAAGCGCCTCTACGATGAAATCGTGGCGGAGCAAAAGCGGTCAATCGAGTTGAGCCTCCAACCTGGCGCCATGGTGGGTGTCGAAAAGGAGGAGCGCACCGCCACACGCTGGGTCCGGAGCCTGAGGCTCCGTCACCCCTGGCTCCAGATCAACCTGCTCACGGCCTTCGCCGCCGCCGCTGTGGTGGGCCACTTCCAGGAAACCATCAGCCGGTTGCTGATCCTCACCATGTTCCTGCCAGTGCTGGCCGACCAGGCGTGCAACACCGGTAGCCAAGCTTTGGCCATCACCTTACGGGGGATTGCTCTGGGCGATCTGGAATCGGGCAAGGAAAGAGCGCTGGTCAGGAAAGAGGCTCTGCTCGGTTTGCTGAATGGTGCGCTCGTTGGGCTGGTAGCGGCAACGGGCATGTATGGAGTTGCCACCACCCAACATTTGCAGAGTGCCCCTATGCTCAGTTCAGTTGTCTTCTTGGCCATGATCGGCAGTTGTTTCATCAGCGGCATCTGCGGTGCCGTCGTACCTCTCATCCTGAAACGACTCGGTGCCGACCCCGCCACTGCTTCAAGTATTTTTCTGACCACCGCCACAAACATAGTGAGCATGGGGATGCTATTGGGACTGGCGACAGTTCTGGTAAAGTGACAGGGAAAGTGAAGACCGTGGAGTTTTAATCTCACTCCATCAGATGCTGGCGGATCGACAACAATTCTTGCCGCCGCTTTTCGTCGGTCTTTGGGTAACTCATTTCAAGCGCCTTGAAGGTATCGAGAATGATCCGCGAAATAATCAGCCGAGCATTTTCCTTATCATCGGCAGGGACCACATACCACGGTGCAATCTTTGTACTTGTTGCGCTCAAGCACGCCTCATAAGCATGCATGTATTGTTTCCAGAATTTTCTCTCTTCAATGTCGGCAAGGCTGAATTTCCAGTTTTTTTCTGGGTCATCGATGCGATCGATAAAGCGTTTTCTCTGCTCTTCCTCCGAAAGATGAAGGAAAAACTTGATGATCCGTGTACCGTTACGATGGAGATGGCTCTCCAAATCCACGATGGAATGATATCGCTCCTGCCAGAGGGTTTCCTCGTCGGTTAACCCATCGGGTAGCCCCTGACTGCGAAGAATCTCCGGGTGTACGCGAACGATCAACACCTCTTCGTAATAAGATCGGTTGAAAATACCGATGCGACCCCGTTCAGGCAAGCACTGGGAAGTACGCCACAGAAAGTCGTGCTCCAGTTCCGCAGCACTGGGATGCTTGAAACTGAACACTTGACACCCTTGGGGATTGACACCGGACATGACATGGCGGATGGCGCCATCCTTGCCCGCAGCGTCCATCGCCTGAAAAATCAGCAACACCGCATAGCGATTGGATGCATAGAGGAGCTGTTGCCGCCTGCTCAGTTCCTCCACCTGTTCTCCAAGAAGCTTTTGGTACTGATCCTTCGACGAATAAACGGGTTTCACCTGCGTTGGCCACTTCTTGAGGTCAACCTTTTCGCCCTCCCCTATCTGGTAATCCCTTATCTTGATTTTCATCTTCATCCTTTAATGAGCGCGTCAATGGCTTAGGGCTTAGTTAGATAGAGTAGTTCATATTTTTTCGTCGGCTCCTAACGTGGGGCAATATTGCCATTGGAATCAGAGAAAATGATTTCCACGCGCCGATTCAATTGACGACCCGCAGCGGCATCGTTGCTGGCAACTGGGTACGCTTTACCGTATCCATGGGTAGTGACGCGGTCACTGCTGATTCCTTCTTCGAGCAGGGCTGCCCGTACAGCATTGGCACGTCGTTCGGACAGTTCCTGATTATAACTGTCGCTGCCGGTACTGTCCGTATAGCCTTCAACCAATACCTTATACTTCGGGTATTGGTTGAGAAAACCGGCCAGTTTTTGCACGTTGTGCTTGCCGCCGGAAGACACCTGCGCCTTGTCAGTACTGAATAATAAATCGCCGAGTGTCACCACCATGCCGCGTTTGGTTTCCTTGGCATTCAACTCCTTGAGTTGTTCTGTCTGTTGAGCAATAAGGACTTGATCACGATCAGCTTCAGCTGTTCTTGCCGCCAACTGGGCCTTTTCGCGTTGAGCAGTGGCGTTTCTAACTGCCAGTTCATCCGCTTTCCGTTTGGCGGTTTCCAACGCAATTTCCGTTTTCCGTTTGGCTATGTAAGCCAGGTGATCCACCGTGGAAGAACTTTCCCCCGTGCTCAAGGCATTGTCCGCCTTGGTCAGGGACTCGCTGGCATCCTTCAATTCAGCCGGCGCCAAACTGGTGACCTGAGGGTTGGCTCGCGCACGTTCATAACTGCTCTGTGCTTCCGAGAGATTTGAATTTTGCGACATCGAACTGCAACCAGAAAGAATTGTAGCGGCGGCAATCAGGGTCAGCGAAAAATATCGGTTTTTTTGCATGATGAACTCCATGGATGATTATTGGGCATTGCGATCTATTTCCTGGTGCAGTGCGCGGCTATCCTCTTGCACTGCGTCCGCGGCCTTCTTTGCCTGATTTGAACGCGCCATCGCGACAGCCAGTTCGGCGTCGACTTGCGCTTCTTCTGCCAATTGCTTTGCAAGCACATAATTTTTCGCTACCATTGCCTGCTCCGCAGCATCCAGTTTCTCTTTCGCAGACTTGATTTGAAGCGGTGCATACTCGGTTCCTCCAGCGCTGCTTGCGTTACTGACTGCGGTTTTGGAAATAGCCATCTGCGCTGTAGGCGGTGGAGTGCTCGCACAACCCGCCACCAGAATGGCAGCGCCCATGATCACGCCAATTCTGCGCAGTATTTGATTTGATTTTATGTAGTGAAAATTTCTCATCATTTTTTATCCTTATAGAGTTAAAAGCAAAACATGATCGTTGTAACGAACATCATCCCGCAATTGAAACAATTTCCATTTCCGCAGGACCGCCGATTCACAGGAGTCACAGCACGGGCCAATTATGCACATGTACCCACGTCTGCTGAACCGCAGGCGGCAACTGGTCCATATGCTTCAAAAAAAGCGCAAGCGTCCAGATCTGTCGGTCGCTGAGTGAGTCCCGAAATGAAGGCATGCCCGTCAGACGAATACCGTGCTTGATTTTCCAGAATGAATAGCCTTCCGGATCATCTTCAACCCCATCGATCGCAAGTTGCGGGGGTTTTTGATAAAGTCCTTTCGCTATGGGCGATGCCGGTGCAACCCCCTTTGCAGTACCGTGACAAACTGCACAGTTTTGAGCGAATAGATAAACGCCCGCCATGAGGTTCTTATCAGTCAATGCCACCGGATTTTGTTCTTTCGGGGCATCGTGGCGCAGGGTTGCTTTCAAAGAGGTATGAGCCATCCACGTCTCGAGGCCACCGGGTTTTGCATCGGCATTAGCCGGAATAAGCCCGCTTTGCACCAGAACATAAGCGCCGCTCAGAACCACGACCAGCGTCAACACCACTCCTGAAGCCATAACTTTCAACATCACAATCCCTCCCTACCATGGCAAACCGACCAATCGTACTCGCAGATGTGCCCGACATTCCATTGGGTTTACCCGGAAAATACAAAACTTAACGAATCCATTTAACCTCTGTTTTAATATAGAGGCTGTGCGTTAACACACATAACTGCCACGGCCCGGCAATGGGGAGTTATTACGCAGGCACGCTCTCAACGGTGATCAACCCCACAGGAAAGTCCGCCAGCAATTCTGCGATGGTCAGACACCAACCAGACCGCCACTGATGCGGCTTCAATACCTTCCCTGTGAAGACACAGGTATATCGGTTATCCTGTCGATGAAAAGGCAGGTCCACTGTTGTATTCCCCCAAATCTTTTCTCCCAGAGGGAGTGTATCGGCAGCGCTCGGCAATTGTGCGAAGAAACGCGGCGCCAGCGTAATAACCATGTGCCTGCCATCAATACGGGCATAAGCGCACAAATGAACCGCATGTTCTCCCTTGACGGGCAGACGCAAATATTTCCCTTTCTGAAACACATCTGGCCAGCGCTTCCGTAATGCCAGCGCCGATCTTATGATCAGCAATTTGGCCTGCCCCTCTTCCAAACCAGCACATAATGCACGTACCCCTGCACTGCGTTGCTGCGACGTTTTGCTTTCGAGTTTCTGCAACGCATCGAGCATCCTTTGGCGGATGCCGAAGTCGACGGGTCTCCGATTGTCCGGATCTACCAAACTGAAATTCAATAATTCGCAACCCTGATAAATATCCGGCACGCCTGGCACAGTCAACTTGATCAAGGTCTGTGACAGACTGTTGAACACGCCCATCCGTGCAATCAGCCGCTGAAAAGGCAGAAAATCCGTCATGAACGAACTTTTCACGGGCGAATTTACCAGCGCATCCGCAAATCCCAATAAGGCATCCTCAAAGACCGTATTGGGATTTATCCAACTGGTATGAACTTTGGCCTCACGCACCGCCTTGATCAAATATTCCGCCAACCGAATACCCAAGTCGGCGATTTCCTTTGCATCCGGCTTACCTGAGGGCCAGATCCCCAACAGGGTCTGATAGATGAAATATTCATCGTTAGGTGTGGGTATCAACCGCCCATCCACCAGACGTTTGAGACTGCGGTTGGCAGAGCGCCAATGGCGCAGGGCGAGCCGCCAGGCAGCCGGCATTTCAGACAACACATTGAGGCGGGCACGCACATCCTCGCTACGCTTGGTATCGTGCGTGGAAGTGGTCAACATCCCATGGGGCCAATTCTTTGCCCGCAACCGATTGGCTCGGTGGAATGCAGTAAGGGTCACTCCAAATCGACTCGGATCGCCACCAACTTCGTTGAGCGACAGCAAGCGGTTATAGAGATAAGAACTGGTATCCTCCAGTCCTTTCGCTTTGACCGGACTGGTAAATTGCTGGAATTTCATGGCAAATGCAAGCACCTGGTCAGAGTACGCGGGCAATTTCCCCTCGACTGCAACAAGAGTGAGTACATCATGTAGAAAATCAAAAATGGTGGTGTCCGCTGCTTTGCTTCTGCGTTTGGCCTCTACGGTAGCCTGCTCGACATTAATGAGGTCTTCTGCCATAACCTCACGGGCATTAATGTAACCACGGTACACCGGAAAACAGGCAACCATTTCAGCCAGAGCCATACGCAATCCATTCAACGTGTAATCACAGGTATGACGGTCGGCTTCAGCGATTTTAGAGAGCAGGTTGGCCAATACATTCAACTCCCCGGACAGCGCAGTCTTGATGACAAGCCTCTTGGACTCGTAGAGCAGATCATCAAAATCCACATGTTCCCCGATGAAGTTATTGTAAAGGCGCTTCATACGCTCGGCGGCGCTGGTCACCACAAACAACCCATTGACCAGATTAGTGAATTCATATCCCGTAGTCCCATGTACCGGCCAGTCGGCACGCAAATCCTCATGGTTCGCCAGAACTTTTTCCACCACCACATAAGGCGCATAACCGATGCGTTTGCATTGCTCAACCAACTTGAAAAAATAGGCCTTCGGGTCATACAGCCCGTCTGGATGATCCAGGCGCAAGCCATCCAGTTTTCCTTCCTGAACCAACCGCAGCAATAGTTGGTGGGTAGCATCGAAAACCTCGTCGTTCTCCATACGCAACCCGGCCAGATCATTGATATCAAAAAATCGCCGGTAATTGATCTCATCCGAAGCTACTTGCCAGAATGCCAGTCGGTAAGCTTGTGCTTCAATCAAATTGTGAAGTCGGTCGAAACCGGAGGATTCGCCTGCCGTACCGTTATAGAATTTCAGGTTTTCTTCGATAAACCAGGCGATATCCGCAGAACCATTAACGAGACCGCCAAGGTGACGTTTATGAACTTCCTTGTCTCGTCTGCGCTCCACCTGACGCTCGAGCAAACCCTCGGCACGGGAAGGAAGATTCCGGAAGGCAGTAACCAGGCTCTGGTATTCCATCCATAATGAATTGTCTTGCCCCAACCGTGCGCCCAAGGTATCCATGCGATACGTCAGGATTTGCGGATACTCGGAGGGATCTACCGGAAAGCGGTGCTCGTAATAATAAATCGTGAATTCGCCACGGCCTGCATCAAAACACAATTTTAATTCGGCATTCTCCAGCACCGTCCCATAATGGTTAGCCAATACCGGTAATACCACCTTGCCGCGCAATTCAGTCTTGATCGGTGCCCAGTCAATATCGAAAAATCCGGCATAAACAGATGCTTGACCATTCTCCAGAACATCCAGCCACCAGGCATTGTCTCCGCCCTGCACACCCATGTGATTGGGAACCACATCGAGCACTTGCCCCATGCCGTGTTCGGCAAGGGTAGCGCAGAGCAACTCAAACTCCGGGTACGTGCCGATCTCGGGATTCAACTGGTTGTGATCGATGATATCGTAACCGTGCAGACTTCCCGGTCGCGCCTTGAGGTAGGGTGAAGCATACAGGTGTGAGATGCCCAGCGCGCTCAGGAAGGGTACGATTTTACGGGCCTGATTGAAAGTGAAAGCGCGACTGAATTGCAGGCGATAGGTAGACAATGGAATACGCGGACTGCGTGTTTGCGGCAGGTCGGTCTGCTGTGATGTGGCCTTTCCGGCGTTGGTTCGTTCGATGGCAATGAACTCGACAATGCGTCTCAACCGCAAGTCGTCGCGCCATTCTTCCAGATTGATGGTCAAGCGCCGTCGCCAATTTGGATAGGCATCACGGGTGCTACCGGGCAAATTGACCTGATCCATCTGACCAAAAACATCCTCGAGCCAAATCATCATTACCTGCGCCGGTGTTCTGGCCAGAAAACGATGTACCGCGCCCACCAATTCCGGCGACATGTCCGGATTACCCCCCGGATGCAGGTTGCCCCCCTCCTCCAGCAACCCCTCGCGTTCGAGAGCCATGAGCAATGCAGCACGGTCATGCACCCGTGCCATCACCTGTTCCTGCTGCATGTTTTCGCCGGGAAAAAGCCCTAGCATTGTACGTGTGTCAATATCCTGCCCATGCCAAAAGCCGTAGAGGGTAGGCAAATCATGGGTAGTCACCGTTACCAGAGACTGCACGGGATAATCAGCGGGGGGTATGAACCCCCCTTGCTCGTCACGGGAAAAAAACAGTACGCGATAGCACAATATGCCCACATCTTGCAGTCGTTCGCGCAAATGATCCGGCACGCTACCCAGATCTTCCCCGATGACCAGACAACAGTTCCGCTGGCTTTCCAGCATCAAGATACCGAGCAGGTCATCGAAGGGATAATTCACATAGGTACCGGCCACGGCAACATCGTCCTGTGGAATCCAAAATAACCGCATCAGTCCCATGACATGGTCGATACGCAACGCACCCACATGGCGCATATTGGCGCGCAGCATCTGAACAAAAGGCGCATAAGCTGCCGCACGCAAGCGTTCCGGTATCCAGGGGGGCAATTCCCAATCCTGACCGTTCAGGTTGGATTCATCCGACGGTGTGCCGATGCTGGCACTGAGCGCATAATCGTCCTGATTGGCCCACACTTCCGCGCCACCGCGATTCACGCCTACCGCCAGATCCCCATATAATCCAACCCCCAACCCCAGGGCCAGCGAAGTTTTTTTCACCGCATCAAGTTGCAGGTGCGCCAGCCACTGTTGATATTCGTAATACTCGATCTGTTCCAAATGATCCTGCGTGAAAGCAGCAACCGCCTGCGCTGCCGGGTCGCGGTAGGCTTCTGGCCATACCGGCCAACCCCCTATAGTACTGGCATCCTGCTTCTGAAAATGTGCCTGTAACGCTTCAAACAGTGCATAGCGCCGCAGGCTTTCCAATCCATTCCACTGAAATTCTCGGAACTGCTGTCCACGTTCGCTATTCTCTTTCAGGTGCCGTTCTCTGAAGTGCCGATACAGGCAGTCAAGTATCGTCTGCTTGGCCTCCATGACTTGGGAATAATCCACCAGTTCCTCAGAGCGTAACGCACGTAAGCGGGCCTGAAACCTTTCGTCCTCAACCATGGAGCGGGCTTCATCACATTCGGTAAAATCTTCTACCGCTTCCAGGTCCAGATACAAGATATTGAGGAACAGACGACTGGATGGACTGTACGGGCTGGCATGGGCCGGATTGCCTGGAAATAAAGCATGCAGTGGATTGAGACCGATAATATCCATGCCTGCCTCACTGGCCAGTTCAACCATCATGCGCAAGTCGGTAAAGTCGCCGATACCCCAATTACGCTGCGAGCGGACGCCGTAAAGTTGCAGAGCGGCTCCATGGATTCGCCCCCCATCGGCGAGTACTGTGGGCTGGTAGCAGGTAGCAGGTACAACGATCAAAGACATGCAGGTTTCCACCCCCTCGGGGGTACGCATGGTTAGCCGGTGATAGCCTGGTTTCGGACAGTTAGGCAACTGTAGCAAGCCACGCTGATACTGCTCGTCATCGATCTGATGACTGCCCGTGGCTTCAAGATTCACCGGCCGGAACTCTCCCTCTTCACGCATGCCATCTTCCTGCGTCAACTGCCACCGATATAAGTCAGACCTGCACGTAGAAGGAAATGCAACCGGTACCGCAACGGTCTTTGTCGCCGCTCGCACGACCCATACGGGCGGTAGCAAGTTACGCCATGACCGCGCCTCATGTTCAGCCAGAATGGTAGGCAAATCGCCATCCAGCTTCACCCCCATCGCAGTGAGCAAAGCGCGTTGCGTGGCTGGCTTGGTGTGACAGAGATCACCCTTCAGGTCTTGATAGTGCGGCGCGATACCCTGCAACTCGGCCAGTTGTACGAGCGCATCCTTGGAATTCATAGTTGGGTTTCCTTGATAAACCAAGCCGCGCACCAGGGGGGCATACGCCCGGCAGAAAGGAAACCGGACAGATCGACTTGGCTCAGGTAGAGTGGAGCGCCGTCAAGATGCAAGGGCCCTTCCATTGGTTCATCCCCCAGATTGGTCAACAACGTCAGTTGCGTGCCATCCCCCAAACCCCAACGCACGATCAGCCCAGTCGCCACAATCAGTTCAAATCCAGCCCCCCCATGAATACCCGGCAAATGTGGCATGATCTGTGTACGTCGCATTGCCAGTAAACGT
>VFSW01008023.1_pt1 | contig 15240 bp, 11 predicted proteins | sample 5358111 | NCBI WGS metagenome assembly VFSW01 (sample SAMN11554181, study PRJNA540505) | mine drainage metagenome | isolation source: sediment from site ElyBrook_90M | place: USA: Ely Copper Mine, Vershire, VT | collected 2017
CCACTCATTCACCCGCACGTGACATTTGGGGAAAGCAATTTCCGCGGAGGAGCATCCATGGCGGGTCCGAGCCTGGCACAGATCGAGCAGGAACGCCAGATCGCCGAGCGGTTGGCGGCCGAGAGAGTTCGCCTGCGCGCGCTCGCCGGCCTGGAAAATCACACGCATTTCCGCAAACCCCTCGAGCGCCCATTCACCGCCGAAGAGCGCTCCCGCGTCACGATTCTGTTTGGCGGCCTCACCTGGAAACACGAGGAGCTGATTCGCGCTGTCTTTCAGGGCTGTGACTACAAGTGCGAGCGGCTGCCCGTGCCCGGCGTGCCTGCGTTTCAGATCGGGAAGGAATACGGCAACAATGGCCAGTGCAATCCGACGTACTTCACCGTCGGGAACCTCGTGCAACATCTTCAGGCGCTGGAAAAATCGGGGATCGCGCGCCAGCAGATCCTCGACAACTACGTGTTTTTCACCGCCGGTTCCTGCGGGCCGTGCCGCTTCGGGATGTACGAGGCCGAGTACCGCTTCGCGCTGAAGAATGCGGGGTTCGACGGTTTCCGCGTCCTGCTCTTCCATGACAAGGACGGACTGAAAGCGGCGTCGGGAGAGCCCGGCCTTAAGTTCACGGTGGATTTCGGCTTGGGCATGCTCAACGCCTTGCATGTTGGCGACGTGATGAACGACATCTTCTACCAGATTCGTCCGTTCGAGGTGAATCCGGGAGAGACGGAGCGAGTTTTCCAGCAGGCCATGGCCGGGCTGGCGACCACGCTGCGCGAGCGTCCTGCGTTCGAGATCATGCAGCGCGCCCCGGCGTGGCTGCAGCGCCGCCTGGCGACGCGCAAGACCCTGCGCAACACCTTGAACACGCTCGGCAAAATCCGCGAGCAGCAGTTTGGAGACATCTACGTGGACGCGCTGGCCGAATGCCGGGAGATGCTGAATTCGATTGAAGTGGACCGCACGCGGGTGAAGCCCATCGTCAAAATCACCGGCGAATTCTGGGCGCAGACCACCGAAGGGGACGGCAACTTCAACATGTTCGCGTTCCTCGAGCGCGAGGGCGCGCAGGTGCTGGTCGAGCCGATTGCCACGTGGGTCGCCTACCTGATGTACCAGGGCAAGGCTCATGCCAGAGCGAAGTGGCCGGTGACGCGCCCGCACCAACATCCGAAATGGTGGGAGCTGAAGAAGCAGTTCGCCAATCAGATGGCCCTGCGGAAGAAGCTCGCGCTGATCGGCGTGGGCGAGACTCTGTGGTATTACTTTTACCACCGCGTCATCAGGCATCTGGGCGGCATCACCCACGCACTGGCCCCGCAGGCCGAACTGGCGGAGCTGGCGCATCCCTTCTACAACCAGTTTGCGCGCGGCGGGGAAGGACATCTCGAGGTGGGCAAAAATATCTACTACACGGTCCATCACCTGTGCCACATGGTGCTGGCCCTGAAGCCGTTCGGCTGTATGCCCTCGTCCCAATCCGACGGCGTGCAATCGGCGGTCATCAATAAGTTTCGGGACATGATTTTCCTGCCCATCGAAACTTCCGGAGAGGGCGAGGTCAACGCGCATAGCCGCGTGCAGATGGCCCTGGGCGACGCCAAGGCCAAAGCCAAGGCGGAATTCGAGGATGCCTTGCGGGCCACGGGCAAGAGCCTGGAGGACATCAAGGCCTACATCGCCGCGCATCCGGAGCTGCGGCGGCCGTTTTACCGCGTCCCGCACCGGCCGGGCGTCGCGGGGACGGCGGCGCAATTTATTTTGCACGTCAGCGATCGCATGGATGCGAGCCATCGCTTCTGGCGGCGCGTCCGTGTGCCGGGTGTGGCGGTTCCGAATTCCGCCTAGCCGTTCGCCGGGAATAATGGTCCGGGCGCCAGGCCTTTGCTGCTGGAATGGGCGTGCCGGCCCTTGGGGAAACAGCGTATGCACCACCATCGCGAAAGCCGCTACATTCTGGGACTGGACGTGGGCTCGACCACGGTGAAGGCCGTGCTCGTGGACGCGGCTACGGACCAGATTCTCTGGCGCGATTATCAGCGGCATGAGACCAAGCAGCCGGAAAAGACCCTCGAATTTCTGCGCCGGATCGAAGCCGAAGCTGGTGTGAACCAGCACAACACCCGGATGTTCGTGACCGGCTCGGGTGGCGGCGTGCTCGCCGGCCTGGTGGGCGCGAAGTTCGTGCAAGAGGTCACCGCCGTGGCGTTGGCGGTCGAAAAGCTGCACCCCGAGGTCTATTCGGTCATCGAGCTGGGCGGGCAAGACGCCAAGATCATCGTCTTCAAGGATGACGACGAAAGCGCCCGCAAGAAGAAAATCCCCTCGATGAACGACAAGTGCGCCGGCGGCACCGGCGCGGTCATCGACAAGATCAACGCCAAGCTCAAGATTCCCGCCGAGCAGCTTTGCGACCTGGCTTACCACGGCGTGAAGCTGCACAAGGTGGCCGGCAAGTGCGGCGTGTTTGCGGAAACCGACATCAACGGCCTGCAGAAAGTGGGCACGCCGCCCGATCAGCTGATGGCCTCGCTGTTCGATGCCATCGTGCTGCAGAATCTCAGCGTGCTCACGCGCGGCCACACCTTGCGCCCCCACGTGCTGCTGCTCGGAGGTCCGAACACCTTCATCCGGGGCATGCGCGAGGCGTGGCAGGCCAACATCCCGCGGATGTGGCAGGAACGCAACGTGGAATTGCCGGAGGGCTCCCGCCCCGAGGAGCTGATCAAAGTCCCGCACAACGCGCAGTATTTCGCCGCGCTTGGCGCCATCGAGTTCGGCAAAGGCGAGGAGGATTGCGTCGGCTGCTACCGCGGCACTATTCAGCTCGTGCACTACATCGAGCATGGCCGGCAGGAGGAAAAGGCCAAGTCGGGGAGTTCCGGGCTGGTCCGGGAAAGCGGCGAGCTGGAAGCCTTTCGCCGGGAATTTCGCCCGAAGAAATTCGTACCGGCGACATTCGGCAAGGGGCAAACCGTCGCGGGATTTGTCGGGGTCGACGGGGGATCGACGTCCACCAAGGCGGTCCTGCTGAGCGAGCAGGGCGACGTGTTGTGCAAGGCCTACCAACTCTCCAACGGCACCCCGATCCAGGACACCATCGAGATGTTCGAAAACCTGCGCGGCCAGGTGGAATCGCAGGGCGCGCGGCTCGAGGTTCTCGGCGTGGCCACCACCGGCTATGCCAAGGACATTCTCAAGAATGTGCTGAAGGCCGATGTGGCGCTGGTCGAAACCGTGGCGCACACCGAGTCGGCGCTCAAATTCTACGACGACCCGCACGTCATCGTGGACGTGGGCGGCCAGGACATCAAGATCATCATTCTCAAGGACGGGCGCGTCAAGGATTTCAAGCTCAACACCCAATGCTCGGCGGGCAACGGCTACTTCCTGCAGTCCACCGCGGAGGGCTTCGGGCTGAAGATCGAGGAATTCGCGGACCTGGCGTTTGGCGCGCAGGCCATGCCGGTGTTCGGCTACGGCTGCGCGGTGTTCATGCAGACCGACATCGTGAATTTCCAGCGGCAAGGATGGCGGGCGGAGGAAATCCTGGCGGGGCTGGCGGCCGTTCTGCCCAAAAACGTTTTCCTGTACGTCGCCAGCATTCCGAATCTGGCCGCGTTCGGCTCGCGTTTCATCCTGCAGGGCGGAACGCAGAACAATCTGGCCGTGGTGAAAGCGGAAGTGGATTTCATTCGCAACAGCTTCCGGGCGGCGGGGCAGCGGCCCGAAATCATCGTGCACGAGCATTGCGGCGAGTCGGGCGCCATCGGAGCGGGGGTGGAAGCGCTGCGGCTGTGGCGCCAGGGCCTGCGGACTACCTTCATTGGCCTCGATGCCGTGCGCCAGATCGAGTACCGCACCACGCGCAGCGAGGATACGCGCTGCAATTTCTGCAAGAACACTTGCCTGCGCACCTTCATCGACATCCGCACGGAGGCGCTGCTTCCCGTCCCGGTCGCACCGGCGAAACCGCGCGCCAGCAAGGTTCCGCTCCGGCCCGATGAGCAGCGCCTGATTATCTCCACGTGCGAAAAAGGCGCCGTCGAAGACGTGAACGAAATGAAGGAAATCAAAGCCGGGCTCGACCAGATTCGGGAAGCGAACCCGAACTTCGTCGATCTCGCCGCGCGGGAGGTTTTCCGGCCCCGCAATTCTAAAAGCGTGGCGGATCCCATTCCGTCCCGCGCCTGGACCCGGGAGGCCCGGAATCGCCTCGCGCTCCAGCGGGCCCGCCGCGAACTCCGCATCGGCATTCCGCGCGTGCTCAATGCCTACGCCTACGCGCCCCTGTTCAGCGCCTATCTCGAGAGCCTGGGCGTCCAGCCCGAGAATATCGTCTATTCGGACTACACCAGCCCCGAACTGTATCGCGCCGGCTCCAGCCGCGGCGCCATCGATCCCTGCTTCCCGGCGAAAGTCGCCATTTCGCATGTCTACAACCTGATTCAGGTGAAGCACCGGAAGAATCCGCTCGACGCCATTTTCTTTCCGATGTACGACGTGCTCCACTCGCCGCTGGTGCAGTTGACGGGAGTCAATGCGTGTCCGACGGCGACGGCGACTCCCGCCACGGTCAAGGCCGCGTTTACCAAGGAAAATGACCTTTTCGCCGAGATGGGCGTGCAATATGTCGATCCCATCCTCAATCTCACCGACCGGAAACTGTTCTCGTTTCAAATGCAGCAGGCGTGGCAGCCGATTCTGGGAGTATCACGGGAAGAAAACGAGCGCGCCATCGCCGCGGGTTATAAGGCGCTCGAGGAATATGAGGCCGGCATCCGCCGGCGGGCGCGCCAGGTGCTGGATCAGATCGAGCGGGAGGATCGCATCGGCATCGTCGTGCTGGGCCGCCCCTACCACCACGATCCCGGTCTGAACCACGAGATCTTTGACGAGTTTCAGAAGCTCGGCTATCCCATCTTCTCACAGAATACGCTGCCTCTGGATGAAGACATGCTCGAGCGGCTGTTCGGAGAAGAAGTCCGCGCCGGAACGGTCCGCCACGCGCTCGACATCGGGGATGTGTGGAAGAATTCCTATTCCTGCAGTACCAACCACAAGATCTGGGCGGCCAAATTCACGGCGCGCCACCCCAACCTCGTGGCCCTGGAAATTTCCAGCTTCAAGTGCGGCCACGACGCGCCGGTGTACGGCGTGATCGAGAAAATCGTAGAGCAGGCCGGAACGCCCTACTTCTGCTTCAAGGACATGGATGAAAACCGGCCCGCCGGCTCCATCCGCATCCGCATCGAGACGATTGATTATTTCCTGCGGCGCTACCGCGAACAGATCATCCGCCGGCGCCGGGCCGAGCAGAGCATCGAGGCCCAGTTGGCGCAGCTCGAAATACAATGGCGCGGCCAAGCCGCCCCGCCCGCCCACGGCCTTGCCGCGGACTGACCGATAGCCCAACCGCAAATCTTGATTCGGACGAGTGCCCCCCGCGCGGCGGGGCAACGCGCCACGGGGCGCCGACATCATCCAGAAGGGCAGATTTCTCCGCGTGCATTTCCACGGTTGTGTGACTTTAAGCGGTCAGCTCGGCAATCCAGGAATCGAGGATCTTCAACTGGTCATCGGGCGGCCCTACGAATGCAAGCCCCATGCCCATCCTGTCCTGGACGTAGATAACCTTGGCGGGTGAACTAAATGTACCGCTATCCCGTGAGATGCGGATGTGGACAGGCGTCTGTGGGGGGAGATTATTCAACGCATCCACATAGCATCCCTTGCGGCTGAGTTCAGAAATGCGGCCGGAAATGCGCATGCCGCTCACCGATTCGACGACATCCGCGGTAGCGATCAGAGAGTAGCGTAGCACCTCACGCTTGTTGGTGTGCGCCTTGCCGGAATCGGACGGGGAGCCGGGTTCGCTCATGGTCGTCACCTCCCCTCTCGGCGTAGAGTGGCACGAAACCACGCCCCTCGCCACGATGGTGCTCCGGTGTGGCGCGAAAGCGATAACCTTCGGGCCCGCCGGCATCAAGTGCTCCGCGGGCGCCGCCGGGGCATGGCGCGGAGCCCCTTCGGGCCATCTGGTTAATATGCATACTCGATTCGAGTTGCAGCAGGTATTCGTAGTTTGCTTCTAATTGTAAGCAGATCACTGTGGGAGGCCACCGTCGTTTCCCGGAAGGCTTGGCATTTCACCCCAGTCCCGAAGCATGATCTGGCGCCGCCGATCGCCGCAGGGGCCCGGAGGGAGTTCCCCGCCAGGGCGGTGGAGACGCGCGAGTCGCCCCCAAATCAGTTGCTTCGCATGCCGGAAGTCTATATCCTGCCAGCCGATAGAGATACTTAAGCTCATATATACCGTTATGAAAAGTATCGTTGGAACACCCCTGCGAGCAGGGGAGCATCTCAGGGAACTTCGCCATCGCCTGGGGATCACCACGCGCGAGGTGGAGGAATTCAGCCGCACGATCGCCGAAGATCGCCAGAATGAGGAATACTCCATTTCCAATCCCTGGCTGACGCAGCTGGAGAACAAGAGTTCGATTCCCAGCATCTACAAGCTGTACAGCCTGAGCGTGATTTACCGCGCGAAGCTCGAAGACCTGCTGGCCATTTTCGGCATTGATTTAAGCGCCATCCCGCGGTATCAGCTGGCCCTGCCGTTGCAAAATACCCACTTGGTTTCGTTCGAGTCGCCCCACCCGGAAGAAACGATTACCTTCCCGGTTCGTTTCGATCGAGGTTTTCGGCTGGAAACGACTGCGCTGATTTCGCGCATGGTGGAAGCGTGGGGAGAGATGCCCGTCGCCCTGCTGCAGAGGTTCGACGTGCGCCATTGCCAGTACGGGTATATCGGTCTGGAGGACTATACGCTGTACCCGCTGCTCCGCCCCGGCTCGTTCGTGCAAATCGATAGCCGCCCGGCACGGCTGCCGGCCTCGGAGTGGCGCACCGAATTTGACCGCCCCATCTACTTCGTGGAGTTGCGCGAGGGATATGCGTGTTCCTGGTGTGAAGTGCGGGGATCACAAATTACGCTGATTCCCCATCCGGTGTCCGGCTGCCTGACCCGGCAGTTTGCCTACCCGTCCGAGGCGGAGATTATCGGTCAGGTGACCGGTGTGGCGATGCGACTGGTTCCCCAGGCGGAGCGTGCAGACGAGCCTCCAAGATTGCCAAGGCGACCTTGATATTGGAACCGAGCAGTTCGGCGGCCAGCGGATCACTCCCCGCGGGCACCGCCACGCGGTAGGGCTGCAGTCCCTTCCACGCGGCTATGAACTCGCTGGGATTGGTCCGCGTTGCTGCCAGATACCCCTCGAGCTGGCCCACGATCTCTTGCAGCGAGCATCGCAGCAGCTCGTGGAACTCTTCGCGATGGCAGCAGGCTATGGCCTCGGATGCCACTTCCTGGGTGAATCGCGATGCCAGGCCTTCGTGATGGTACAGCCCCGTATTGTAGTCGCGCAGGGATGCCAGGCAGATCATCCGGTCCAGCGCCCGCGCCATGCCGGCCAGCGTTCGGCGTTGCAGATCGTCGGCCGCCTCCTGCACGTCGCTTCGTCTTGGCGGAGTGAGCATCGTCCCTGTTCCTAACGCGCCCGCGAACCGGTTGTGGAATGCCCGGCGACGGCAGGCGGCAGCGGGTACAAGAAGGCCAGCGCCTTTTCCGAAATGGCGCAGATGCGTGTCGCCGCCAGCGTCGTGGCTCCCACCATACGCCCGGCGGCGTACGGCCCTCGCCAATAGAGCGCCAGCTCGAGGATGCGGCTCGCAAGCACAAGGAGCGTGAAATTGATCGCCAGCTCAATTTCCGTGCGGAACTCCAGCCCCGCGTACAGGCGCGCCTTGCCAAGATAAAAACGCCGCAGATGGAGAATGGCGGCGCGAACCTGCCGCGCCCACGACAGTGCGAGCTGCCTTCGTTCGTCGAGGAAGAGATTGCGGACCCGAGGAGGAGCGTGGGAGATCACGAATTCCAGATCCTCTCGGGCAAAAACGCGCTGCACCAGTTCGGGCGGGAGCAGGCCCGACTGCAGTGCGGTGAGGGCTTGCCGCGCCTCCACAATGGCCTGCGCGCCTCCCTCGGTCCGCGGGCGGCGCCGCGCCATGAAAAAAAGCGAGGCAAACAGCAGCGCCCCGAGCAGCAGAAAAAAAATCAGCTGGATCACGCGCGCACTGCCTGGGAGAAATGGGAGCGGGTTGCTCTCATTAGACGGCCCATCCTCGGTCGATCGAGTTTGTCATCCGGCGCCACCCAACGATCCGTCTACGATATCTGGAGTATGAATGAGTAACTGTATCACGAACGCACTGCCTTCCGCAACTGGGCGCGCATCGTATGGATCAATGTCCGGGTTCTTAGGGCCAGGGCTCCGTAGTCTTCCTCCAGACACGTGTCAGGCGCCGGCGCGGGATTGGGAGCGTAGGACCAGAGCGCGACCAGCCAAATCAAAAGGGAAAGCGCAAAGGAAATGGGTTGAGCGAAGACCCACACCAGCGCCAGCCAGGTTTCCGCGTACGCTCGCACCGCCAGGCTGATCAGGCTGGTTCCCACGTACAATCCATAACCCAGCATCATTCCCTTCATGTTTCGGCCGATGGGAATGCCGTAGTACGAGATCACCCCCAGAAGCGAGAAAAGTAGAAGTGTCTGGACCGTGCGCAGGTCGCGCTCGAACTCGACCACGATGTAACTGTGAGACGAACCCGGCGCCATGCGCGAATACACCAGAGAGAAGCACAGAATACCGGCCAGAAGCCCCACTCCCGTCAGTCGGGCGAAGCGTTCCGCCCCCGGGTAGGGGGAAAGAACGTGCTGGATGATTTCCAGAAGAATCCCGTATCCGAAAAGAAGCGTCACAAACTGGACGCTCCAATAGCATGACGGGTAAAGCGCCGGATGGATCACGCGAACCGTGGACAACAGCAGCGTTCCCAGCAACACAGAGACGGCGTAGGAGTAGAAGTAGGCGTACCTTCCGAGAAGCCGCTGTTGCAGCGCCCGGCCTAGAATCATGAATTCCAGCAGGATCCCGGCGCTGACGATCAGTGTCTCCAACGTGGCGTTCCACCTCCCGGGATGCCGCCATCCTAGCATAGGTGACAAAAGGGGAGAGACCGCACCTCTCCCCTTTTGCCTCCCGGTTCAAGTGCGCCAGACAATCGCGACTAGTGAGGCCCCGGATTGGGCAGATCGTGAGGCCCCGGATTGGGCAGATCGTGAGGCCCCGGATTGGGCAGGTCGTGAGGCCCCGGGTTAGGCAGATCAGACAACGCAGCGTTCGTTTTCACTGTGGGAATAGCGAGCACGGCCAGCGCTGCGAGCAATAGCCCAAGGCCTTTGGTGAATTTCATGTGTGTCTCCTCCGAGTTGGAATTGGACCCCTTACGGGGCCCGACGCTAGAGGAGAGGTATGGCATCTCGGAGAGGAACGGCAATCTGCTGCGTGGGCGAAGCACAAGCGAAAAGATGGTTGGCCGTTGACATGCGGTCATCATGGCCGTTAAAACGCCAAAGCCGGCCGTGCCACGCCCGCACGAGATAGCTCGACACCCACCAGCGCAAGAAACACGGCTCGCGCTCGAACCGCAGTTGTTACGAGGGCTGTGGAAATCCGCGCTTTGCGGTATCATGGAATCCGCAAGCCGCGCCCCCAGCCCCGGCGGAGAGCCGGAGATTGTTCCGTTCGATATCAATCGTTTCGCGACATTTGAGGGAGAAAACCGTGAGGACATTCACAAGGGCAGGAATTCTGAGTTGGCGGGCGGTCGCCGTCTTGGCCGCCGCCGCGGCGAGCATGGCGATCTTGGCGGGAGCCGCCTCGGGCGACACGCTCGAACTCCGCAGCGGCCGCATTGTGCAGGGCAAGTTTCTGGGAGGCTCCCCCTTGAATATCCGCTTCCAGGTGGATGGTCGGGAAGAGTTTTTCGCCACGAAAGAAGTGCTGAACATCGGTTTCAGCGACATGGCCGAAGCCCCCGACGCGGCGGCGCCCCCGGTGGCGCACCCTCCCGCGGAAGGATCGAGAACGCTGCGCGATGCGCCGCCCGCCCGCGCCCTCACCGTTCGGGCCGGAACCTCGCTGCTGGTCCGAATGATTGATAGCGTGGATTCCGAGACCAACCGGATTGGCGATCTGTTCCACGCCAGCCTCGAGAGCGCCCTGGTGGTGGACGGCGTGGTGGTCGCCCCCAAGGGCGCCGACGTTTATGGCAAGCTGGCGCGGGCCACTGAGGCCGGAAAAGTGTCCGGCGGCGCGCAACTCACGCTGGAACTGACGGGCCTGCGCGTCAACGGCAAAATCGTGCCGGTGGATTCCACCGACTATGACGTAGCCGGCAAGAGCCGCGGCAAGCAGAGCGCCGAACGCATCGGAGTGGGCGCGGTGGCCGGCGCGGTTCTCGGCGCCATTGTTGGTGGCGGCAAGGGCGCCGCGGTGGGAGCGACGCTGGGCGCGGGCACCGGCACCGCCGTGCAGGTGATGACCCACGGTGAGCAGGTGCGCGTTCCCAGCGAGACGCTGCTGGAGTTCACCCTCCAGCAGGACGTCACCATTCCGCTAGACGCCGCCTCGCGCTGAAGGCCGGAAAGGGTGGCCGAACCTTTGAGGGAATTGCTTTCCGCGGGACTCCCCTGCAAATTTCTCTTGCGTGTTGCAGGGAGGTATTCGTAAGATACCTGGGCATTGTAGGAAGTGACAACCATGCCTAAAGAAAAACCCAAGGTCAACATCGGCGAAGTGATTCGCACGTACCGCAGCGACCGCGGCCTCTCGCAAGGCGATATCGAGCGCCGCACCGGCCTTCTGCGCTGCTACCTTTCCCGCGTGGAAAACGGCCACACCGTTCCTTCGCTGGAAACGCTGGCGAAGATCGCCGAGGCCATGGAAATCAACCTGGCCGATTTCTTTCCCGGAACCGATACGCCGCAGGACCGCGAGACCCGCAAGGTCCTCGGCGAGCTTTCGGAAGAAGAAATCCGCTTCCTCGCGGACATCCGCAAATATTCCTCCACGCTCTCCGACGACGACAAGAAGCTGGTCCTGGCTATGATCCGCAAAATGGCCACCATTGTTCCCCCGGTGCGCACGGGCAAATCCGCCAGCGTGAGTCACCGCGCCGGATAGTCGCGCCGCCGTTCTCCCGTCCGCCGTTTCCGTCCGGTGCGCGGGAAACCTCTCGATCCTACGGGCATGGCACGGGCCGTCCGCCCGGCGCTGGCGCTTCACCGCGCGAATTCGCTAGAATGAATTATGGACATGGCGCAGAAGCGGCACAACACGGTGGGGGTCAAGGTAGGCAAGATCCAGGTGGGCGGTGGCGCGCCCGTCGTCGTGCAGTCCATGACGAACACGGATACCGCCGATGCCGCCGCCACGGCCCAGCAGTGCCTCGAACTGGCGCAGGCAGGCTCCGAACTCGTCCGCATCACCGTGAACGTGCCGGAAGCGGCCGCCGCCGTTCCGGAAATTCACCAGCGCCTGCTCGATGCCGGCTGCGACGTCCCCCTCATCGGCGATTTTCACTACAACGGCCACGTCCTGCTCACCAAGTACCCTGATTGCGCCCGCGCCCTCGCCAAATACCGCATCAACCCCGGCAATGTGGGGCATGGCCAGCGGCGCGACGAGCAGTTCGCCACGATCTGCAAAGTGGCCCGCGACCACAATAAGCCCGTGCGCATCGGCGTCAATGGCGGCTCGCTGAATCAGGAACTCGTCATGCACAAGATGCAGGAAAACACCGACCGGAATCTCGGCAAGACCTCCGAAGATATTCTCAACCAGTGCATGGTGCTTTCCGCGCTGGAATCCACGGCCCTGGCCATCGAATCGGGCCTGCGCAGCGACCAGATCATTATCTCCTGCAAGGTTTCGCGGCCCGTGGATCTGGTCTCCATCTATCGCGATCTGGCGAGCAAGACCAGCCAGCCGCTGCATCTGGGCTTGACCGAAGCGGGCATGGGTGCGAAGGGGCTGGTGTGGTCGGCCGCCTCCATGGGAATTCTGCTGGGGGAAGGCATCGGGGACACGATCCGCGTGTCGCTCACGCCGCGGCCCGGCGGCGATCGCCGCGAGGAAGTCTACGCCGCCTGCGAACTCCTGCAATCGCTCGGCCTGCGCTCTTTCGCCCCGAGCGTCACGGCCTGCCCCTGCTGCGGGCGAACCACCAGCACCACGTTCCAGGAATTGGCCGAGAGCATTCAGGGCTACATCCGCGAAAATATGCCGGAGTGGAAGCGGCACTACGAAGGCATCGAGGAACTGAAGCTCGCTGTGATGGGCTGCATCGTCAACGGCCCCGGCGAATCCAAGTCCGTGAATATCGGCATCAGCCTGCCGGGGACCGGCGAGGCCCCGCGCTGCCCCGTCTACATCGACGGCCAAAAGTTCACGACGCTGGAAGGCACCTACGACCAGTTGTCCGCCGCCTTTCAGGCGCTGGTGAACGATTACATCGCGACGAAATACACCAGGCGCGAAACCCCGCTGCCCGCGGTCCACACGCCGGCCCGCCCCAGCGCCACCCATGAAAAATCTTCTCGCCGCGTAATTGCGTAGCCTCCGTTTCGAACGCTGGCTCGCTCCGTCCCGCTTCGCCGGATTAATTTTGGGCACAGATATTCACCGCCCCGCTGCTACACCCCAACCTTGCGATACACTCGGCAGCAGGCTTGGCGGGATGGCGATCGAATCCCGCCCTGGCGAGAGAACTTCCACTCATGACCGAGCACGCGCCAAACACACAGACGGGCGAACGCGGGTGGCGACGCGGCTTCTGGAGCCTCATCGTCACGCAGTTTCAGGCCGCGTTCAACGACAACGCGTTGAAGTTCCTCGTCATTTACATCGTGGTCGGAATGAATTTCCCGCAGCGCCAGCGCGACTTTCTCGTCCTGATCGTCGGCGCCCTGTTCGCCCTTCCGTTCATTTTCTTTTCCATGGCGGGTGGATATTTCGCCGACCGCTACAGCAAGCGCCGTGTGACCATCGCCACGCGATTCCTCGAACTCGGAGTGATGCTCTTCTTCATCGCCGGCCTGGCCCTGCGCAACCTGCCCATGGAATGCGCCGGCGTCTTCCTGATCAGCGCGGAAGCCGCGCTATTCGGCCCCTCGAAATACGGCCTGCTCCCGGAACTCCTGCCGGAGCGCCGCCTTTCCTGGGGCAACGGCATCATCGAGCTTGGCACGTTTGTCGCCAGCGTCGGCGCGATGATGGCTGCCGGCTACCTGGCGCAGCGGTTTCACGGCCGCGAGGCCGTGGCCGGCTTCCTGCTGCTGGCCTTCACCGGCTTGGGGCTGGCCGCGAGTTGGGGCATCTCGCGGGTCCCGCCGGCTGATCCGGCGAAAATATTCCGCTGGAATCCCCTCGGCGATCTGGGTGCGCAGCTCAAAACCATTCGCGGCGACCGCATTCTCGGCTGGGCCGTCCTCGGCAATACTTATCTCTTTTTTCTTGCCGCCCTGTTGCAACTCACCATCGTGATCTACGGGCACGACGAGCTGCGCATCGACGAAACGCACACCAGCTACCTGCAGGCCGCCGTCGGAATCGGCATCGGGCTCGGGAGCGTCGCCGCCGGATATCTCTCCGGCGGAAAAATCGAATACGGGCTGATTCCGCTCGGCGCTTTGGGCATGACCGTCTTCGGCGCGCTGCTCTACGGCCCCAACCCCACGCTCGTGACCGCGGGAACGCACCTCGCGCTGCTCGGATTTTTCGGCGGATTGTTTGCCGTGCCGCTCGGCGCCTTGATCCAGCACCGTCCCCGGCCGGAACGGAAGGGCGGCGTGATCGCGGCCGCCAATCTCTTATCGTTTGTCGGAATCTTTATCGCCGCGGGCGCCTATTATTTTTCCTCGAGCGTCCTGCATCAGACTCCGCGCGGCATCTTCCTCGACGGCGCGGTCCTCACCCTGGTCACCAGCGCCTATGCCGTCTACCTCCTGCCCGACTCGCTGGTGCGCCTGGTGCTGTGGATCGCCACGCACACCGTCTACCGCATCCGCGTCGAGGGCCGCGAAAACATCCCCGAGAGCGGCGGCGCGCTGTTTGTCGCCAACCACATGTCGTTCGTCGACGCCTTGCTACTGATCGCCTCCACCGACCGCTCCATCCGCTTCCTGATGTACACGGGCATCTACGAGCGTCCCTGGGTCAAGCCCTTCGCCAAAATGATCCGCGCGATTCCCATCTCCTCCGAGAGCCGCCCGCGCGAAATGATCCGCTCGCTTCGCGAGGCCACCGACGCCATCCGCTCGGGCGAAGTGGTGTGCATCTTCGCCGAGGGCCAGATCACGCGCATCGGCCAGCTGCTTCCGTTCCGGCGCGGCATGGAGCGCATCATGAAGGGCGTGGACGCTCCCATTGTTCCCGTGAACCTGGACGGCGTGTGGGGCAGCATTTTCAGCTTCGAGCGTGGACGGTTCCTGTGGAAGATGCCGCGGCTGATTCCCTATCCCGTCACCGTGAGCTTCGGTGCGCCGATGCCGCCGGAGACGCCGCCCTACGAAGTGCGCCGGGCCGTGCAACAGTTGCAGACCGAAGCCTACGGCCATCACAAGGCCCGCCTGCACACGCTGCACTGCTCGCTCATCCGCACGGCGCACCGCAACCCCTTCCGCTTCGCCATGGCCGATAAGCGCCGCCCGCGGATGAAGTGGGGCAGCGTCCTGCTGGGCTCGATTCTTCTCGCGCGGCGCCTGCGCCGCACCTGGGAGGGGCAGGAAATGGTCGGCATCCTTCTGCCGCCATCCGTGCCGGGGGCGCTGGTGAACTACGCCGCGATGCTGGCGGGCAAAATCCCCGTGAATTTGAACTACACGTCCTCCGACGAGACCCTGGCTTCCTGCGCGGCGCAGTGCAAGCTCCAGACCGTCATCACCACCCAGCCTCTGCTCGACCGCATTGCGCTGCACGTCCCGGGGAAGGCGATTCTGCTCGAACAGGCCGCCGCCGCGCCCAGCCTCGGCGAACGCCTGCTGGCCCTGGTGTTATGGTTTGTCCCCAGCGCGCGGCTCGAACGAATCCTGAGCGGGGCGAACAACAAGGCGCTCGACGATCTCGCCACCGTCATCTTCTCCAGCGGCAGCACCGGCGAGCCCAAGGGCGTGATGCTGACGCATTACAACATCGCCTCCAATATCGAGCAGACCGGCCAGGCCTTCCAGCTCGATCGCCAGGACTGCTTGCTCGGCGTCCTCCCGTTTTTCCACTCCGTTGGTTTCACCGTCACGCTCTGGATGCCCGCCGTGCTGGGCGTGAGTGCCGTCTATCATCC
>VFSW01008024.1_pt1 | contig 15236 bp, 16 predicted proteins | sample 5358111 | NCBI WGS metagenome assembly VFSW01 (sample SAMN11554181, study PRJNA540505) | mine drainage metagenome | isolation source: sediment from site ElyBrook_90M | place: USA: Ely Copper Mine, Vershire, VT | collected 2017
CGCCACGATGGCGCGCTGAGCCGGCGTGGCGAGCGAGCCCACGTCGACCCCCGGCTTGAGCGTGGCGACCACCGCGAGCACCTTCTGCGTGAACGCCTCGGCCACCTTGCGGTCGACGTACACGCGCTCGACCGAGGCGCAGTTCTGCCCCGCGTTCATCATCGCGCCCCACGCGATGCCGTTGGCCGCGCGATCGAGGTCCGCGTCGGCCAGCACGATCGCTGCATCCTTGCCCCCGAGCTCCACGGCGCACGGCGACAGCCGCTCGGCGCACGCGTGCGCGACCTTGCGCCCCGTCGCGACGCTGCCCGTGAACACGACGAGATCGACGTCGCCCTCCGCCAGGGCCGCGCCGACCTCTCCCCCGCCCTGCACCAGCTCCACCACGCCGGTCGGCACCAGCCCGTCGAACAGCTTCGCCACGAGCTCGCCCGACCGTGGCGTCACCTCGCTCGGCTTGAACACCACCGCGTTGCCCGCGAGCAGCGCGGGGACGAGGGTGCGCAGCGGCAGGGCCACCGGGAAGTTCCAGGGCATGATGACGCCCACGACGCCGCGCGCCTCGCGGAAGATCGCGCCCGACTTGCCCGGGTAGGTCATCGCGTCGAGCTCGATCTCGGTGGGCTCGAGCAGATCGCCAATCACCTTCGACCAGTACGCCAGGACGTCGGCCGTCGGCAGCACCTCGCCGAGCAGCGCCTCGACGTCGGGCTTGCCCACCTCTTCGTGCACGCACGCGGCGATGGCCTCCGCCTGCGCGAGCACGCGATCGGCGACGGGGCGGAGCTTCTTGATGCGCTCCTCGACGGGCAGCGCCCCCCAGGCGGGCTGGGCGGCGCGGGCGCGGGCGATGGCGGCGTGGACGGAGTGGGGGGGTTCGCTCGGCATGAGGCGGGCGAGGATAGCGCCGGAATCTCTCGCCGGCGGTCCCATGGTGCGCGCATGATGGCGGCATGCGGTCCCTTCCGGGCAAGGCCGGCGTGCTCGGCATCCTGCTGCTCGCCGGTTGCCAGGGCGAGGGGCTGCCCGACGATCCGCGTCCCGTCGCGAGCGCAGAGGCGGTCGTGCCGGCCGCCGCGGTGAGCGCGCGGCTCGCGCTGTCGTCGGCCCCCGTCGCGGCGCCCGTCGTTCCACCGCCCACCGGGGGCGGGACGACCTCCGTGACGGTCCGCGACGATCCGCCCGTGCTCTCGGGTCCCGGCCTTCCTCCCGAGGTCGTCCGCCGGATCACGCGGCTGAACTTCGGCCGTCTGCGCCTCTGCTACGGCCTGGCGTCCCCGCCCGATCCCTCGGCGACCGAGACCGTGGTCGTCCGCTACGTGATCGACGCCGACGGCGGCGTGAGCTCGGCGCACGCGGTGAGCTCCACCCTCGCGGAGCCAAAGGCCACCGCGTGCATCGAGCGGGCCATCCGCGGTCTGTCGTTCCCCATGCCGACCGGGGGTCCGCTGACGGTCAACGCCACGTTCTACTTCGTGCCGCCCGCGCCCTGAGCGGCGAGGGCCGCACGCTGCGCCGCCACGTTCGCGGCCGGTGCGCCCATCTGCTCGGCCTGATCGAGCGCCTGCTGCGCCTCGTCGCGCCTTCCCAGCTTCGCCAGCGCCCACGCGCGCCCCAGCATCGCCGACCCGAAGCGCGGCCTGCGCGCGAGCACCTGATCGTAGGCCTCGAGGGCCCTGGCCGCGTCGTCCTGCGTGATGGCGAGCGTGGCCAGGCCCAGCCAGCACTCGGGCGCCCTCGGATCGGCCGCGGCTCCTGCGCGGTAGGCCTGCTCGGCGCCCTCGACGTCACCCAGGTGCAGGCGCACCAGGCCGAGCGCGTGCCACGTCTCCACGTCGGCCGCGCCGCGGCGCACGGCCTCCTCGAGTCGCGGGCGCGCCTGCTCGAGCTCTCCCCAGCGCGCGCTGCGAAGGCCGCCCTCGCGCGGACCGTCCGGCGACGCCGGCGCGGCGGTGGCGGCCTCGTCGTACGCGGCCAGCGCCTGGTCGTAGTCGTGCGACAGCTCGTAGGCGTGCCCCAGCTCGATGTACGAGACGGGATCCCCCGGGCCCTCGATGCGCGACAGCTCCTCGGCCTGTGCGCGCGCGCCGGGCAGGTTGCCCGTGAGGCCGAGCAGGCGCACCAGCAGCCTGCGGGCCGGCACGTCCTGCGGGTGCTCGGCGAGATCCTTCTGCAGCGTGGCGACTGCCTCGTCGTCGTGGCCCATGCGTGAGAGCGATCGCGCCCGCTCCGTCGCGCTCGGGCCCGCGCACGCCGCCAGGGTCATGACGCCCGGCAGGAGCCACCGGGCCAGCCCGGCCCCACTCGTGGTATGCCCCGCGGCGGACCTCATCGGCAGGTGGAAGAATGGCACAACTCGACGACATCAAGACCCTGGGCGTGCTCGGAGCCGGACAGATGGGCGGAGGCATCGCGCAGGTCGCCGCCGCGGCGGGCTACGACGTGGTGCTGGTGGACGCGACGCAGGAGCTGGCCGACAAGGCGAAGAACCGCATCGGCTCCATCCTGAGCAAGCAGGTCGAGAAGGGCAAGATGACCGCCGACGCCGCTGCGGCGCTGGTCGCGCACATCAGACCGGCGGGGTCGCCCGAGGCCTTCCGCGCGTGCGACTTCGTGGTCGAGGCCGCGACGGAGAACCTGGAGCTCAAGCTGCAGCTCTTCAGGAAGTGCGACGCGGCGCTGCCCGCGGGCAAGTGGCTCGCGAGCAACACCTCCTCCATCTCGCTCACGCGCCTGGCGGCCGCCACGTCGCGCCCCGATCGCGTCATCGGCATGCACTTCATGAACCCGCCGCCGCTCATGAAGCTCGTCGAGATCGTCCGCGCCGTGCAGACCAGCGACGAGACCTACGCGCTCACGGTGGCGATGGCGCAGAAGATGGGCAAGACCACGACGACCAGCAAGGACGCGCCGGGGTTCCTGGTCAACCGCATCCTCATCCCCATGCTCTGCGAGGCGTGCTTCGCGCTGCAGGAGGGGCTCGGCACGCCGGAGGACATCGACACCGGGGCGAAGCTCGGGCTAAACCACCCCATGGGGCCCCTCGAGCTGTCGGACCTCATCGGCCTGGACACGGTCCTCGCCATCGCCGAGGTGTTGCACCGCGACACCGGCGACACCAAGTACCGCGCCCCCACGCTGCTGCGGAACCTGGTCGCGGCCGGGTGGGTCGGCAAGAAGAGCGGCAAGGGCTTCTACGCGTACGACGACAAGGGCCAGCGCACCGGGCGGGCGGTCTGAGGAGGAGGCACCATGAGCGCATCCACCACCGTCCTGCTCGAGCGCGACGAGGCCATCGTCACCCTCACCCTCAACCGGCCCGACAAGCTCAACGCGCTGAGCGTCGAGCTCGTGACCGAGCTCGGTCGCCTCGTCGGCGAGCTGGGCGCCGACCCTTCCGTGCGCTGCGCCATCGTCACGGGCGCGGGCGACAAGGCCTTCGCGGCCGGCGCCGACATCGCGGCCATGGCCTCGATGACTCCCCAGCAGGCCAAGCACTTCGCCGACCTGGGTCACGGCGTGGGCGCGGCGCTCGAGGCGCTGCACTTCCCCGTCATCGCGGCCGTCAACGGCTTCGCCCTCGGCGGGGGATGCGAGATCGCCCTGGCGTGCGACTTCATCTACGCCAGCGACAAGGCGAAGCTCGGCCAGCCCGAGGTCAACCTCGGCGTCATCCCCGGCTTCGGGGGCACGCAGCGCCTGGCCCGCCGCGTCGGCGACGCGAGGGCGCGCGAGCTGTGCATGACGGGCGACATGGTCGCGGCCGACGAGGCGCTGCGCATCGGCCTGGTCAACGCGGTGGTGCCGCACGCGGAGCTGTTGCCGCGCGTGCGCGAGGTCGCGAAGAAGATCGCCAGCAAGGGACCGCTCGCCATCGCCGCCGCCAAGCGCGTCATCGCCCGGGGAGCCGACGTTCCCCTGCCCGTCGCCAACGAGCTCGAGGCCACCGCCTTCGCGGCCCTCTTCGGGAGCGAGGACCAGCGCGAGGGGATGAAGGCGTTCGTCGAGAAACGGGCCGCGAAGTTCTCGGGGCGCTGAGCTCGAGCGCCGGAGCGCCACGGGATCGAGGAGACCCTCCTGGATGAAGAGGACGAGCGATCCGAGAAGTGTCCGGGGCGCTCCGCGGGCGGGCGATCGCGATGATCCATCGAGGAAGGCCTCTTCCTGGACCTTCCTCGCCGGCTGGATCGGTTGGAGCACCTCCAGATCATCGGGGAGACCCGATGGTTCTGGTTTCCTCGCCTGTGATCGAACCTCGCGGTGATCTGGTTTCTCGAGGAGAGCCTGTCAGGAAATGTTCCGGCTCTGCCGGCGAGGTGCACGCCCGCCCTTCGAAGTTCCCGGTGCCGGTGGTTCGAAGGCCGGGTCTCCAACCAGAACGACCGGTCGTCGAGCTCTTCCTGGAGGCTCCGTCATCGAAGTGACCGGTCGTGCCATCGAAGTTACCGATCCGCCACATGATCCTTCCGGTGCTCCAACCAGAACCAGCGGGGCGCCAACTCTGGTTATCGATCGTCATGGATCGATGACCGTGTCTCCGATGGAAATGCCGGCGATGCCACCGAGATGACCGGCGAGGAACATGATCGGGACGGTGATGGAACTTGAATCACAGAGCGTCGAACCAGAATCATCGCCCCTGGAACTTCGGTGGCAGGGTGTCTGTACGATCGAAGCGCCTGTCCCGGATGGTCGCCGGGAAAGACTGCGGAACCCCTCAGAACGTCTTGGTCGCGGCCACCACGATCCCCAGGCTCGCGGTGACGATGGCCAGGGTGCACGCCACCACGAACGCCCAGTGAGCCGCCTTGCGCAGGGAGTCGCGCGTGGGTCCGTCGGTGCGGGCCGCGGCAACGTACGCCAGCGCCCCTGCCCAGGCGAGCAGCAGCGCCCCGAAGGCCAGGTGCTCCTTGCGCTCGAAGAGGTATCCGATGGGCCTGGCCTGCTGGAAGAGGGCCTGCCGGAGCCGGTCGCGGTAGGCCCCGTAGATGAGGCACCCGATGGCGAAGACCGCCGAGATGCCCCCCACCGCCAGACCCACGGAAAGGTGCGCTTTCCGCCTCGGATTGCGCAGCAGGATGGCCGGGTGGAGCAGGGCGATGGCCGCGAGCCAGCCCAGGTGACCGTGGATCCGCTCCGCGATGCGCAGGGGGTCGATGTCCACGCCACCCATCTAGCACCGTCGTTAGCACCGTCGTCGGCATCACTCGTGAAAGGAGACCTCGCAGAGAACGAAATCCCCGCATTCGCGGGGCACTTTGGCTCGAAGGAGGTCGGCGCGATGGGTGAGCACGGGACAGCATGCCTCGGTGGGACGCAGACGGTGCCCGGCCATACCGCCCAGCACGCACTCCAGGCTACAAGGGGAAAGACGATGACGGATCCCGGCGGCGCGCAGGGCGAGGGTGTGGCGGGTGGTGGCGCCGGAGCGCACATCCTGCTCTTCGAGGACGACGAGACGCTCGCCGCGCTGCTCGCGCGGGTGCTCCGCAACGAGGGGTACCACGTCGACGTCCACGACAACGCCAGCGAGGTGCCCACGGGCGCGCGCCTGGCGAAGTACGACGTCGTGCTGAGCGACATCCACCTCGCCGAGGACTCCAGCGGGCACGACGTGCTGCGCCGGGTGCGCGAGGCCTCGCCCACCACGCCGGTCATCCTGATGACCGCGTACGCCGACATCGAGGGCGCGATGACCGCCGTGGGCGAGGGCGCGTACGACTACCTGGCCAAGCCCATCGAGCCGACGGACCTCAAGCGCATGGTGGGCGAGGCCATCGCCCGCCGCAAGCTCGCGGCCACCGAGGCCGCGCCTCTCACGCGCCAGGACACGATGTCCGAGGCCACCATCGTCGGCACGACGCCCTCGATGCTCACCGTCTACAAGACGGTGGCCCACGTGGCGCCCACCACGGCCACCATCCTCATCGTGGGCGAGAGCGGCACGGGCAAGGAGCTCGTCGCGCGCGCCATCCACGCCAAGAGCCCGCGCTCCAGCAAGCCCTTCGTCGCCATCAACTGCGGCGCCTTGCCCGAGTCCATCCTGGAGAGTGAGCTCTTCGGCCACGAGCGCGGCAGCTTCACCGGGGCCAGCGCCCAGAAGCGCGGGCTCTTCGAGGAGGCGCGCGGCGGCACCCTGTTCCTCGACGAGATCGGCGAGATCAGCCCCAAGATGCAGGTGCAGCTGCTGCGCGTGCTGCAGGAGGGCGAGATCCGGCGCGTCGGCGCGGCCGAGACCATCAAGGTCGACGCCCGCGTGGTCGCCGCGACCAACCGCGATCTCAAGAACGAGGTCGTGGCCGGCCGCTTCCGCGAGGACCTGCTCTTCCGCCTGCAGGTGGTCACGGTGAACGTGCCGCCGCTGCGCGAGCGGCGCGGCGACATCCCGCTGCTCATCAAGCACTTCATCACCCGCCACGCCGAGCGCCTCGGCCGCCCCGCCCCGCGCGTCGCCCCCGAGGTGTTCGAGATGCTCGCGGGTTACGGCTTCCCCGGCAACGTGCGCGAGCTGTCGCACATCCTCGAGCGGGCGATGCTCCTGGCGCGCGAGGGCGTCATCACCGCGAGCGACCTGCCCCCCGAGGTCACGCACGCGTACGGCGAGCAGGTCGCGCAGGGCGGCTCCATGGGCACCCTGGCCGACGACTGGCCCACGCTGCAGGTCCTCGAGCGCCGGTACATCGACCGGGTGCTCTCGCGCACCGGGGGAAACAAGACGCGCGGCGCGGAGATCCTCGGGATCGACCGCCGCACCCTCAACCGCATGTTCGCCCGCGAGCGAGCGGCGGAGGGCGGCCAGCATCTGACCGACGAGCAGCTCGACGCGATGGAGCACGACGACGAGGGCTGAGCGCGGCGCTACCTCGCCACGTACTCGATGACCGGCTCCCTCGACCGCGCGACCTCGTCGAGGTTCGAGATCTTCAGCTGCCCCAGCTGGTGCAGGTACTCCACGTGCGCCCCGGCTTCGTCCAGCGCCAGGATGCGGCTGTAGTCGGCCTGCTCGCCGAACAGGCCGTGCGCCACCTGCACCACGGTCTGCGGGGTGGCGCATAGGTGGGCCACCTTCGCGAGCCGCTCGCGGTGGAAGAGCGCGATGGCGTCGATGCGAGCGCGCAGGTCCCAGATGGGCTCCTCGTGCCCGCCCAGGGCGAAGTTCACGCCCTCGACCTTGCGGATCTTCGAGAGGCTGTGGAAATAGTGCTCGAGGCCCGCGAACGGCGTGATGGCCTGCGGGAACTGGTGGGGCGTGATGCGCGACAGGACGTGGTCGCTCGTCAGCAGCACGTCGTGCACCTGCAGACACATCAGCCCGGGGCAGTGCCCCGGCACGTGGTGCACGCGATAGCCGGGGCCGATGGTGTCGCCGTCGCGCAGCAGCCGGTCGACCTCCTGCGCGCGGAAGGCGCTCTTGGCGGAGGTGTAGAGGGCGAGCAGGTCTTGCCGCTGATCGTCGGGCACCCCGGCGCGACGCCAGAAGACGTCGCAGTCCTTCGAGGCGATGACGATGCGCTCGGCGAAGCAGGAGAGCACGCGTGCGTCGAGCTCGTGCACCGCCAGGCGGGCGGTGGTCTCCTGCTTGAGCACGTTGGCGCCGCCGAAGTGGTCGAAGTGCGCGTGGGAGACCACGCACCAGTCGAGCGCTTCGTACCGCACGTCCTCCCCGAAGATGGCCCGGACGACCGCGAACCCGAGCGCGAGATCCCGCCGCGAGCTGGGCGCCCCCGACCCGCAGTCGAACATCATCCGGCTGCCCCCCTCGAGCATCACGTAGACGTTGTTCACGTGGTGGGGGAACGTCTCGACCGACAGGCAGTAGATGCGGGCTCCGTTGGAGGTATGGAACCGCCTTACACCGGCCACCCCGAACTGCTCGGCGTAGCTGGAGCGTTCCATCGGCAACGCCGACTCGACCGCCCGGCCGAGCGAGTCAAATCGCGCCTCTAGCCCCATCTGGACGAGCTCGTCCTTGGAGTCGGCCAGACGGCGCATAGCGTCGGGCCAGTCGAGGTGCAATCCCTCCAGATCCAAAATCGCCTGGGGGAGCAGTGCACCCTCCGCACGGCGCAGAAGCCATTCTATCTTCCTACGCGTCTTGGACGGGACGTTGGCCATGAATGCGATCGACACCTTCGGAGAGCTTCCCGGTCAGGGTAGGGTCACTTTGGGCTTACCGTCCAACGTGGTCCACGTGCCGGTCGTCAAGCAGCGTACCGACTTCAGCTGCGGGGCGGCAGCCACCCTCGCCCTGCTCCGGTTCTGGCTCGGGGACGCCTACGCCCGGGTGGAGGAACACGATCTCTTCGCCCCCCTGGCCACAACCCCCGCCAGCGGGACCGAGCCCGAGCCCATCGCCGCGTACCTGCGCGCCGCGGGCCTCGAGGCGACCTACGTGCACGGGGACGTGACGCTCTCCCATCTGGAGCGGGCGGTCGACGCCGGGCACCCGCCGCTGGTGGACCTGCAGGCCTGGCGCGACTTCGAGCACCCCTGGGCCGAGGTCTGGGACGCAGGTCACTACGCCGTCCTCGTGGGCTACGACGCCGAGCACCTGTTCTTCATGGACCCCAGCGTCCTGACGGTGAGCGGCTACGCGTACATGCCGCGGGGCGAGCTGAACGAGCGCTGGCACGACCTGGCCGGCCCGGACAACCGCCGGCTGGAGCGAATGACGGTGTTCGTGCGCAGCTCCGGCTTGCCGCTCTGGACACCGCCGGGCGAGCTACCGGGCACGGCGATGCGGCTCGGCTGACGATGGGGGCGCTGCTCTCCACGGTCCGCGGGCAGACGACGGCGGTCGATACGCTGCGGCGCGCCCTGGCGGGGGATCGCGTCCACCACGCGTACCTATTCGACGGGCCCGACGGGGTCGGCAAGGAGCGGGCGGCGTTCGGGCTGGCGCAGGCGCTGGTCTGCGAGAAGCGTCCGCCGGGAGGCCCCGAGGCGTGCGGGACGTGCAGCGCGTGCACCCGGGCCCTTCCCCGCGAGGGTCAGCCTCGCCCGGTCCACCCCGACGTCGCCGTCCTCGAGCGCGGCCTCTACGAGCCGGCGATGATCGGCCGCCGCACCCCCCAGCCGCAGGACCTGAGCATCGACCAGGTGCGCACGGTGGTGCTCGCGCGGGCGGCGTTCCCGCCGCACGAGGGCCGCGCGAAGGTGTTCGTCGTCCGCCGCGCCGAGGAGCTGAGCACGTCGGCGGCCAACGCCCTGCTCAAGACGCTGGAAGAGCCCGGCGCCCGCACGCACTTCATCCTGCTGTCCTCGACGCCCGACTCGCTGCTGCCGACCATCCGCTCGCGGACCCAGCGGGTGCGCTTCGCGGCGCTGCCCGAGTCGGTGGTGGCCGAGCTGCTCGTCGAGGGAGGGCTCGAGCGGGCGCGGGCCGAGGAGATCGCGCGCCTTTCGGGCGGGAGCATGGCGACGGCGGCAGCCCTGGCCGACCCGGAGGCGAGCGAGCAGCGCGAGCAGTTCGTCGCGCGGGCGCTCGAGGCGCTGAAGTCGCCCGACGCGGGCGACGCGCTCGACCTGGCGGCCGACGCGAAGGGGAAGGACAAGGACCTGCTCACGCGGCAGCTCCAGGCGCTCTCGGCAGCCCTCGGCGCCGAGGCCAGGGCGACGGCCGGCCTCGGCGACCGTCGCGCCGACGTCGCGGCCGCACGTCACGGGCTCGCGCTCGCGGCCGTCCAGCACCTCGAGGGCAACGCCGCGGCGCAGCTGGCGGTCGAGGCCATGCTGCTGCGGATGCGCGCCTTGTAGTCAGCGTAGTCAGCGCCGGCCGGTGGAGGCGTCCCCGGGCAGGACCTCGTACTCGCTCTCGCGCAGGGCGAGCCCCGTCCAGGCGAGCGCGCCCGGGCTGCTCGCCACCACGAGGAGACGCTCGGGTCCCGAGGCGGAGTACTCGGCGAGGATGGCCGGCGAGCCCACCGACGGAGCGCCCGTGCCGATGCGCTCGACCTTCACGGGCAGCCGGCGCGAACGCTCGTAGCGAACGCCGCCGTGCTCGAGCGAGTGCGGAGGCTCGCCCGTCGGCCCCAGGCCCGGCACGTCGCGCAGCGCCAGCGGAGCGAGCCACGTGACGTCCGCACCCGCCGCTTCGCCGCCGTGCGTGGGCCTCACGAAGATGGCGCGGTCGCCCCCCGCCTCGGGCGCGATGAACAGCGCCGCCACCGGCCGCTCCTCCTCGAACACGAGCGCGCCCGCCAGCCACGCCTCGTCGCCCTCGGCGCTCCGCACGAGCACGTCGCCGAGCTTGCACGGGAAGCTCTCGAGCGGATCGCCCTTCGCCTCCGGCTCCGTTTCCCCGACTGCGGGCGCGCGGGCTCCCGAGCGCGCCCGCACCGTGCGCACGATCCACCGGCCCAGCAGGAAGCCTCCGCCGACGAGCGCGACGTCGACCAGAAGCAGACTCACCGTGCGGCCGCCGTGCCGGTCAGCGCCGGACCCCGGGGGCGAGCTGCCGCGAAGAGGGCGTGGAGCTGGCGGGCGCGGGCGGTCCCGTACTTCATCGCGTCGCTCGCGCCCATGTCGGCGGGGGGCAGCAGATCGGCGATGACGGCGACGGCGTCGACGAGCCCCACGAGCCCCGCCGCCCGCTCGAGCGTGATGCCGCCGATGGCGACGAGCGGCACGCTGGCCATCGAGGCGCGCGGGGAGGCCTTGCGCACCCCCGCGAGCCCGACCACCGGATCCGGGCTCGCCTTGCTGCCCGTCTCGAAGACGGGTCCGAACGCGACGTACGCGGGGCGCGTGGCCAGGGCCGCATCGAGCTGCCCCAGATCGTGGGTCGAGAGTCCCACGCCCAGAGCGGGCGCGATGCGGCGGACCCGGTCGATGGGCATGTCGGTCTGCCCGACGTGCACGAGGTCGCACCCCGCGAGGATCGCCAGATCGGGCCGGTCGTTGGCGACGAGGGAGATGCCTTCGTTGTGGCAGAGCGAGGCCAGGGCGCGCAACAGCCCGAGCGTGTCGCGCGGGGGCAGGTCCTTGGCGCGCAGCTGGATGGCCTCGGGCCGGGCCGCGATGAGCGCTTGCGCGAACGCGACGGGCTCGATCCCCCGCGCGACGAGCGTCGTCACGTCCACGATGGGGTACAGCCCGCGCATCTCACGCGAGCACGTACTCGACGCGCCAGCAGACCGTCAACGCGATTCGCTCTCGCCCAGCCGGCGAACGACGGACTCGCGCAGGACACGCGCCTTTCCCTCCGACGGTGCCGGGTCGACCACGAGGACGTCGCCGCGCACCAGCTCATCCCACGCGGCGTTGATGGAGGTCGCGTCCCGGTCGAGCCTCGTCGCCCGGACGCGCGCAGGGACGAGCGCGCTGTCGGCTGCGACCTCCCCGCACAGGAACGCCTCGCGCTTGCCCTTGCTCGGGATCGCGCCCGAGACGACGCGCAGCTTGCCGGCGCGCGAGGGGGCGCTGACGGATTGCGAGAGGGTCCGGCCGTCCTTGCGCAGCACGATGTAGCTGAAGGTCAGCCCCTCGCGGCGCAGCCCGGCTGCTCGTGCGACCGCCGCGAGGCCCGCCGGCAGATCGACGTCGAGGTCCTCGTGGCACCAGTCGCCCTCGCGGGCGAGCATGGGGCACGGGGCCGCGTGCAAGCACGGCGCGAAGACCGTCGCGCCGGACGCCAGCAGCGCGTCGCGGACCCGGTGCAGGTGGCGCGTGCGATCGCGCAGGGCGGGCTCGACGATCACGAGCGAGCCGTCGAGCTCCACACGGCGCTCGAGCCACGTACGGAGGAGCTCCGCGTGCCGCTGCACGCGCGGCCCCGGCTCGAGACCCACGTCGAGCTCGCTCAGCACCTGCCCGGCGAGGACGAGGTCGAAGCGGCCCAGATCGTCGAGGGCGCCGGCGGGACGGGGGACGGTGCGCACGCGCAGCTGCACCGGCGAAGACGCCGAGCGCTCCCTCTCGCGCACGACGGCGAGCCCCAGCGCCAGCGCCTCGGCGTCCCCGTCCACCCACGTCGCCTCCACGGTTCCCGACGCGCCCGACGCCTCGAGCGCCCGCACGACACCCCACGTCGTGGCACCGAGGCCCGCCCCCACGTCGAGCACGGTCAGCGGCGCCTCTCGCACACGGAGCCCCCCGACCGCCACGAGCTCGCGCACGGCCGCCGCGCCCTTGGGCACGTCGCGCGCGAAGGAGAAACCGAGCCGCGCCGCGCCCGCATCGCGCGCGCTCGCACGCGCCCTCGCCGGATCGTTGTACGACGCCGAGAGCTTCTCCACGCACGCGCCGAGGCGCGCCGCGTCCCGCGAGGTCGGCCAGCCTCGCCCTCTCGCGACGGCGTCGAGCACGCGCAGCCAGTCGTCCTCCAGCGGCCAGACCAGCGCGCGACCGAGCATCTGCGCGCTAGGATTGCCCTCGTGACGGCGCCACCGCAAGCTGAGCCCGCGCCCGCGGCCGGCGGGGTCCTCCTCGACGGGCGAGGACGCGTGCTCCTCGTGCGCAGGGGACGCCCTCCGGGCATGGGCAGCTGGTCGCTCCCCGGTGGGCGGGTCGAGCCGGGCGAGACGCCTGCCGAGGCCGCGGTCCGGGAGGTCCTCGAGGAGACGTCGCTGCGCACGCGCGTGGTGTGCTCGCTCGGCGTCGTGGAGGTCGCTTCGGAGGGAGCCCGGTTTGCCATCCACGAGCACCTGCTCGCGGCCGTGGACTCTCCGCCGCTCGTCCCTCGCGCCGGCGACGATGCGAGCGAAGTCCGCTGGGTCGCGGTCGACGCGCTGTCCGATCTGGCCGTCAGCCCGGCGGTCGCCGAGGTCGTCGCGCGGGGGGTGACCGCGGCGAGCCGGGTCGGCTAGGCCGTGTGGATCACGCGGCACAGCCTCCCGAAGGTCGGCTAGCGTGGCGCCGATGAAGACGAGCCACGTCTGCCCCAAGTGCCGGCACGGCGAGATCCTGTTTCTCCCGCGCATCGCCGACCGCGACGACCGCGACGAAGTGCGCCCCCTGTCCCTCCACGTCATTCACTACGACTGGAAGGACGTGGAGATGGGCAACCTCCAGGCATACGTGTGCCGCGCCTGCGGCTACACGGAGCTCTACACCCTGGGCGCAGCCTCCATGCCCGTCGACAAGATCCCCGGGGCGCAGGTGCTCAAAGCGGGCAAGAAGGCCTGAACGGCCTCGCCTTGCCCGCGAGCCTCGCTTCACGCCCTGCCGCTGCTCAGAAGCTTCCGCCGCCCTGCGTCGCCGTGGTCATGTGCATGCCTCCCACCGCTCCCTTGAGCAACTCGTCTGCCACATTGGTTTTCGATTTTTCCCGGGAAACTTGAATCTCATGTGTTCTGCTTCGTTGACACCGCATCGGGACTCGATGTCCGTGGAACGGACAATCCGGTTCGTGGGACGCGACGGTGATGCCGCCTCTGGCGCCTTGCGTCGTGGCGTCATGGCGGTCACGGTCGCGCTGACGGTGCCGCTCGCCGGGTGCGTCCACGTGGCCGCCCCCGCCTCGGCGCCTCCCACGGCGGACGCCGCGCTCTCCCGCATGCACGCCACCTTCACCTGCGGCAACGCTGTGCAGGCGAACGCGAAGATCGACCACTTCGGCGAGCAGGGACGCGTGCGCGGCGACCTCATGCTGTTCGCGGCGCGGCCCGACCGCATCCGCATGGACGTCGTGAGCCCGTTCGGCATGGCCCTCGCCACGCTCACCAGCGACGGCCGGCGCTTCGGCCTGACCGACCTCAAGGACAAGGTCTTCTACGAAGGCCCCGCCCGCGCCTGCAACATCGCCCGCCTCACGACGGTGCCGGTGCCCGGGCACGTGCTGGTGGACCTTCTGCGGGGCGAGGCGCCGGTCCTCAAGCACGACGCGTCGGCCGCCACCATCGCCTGGGACTCGCACGGCTTCTGGGTGCTGACCGTGCCGAGCACACGGGGCGCGACCGAGGAGATCCACCTCGCGCCCCGCCCCGACGACTGGACCAAGCCCTGGGAGCAGCAGCGCATGCGCGTGCTCGACGTGCGCGTGAGCCAGCAGGGCTTCGTCCTCTATCACGCCGCGCTCGACGAGCACGCGGGCGCGCCCACCGCCGGGCCGCGCGTGGATCCGGACAACATCGACCCGCCCATCCCCCCGAGCGGCCCCGTGTGCGACGCGGAGGTGCCGCGCCGGATCCACGTCGAGGTGCCATACCCCGAGGCCGACGTGCGGTTCACCACGACGCCGCTGACCTGGAACCCCCCGCTGCCCGACGGCACCTTCGTCCAGCCGGAGCCGCCGGCGATGCGGGTGCAGCAGGTCAGCTGCGACGAATGAGGGCAGGCACGCAATTCGGGCCCGGCTCGCGTAGTGTTCGCGCCGTGAGTTCCTCGAGACCCCTCCCGTTCGTCGTGCTGGCCATGATCACCCTCGCCCCGGCGTGCGGGTCGGGCCCGACGACTCCGCTGGCAACCCCTGGTTCGACCGGCCCGGCGCCCCTCGCCGCGTCCGGCGTGCCAGTGCCCGAGCCCGCACCCGGCGCCGCCGCGTCGAATGCTCCCGCGGCGGGCCCCGTCAGCGGCGAGGCCGTCCACCACGACCCGGCGCAGCTCGACCCCTCCCTCGCCACCGCGAAGGCGCCCGACGTCTTCCGGGCCCGCTTCAACACGACGCACGGTTCCTTCGTCATCGAGGTCCACCGCGACTGGGCGCCCAACGGGGCCGACCGGTTCTACAACCTCGTGAAGCTCGGGTTCTTCGACGACACGCGCTTCTTCCGCGTCATCGAGGGGTTCATGGTGCAGTTCGGCATCAGCGGCGATCCGCGCGTCTCGTCGAAGTGGCGCAGCGCCAACATCAAGGACGATCCCGTCGCCAAGTCGAACAAGCGAGGCATGGTCACCTTCGCCCAGACCTCCCAGCCCGACTCGCGGTCGACCCAGGTCTTCATCAACTTCGCCGACAACGGGACGCTCGACGCCTCGCGCTTCGCCCCGTTCGGCGAGGTCGTGCAGGGCATGAACGTCGTGGACGGCCTGTACCACGGCTACGGCGAGAGCCGACCGAGCGGCAACGGCCCCGACCAGGGGCGCGTCCAGGAAGGCGGAAACCAGTACCTGGACGGGGAATTTCCGCTGCTCGACCACATCCTCAGCACGCAGCTCGAGTAGAGAGCTCGCCACAACGCCAAAGACACCCCTTGACGCGTGATACATTGTGACTCATGTATCACGCTCATGACCGATGACGTCGTCGTGGTCGACGCGACGCTGGGAAGAGACATTCCCTGCGCGGTCTGCGGGGC
>VFSW01008025.1_pt1 | contig 15236 bp, 14 predicted proteins | sample 5358111 | NCBI WGS metagenome assembly VFSW01 (sample SAMN11554181, study PRJNA540505) | mine drainage metagenome | isolation source: sediment from site ElyBrook_90M | place: USA: Ely Copper Mine, Vershire, VT | collected 2017
TCAAGAGGAACTTTCTACTTTGCCCAATTAGGAACTTTTCACTTTGGCGCGACACTTCGATCGGCGGGGATTTTCGCAGCATCCGGCCTCTGATAGCATAGTAATGTCGGAAAATATGTCTAACGATAGAGGCAAATGAGTAAAGAAGACAGCATTGAAGTCACCGGAACCGTAGTGGAAAAATTCCCCAGCGGGCTATTCAGCGTTCAACTCGATTTGGAGCGGACGGTGCTCGCGCACTTGGCGGGCAAGCTCCGCCGGAACCGCATTCGCGTTCTGGCGGGGGATCGCGTCACGCTCGAACTCTCCCCTTACGATCTCACCAAGGGCCGCATCACTTACCGGCACAAGTAGTCTTACTCTCCGCATTCGCGGAGGCTCCCGGCGCCATGCATAAAATCTGTTTCGTCTTCGGCACCCGTCCGGAGGCCATCAAGCTTTGCCCCCTGGTGAATTATCTGCGCGCGCACGGCGACGCGCTCGACGTTCGCGTATGCGTAACGGCGCAGCATCGTCAAATGCTGGATCAAGTGCTGGCAGCGTTCGAGGTCACCCCCGATCACGATCTGGATCTGATGCAGCCGGGCCAAACGCTGGCGCAATCGGCGGCGCGGATGCTCGGGGGACTGGAACCGGCGCTCGCGGCCATGAAGCCGGATCTGGTAATCGTCCAAGGCGACACGACCTCCACACTCTGCGGCGCGCTGGCGGCTTTTTACCAACACATTCCCGTTGCGCACGTGGAGGCCGGCCTGCGCACACACGATCTCCAACAGCCCTTTCCCGAAGAAATGAACCGCGTGCTCACGGCGCCGCTAGCCACGCTTCATTTCGCGGCGACCGAGGGGGCGGCACAAAATCTGCGGCGGGAGGGCGTTGCGGCGGACGCCATCACCGTCACCGGGAACACCGGCATCGACGCCGTGCTCACCGTGCGCGACGGTATGGAAAAAGGACGCCTGCGGGGGCCTGGCTGGCCGCGGCTGGATGCCACGAAGAAACTGGTTCTGGTGACGGCGCATCGCCGCGAAAGCTTCGGCGCGGGCTTCGAGCGCATCTGCGGGGCGCTGGCCGGTCTGGCGTCGCGCCCGGACGTTCAACTGGTCTACCCGGTTCATCCCAACCCGAACGTGCAAGACCCGGTGAACCGGATTCTCGCCACGCATCCGAACGTCTTGCTGATCGAGCCGCTCGATTATGTGCAGTTCGTGGATCTGATGCGCCGCGCTTATCTGATCGTCACCGATTCCGGCGGAATCCAGGAAGAAGCGCCTTCGCTGGGCAAGCCGGTGCTGGTCCTGCGCGAGAAAACGGAGCGGCCGGAGGCGGTGGAGGCGGGCACGGTTCTCCTGGTTGGAACGGATCCGGCGCGGATTTTGGCCGAGGCGGCGAATCTGCTGGATCACCCCGAAATCCACCAGGCGATGGCGCGCGTTCACAACCCTTATGGCGATGGACGCGCGAGCGAGCGAATTCACCACGTAATCCATTCATTCTTCACGGAAAACTAATCTCAAAAAAAGGTCGTTTTGACCCCTGCTTTCCCTCTTCCAAGCGTCGCGCCAGCCCGGCGTGTGTTTACAATCTCGGGCAGGAAGGAGAACGCACTTTTGAGACCCGACATCACACCGCCCAGGAGGCGAGCGCCGATTGCCGAGACCAGCGACGATCTTTCCGCGGCTATTGCCGGAAAGGTAGTGGGCCAGGCCCATGCGGTCGCCTCCATCGTGCCCTACCTCCAGATGCACCGCGCCGGCCTTGCGCCCGAAGGGAGGCCGGTCGGTGTGTTTCTGCTGCTCGGCCCTACCGGGACGGGGAAGACGAAAACCGTCGAAGCGCTGGCCGAGGTGATCCACGGCAGCCAGAAGAACATGCTGAAAGTGGACTGCGGCGAGTTTCAGATGGAACACGAGGTGGCGAAGCTCATCGGCGCTCCTCCGGGCTATTTGGGCCACCGCGAGACGCAGCCGATGTTGACGCAGCAGAAGATCAACGCCGCGGCCAGCGAGCGGAGCGATCTGACGCTGATCCTGTTCGACGAAATCGAAAAGGCCGCGCCCTCGATGACGCGGCTGCTGCTGGGCATCCTCGACAAAGCGGTCCTGCGGCTCGGCGACAACAGCACCGTGAGCTTCGAGCGCACGATGATCTTTCTGACGAGCAATCTGGGGGCGCAGGCGATGCGCAAGGAAATCGCGCCGTCGTTCGGCTTCGAGGGCATGGTCCCGCGCACGCCGGGGGAAACCACACGCAAGTTGGACCGCATCGGCGACGCCGCCGTCCGCCGCCGGTTCGCGCCGGAGTTTGTGAACCGCATCGACCGGGTGGTGACGTATAAACCGTTGGGCGCCGAAGATCTGGCGCGGATACTGGAGCATTTGCTGGCCGATTTTCAACGCCACATCGACGCGCGGCTCGGCCCCCGCGGATTTCAGGTGGAAATGAGCGCGCGCGGGCGGCGGTGGCTGCTGAAAAAAGGCGCCAGCGACGAGTACGGGGCGCGCGAGTTGAAGCGCACGATCCACCGGCATCTGATGCAGCCGCTTGCGGCGCGGGTCGCCGGCGGGTTGATTCCTCCCGGCTCCATCGTGCGGGTGGAGGTGCGCGAAGACAAGCTCGTCCTGGTTACGGAGCCGGCGTAGAGCGTTTCCTCCAGCCTATGGCCGCCGTCAGCTCCGTCCCCTGACCGGACACGAGGGCGAGGCGAAACCGCACTTGGCCCGTCGCGGGACGGTAGATCAGGCTGCCCCGGCGCAGTTGGGCGGCGTCGAGGGGCACGACGCTCTTCGACGTTCCGTCCTCCACCGTGATGCTTCCGCGCCAGGCGAATTGGAGCGCGGGCGCGTCGCGGTCCCAGAACAGAAGTATGTCGTCGCCGGAGTCGGCGACGCGCATGGCCAGGCGGAAGGGATCGGGCCGCGGAAGCCAGGGAAGCTCCAGCCAGCTCGTCGATTCGACTCCGAGAATCGCGCCGAGAGCGAGCAGAAGGAGAGCGAGCCACAGCGGCGCGCGGAGCCATTCCAAGCGCGCGGCATCGCGATGCAAGGGGATGGGGGGAGTGACGGGAACGATCTCCAGCGCCTCGGAATCGCCGGCGGAAAGGGCCGGCTCCGGCTGGCTCGCGCGCGGCGCTTCGCTTTCCTCGCTCGGCTTTCGCTCCCGTTTGCGCTCGCCCCTGGGCGCGGCGTCGCCCTTCATCGCCGGATCGAGATCGCGCCGGCGGAAGGGGAACTCGGACGCCGGAGCGCGGAGCGGCAGCGCGCCTTCTTCGCGCATCAGAAATCCTGCCTGGCTCACGCGGGTGGCGAACGGCTTCACCAGCATCGCGACGGCGGCCGCGCCGGGGAAGTATTGTTCGAAGAACTTTCGGTCCTCCTCGGTGAAGCCCGCCGTGTCGCGGGTATGGCTCCGGTAGAATCCGACGGGCTTCCATTTTTCGTGGAGGAGCGCTTTCTCCATCGCCTCCTCAAACGGGCCGACGTCGTTCAACGACAACAGGTACGAGGGGCCGCGGCGGTATTCGATAGGAACCGGAATGAAGTCGTGGACGTGAATGGCCGGAGGCTCGGCCTCCTGCACCGCGCCGAGCAGAATGCCGCCCACTTCGGCGCCGCGTTTCGGCACCGCGCCGAAGCCGCGCATTATGTCGATCGACATGCGGTCCACCAGTTCCAGATCGAAGTGGATCGCGCCTTCCGGCAACGGATAAACGTACACGCCTGGCGTTGCGGCGCCGCCGGTAAGGGGAGAAGCGTTCAAAGATTCATGGTAGAACGCGGCCGCGCCCCGCTCAAGTTTGATGCCATGCTAACGGTATGGGCGGAACCCTATATATCGTCGCCACGCCGATCGGCCACCTGGACGACATGACCTTCCGCGCCGTCGCCGTTCTGCGCGAAGCGGCCGTCATCGCCTGCGAGGACACGCGCCAAACGCGCAAGCTTCTGGACCATTACGGCATCGCCAAGCCGCTAGTCAGCTATCACGATCACAACGAGCGGGAGCGGAGCGAGCGGCTACTGGCGGAACTGGAAGCGGGCCGCTCCGTGGCGCTGGTGTCGGATGCGGGGACGCCGCTGATCGCCGATCCGGGTTACCGCCTGGTGAGCGCCGCCCGCGAGCGGGGCATCGCCGTTTCGCCCATCCCGGGGCCGTCGGCGCTGGTGGCGGCGCTGAGCGCGTCGGGGCTTCCGACGGACCACTTCGTGTTCGGCGGATTCCTGCCGGCCAAGTCGGGCCAACGGAGGAAGGCGTTGGAGGAACATGCCGCGGCGCGGGCGACGCTGGTCTTTTACGAAACCCCGCACCGGATTTTGGACGCGCTCGAAGCCATCGCCGCGGTGTTCACTTCGCGTCCCGTCGTCCTGGGGCGCGAGCTGACGAAGATCCACGAGGAATTTCTAACCGGCACCGCGGCGGAGCTGCGCGAAAATCTCGCCGCGCGGCCGTCGGTGAAAGGCGAATTCGTGGTTGTCATCGGATGGGCGGCGCCGGCCGCTTCCGAAGAAGACACTCCGCTGGAGGATGCCGTGGAGGCGCTGGTACGCGGCGGCCTTCCGCGGATGGAGGCTTGCAAGAGGGTGGCGCGCGACCGGGGGATTTCCAAGCGGGAGGTCTACGGGAAGCTTATGCGGAAATAGGCCGCGGACGCCGCGCCGGCGCCGGGCAGCAGTTCTCCGGGCACACATCGGGATATGGGCCCGAGGCGCCCGAGGCCCGCCGTTCGCCGCCCGCGACGCGCTCCTCGATCAACTCGCGCACCATCCGGATAAAACGCGGATGCGTTCCCACGGTACCGGCGCGCACCATGTGCAGACCCAGTTCGCCGCACAGCGCGCTCGCTTCGGTGTCCAGATCGTAGAGCACTTCCATGTGATCGGAGAGAAATCCCACCGGCGCGATCACGACGTCGCGCGCTCCGCCGCCGTGCGTTTCGCGCAGCGCCTCGCATATGTCGGGCTCCAGCCATGGCTGGCCGGGGGCGCCGCTCCGGCTTTGATAAACGAGCCTCCATTGAGCGATGCCGGCCTCGGCCGCGATCAACCGGCAGGCCTCCTCGAGTTGCGGAACGTAATTGGCTCCGGCCGCCATCGAGAGCGGCACGCTATGGGCGGTGAACAGCAGCGGGCAATTGGCGCGGCGCTCTTGCGGGATCTCGCCCAGCGCGTCGCGAACTCGGTCCGCCATGGCCTCGATAAAGCCCGGATGGTTGGAGAACACCCGGATCTTATCGACCTCCGGCGCGCCTTCCCCCACGTCGCTTCGGGCGGCGGCGATATCCTCGCGGTACTGCCGGCAGCCCGAATATGAGCTGAACGCCGAAGTGGCGAAGGCCAGCGCACGCCGGGCGCCATCGGCCTTCATGCGCCGCAACGTATCGGCCAGCAGCGGATGCCAGTTGCGGTTGCCCCAATAAATAGGCAGGGCGATGCGATGGCGGTCCAGCTCCTCGCGCAACGCGGCGATGAACGCGCGATTTTGATCGTTAATCGGGCTCTTTCCTCCGAAATGATAATAATGCTCCGCCACTTCGAGCATCCGCTCGCGCGGCACGTTCTTGCCCCGAAGCACGTTTTCAAGGAACGGGAGGACGTCTTCGCGCTTCTCCGGCCCGCCGAAGGAAACGATCAGAAGCGAGTCGTAATTGGTGTCTGGCATCCGTCTTTATCGATGGCCGCGCGGGGCTTCCCGGCGCTTTTTCTCGCGCGCGACGCTGGCGGAAGCTAGTGGGAGTCGAACCCACCACGGCGCAAACGCGCCGCACGCTGGTTTTGAAGACCAGGCCCGGCACCGGCCAAGCTTAGCTTCCATCGCGATTCTAACACCCGCTATCCGGCCGCCCCCGCCGCGCTGCCGGCCACGCCCAGCGCTTCCGCGCGCGCCTTCATCGCTTCGATGCAGAATTCGATGTGCGCGTCCAGATCCATTCCCAGTCCGTTTGCCCCATCCACGATGTCGTCGCGGCTCACCGACCTTGCGAACGCCTTGTCTTTCAATTTTTTCCGCACCGATTTCGTTTCGACTTCGAAGATGCTGCGATTGGGCTTCACGTACGAGCACGCGGTGAGAAACCCGGCCAGCTCGTCGCAGGCGAACAGCGTTTTCTCGAGCGCCGAGTCGCGCGAAACGCCGCTATAGTTGGCGTGGGAAAGGATGGCCCGGCGGATTTCGGGGTCCACGCCGCGCGCCTCCAGGATCGCCTCGCCTTTCATCGGATGGTCCGGCGCCTCGGGATGAATCTCGTAATCGAAATCGTGCAACAGCGCGGTCATGGCCCATTTCTCCTCGTCCTCGCCGCCGCGCCGGGCGTAGGCGGCCATGCACGCCTCCACCGCCAGCGCGTGCCGGCGCAGACTATCGGACTTCGTGAATTCGCAAAGCGTCTCCCAAGCTTCCGTTCGTGTCATCGCTTCTATTATTATCCCGCCGGACGCCCATGTTACACTAGCGAATGTAGTCCTCCAGTGGGCCTGTGGCGCAGTTGGGAGCGCGCTTCCATGGCATGGAAGAGGTCGACGGTTCGAACCCGTCCAGGTCCACCAAAACCGCTCCAATCACGCCGCGTGCTCACGTTCGAAGAATCGCGGCCCGTTCTCCCGGAAATCGTCGAGCGAAGGAAACTGTTTGTCGCTGGCGCTCGTGATCCGCGTGCGATCCTTCTCCGTGATCCCACTCTCGAAGTCCCTATGCACCATCACGCTCTTGAATGGGATGCCTCTGCGCTGAAACTCCAAGCATGAAATGGTCGCTAGCCGCGCCTTATCCTTGTCCTTCACTCCGAAAAGGAAGAGCGGGCGCGTCCCGATGTCGAACTCGTAATCCACCTCGTACTCGTCATGGCTCGCGATTGGCAAAGTGCTCCGGCGCGGATTGTATCCGCCCAGTTTCTCCTCCACGAACTCTTCCAGTTGTTCATAGAAGAGGCTCTGAATGACCTCCCGTTTGTAGTACTGCATGCTGGAGACCTTGGCGACAGTCTGAGCGAACTGAAGCAGCGCCGGGTACATCCGTTCTGGCTCGGCCTCAATGTACAACCGCCCGTCCTGTTCCTGAATCCGATTCTCCGATAAGATGCGATTAAAGATGCGCCGCTTGTTCTCCGTGTCCAAGTCATAGGTGTACGTGAGACGCATCAGCGTCAGCCCATGGTCGCCGATCCGGACCTTGCCCGAGCCATTCTCGGGTTCATCAAGGAAGATATCCACCATGTCGCCGTCCTCGTGAAACAACGGGGCCATCACTTGGATCACGCCAGGGCGGCGTTCCCGGAACGCCACGTGGCCGTTGAACTGCTGTTTCAATAAATCCAGGCCGGTCATTAGAGTGGCTCCTCGTCGGGGAAGGGTAATCTTCTTTGGGCGACGTCCGCGAAATAATCACCCGCGCCGGTGATGTTCGTCGCCCTCAGGAAATACGATAGCGCTTCTTCGTAGGACGCGAAATCCGTGTTGATCGTCGCGGTTTTTTCCGGCCGCAGTCCGGCCTCGATCATTTTCGCGCTGGCACGGTGGACGTGGTAGTCCCAATGAGAGTGGCCGGGGTCGAAAGAGTCGTTGAATCCGCCATGCGGGCCGTTGCAGCGGAGCAAGATCACCTCGCCAGTCCCGTCCTTCGGCAGGTACGCCAAGCCGATCGAGAAATTCTCCGGCAGGTCCTCGTTACGCCTCATAAACACGCGGAACTCCAGCTTGTCGTCGGTCGACTTCAGCCGCATGTCGTTTCGGAAGTGCCCGCGATCCAATTTCATTTCCCGCTCTGGCGCCTCGGAAACCACCTTGGGACAAGCGATAAGATTGTCAAGCTCCTGTTGGGTGTACCGGCGTGGCGACACGGCCATCTCAGATTTCGCCCCCGAACGCGTGGCCGCAATCAACGCCAGACTGCGCGGACTCCGCCCGCGCCAGGTATTCCATTTCCTTGCCGAGCAATTGTGGGTTTCTGCAGACGTGGAAGGCCCAGCGTCCCAACTCGCCCCAGTTGTTCACGGCTTCCACCCATCGGTTCGCCGCGGTGTGCTTGGCCTTCGTCTGGTCGCCTTCGTAACCCTTGATTTCCAGGACCAAGGTCACGCCGCTACTCAGCCGCACCAGGAAGTCCGGTTCATAGGCGTGGTCGATCCCCATGTACTCGTAGGGGATCGTCAGTCCCATGTGGTCGTTGCGGGCATAGAATTGCACCGAATCGCTCGATTCCAACCGGAAGCCCGCGCTCGATTCCCACACCAGATTGTCCAGCACCACCTGGTCGATATGGCTCTTCACCGTCGCGTGGCAGGCGCGCGTAGTTTTGAAATCGACTTCAGCCGTCGTGCCGATCGGCTTGTAGCGATTCGTGATCGGGACCAGCGGGGCCTCGCCCTCGGATTCGTCCGGCACGATGCCGTCGCGCAACCGCTCTACCATCCGCTGGACGTACTTCTCCAGGCCCAGCTCGCACGGATGGCAGCTCTGAAAGTTCACCTTCCGCCGCACATATTCGTCCACGCAGCGGAACACCTGCGGGAAGAGTTGATGTCGCGATTGTAGCGCCAGTACGCGCCGCCGCCGATCCTTGGCGTCTGAGCCGGCCACGGTCAACTGGTCCACGATGAGGCGCGCGATCTGAAACTCGATGGTTTGCAGGTGTGTCTCGCGATAGTATTCCTCGCGGTCCTGCTCTACGAACTGGAACGGACTGCTGTGCGAGGAGGGACTACCCTCTGCATACCCGACGGTGGGACGGACGAACGTGGCGGTCGGCTCCAGGTTCGGCTCGATGTCGAGCACCGGCATCCCATCTACGTCGCAGCGGATCAGGTTCTTCCGCAGCGCGAAGGCATAGCCCTCCACTACCGGGACCCGCATCTACATCGCTTTCCTTTGCGGAAGGGCGCGCACATGATTCTTGGGCCGGTCATCCGGCGGCGGGGCTTTCACCGGGCGCCCTTTGAACGGGATCACCGAGAACGGGATGCCGTAGACGTCTACATATTCCTCGGTAAGCAGACCGGTCTTTGGATCCGGCACATAGTCCATCCGCCGCAGCCCGCGCCCCACCACCTGCTCGCAGAGCAACTGGCTGCCGAAGGCCCGCACTCCCAGGATGTGGGTGACGTTGTTCGCGTCCCACCCTTCCGTCAGCATCGAGACCGATACGACGCAACGCACGTGCTCGCCCGGCTGTCCCGCCTTGCCTACGGTTGCCACGATGTGCCGCAGTTCGTTCTCTTCGTCGGCCACCTTCGTGTCGATCCGAATCGTGCGACCCAGTCCCGGCGCATTCGAGAAAAGCTCCGGGAAGATGGCGCCTTTACCATACACAGTGGCCACCTTACGCTTGCCTTGCTTCGCCCTCGGTGGACCGTTATCGTCCCCCGTCCCGGATCTCCGCTCATCCTCGCTGAGTGCCTCGGCAACGTCCGCTTCGGTGACCGTCTCCATCTCCGTTTCCCCGCTGATCTTTCGGTAGAAGACCTCGGCGATGTCCGTGTTGTCGCAGACCAGTATCAGCACCGGCGGTACGCGCTCCTGTCCCGGCGTCGCCGCCTGCATCTGCAGAAAGCGCTCCTTCCACTGTGAGGCGATCTGCAGCAACGCGCCTTCAGCTTCGCGGTACACTACCTCCGGTTTAGGCCGTTTCGCCTTACCGGGAAGACGCTCGCCGGGTTCCAGGTTCTCGTTGATCGCCTTCCACAGCTTGAAGTACTTCGGATCGGGCCTCCCCGTCGTGTCCAGCACCGGCAGGCGCGGAATCTTCACGATGCCGCTCTCGATGGCATCCACCAAACCGAAGTCGCTCACGATCCACGGGAACGGCCTACCCTCGGGATAACCACTGCCCTTCAAATAGAATGGTGTCGCGGAAAGGTCAAGGCAGATCGAGATGCCTGGCCGGGCGATGGGGTCGATAGTGCAGTTGTTGATGCGGTCCAGCCCGTCCAGCCAGACGCGTGCCTCTTCCGCTTCGTCCTTATCCACCGTGCCTGGGTCTTCTTGGGCCTCCGCCGGACGCCAGCAGTGGTGTCCCTCGTCGTTCATCACCATGATGGGCAGCCGGTCGTAGAGGTCTTCCAGCACCCGGCGCGCGAACGCATCCGGCGTCTCCGGCCCCTTGTTCACCACCGCATAATTCTTACCGTTCTCGGAATGTTCGGACTCCGGCGCGAACCGGTGCCAGTTCGTCACCAGCACTTTTCCGGACTGCATAAGCGGACGGTACTTCAGCGGAACGATGTCGAACGCCTCGTAGTAGTTGTCCGGGCGCTCCGGACGCAACACCTGCAGTCGCTCCTTCACTGTCAGGTTCGGGCAGCAAATTAGGACCCCATTCGGAAATAAAGTGGTCGCCGGGTTCTGGCCGCGGTTGCAGAACGCCCACGCGACGACCATGGACATTACCACGGTCTTGCCACTGCCTGTCGCCATCTTGCAGGCGATCCGGCGCAGTGCCGCCAGCGTTTCATCTTGCCCTGGATCGATCAGGCGCGGAAAGAAGTCCTGGCCCGGATTGCTGAATGACGGGCGTGCCCCCGCCAGCATCCGGATCAGGTCCTCTTTGCCGAGCTTCGGATTCCCGCGAATGCCTGCCTTGCCGGGGAACCGGATCTCCAGCAAATAGACGATCGTCTCGACGGCTTCGATCTGGCAGAAAAATAACCGCCGTGCGCGGTCTGCGCGCGCCCAGTGCCGCAGCAAATCCCTTGTGACGTGGGTCGCGCCGGGGTACCCGGCCTCACGCCACTTCCGGACATCTTCCCGCAAGGCGTTGACGAGCGGCAAATCGTCCCGCTCCTCCTCCGCAAGTCCGGTGAGCGTCAGTTGCGCGCTCCCGGTGCGCTCCGTTTTGTACCAGTAGCTCGCCGGGCGACGGGTCCCGGCGCGGCTCGCGGCTCCGGTTTCCTTATCGTAGATCCAGTGGTCGCGGGGCTCTTCGTAAGGATTGCAGAGGATGGGCCGGTCCACCGGCTGCATCGGCAGACGCTCCTGTCCCGGCACGATGGCGCCTCCGCTCTTGCCGGCCATCGCTACCTCCGGTCCCCGCCCAGGGCATGAACCCGCATCACTTCGTTGCCGCGCGGGTCGATCACTTTCACTGCCACGCTCTTGTGCTTCCCGGCCGGAAACGGCAACGAAATTGTGCCTGAAAATGCCTCGAACCGCTCCGGGTCCACGACGCCGGCCAGCGCCTTGCTGAGCTTCTCCCAGGCGCCGCGATCCGGGAAGAACGCCTGCGTGATGCAGAACGTGCGCCCGTCGTAATCGCCATCCACGAACCACGCCGCCACTTTCGCCGCGCCGGTGTCCACTACCGTGTTATTCACCGGGTCGTAGACGTCCACGCCTTCCATCTCGACGGTGTACATGCCGTCTCCGTCCGGACCTTTGACTGTCGTGCGCGGGCGGCCGAAGACGGTGAACAACTGGCTGCCGGGTTGCGCTTTTAGCAGGCCGTTCATGCCGGGGTTCACATCGGGGCGGATATGCGCGATGTGAATACGCATCTTCGGGTGCCCTTCGTCGATGGCGGCCTGTGCGGCGCCGTCGAAACTGAACCCGGCGAAGACCAGATCGTCGTAGCGCCGGGCGGCGGGCCGAATGACCTCTTCGATCATTTTCGCCGAGATCGGGCCGTATTGAGGTCCGAACACTACGCCGACCGTGGCGGCGCCATTGCGGTCTTCATCGGTTTCGCCCGCGTTCACCCATCGCCCTTCGGCGTGAATTCCGGCCGAACTTCCACCAGCGTAAATCGCGTCGAGGCGGGTGAACTTCTTCTCCTTGTTGTCGGGGAAACGGACCCCGTCCATGCGGAGCAGGTCCACCATCTTGCTCAGGTACGCCTCGAGGTTTTGGGCCGACTCACCCATTTGGACTTCCCGAACGACGAAGGTTTCCGAAAGCTCGTCCGGCTCGCCGGCGAAGCCGGTCTCGACAACGGTGGCGTCGCCGAGCGACATTTCCGGCGGCTGCACGGCCTCGACGGTGAACGGGCCGCTAACGCGCGTGATCTTGCGGTCTATCTCGGGCCGATCTACGAGATCTTCCTTATCGGCATTCGCCGCGATGCAAGCGTTGACCTCGTCCATCTTGGCCCGCCACGCGGAGCGGTATTCCTCGACGGCTTTCTTCAAATCGGCGGGGTAATCCGGATCGCTGTCGAACGGGACCTCCCAGTGCCGCCATTCCCTGCCCTGCGCAGATAAATCTGATCGGCGCCGATCGGCGTCCGTTATAGACTTCTTGCCCTCGTGCTTCTGCCTCAGCGCAAGTTTCACCCGCAGGTCCTGCCGCAGTTTGTCGGGGATCTTCTCAAGCGCGGCATTCGCTTCCGCGAGCTTCGCATCCAGGGTCGCCTCCCACTTGGTGAAGATCGGATCGAGGTTCGCGTTTTGCGCGATGCTCTTGAGCGTGATGTGGGGGACTGTCTTGTATCGGAAACCGCGTGCGACACCAGCCGAGTCGTCTTCGAGCTTAAAGAATTCGAACTTCGAAGTAAGGAGACGCTGACGCGCGATGGCAACCGCTACGCGGCTAGTGTCCGCAGTGATCCAGCGCCGCCCCCATTGCTCGGCGACATAGGCGGTGGTGCCCGAACCACAGGTTGGATCCAAGACAAGATCCCCAGGGTCCGTGGTCATCAGCAGACACCGCTCGATTACAGTTCGCGTAGTCTGAACGACATAGCTGCGGCCACCAAATTCGATGGTGTCCTGCCATTGATTTGTGAGAGATGAGTATCCGAAGTCCCGCAGTAACATCTTGAAGTAGATCTTGTTGCCGAGGACAAAAAGCCGATCACTCCTCTTGAGCACCTCTACGCCCTTCGGCGTGGTTCGCCAGCTCTTACCTCGCTTCGTCACGAACGATTGCCCCTGGAATTCGATCGGAAACGTGCAGGACGGCGTATAGCCTGAGGAGGCCAGATCGGAGCGTTTGAAAACCGCCTGCGCCAGCGCGGTCTCGGCGAAGGTTTCGGTCTCATCGTCCGACATCCGACGAAATGTCCCGTCCATGTTGTCAATGAACACGAACTCCGAACCTTCGCCGACCCGCTTCGGGACATAGATGTTCCGGTACTTCAACGCGGATTTGTCGCGTGCGTACCAGCAGAGGTAGTCACACACGGATTCAATCTCTCCGGACTCTAGCGGCATCATCGTTTTGAAATTGATCACCGCGACGAAGTTCTGCGCACCCAATATCTCGTCCATTAGTTCGCGGATATGATGCAAGTTTTCGTCGCCGATCTGAACGAACATGCTGCCTTTGTCGGTCAGCAACTCTTTTGCGGCGACGAGCCGATCGCGAAGATACGAGAGATACGAATGCACGCCGAGGTTCCAGGTATCCCGGTACGCCTTCACCATCTCCGGTTCGCGAGTGAGGTCTCCCTCCGCGTCACTCACCTTCCGTTTCCCAATCTCCGGTTGGAAGTTGCTGCCGAACTTAATGCCGTAAGGTGGGTCGAAGTAAATCATCTGCACCTTGCCCGCAAGATCTTCGCGCCGGGCGAGCGATGACATAACCTGGAGGCTGTCGCCCAGGATCAGGCGATTCGACCAGTCCACATCGTGCTTGTAGAATTGGACCGCCTCGTTGTACTCCTGCTCAGGGTCCGCGAACAGCGAGCGGTTCACATCCTCGCGCGCCGCCACTTTCAGGATCGCCTGCGTGCTGACCCGCTCGTGGATGTGCAGGGCGACGGGATCGACCGAAAACGATTTCGCCTCGCGCTTTCCGGCCCACTCCAACCACGGCTCGTGGACCCGTAGAGCTTCGGCCAGCGCCCATGCCTCCGCCTCAGTCAGCTTCTCCGTCGTTGCCTTGGCCAGCAGTTCGGGCAGCTCGTCGGCGTGGCCCGTCGGATCGAACCGGAGTTCCGGCGGGCGGCGCGGACTGTACAAATAAGGTGGGTTCGGAACCAGGGGAACGAAGCCTTCGGCTGCGATCTTGGCGGGCGGATTATTCTTCCGCGTCGCCTCGGGAAAACGGTAGTCGCTGACGTTCTTCAATCCGCTATCCGCGGGCGCAGTCGCCGGCTTCTGCTTTTTGGCCATGGTGGTGATCGGTCTCTACGATTGTACGCCGTTGCTCCGCCGCCGCTACGCGCCTTCGCGACGACCTGTCTTTATGGCAGGAGATCCTATTGAACGAAGGGCCGGGCCGTTAATCGAGAATACCGTCCATGCGCGAACCGGGTCCGGGGAATGGCGATTTCGAACTACTCATGCGGGAATCGTACCGATTGGTGTATGAGGTGGCGTATGCGGTGCTCGGTAATGCGGCGGATGCCGAGGAGGTCGCGCAGGAAACGTTCCTCACAGCGTACAGGAAGTTTGACAGCCTGCGGGATGTGAATAAATTTCGGCCCTGGGTTGCCCGTAGCAGTTGACGGCTCGCTTTGAACTTTCGGCGGGGCGCTATGCGGGCCATGGAGCGGGACGGCGCATGGGTGGCAACGCCCGCTGCATTCGAAACTCCTGAGAGACAGGCGCTGGAACGGGAATTCGAGGTCCTTCCGAGAGCGAAGGTCGAATTGTTGCCGGCCAAATTGAAGGCGGTAGTGCTGTTGACCGGGGTGGAGGAGATGGATGTTCGGACGGCCGCCGGGGTCCTGGGAATCCCCGAAGGGACGGTGCGGTCGAGGCTGCACCTGGCCCGGCGTCAGCTATTGCGCGAGGTGACAAAATGAAGACCTGTTCGAGCTGGACGGACGCAATTGACGATTGCGCCCTGGGCAAGGCGCCTGAGGCCGAATTCGCGGCGCATCTGTGGATTTGTCCGCCGTGTCGGGACGCGTTGCGACGTAGCCGGGCGATGGCGGGGCGGATCGATGAGGCTCTTCGTCGCAGCGCCGCCGTCGAGCCGCCTGCGTACGGGCCGGAGCGAGTGATAGCGCGAATGCACGGGGATACGGATTCTCTCACCCTCCGCCCATCGTCGTGGTGGAGATGGACCGCGGCGGGAACCACGGTGTTGGGGGCGTCGCTCGCGATCGTGATGTGGCTACAGCGTCCAGCGCCGGTTGCGGATGTGGCCGCGCTTTCCACGTGGCGCTCGCCGACTCAGTCGCTTCTGCGTCCTCCGGTGGCGGCGGAGTGGACCACGGGGCCACGCCTCGGTCTTCGACCGCCTGAAAAGATTCTAATATCAGGATTCGATGCAAGGTGAGTACTCGGTCGGTGCTGCCCGCGCTCTTGATTGGCCGGTTTCCCCGGATATCTCGCCTGCGATGGCCGGTTTCGTGGCCCGCTAAGA
>VFSW01008026.1_pt1 | contig 15235 bp, 11 predicted proteins | sample 5358111 | NCBI WGS metagenome assembly VFSW01 (sample SAMN11554181, study PRJNA540505) | mine drainage metagenome | isolation source: sediment from site ElyBrook_90M | place: USA: Ely Copper Mine, Vershire, VT | collected 2017
TGATCCTTCTCTGGCTCATCATCATACCGCTCATCGGCGGGCTTGCAGCCTGGGCCGTGGACCGCAAAGACAGCGCGGCCGCCCGGTGGATTTCGCTTGCCGCGCTCGCGCTCGATGCGATCGTGCTGGCACTATTCTGGTCCGATTCTTCGACACGGTTCGATCTCAGCCGCGGCGCGTGGCTTGTTGAACTGAACAGGCCCTGGATCCCCCAGCTCGGCATCAGTTTTCACCTTGCCATGGACGGCTTAAGCCTCGTGCTCGTTGCGCTTACGCTCTTTCTCGGGATCATCTCCGTGGTCTGTTCCTGGACCGAAATCCGGGAACGCGCAGGGTTCTTCCACCTGAACCTCCTCTGGATCCTTGCCGGCATCCTCGGCGTGTTCCTCTCTCTGGACCTGTTCCTGTTCTACTTCTTCTGGGAGCTCATGCTCGTGCCCATGTACTTTCTCATCAGCATCTGGGGCCACGAGAACCGCGTGTACGCCTCGCTCAAGTTCTTCATCTTTACCCAGGCCGGCGGCCTCCTGATGCTGCTGTCGATCCTGGCTCTCTACTTTTTTCACGGCAAAGAAACGGGCATATACACCTTCGACTATGCGCTGCTCCTGGGAACGAAGCTGCCGCCCTTCGCCGCGTTCTGGATCATGCTCGGCTTTCTCATCGCCTTCATCGTCAAGCTGCCGGTGGTGCCCTTCCATCCCTGGCTTCCCGACGCGCACACCGAAGCGCCCACAGCCGGAAGCGTGATCCTTGCAGGCCTGCTGCTCAAGACCGGGGCCTATGGACTTTTGCGGTTTGTCCTTCCGCTCTTCCCGGACGCCGTGGCCCAGGTGAGCCAGACCATGCTGGTCCTGTCCGTGATCGGCATCATCTACGGCGCAGTGCTTGCCTTCGGCCAAAGCGATCTGAAACGTCTCGTGGCCTACACCAGCATAAGCCATATGGGCTTCGTGCTTCTCGGTATTTTCGCAGGCAGCCGCATCGCGCTCTCGGGCGCAGTCATGCAGATCGTGGCCCACGGAGTCAGCACCGGCGCTCTCTTTATCATCGTAGGCATGATCCAGGAGCGCATCCACACGCGCGATATGGGGCAGATGGGGGGATTCTGGTCCGCGGTGCCGCGCCTCTCCGGCATCGGGCTCGTCTTTGCCCTGGCCTCGCTCGGTCTGCCGGGCTTCGGCAATTTCGTTGCCGAGTTCATGGTGTTGCTCGGCTCATACGGGATGCATCCCGCCATAACTGTCCTCGCCGCAAGCGGTCTCGTCCTTTCCGCGATCTACTCGCTCTGGATCGTGCAGCAGGTGTTCCACGGAGAAAAAAAGGAAGGTCTTCACCTGGCGGACCTGACGATGCGCGAAACCTCCATGATGGCGGCCATGATCATCGTGATCTTCTGGATCGGCATGTTCCCCCGCCCGCTTTTGAGCACAGCCTATCCCGCGCTCCTCTCTCCGGGACATGGCCAGGCGCAGGAACAGCCGGTTGGGGCGACAGGAGGCGAACATGAACAGCACTGATCTGATCGCCCTTTTGCCGTACCTTACGCTGGCAGCGACATCAATCGTCGTCATGCTCGCGATCGCCTTTTATCGCAATCACAAACTGACGGTGTTCCTTACGCTCGCGGGGTTCGTGCTTTCCGCCGCAAGCATGGGGTATGCGTCCGGCGTCCTGCCCCGGGAAGTCACGTCGCTCTTTATCATCGACCGCTACGCTTTCTTCTATCTCGGGCTTGTTCTCCTGGCGGGCTTCGTTGTGGCGGCCATCTCGTTCTCCTATCTTGAAAAACACCCGGGTCACAGCGAAGAGTTTTATCTGCTCCTGCTTTTTGCCACGCTCGGCTGCACCGTGCTCGCCGCTGCGACGCATTTTGCCTCCTTCTTCCTCGGCATCGAGCTCCTGAGCGTTTCGCTCTATGCCCTGGCCGCCTATCTGCGCCACAGCAACAAGAGCATCGAGGCCGGAGTCAAGTACCTGATCCTCGCCGCGGTGTCCTCGGCATTCATTCTCTTCGGCATGGCGCTCGTGTATGCCGAGGCGGGAAGCATGTCCTTTAGCGTGATTGCTTCACGGGCAGCGGGCCCGGAAGTTCACCACCTGCCCTTTCTTGCCGGCATCGTCATGATCATCGTCGGGCTCGGGTTCAAGCTTGCCGTCGTCCCCTTTCACCTGTGGACCCCCGATGTGTATGAAGGAGCGCCCGCTCCGGTAACGGCCCTGATCGCCACCATGTCCAAAGGCGCGGTGTTTGCGCTCGTGCTGCGCTATTTCACGAGGATCGACATCCATCAGCATGCGTCGCTTCTCGCGGTCATCACGGTCATAGCCGTCTTATCCATGTTCGCGGGCAACTTCCTGGCCCTGCTCCAGACAAACGTGAAACGCGTTCTGGCGTACTCGTCGATCTCCCATCTCGGCTATCTGCTCGTAACCGTCCTGGCAAGCGGCGTCCTTGCCCAGGCCGCCGCGGCGTTCTATCTCACCGCCTACTTCATAACGACCCTCGGCGCGTTCGGCGTCGTCACCATGCTTTCCGACGGGACCAGGGACGCAGACAGCATGGATGATTACCGGGGGCTCGTCTGGAAACGGCCATGGGTCGCCGGAGTATTCACGGCCATGCTGTTCTCTTTGGCCGGCATTCCCCTGACCGCGGGCTTCGTGGGCAAGTTTTACGTTGTTGCAGCCGGCGTGGGCTCGGCGCTTTGGATGGTCATCGTTGTCCTGGCCATCAACAGCGTCATCGGCCTGTTTTATTATCTTCGCATCATTGTCGTGCTCTTTACGCGGACCGGGGACGAAAGCCCGGCATTGCAGCGGACTTCCCGCAGCGGAAGCCTGGTCCTCGCGGTTCTCACGATCCTTCTGGTCTGGCTCGGCACCTACCCGGGACCGTTGCTTGATATAATTAAAGAAACAGTGCTGTTCTGAAACCAGAACGACTAAAGTGATAGTCTCGTGGAGTTTTTTTGTTAATGCATCGTGTTCCAGCTGTTCGTTTTTTCTCTCGCGTCACGTAGTTTGGTCCCGTCCGATCATGAATGGAGGTCCTTATGAATAATCTTGAAGCTATCGCAAAACGTATCCGCTACTTCAGTCTCGTCATGTCTACCGCGGCGGGATCGGGACATCCCTCCTCTTCCTTGTCAGCCGCCGACCTGATGACCGGTCTGGTCTTCGGCGGCACGTTCAAATATGACCTGGCAAATCCCAACCATCCGAACAACGACAGGCTGATCTTCTCCAAGGGCCACGCGTCTCCCCTGTTCTACTCGATCTGGGCCGCTGCCGGTAAAGTCACTGAACAGGAACTGCTCCAGTTCAGGAAATTCACGAGCCCCCTCGAAGGCCATCCGACCCGGGAGTTCAGGTACACCGAAGCAGCGACCGGCTCGCTCGGACAGGGCCTCTCGATCGGCGTCGGCATGGCGCTGAACGCGAAATATCTGGACAAGCTCCCCTACCGGACCTACGTGCTCCTTGGGGACAGCGAAATGGCCGAAGGTTCCCAGTGGGAGGCCCTCGAAATAGCCGCGCACTACAAGCTCGACAACCTCGTCGGCATCATCGACGTGAACCGGCTCGGGCAGCGGGGCGAGACCATGTACGGCCATGACCTTACGGTTTACCGTGACCGCGTGGCCTCTTTCGGCTGGGAGCCGGTCGTGATCGACGGACACCATCTGCCCCAGATCCTGACGGCATTCAAGCAGGCCACGCAGGCAAAAGACAAGCCCGTCATGATCATTGCGAAAACCTTGAAGGGAAAAGGCGTGTCCTTCATCGAGGACAAGAACGGGTGGCACGGTAAACCGCTCAATAAAGACGAGCTTGCGCGGGCGCTCCAGGAACTCGGCCCCATCGACATGACCGCTGTGGGCCGGATCGAAAAACCGGATGACCTGAAACCCGCTGAAGTAAAGATCAACGATGCGAAGCCGGTCTCCTATGCGCCGGACAAAGCCGTTGCCACGCGCCATGCCTACGGCGCCGCGCTTGAACGCATCTTCCCGAAATATCCGAACATGGTTGTGCTCGACGCCGAAGTGAGCAATTCCACGTTCTCGGAAATCTTTAAATCAGCCTACCCGGAGCAATTCTTTGAAATGTATATCGCTGAACAGAACATGGTCGGCAATGCGCTCGGCCTCTCGATCCGCGGCAAGATCCCCTTTGTCTCGACCTTTGCCGCCTTCCTGACGCGGGCCTTCGACCAGATCCGCATGAGCCAGTACTCTCTGGCAAACATCAAATTCTGCGGTTCCCATGCAGGCGTCTCCATCGGCGAAGACGGCTCGTCCCAAATGGGCCTGGAAGACATCGCCCTGTTCCGGACCCTGCTTGACAGCGTGGTCCTCTATCCCTCCGATGCCGTGGCCACGGAAAAACTCGTTGAGGAAATGGCGAAGCACGAGGGGATCGCCTACCTCCGGACCACCAGAATGAATACACCGATCATCTACCGGAACGACGAAGCATTCCGCATCGGCGGAAGCAAGGTCCTGAAGTCAAACAAGGCGGATGTCGCAGCCATTGTCGCAGCCGGCATCACGCTCCATGAGGCGCTCAAGGCTTACGAGGAATTAAAAGAGGAGAAAATCCTGGTGCGGGTGATCGACCTGTACAGCATCAAGCCGATAGATTCGAAAACGCTCGGCAAGGCAGCGCACGACACCGGCATAATCATTACCGTGGAAGACCATTTTGCCGAAGGCGGCCTCGGCGAAGCTGTTACCAGCGCGCTTTCCAAAGAACGCGTCCCCGTATACTCACTCGCCGTTCGAAAGATGCCGCGGAGCGGCAAACCCGATGAACTCCTTGACTATGAGGAGATATCTCACAAGGCCATCGCCCGCGCGGTGAAAAACGCGATCAAGAAGAGCGGACGTCGGAAATGATTATAAACAGTCAGCCACAGGAGGCACAGAGCTCACAAAACATCGAATACAAATGTTCGCTGAATCCCGTTGCCATGTAGTAATTACTCCGCTTCTTTTTCGGTACGCGTTTCTACTGGTTCTAAACGATAGTTACGCTAGGCAGAAATCGCAGAATCATGGGTGCTGATAGGATCGTCATTATCCGCAACTCGCCGTCAATGAACTAATAAAGCACTCTTAATTGGTTAATCTTTTTTCTCATCTTTCTGCTCATCTTTTTTCTCATCTTTCTGCTCGACAGCTTTGGTTTCTGATTTAGCCTCTTCTTGAGGCTCATCTTTTTCATTCATGGCTTTTTTAAAGTTTCTGATGCTTTTCCCCAAACCTGCTCCAATTTCCGGCAGTCTACCAGGTCCGAATATTATCAGCACAATAATGAGTATCAAAATCAAATGCAGCGGTTGAAAGAGTCCTTCCATCTTCGTTCCTCCATGTACAGATTATACTAATTATATTAAGCTTCATAAATAGTTGCGCATGTCATTTGAGCGAAATTCCGATTATCAAGCCAAACATCACCGTTTGTGCGCAAACATAATTGACGCAGTGTATGGACGGGAAAACTTATAATAGATTTTTCTACGTGATCCTCTCGTTGCCGAAAGTCCTTGCCAATGCCACAGCATTCAACTATATTATCGGAGCTGAGAAACATGAATCTATTTCACTGGAGGCAGTTCTGATGTTTGGCTTTGGTATCCCGCATCCAATTTTTGCAATAGGTGTACTCGCAATTCTTCTTTTTGTCGGCAGGTCAGACCGTAAAAAACAATCAAGAACAAGTGAGTCGACTGCCCAAGTAACGACATCGGCCAAATATTGTCACGCCTGCGGAACTCAAATATACGTTGGGTCTGAATCCTGTCCTAAATGTGGCGCCTATCAGGCAATTCAGTCAAATAAAAACCGGCGCCGTCGTGTTACGGCGACGCTTTTTGCCGTATTCCTGGGAGGTCTTGGTATCCACAAATTTTACCTTGGGAACATTGTCGGGGGTCTGATTTACCTTTTATTTTGCTGGACGTTTATCCCCTCAATAGTCAGCTTTATTGAAGGTATATATTATCTCATTATATCAGATTCAGATTTCAATCGTCTATATAATAGGTAATGCCCAGTGGAAGCTCGGCGAAGAAGAGGTAATATCCGGATAGAGTGGAAGTCTTCCGTGGATAACTGCCGCTTATTTAGAGTGATGGATCAGGGATAGCTGAAAAGGGATATCGCTACTTTGCCGAAGAGATGCCGTTCTTCCCGTTCTGTTTCGATGCATACATGGCGTCGTCGGCGCGCTTGATCAAAGCATCGACGCCGGTCTCGCCGGCGAGGGGTTCAGCAATGCCAATGCTCATGGACAGCCGAATCGGCTTCCCGTCGGGAAGATGCAGGTCCGTGTCGCGCATGATGGCAAGGAGCTTGTCAGCGAGCCTTTCGGCGCCTTTGCAAGAAGTCTCGGGCAGGATGAGCATGAACTCGTCGCCGCCGTAGCGTCCCGCCATATCGGTCTTCCGCAGGAGCGTCTTGAAGGTTGCCGAGATCGTCTGCAATGCCCGGTCTCCGACATCGTGCCCGTACGTATCGTTGATTATCTTGAAACTGTCGATATCACAGAGGAGGAGAGACAAGGAGGCCCCATACCGCGTTGCACGATCGACCTCATGGATAAGGCTCTCGGTCAACGCCCTGCGGTTCATAAGACCGGTCAACCCGTCCGTTCTTGACAAACGTTCCAGGGTATCGATCAGGCGAAGTTTTTCCTCCTCCGATTTTTTACGATCAGTGATGTCGCGGGTGTATTCAAGGACGTGGGTAACCTTGCCGTTCTCATCGAGGATGGGATAGGTGTAAATTTCGACCCAGGCCGTCGCGCCGTCGCCATGGGTGATGTTTTTTTCCTTGGCGCAGGGGTCCGCTGAATTGAAGGACGTGTCCACGATGCACCCCTGGCACACCTTGTCCCTGTTTTCCAGCGCTTCATGGCATTTCCTGCCGATCAGGTCATCGACGTGCTTTCCTTTCAGGTTCCCGTAGGCTTCATTGGCCCGGATGATCCTGAACTCATCGTCAATAATGCAGAAAGGGTCGCGGATGCTGTGAAACATCGTGTTCAAAAAACGTTCGGACCTGCGCAAACGTTCCTCGCTCCGCTTGCGCCAGGTAATATCGCGGATCACGCATACCCTGCCGCCGTCCTCCAGCAGGGTTACCGATGCTTCCTGGAAGTACGTGCTGCCGTTCTTCCTTTTTGCAATCAGTTCCCCGCGCCATCGGCCCGTCTTTAACAGGGCGAAACCGCATACACTATCTATTCTCTCCAGAGTAGTCTCATCATAGGCGTTCTTGTAGGTTTTTCCCGCAAGCTCCCCGGGATCCGCGTAGCCGTTGATCGATGCGTAGGCCTGATTGGCGTAGACGCACTCACCATCCCGATCGTAAATGGCGATGCCGTCCATGGAGGACTCTATGGCCGCGGCTTGTTTTTTGCGTTCACCCTCAGTTTCGTTATGTTTAGCCAGGATGCGCGCGATCACAACGCCGAAGACAAGGAAACTCAAAGTCAGGGACATCCGGAGAATGGGCTCGTGAGTTGGTACATTCAGGAGTAGCCGAAGAAAAGGACCTTCGTGAGACACCTTGGAATCGTAGGCAGCATTGAGGCACCAGGCCGCGACAACGACGATGACCGTAGCGGCGAGGACCTTATGTTCTTCTTTTATTTTGATCATGGCAGCCGCTATGAACCTTCCATCCGCTTTAGACGGACACAGTCTTGGCTACAGATGAATATACAGGAAAGAAAATAGTCAGTTACGAATGAAATTCTGCTCAAAATGGATAGAAAAAATCTTAAACCTTTGACAGGATAACAGGATTTACAGGAAGTTATTTAAAGCAAAATCTGCACTTACCCGATGTTATCCTGTAATCCTGTCAAAAGCTTTTCCGGCTTGCCCGGGTTAGATAAAATAAGCAAAAAAAAATTCCGGGCCAATTGGCCGGCTCGCGTCACCGCCGCCTTGTTCAGCAGTCCGGGGAGCCAGGCTGCCGGGCAAACGAATGCACGAGACCTGGTCTTCAGACGTTTGTTTTAATGCTGTCTTCCTGGATCCCCAGGACCTTGTCCACGATCTCGGCAAGCTCCCGGTCGTGGTCGTGATTGAGGGTAAAGACGCGGCACTGGACAACTCGCGCCGGAATATAGTCGAAGAAGTCCTTGAGCGGCTCTTTTTCGACTTTACGGGTTGAAGGATTGAATACGTAGATCTGGCGCTCGCCCATCATGAGCGGGTTGACCGGCCTCGGGTCCTGGCTCGCCATATCCACGCGGAACGGCAGCTCTTTTAATTTGGACGGAAGGTTCCTTTTGATACGGCTCACCAATTCCCTGGCGTCGATGATCGTTTTTCCCTTTTCGATCTCCCGCATCGAGAGCGTAACGTCGTAGGCCATTTTCCATTTCACTTCCCGGGCGAGGATGGCCGACCACTCCCTCCCGAGTTTGGCAATAGCGGTGTTCTTGCTGCTCCCCCACTTCCGTACGGTCTCAAGCAGGGACCAGTCCGTCAGGTCCAGGTATTCATCGAGATTCTCGACGGGGTTGTAGGGGAACAATACCGCCATCGTGTCCTTGAAAAGCTCTTTCAAATGTTCGTCGATGGCGCGCGTGGTGCGGTGATAATATACGTTCGTATACATGTACAGCCGGGCGTTCAGGAACATGTTGAGCGCCGTCAGCCCCGATTTGTGGAGGGTGAGCCCTTTCTCGGTGAAGAACGTGTAGTACATGAGCCGGTCGATGTCCACGGCGCCGATGGCCACGCCGCACATGAAAGCGTCGCGCATCACGTAGTCAAGGTTGTCCACCGTGTAAATGCCGGAAAGGAGCGGCTGGAGAAAAACGACCCAGCGCGGCTGTTTTGAGGAGGAGGACGAGCCCGGTCCCTTGCCGATAAGGTAGGCGACCTGGTCCGGGTTCAGTTTTTCCCCTTTCCCGAATTCGCCGGTGGGGCTTCTGCGAATGGACTTGATGATGTCGGCAAGTTCGGTCCTGATGATATGCTGTCCCAGTTTTTCATGGGTCAGATCGTACTGGGCCAGGTAGTTGTCGTCGAAGAAGTGGCCGAAAGGGCCGTGACCGATGTCATGGAGCAATGCCGCGATGCGGAGGAACTCTTCCACGTAGTTGGCTGACGGGCAATCGCGGACCGCCGCCTTGAGGGAGGGATAGAGATGGCGGGCGAACCTTCCCGCCAGATGCATCGCGCCGAGCACGTGCTGGAACCGGCTGTGCTCCGCCGAGGGGTAGACCCACCGCGCGCTCTGAAGCTGGTAGATCTGCCTCAAGCGCTGCATCCAGGCCGTGTCGATGAGGTCCTTCTCGGTCTTTTCCCCCGCCCCGCGGGGGGTAGTAAAGGAAATATAACCGTGCACCGGATCGCCCAGCAGGGCGGTGCCGTCGTAAAATTCTTCCCCCCTCATGAGTTCTCGCATAAACGATTATACCGTGAATTCAGTCTGAGTCAACCTGAAAGTGCCGGAAGGAATGGCCCGGCGGGTCAGCGAAGGAGGTATGCAGGAGCGCCCTCTTCCACGGCATAGTAGACGGACAACAGTTCTTTTTTCAACAGCGTGATGGAAGGAAGGCCCTTTTCCTGCGGAGGGACCATGGACTGTTTCCACTGCACAACGAGCGATTTTCCGAAAACCAGGGCATCGCGGTCCTTCTTTCCTTCCACTTTTTTTGTCAGCACGAGCATGCCCTGCCGGAGCCCGCGGCCCGGGAACTTTTTTGAAGGGGTAAAGTGCATGTCCTTCAGCAGCCTGTTCTTGTACTTGAGCTGTGCCGTGCGGTGCTTGACGTCGATAATGAGGTACTTTGAGTCCACCGCGTACATCGTCTTCTGAAAAAGCAGGAAGTCCTGCTCGCGCCTGAGCGACGAGATCTTTTGCCGCAGCGTGGACCTCATCGCTTCGAGTGACGCGCGTTCGTTCCGGGCTGATTGCCCGTTGTCCGCGGCGGCCAGAAGAAACGGCGTCAGCGCCACGATCAACAGCAGTCTTTTCAATAGTTTTCTCATAAATTTAATAAATATACACTTTCGTGCCGGTCTTCACCGATTTGTAGACCAGTTCGAGATCGTCGTCCCCAAGGGAAATGCACCCGTGGGTAAAATGGGTCCCCAAAAGATTGGTCCACGTCGTTCCGTGGATCTTGTAGCCATTCCCGAGGAGCAGCGCGTACTTTCCGAGCACGCCCCGCACGAGACGGTCCGGATCGTGCTCCGCCGGGACAGGCATATTTTCCTCGACATAGGACCAGTCGGGCCGGATCCACACCGGGTTCCGCTCTCTTCCGAGAACCGTAAAGGAACCGATAGGCGTCTCAAAATACCAGTCCCTTCCTGCCTCGGATTCGATAAACTGATGGCTTCCGGTCCCGCACACCGCCTGGTGCAGTACGGCATTGCCCTGGCGCAGTGACAACCGGTTGCTCTCGGTGTCCACGACAATATACAGTTCGTCATCATCCTGGGACGCCAGTATCCTGCGAAGTCCCTGGTTCTCTTCCTTCAGTTGCTCCGCTTCCTGCCGGAGGGCCTGTACTTCAGCACGGAGCTCTTCGACAGAAGGTGATGCAGAAACGCTTCCTGCCCACGAGAATGGACAGATCAAAAGCGCCGGAGCAGCGATGGCGACAGTGAGCATCCAGATCAATGTTTTTTGTCTTTTAGTCCGCATTCAGAAAGATCTTCCCCGGGTTTAATATATTGTTCGGATCGAACGCCTGTTTGATCCGTTTCATGGCGGAAAGCGCGTCCGGGGACAGTTCCATGGGGAGATAGGGGGCCTTGGAAATGCCGATCCCGTGCTCTCCCGTGATGCTTCCCCCGAGGCGAAGCACTGCCGCGAATATTTTTTTCACTGCTTCTCCGGCCTTCGGCAGATCAACGTCGTCGATCATGATGTTCGTATGGATGTTGCCGTCGCCGGCGTGGCCGAAGTTCACGATCAGCAGATCGTAGTGTTTCGCAATATCGTTGATCTCGCGCAGGATGTCGGCAATCCTGCTTCGTGGAACAACAATGTCCTCGTTTATTTTTTTCGGTTTGATCGTGTACAGCGCCGGCGAGATCGAACGGCGCGCCTTCCAGAGCTGCTCCCGCTCCGGCCCGGCATCGGCGCTCTGCACCCTTGTGGCTCCTGCTTTGGCCAGGAGGTCGGCGACCCTCGCGCTTTCACGCTCCGTGGTCTCCGCCGGACCGTCCACCTCGACAATCAGCATGGCTGCGGCCCCCTGGGACAGGTCTTCCTTCAGATAGTTTTCCACGGCCCGGAGCGCGGCCTGGTCGATCAATTCGAGCGCCCGCGGAATGATCCTGCTCGCCAGGACCTTTGAAGCGGCCCGTGCGGCATCGTCAACGCTTCTGAAAAACGCGGAAAGCGTGAGCACGCTTTCCGGCAAAGGCAAAAGCTTCACGATGATCTTCGTCACCACGGCGAGCGTGCCTTCCGAGCCCACGATCAGCTTGGTGAGATCATACCCTGCCACGCTCTTCGCCGTCCGGGCCCCGGTCGTAATGATCTCCCCCGTGGGAAGGACCACCTCAAGGCCCAGGACATAGTCCTTGGTAACGCCGTACTTCACGGCACGCAAGCCCCCGGCGCACTCCGCGACATTCCCGCCCAATGTGCAGAACCGGTGGCTGGCCGGGTCCGGCGGGTAAAAAAGCCCCCGTGACTCGACCTCGCGCTGCAAATCCCCGGTCACGACGCCGGGTTCAACCACAGCGATCATGTTCTCCTCGTCGATTTCAAGGATGCGGTTCATCCGCTCGAAGGACAGGACAACGCCGCCCTGGGTCGGCACTGATCCGCCCGACATTCCGGTCCCTGCCCCGCGGGGGACCACGGGAAAGCGCTCTCCGTTGGCCAGCGCAAGGAGCTGCGAGACCTGGGCAACAGTTTGGGGACGCGCCACGGCCCAGGGCAGCGCTTCCCGCTGCGTGGCATCATAGGAGTAAGCGACCAGCTCTTCCGGCGTGGTGGAAATGCCGTCTGCGCCGAGAATTCTTTTGAGTTCTTTTAGTACGGCGGGGTCAAGCATAGACGTGGTAGTCGATATCCGGGAACACATTATCGGTATATTCTAAATCGGCGAGCAGGCCTTCGTCAATATGATTTCCTGTAACATCCTCGTAGAGCCTGGTGAACCGAAGCAAATGTTCTTTCGTCCTCCGCTCCGCATATTCCACGTGGCTGCCGGTCTTCATGATAAACGCCCAGTCCGAGCTCTGGGCCAGGAGCAGCTCCCGCGCGGCCTGGTTCAAGGCCCGCAGCAGGGGCCCGTCGGCCTGCGGGAACATCCGCGCAAGCTCGATCATCCGGTCCGTTGCCTTGTGCAGATGCCGGTAGATCCAGTCGTTGGCCCCGTTCAGCCATACTTCGGAGTAGCCCTTATACCCCCAGCTGGATGCGGAGGGCGTCGCAATTTGATTTTTTGGATTTTCCTCCAGATACTCCGATGGAGTTATCAGGCGGACCGTTTTCTGGTCATAGACCGTCTTCCGGAGAAGGTAGTTGATCCAGTCCGGCCCTTCGAACCACCAGTGACCGTACAGCTCCGCATCGTAGGGGGCCACGATCAGCGGCTTCCGGTCCCCGAATGCTCCGGCAAGCCACTCCACCTGTTTCTCCCGGTTGAACAGGAAGTTTCCTGCATGCGCGGCAGCTTTATTCAGCGCCCATTGCCGGACATAGGGTTCTTTGTTGTTCGTATTCCCCGTGATCCGGTAATATTTTATCCCGAGGTTCACGCGGATGCCGTCGGGATGGATATACGGTTTGACGTAGTCGAAATCGAGGTCAAAACCCACGTCGCGGTAGAAATCCCGGTAGTCATAATCGCCGGGATACCCTTCCACGGAGCTCCAGACCTGTTTGGACGACTCGATGTCTCTGCCGAAGGCTGCAACACCCGAGGGGCAGTAGATCGGCGCGTAGACCCCGTACTTGGGCCGGGGGGTCGCGTGAAAAATGCCGTGGGAGTCCGTAAAGAAATAGCGGATGCCGAACTCGCCCAGGATCTCATCGAGCCCCTCATAGTACCCGCACTCGGGAAGCCAGATGCCTTTGGGCGGACTGCCAAGGTGTTTCGTGTGAACTTGGACGGCAACGGCGATCTGCGCCCGCACCGCTTTTTCGTTCTTCATGAGCGGCAGGAAACCGTGTGTGGCGCCGCAGGTGATGATTTCAAGCTTGCCCAGGTCCTGGAACTTCCGGAAGGCGGTGACGAGATTGCGGCCGTACTTTTCCTCGAAGACGAAGCGGGCGTTCCGAAAAAGCTCGAAATACATTCGGGCCAGGGCGTTGAACTGGGGCTCGTCCCTCGTGCGTTCGATCTCCTTCCCGGCAAGCTCGATAAGGCGGCTGATATGACGGAGATAGCGCTGCTGGAGGAGCGGATCGGTGAGCATGGAAATGAGGGTCGGCGTCAGGCTCATGGTGAGGCGGAAATCCACGCCGTCGTTCACCAGTCCGTCGAATACGTTGATGAGCGGAATGTAGGTCTCGGTGATCGCCTCGTACAGCCAGTCTTCTTCGAGAAACCGGTCGTGCTCGGGGTGCCGCACATAAGGCAGATGACAATGCAGGACCAGCGAAAGATAGCCTTTTTCCATTCTGTCTACGACGCCCTTCCCTTTTTTACCGCGCCTGGCGACAGCGCGGCCTTTCTTTTTCAGCATGCAAACGCCTTCCCTAAACCCGGACACTCGAACGGAAACTGAAAAGATTCTCGTAAAAAAGCGAAAATATAAAACTTCCTTTCCTCTTTTGACACTACGGCGCTGGAACTCAAAAGAAAAGTCCACCCATGTTCGGATGGACTTCTCAAGCTCGGTTCAGAATAGGAGCATCATTCCCCGGCAGGATCCCTTTTTTCAGGCTTTCTGCTTCTGTTTCCGCTTCAGCTTTTCGCGGGAAAACAAACCCGGCGAGGTGATTTCGAGCAAGCGTCTGCGCCGCACCATCTCCTGCATCTGGGGGGACGACAGGCCGGCGCGCATGCCTTCGGGATAGCCGTAGAGCTTCCAGAATTCCTCGTCCACGAGCATCCATTCCTCGTCGATCACCTCCGAGGCCGTATCGAGCGGCATGGTGATGTAGTTGGACCGCGCGAGCGTCAGGAACCGCCCCTCCGGGGCGAGAAGACCCAGGTCCGCACAGAAGGAGTGGCTCGGCCTGCCGAGGTCGAAATACCAGTTCCCGGTCCGGTCGAAAATCTCCTGGTCGAAATAGCCGATGGCGTTCCGTCCGTCGAACTGTACGCCCGTCACGTCGTAAATGCGCACGCAAAGTTTGCTGTCCCAGCCGAACCAGGACCTCTCGCGCTCGATCCGGGCCGGCGTCGCCTCCCAGTAGGCATAGGCGACAAAAGGATCGCGCATCATGATAACGATTTTGTCTTCTCCATAGGCCTGCGGCAACTCACCATGGGCGGGGACCTCGGCCAGCGTGGCCGGCCCTGTATAATACTTGGACTCCGAAACCCGCTCCTGCGCCATAAGCGGTTCTTCGGCAGCAGGAGGCTGTCTCCATTCCCGCACCGGGACTGTCCCCTTCGACGGCCTTCCCGCAACAGGACGTTGCGCGGACGGCACCGGGAGGTGCTCGATCTTCGCCGGCTTCCTGGGCTGTACCGCTTTTTTAAGCGCCTGTTTCGTCGCGGTTACTGCTTTCTTTACTGCTTTCTTCGTTGCAGTTACTGCCTTCTTGATGACCGGTTTTTTTGCGGACATCTTTTCTGCAGCCATAAGTGCTGAGACAATATCGGCCTTTCTATCACTTGAAGACAGGGACACTTTCTTCTTCTTGGCCAGGGCTTTGAGTTCAGCCACAGTCAATGTTGTCAACTCTGATTTCGTCATCTCAAATCCCCCCTTCCTGAACGATTAAGTGCCTGCTTACGAGTTAACTATAGCATAATCCGCACTATTGTCAAACTGATTCCCTCTTGCATTGTACGGTATCTTTTGACAAAAAGAGACAAAAATCTTATACTGCGCCGCATGAAATCACGCATCGTCATCACCGGCATGGGCGCACTCACGCCGCTCGGAAATTCCGCGGAAGCAACGTGGAACAAGCTCGTCAAGGGCTCCTCGGGGATCGGCCGCATCACAAAGTTCGATGCCTCGGCCTTCGCCTGTTGCATTGCCGGAGAGCTTAAAGGGTTCGATTCGCAAGCGTATATGACCAGGAAAGAAACGCTGCGGACGGACCCGTTCATCCAG
>VFSW01008027.1_pt1 | contig 15235 bp, 14 predicted proteins | sample 5358111 | NCBI WGS metagenome assembly VFSW01 (sample SAMN11554181, study PRJNA540505) | mine drainage metagenome | isolation source: sediment from site ElyBrook_90M | place: USA: Ely Copper Mine, Vershire, VT | collected 2017
CCCGCGGGCGGCTGCGATTTCGGCGCCGCCGGCCTCGTTTTGTACGAAGTGGGGGGCCATCCCCCCGCCGCGCGGGGAACGCACGCGCGCGACGCCGGTGTCGTCGCGGGTTGGTTCGAGCAGTTCGATTTCGCTGCCACCGATCTGGAGGAGCACGCCCCGCACACCCTGATCCTCGATGACGCGGTCTGCGGTGACGGGGAGGCCGAGGGCATCGCGATAGAATTTCAGCGCTTCGTCGGCGCTCTGCACGACGACGCCGACGTGGTGAATCTTACTTAGCACAGGCTGGGCCCTTTCAGATGGATGTCGCCACTTCGGTGGATTCCACTTCTTCGGGCACGGACTGTGGCCCTGTGTGCCGCGCGCCAGACATCCCTGCCAGCCGGGCGGCGATCTCGTGCCAGTGCGCCCGGTCGTGATCGATGACGGAGAGGACAAGGCGGTTGTGGATGGAGTCCTCGGTGGCGATTTCGTCGGCGGATACCTGCTCGATTTCTTCGAGCAGCCGTGCCCGCCCGCCGCGGAGCTGCTCCAGCACACTCCAGAAGTTCAGTTCGCGCTTCCGCTCCACGTGGTCATGGTTCCACTGGTCGATGGTTGCATTATCGAAATCAAGGAGCGCCGGGCGCTTACCCTGGCGTTCTTCGCGAAAGGCGGCGACAACTTCCGCCTCCCAGGAGGCGACATGGCCGACAATGTCCTTCAGGGACCATTCGCCGATGAACGGGCGGTCGATGTCGCGAATGCGGCAGGTCTCGATGTTGCGCAGCAACTGGTTGCGCTCGAGGTCAAGACGGGCGAGAAGGCGACGCCGTTCGTCGGCCATCGTGCGGATATCATCTTCAGCCACCTAGATCACCACCGATTCACGCTGTTCGCCCCACACCCTGCGGAGGCAATGGCTGATTTCCCCGAGGGTCACGCGGGCCTCGACGGCTTCAACCATGAGCGGGAGCAGGTTTTCCGTGCCTTCGGCGGCTTGCTGGAGGCGCGTGAGCAGGTGCTCCACCAGGCGCGGGTCGCGGGCGGCGCGGAGCTTAGCGAGCTTTTCGCGCTGCTGCTGGCCGATCGCAGGGTTGACGCGCAACAGCCCACCCGGCGCCTGTTCCTGGGTGACGAACTCGTTGACGCCGACGATCACACGCTCTCTCTCTTCGATCTGGCGCTGGAAGCGATAGGCGGCCTCCTGTATCTCGCGCTGCTGGAAGCCCTGCTCGATGCCGGCAAGCGCCCCGCCGAGGGCGTCGATGGTCTTGATGTAGTCTGAGGCCTCGGCCTCGAGCCGGTTCGTCAGGTCCTCGACGAAGTACGAACCGCCGAGCGGGTCCGCCACATCCCCCACTCCATTTTCGTAGGCCAGCACCTGTTGTGTCCGAAGGGCTACCTGGACTGCACGTTCGGTGGGAAGCGAAAGTGCCTCGTCCCAGGAATTCGTGTGCAGGGATTGCGTGCCACCGAGCACAGCGGCGAGCGCCTGCACCGCCGTGCGGACGATATTGTTTTCAGGCTGCTGGGCCGTGAGCGTGGCGCCCCCGGTTTGGGTGTGGAAGCGGAGCATCCACGAACGGGGGCTCTTTGCTTCGAAGCGCTCCTTCATGATCTTCGCCCACAATCGCCGCGCGGCGCGGAACTTCGCGACCTCTTCCAGGAAGTTGTTGTGACAGGCGAAGAAGAAGCTCAGCCGGCCAGCGAAATCATCGATATCGAGCCCTGCGGCGAGCGCCGCTTCGACATAGGCGATGCCATCGGCGAGGGTGAAGGCTATCTCCTGCGCGGCGGTGCAGCCCGCTTCGCGCATGTGATAGCCGGAGATGGAGATGGTGTTCCACTGGGGCACGGTGTCCTTGCAATAGGCAAAGATGTCCGTGATCAGGCGCATGCTCGGCTTGGGCGGGTAGATATAGGTCCCGCGGGCGATGTATTCCTTGAGGATATCGTTTTGGACCGTGCCGCCGAGTTGACTTGCGGCGACGCCCTGCTGCTTGCCGACGGCCACATAGAGCGCGAGCAGGATGGAAGCAGTTGCGTTGATCGTCATCGAAGTTGTGACGCGGTCCAGCGGGATCTCGCGAAAAAGCGTCTGCATGTCCTCGATGGAATCGATGGCGACACCGACCTTGCCAACTTCTCCGGAAGCCATGGGGTCGTCCGAGTCATAGCCGATCTGGGTGGGGAGATCGAAAGCGACGGAGAGGCCGGTCTGGCCCTGGGCGAGGAGATAGCGATAGCGCTGATTGGACTCTTCGGCGGTGCCGAACCCGGCATATTGGCGCATGGTCCAGAAGCGGCCACGGTACATGGTCGGTTGAATGCCGCGCGTGAACGGGAATTCACCGGGGAAGCCGAGGGCCTCCGCCGGGTCCCAGCCAGTGAGATCGTCCTGGGTATAGACGGGCTCGATCGGCATCTTGCCGGTGGTTTCAAACGCCTTGCTGCGTTCGGGCGCTTTCGCAACGGCGCGAGCGTAGGGGCCCTGGAGCCACTCGCGCTTGGAGGTGATGGGCATCGTTAGGGTTCTCCGGAGACACAGCGGAACCCGGCGTGGCCGGGCCATTAGCCTTGTGCGAAGTATACGTTCGCGGCGGAACCCGCCGCAAACCGCATTGCTGTTCCGGCGCATCCACCGCATGAGTGTGAAGTTTCAGTCCGGGAGTTCGTGTCGGGTTGACACGAAGCCATGGCTCATGGCACCGTATTACAAAGAGTTAGTGTAGCTTTGACACTAAGTCCGGCGCCAGGGGGGCTTCGCCAATGACCACACTCACCACACGACCCGGTATCGGCGAACAGGCGAGCCTTCTGGCTCACTACTCGGACCCCGACACCTGTCCCACGGATGTGCTGACGCCGATCCCGCTCGTCGAAGAGCCGGCATTCATCAGCTGGCAGCAGGACATCCCGCGCGAATACCTCGAGCTCGCTCCAGATGTGCTGGAGCGGCGGATACGCTCGGCGCGGGCGGCACTTGGCAGCCGGCTTGTGATGCTGGGCCACCACTACCAGCGCGACGAAGTCATCCAGTACGCCGACTTCACGGGCGACAGCTTCAAGCTCTGCCAGCACGCAGCCGCCCAGAAGGAGGCCGAGTTCGTGGTCTTCTGTGGCGTGCACTTCATGGCCGAGAGCGCCGACATTCTGACTCCGCCAGGCGTCCGCGTGATGCTCCCCAACATGGCCGCCGGATGCTCGATGGCAGATATGGCCGACCCCGACGACGTCTATGCGGCCTGGGACGAGATCACGGCCACGCTCGGCGGTTCGGCCCGCGTCGTGCCTATCACCTACATGAACAGCGCCGCGAGTCTCAAAGCGTTTGTGGGCGAGCGCGGTGGACTCGTGTGCACATCGAGCAATGCCGGGAAAGCGTTCGCCTATGCGTTCGAACGAGGCGATAAGGTGCTCTTCTTCCCGGACCAGCACCTCGGCCGGAACACGGGCTGGCAGATGGGCTTCGGGCTCGATGAGATGGCGCTCTGGAACTGGCGGCGGCCGGGGGGCGGCCTGACGGAGGCTCAGGTCCGCGACGCGAAAGTCATCCTCTGGCAGGGTCATTGCAGCACCCACCAGCGATTCTCGGTCGAACAGATCGAGCGCGCACGCAAGGAACATCCCGGCGTCCGGGTGATTGTCCATCCCGAGACGCGCTGGGAAGTGATGCAGGCGGCCGATGACTGGGGCTCGACGGAGAAGATCGTAAAGGCAGTCAGTGACGCGCCCGAGGGCTCAACCTGGGCGGTGGGCACGGAGATCAACCTTGTGAACCGCCTGGCAAAGGCTAACCCGGGCAAAACGGTCTTCTGCCTGGACCCGGTGGTTTGCCCCTGCAGCACCATGTACCGGATCCACCCGGCATACATTGCATGGGTGCTGGAAGGCCTGCTCCAGGGGCACGTGACCAACGAAATCCGGGTCGATGCCGAAACGCGAAAGTGGTCGTTGGTGGCGCTGGAGCGGATGCTCGCACTGCCGTGATGAGTGGCGCTCAAGTGGCCCTGCCATCGCAGGGGGCGCTTAGTTTTCGGCACCCATGCCGTTGAACTTTCGCCGGCGATAGGCGAGGACCTCTTCCCGCGTGCGGCCCAGGAGCTCATCGAGGATCTCAGCGAGTGCGGCGACGCGTTGGTCAGCCGCTTCGATGTCGATTAGCCGCTGCTTCACGTCTTCTTCGGTCTGCAGCCACGGGGCCACAAAGTCCACCAGCCGGTTCGGACTCGCCGGGAGCTTCAGGCCCTGGGCCCACTGATCGGTGAGCGAAAGCGCGAGCCGGAAATAGACCGGGAAGGTGGCGCGGACGGTCTCCAGCGCGCGCTGAAGTTGCGGTGTGGGCTCGGCAGGTTCATCGGCCATCAGCTCGATTTCGCCGAACGGGTAGGGCCGGGGTGGCAGGAGGCGCAGCAGCCGGAAGCGTTTCGTGCCGCGGGCCGTCAGTGAAAATCGGCCGCCAGAGACGGGCGTGCATTCTTCGATGTGGGCGAGAGTGCCGGCTGTATAGGGACGCGCACCGCCACCCACCTCTTCCCCTTCGCGGATGAGGAGCACGCCGAACCCGCCTCCTCGATCGAGGAGCTCGTTCACCATCGTCTTGTAGCGCTCTTCGAAAATGCGCAGTGGCAGGGGCATGCCGGGGAAGAGGACGGTGCGCAGGGGAAACAGCGGGATCTGCACTACTGACGTCCTCGTTTATGGGTAGCCCGGGTCCTAGGCGCGGCGCCCACGGAGCCAGGCTTCGATTTCGGGCCCGTGCTCCTCGAAGTGGTGGACGCCGGCGCCCTGGAGGAGGCGGTTGCCAATCTTCGGGCGGCCGCGCTCTCCGTCCATGCCATAGAAGCCGGCATCGAGGGCACGGGCGGCGGCGAGGTAGTCCGCGTAGGCGGCATCGAAGCTGGCGAGAGCGGCTTTCCCCGAGACGGGATTTGCACAAAACCGCGCGTTCCAGGCGTCCGCATCGCTATAGTCCACGCCCTCGGGTGTGGGCCGTTCGCCACGAGCGACGCGGCTAAAGCCGGGCGTGATCTCCCCATACCAGCCAGCCATATGGGTCAGCACCTGGCTCAGGTTCCAGGTGCCCAGGAACGACTCGCTATACGCAGAATCGGGAAGGTCCGCGATCTGGTCCCGGAACCGGTCGTGCGCCTGTTGGAGCTCGGCGATGGCTTCGTCCTTGTCGGTCACTGGTGCCTCCTGGGTGGTGCGCCGCGCGGGGCACACCGATGCGCGCCCACCATTCTAGCGTGATTCGTTGGGGGATGAGTGTTCGCCCGGCGCCTTGAGTGCCCAACGGGTGCGCCGGGATCCGGGGGAAGGCCTACATGGCGCGAAGCAGCTTGATCCGTTCGTCGATCGGCGGGTGCGTGTCGAAGAGGTCGTTGAGAAAGCGCTTGTGGTCGTGCAGGGGGTTCGAAAAGTACAACTGAGCCGTGGCCTTGTTGGCTTCCTTCAGCGGGTTCGTATCGTCGCGAATCTTCTCCAGGGCGCGGGCCAGCGCCTCGGGGTTGCGGCAGAGCAGTGCGCCGGAGGCATCGGCAAGGTATTCGCGTTTGCGGCTGATCGCCATGTTAATCGCCATGGCGGCAATCGGCGCGAGGATAGCGAGGACGATTGCGACCACCACGAGGATGAGCTGGGCGGCACCGTTGTTGCCCTCACGGTCGTTGCGGCGGCTGCCCACTCCGAAAATCGTGAAGCGGAGGAAGAGGTCGCTCAAGAGTGCAACGACGCCAACAAGCAGCGTGACGATGGTCGTCAGGCGGATGTCATAGTTGCCGATGTGCGAGAGTTCGTGGGAGAGCACGGCTTCGAGCTCCGCTGGCTCCATCATGTTGAGGAGACCACGCGTCACCACAACATGTGAGTGCCTCGGGTCGATGCCAGTGGCGAAGGCGTTGGGTGCGCTGTCTTCCATCCCCCAGGTCCGTGGCATTGGGAGCCCCGCGCCGCTGGAGAGGTTCTCCCCCCGCCGCACGTATTCCCACTCGTCTTCTTTCGTCACCTCGTGAGCTCCAGAGATGCTGAGGACGACGCTTGTAGAGGAGAAGTAGCTGAACGCGGCATAGAGGATGAGGACGATGCCCACGACTCCAAGGATGCCGATGGAGGCGCCGAGAGCCAGCACGAAGATCGAAGCCAACACCGTGATGAAGAACACGAAGCCGAGCATGAGCACCCAGGTGCTGCGCTTGTTCGCGGCGATGCGGTCGTAGACGAGGACGCTGCCCGCCCCGGCCGTGGAGGGTTCAGGATTCACAATGCACCCGTTGACGATTCACGATGGCGGAATTGAAAGCGCGCGCAAACGCGCGTGCGGGAGGCAGCAGCGATGCCGGGAGCGCCTCGAAATGCGCCCGGCCGCACAGTCGCGCCCTGATTGGGGGCACGGCCGGCGTCTCGTCCACGAGTCGAAAGCGCCAATCTGCTACGTTGCGCTGAAGCTGACTTTGACGTCCTGGCGCGCTGCGTCTTCGGCTTCATAGAACTCCGCCGCTTCGAAGTGGAACATGCCCGCAAAGAGGACGTTGGGGAAGACCTGAATCTTCTGGTTGAAGCTGCTCACGTTCGTGTTGTAGAACTGCCGCGCGTAGGCGACCTTATCTTCCGTGTCGGTGAGTTCGCGCTGCAATTCCAGGAAGTTCTGGTTAGCCTTCAGGTCGGGGTAGGCTTCCGCAACGGCGAAGAGGCGGCCGAGGGCTTGCGTGAGGATGTTATCGGCCTGGGCAGAGGCCGCCGGGCCCTGGGCGTTCATGAGGCCCGCACGGGCCTGCGTGACGGTTTCGAAGACTTCCTTTTCGTGTGCCGCGTAGCCCTTCACCGTCTCGACAAGGTTCGGGATCAGGCTGGAGCGGCGCTTGAGCTGCACATCGATCCCCGACCATGCTTCCTTGACCCGCACGCGGCCCCGGACAAGGCTGTTGTAGGTGCCCCAGAAGAACCAGACGATGATCAGGACGACCACCGCCACCACGATGATGGCGATCAGTGCTCCCATGCCGGTTTCACTCCCATGTGTAATCCTCGCAATCCTAGCACATCGCATGTCTGAATTGAGTGATGCACCGTTGAGCGAGGGGTTGCCCCGGCGTTGCTCTCCACGTGGCGGATCACCTCTCGTAGAGTTTCAGGCCGATAACACCGACAAGCACGAGGGTGATGGAAGTGAGGCGGCCTACCGAGGAGGGCTCGCCGAGGACGACGATGCCCGCGGCAACCGTCCCTGCTGCACCAAGTCCCGTACAGACAGCGTAGGCCGTGCCGACTGGCAGCGACTTCAGAGCGATCGTGAGCAGGCCGAAACTGAGCGCACCCGCGGCGAGCGCGCCGACGGAGGGCCACACCCTGCTAAAGCCGTGCGACTCCTTCAGCAGGAGCGCGAACAGCACCTCGATGCAGCCGGCAGTCACCACCAACACCCACGCCATGGGCCAACCCTCCGGATCTAGATCAGCACTCCTTCGGCGAGCAGGTCGGCGATCTCGTCGCCACTGAGGCCGAGGATGCGGTCGCAGACATCGAGCGTGTGCTGTCCCAGGAGGGGCGCCGGAGCGCGCAGCTGGCCCGGGGTTTCGCTCAAGCGCATGGGAGGACCGTCATAGGCCGAGCGCCCGGTCTCGGGGTGGTCGAGATACCAGTAGTACTCCCGGGCCTTCATGTGCTCGTCCTTGTCGAGGATGTCCTGGGCGTTCTGGACCACGCCGGCGGCGATGCCGGCCGCCTGAAGCAGGGCCATCACGTCTTCGGCTCGTCGGCCCCGGAGCCATCCGGAGAGGAGCGCTTCGAGGGCGTCCTCATTCGCTTTGCGCGCTTCCTTAGTCGCAAAGTGCCTGTCGTCACCAGCTTCGGCCGCCCCAAGGGCCGCGCACAGCGCCCGCCATTCGGCATCCGAGCGGCAGGCGATGGCGATCCAGCGGTCAGGAGAGTTGACGGAGGTCGGGTCATCGGCGCAGCGAAACGCGCCGTGTGGAGATGCGGTCGCGCTGCGATTTCCGCCGCGCATTTGCACATTGCCATTGGCGAGGTAGTCGGCGACGGCCGTGCCCAGGGCGTTCACGACGGACTCGACCTGCGGGAGCTCTATCATCTGGCCCTTGCCAGTGCGGTTGCGGTGCCGCAGTGCGGCCAGCACAGCCGTGATGGTGTGTCCCGGGTTGATCACGTAATCCGGGTAGTTGGTGCCAACGCCAAATGGGGGACGGTTGGGAAAGCCCGACATATAGCTGATGCCGGTCACCGGCGTGAGTACGGCGCCGAAGCCGAGGAAGTCGCGATGGGGCCCCTCCAACCCCTGCATGGGGGCGTAGGCGGCAATCAGGCGGGGATTCACCTTCGCCAGCTGTTCGTAGCGCAGATTCCACTTGTCGATGACTCGCGGTGTGAAGTTCGTGATGAAGATGTCGGACTTCTCGATGAGCCGGTACCCAACTTCCTGTCCCCGTTCGGTGTTCAGGTTCAGCTGCATCGAGAGTTTGCCGGCGTTGAAGTTGTTGAAGTAACCGGAGACGTTGTATCCGGTCTTGAAGGTGCCGTCCTCGTTCATGGCGAATGGGTGGGCGACGCGGAGCGAGTCGATCTTACTTTCGGATTCGACGCGCACGACCTCAGCGCCGAAGGTGGCGAGCAGTTGGGCGCCGATAGGCCCGGCCCCGAACCAGGAGAAGTCGGCGACGCGAAGGCCTTCGAGTGGGAGTGCAGTCATGTTCGAGTCCCTTTCCCGCCGCTTCAGGCGAGTTCCGCGAGGACGGAATCGGTATGTTCGCCAAGCTTCGGCGGGCGGGAGACAGCAACGGGAGTTTCCGAAAGGCGATAGGGTGCGCCGGGAAACTCCAGCGTTTTTCCGAGGTAGTCGAAATCCAGTTCGCGGAACCAGTGCCGCGCGCGCAGTTGCTTGTTTTCGCCGAGATCCCGGGGAGAGGACACGATGCCATTGAGGAGCGTGCGGCGCTGGCCCTCTTCATAGGCCTCGGTGGCTGTCATCGAAGCGAAGAACGCGGCGAGGACGTCGTTGATATGTGCGAGCGCCGGGATGACGGTCTGAAGTTTTTCCGGCTCACCCATCAGCCGGGTGAGGAAGCCGAAGTTCAGTGCGTTGCAGATGCTCGCGTAGGGCTCCTCGTCGAGGTCAGCGGCCAGGCCCTTTTCACGCATCCAATCCACCAGTGCGTGGAAGTCCTTGCCGGCGGGCGCGCTCACGAAACACATGACGTGGCCATCCTTACAGGCGTAGACACCGACACCCGGGAGGCGAAGCGGGATCGCCCCACTCTCGCCGGTACGCACGCGGTTCTTCTTTTGGAGGTCCCACGTCTGCATGGCGGTTTCCTGGGAGAGCTGCACTGCTTCCTGGGCCGAGACGTCGACCAGCTGTCCGCGGCCAGTCGCTTCGGCGGAGAGCACAGCGAGCAAGATCCCCTGGGCGGCCTGGATGCTGGCGGAGACGTCGGACTGTTTGCCGTAGATCATGTTTGGCGGGTCGGCGGCCTCGCCCGCGAGCGTCATCAGCCCGCCCATGGCCTGGCCAACGATGTCGCTGTAGGCGAAGCCGGAGTGCGGGCCAGTCTGGCCAAAGCCGGTTACCGAGGCATAGACGAGCGCCAGCCTATCCACGCGTAGCGTTTCGAAGCCCAGCCCGTGGGCGGCCATGTAGCCGACCGGGTGATCTTCGAGGACGACGTCCGCTGTTAGCGCCAGCTTCCGGGCGAGTTCCTGGCCGCGGGGCGTTTCGAGGTCGAGCACGACGGACTTCTTGGACATGTTGTGGACCCAGAACGCGAGGCTGGTGTCGGGCCCCGCGCCGGCCGCCTCGAAGAACGGCGGTGAGTGGCGCTGGCGTCCCCCGCCCGGTGGTTCAACCTTGATCACGTCCGCCCCAAGGTCGGCGAGGAGGCGTCCGCAATACGAACCGAGCTCGTCGGTGAACTCGATCACGCGGAGCCCTTCGAGCGCGCCCTGCGGGGTGCTCATTCCGCGGGGACCGCCGTCACAGCCGTGGCCAGGGAGCGCCCGAGAATGTTTGCCGCGCCGCCAACGATGTCGAGCAAGATATCGGCAGCGGGGCGGACCGTATGGAGCAAGCCCGACGCCTGGCCGGCCGCGTTCATGAGCAGGTCCTCTCGACCAGCCTTGCGGCAGGAGTAGACGAGATCGCTGATGAGGATCCCCTGGAGCCCCATGGGCAGAGCCTGGATGCCGGACGCTTCGTAGGCTTCGATGAGAGGGTTTGTGATGTTGCGCATGGTCTTGCCGCTGTAGAGCCGCGTGACTTTCGTATCTTCATCGCCGGCAGCGAGCACACGTTGCTTCTGCGTTTCCGGCTGGTTGGCTTCTTGGGCGACGAGGAATGCCGTCCCACACCAGGCGCCGACTGCGCCCATCGCGAGGACAGCGGCAAGGCCGCGGCCATCGGCGATTCCGCCGGCGGCGACGACGGGCCTGGGCGCCACCGCATCCATCACCTGGGGCACGAGCGCGAAGGTGGCGATGCGCCCCGTGTGGCCACCCGCTTCCGTGCCCTGGGCAACAACAATATCGGCTCCTGAATCTGCGACGCGCTTCGCGTTCTTCACGTTGCCGATGAGCGAGAGCACCTTGGTGCCGTTCGCATGCAAGCGGTCGACCCATGGTGCGGGGTTGCCAAGGCCCGAGGCGAAGACCGGCACCTTTTCTTCGATGACGACTTCCATCTGGGCATCGGACATGCCGCCTGTGCGGGAGGGGCGATCGGCGGTCGCGACGGGCGACCGCGGTGGCTCTGGTGCTTCCTGCCACTCGACGCCCAGGTCTTCGACCAGCTTGCGGATCCCGGCGCGAGTGGCGGGCGGGATCAGGTCACGCGGGTCGCGCGGCATCTCGCCACTGGCGGCGGCGCCCATGTAGTTCGACGGCAGGAGGAGGTCGACGCCAAAGGGCCGGTCCGTCATGGAACGGACCTGGTTGATCTCCTCGCGCAAGCGTTCGGGGCTGAATCCGGCACCGCCGATGACGCCGAGCCCACCAGTATTCGAGACCGCTGCGGCAAGCGGCGCAGTGGCGACGGGGCCGGTGAGCCCGCCGGCAACGGGCCCCATGCCGGCCGAGATGACCGGGTATTCGATACCAAGCAGGTCGCAGAGTTTCGTGCGAAGCACAGGTCGAGACATGGGGACGCTCCAGAGCTTTGTATGAGGCGAAGTATACGCCGGAGTGGGCAGGAGGCAGGCGACAGGAGGGAGGAAGTCGAAAAAGGCATGAAACGTCACCGGAATAGGGACTTTTATCTTCAGATTCGACAGAGATGCGCCGACAATCCCCGCGTGGAACAGAGTGTTGATGCGCTGCTCGACGAAATCGCCGACCTCCCGGTGGTGCCGGCGGTAGCACTGCGCGTGCTCCAGTTCGCGGAGGCGGATGCCGGCGGTGCAGCCGAGCTGGCTGCCATTCTCAGCGCCGACCCGGCACTCAGCGCAAAGCTGATCCGGGTAAGCAATTCTGCCTATTCCGGGTTCACGCGGCGATTCAGCACGGTCCGCGAAGCGGTGATCGTGCTGGGCTTCAAGCAGGTGCGCCAGATGGCGGTCGCCGCGAGCATGGTTGACGCCTTTCGCCCGGCCCGCTCGCCCAGCGATGGGTTCGACATGGACCTGTTCTGGGGGCATGCGCTCACGGTCGCGATGATCTCCGAATTGGCTGCTCGTAAATTCAATGCGGGCAGCCCAGCCGACGCTTTTGCGGCCGGCATCCTGCATGACATCGGGCGCCTTGCCTTGCGGCAGGCGCGGCCCCGCGAATTCGGGCGTGCGCTGGCTGCGGCCTGCGCGACCGGTGAGCCACTGCGTGACGTGGAACGGCGATTGACGGGGTTCAGCCATGATGACGTGGGCTTCGCGCTGGCCGTGCGGTGGCAATTTCCAGCCTTCCTCGCAGCCGCCATCGGCCAGCGCTATGCCGGCCCCGGCGACCCGCGCACGGGTGGGCTGCCGGCAATCATGTCCATGGCCGACGCATTGGCCGGGCACTTTGGCATCAACAGCGGCTACGAATCGGCGGCTCAGCCGTTGCGCGGATTATCGCCAGAACTGGCGGAACTCGAAGCGGCGTGCGGCGGAATGCAGTCCATCCTGCAGCGCGCGCACGCGTTCATCGAGAGCGTGACGGGGACACCGGGAGAATGGTTCGAAGCGCGGGCGGCCTGAAGCGAGCGATTTCGGGATGTCAGTTGGCAGTCGGGTCGGGCGGAAAATGCGCGAACATGGCGAGGTGACCGGGCTGGCGCCGTAGGACATCGTGAAAGAGCCGGTCCGGGTCGGCAGTGAATAGGTCGGCGGGCTCGCCATCGATGACGAACCAGGCGGATTCGGCAATCTCACCTTCGAGCTGGCCAGCACCCCAACCAGCATAGCCGGTGAAGATGCGGACGGTGACGAGCGCAAGCCCGGGTTCATTGGGAGTCATGGCAAGGTCGACGAGGCCGGCGCCACAGCCAACCGGCGTCCATCCGGGCATGGCTGCAGAGCTGTCGCGGCGCGCAAGTCCAAGGGCCATCGCCGGCTCGACCGGCCCGCCCTGGAAGACTGCCGCCGGGAGGGCTGCGTGGCCTGCCCAGAGGGGCAACACTTCGGCGAGTGGCGGCTTCTCAAGAGGGCGATTCAGGACGATGCCGAACGCGCCGTCCTCATCGTGCGCCACCACATACACAACCGTGCGGGCAAAGTTGGGATCCGTCAGTTTCGGCGTCGCGACAAGGAGGCGGCCAACAGCCCAAGCGGTCATTTCGATGAGAGCGTAGAAGCGAAAGCCGCGTGGTGCCAGTCCCGGCGACTGTGGCCCGCGATTCAGCAGCCCGGGAGGCGCTCCCGGAGCACGGCCATGAGATTCGCTACGTGGATACGGACCTGCTCCTGGGTGTCGCGGTCGCGGAGTGTGACGGCATCGTCGCCCGGATTTTCACCTTCGCCCACGGACTGGAAGTCGACGGTGATGCAAACGGGGGTGCCAATCTCGTCCTGGCGCCGATAGCGCCGACCGATGGACTGAGTCTCGTCGTACTGAGTCATCCAGGTGGTGCGCACCATGTCGTAGATTTTGCGGGCGAGTGGCCGCAGCGCCTCATTCTTCGAGAGGGGGAGGACCGCGATCTTCACAGGGGCAACGTTGGGCCGGAACTTGAGGACAACACGCTTGTCCCCCTTTTCGTCGGGCTCTTCGGTATAGGCTTCGAGGAGGGTGACGGCGAGGGTGCGGGTGAGGCCGGCGGCAGGCTCAATCACCCAGGGCACGAGGTGCTGGTGCGTCTCCTCGTCGAAATAGGTGATGGGGTGGCCGCTCTCTTTGCCGTGGGCCGTGAGGTCGAAATCGGTGCGCGCAGCGATCCCTTCGAGTTCGCCCCAGCCCCAGGGGAAGAGGTATTCGATATCCGCGGTGCCCGCGCTGTAGTGTGAGAGCTCTGCTTTGTCGTGGTTGCGGATGCGCAGGCGGGAGGCGTCGATGCCCAGCGTGTCGCGATACCAGGCGAGGCGGGCGGCGATCCATTGTTGGTGCAGTTCGAGGTATTCGGCCGGGTTCTCGCGGTCCTTCGGCGGGAAGCAGAAGTACTCCATCTCCATCTGTTCGAACTCGAGCGTGCGAAAGACGAACTTGCCTGGCGTGATCTCGTTTCGAAAGCTGACGCGCGTCTGGGCGATGCCAAAGGGCAACTTGCGACGCATGGAGTTCACGACGTTTTCAAAATTGATGAAGATGCCCTGGGCGGTTTCGGGCGGGAGATAGGCGATCGCCGAGTCGTCGGCGACCGTGCCGATCTGGGTCTTGAACATGAGGTTGAACTGTCGCGGTTCGGTCAGCTCGCCGCCATCGTTGGGGCAGAGGGGGTTGCCGGCAGTGTCGCGCTTCACGGTGCCGTAGTCGCCTTCAAGGAGGTGGTCCAGGCGCCAGCGCTGCTGGCACTTCTTGCAGTCGACGAGGGGGTCATTGAAGGTGGCAACGTGGCCGCTGGCGACCCAGACGCGGGGATGGGTGATGAGCGATGCGTCGAGACCGACGACGTCGTCACGTTCGCGCACCATGGCCCGCCACCAGGCATCGCGGATGTTGCGCTTGAGTTCGACACCGAGTGGGCCGTAATCGTAGGTATTGGCAAAGCCGCCATAGATCTCGGCGGCCGGGAAGATGAAGCCGCGGCGTTTGCAGAGCGAGACGATGGTTTCGAGGTCGGGAGCTGGCACGAAGGATCCTTGGGGACAGCGTCGGCGCGCCTGGCGGGCGCGTCGCAGTCCTACCTTACCGCAGGCGTGTGAAATGGAATTCGCCCGGCAAGGCGGCACCGCCAGATGACCACGGGTGCAAGAAGGATCATGACCGGGACAGCGAGCCACGCTCGCCCAGCCAACACGTTGTAGTCACGAAGGAGACTGCGCCAAGAAGTCCCCGCGAGGCGTCCAAAGCCAAATTCGAAAGAGAGCGTCAGTGCGACCCACGATGCACCAACAGCCCACGCGTGCCGTTCCCTACGGAGGGGCCACAGGCGTGAAAGGAGGACGAGGTACCCGGCAAGCAGCGCGAGCAGTGGCAGCGTTGAAAGATTGTGGGCCGTGTCCGGCGCCATCCGTTTTCCATACGTGAGGTCGCGCAATGCGCCGTTGGCGATGGCGAGGACTGCACCACCGGGCCAAGCAAGAACTTGCAATAGGACCGGGTTGCGGGGCAAATTCATGGCCACAGCCTGCGCCAGGCCCGAGGGGAATAGAACGTCCGGCGGGGCCCCGTTCGCGGGCCTGAACGTCCCGACGAGCACTGCCGTCGGATGCCGGCAGAGGAGGTCCCTGGCATGGGCGTCGCACCGGTGTACGAAACGCATTCCATTTCGACCGACAACGAGGCGGGGATCGCCACGGGCTGGCTGCCGGGCGAACTCTCGGTGGAGGGCCAGCGGCAGGCAGTGCTGCTCGGCGAACGGCGGCGGGACGATGGGATCTCCGCGGTCTTCGTGTCGGACCTCCATCGTGCAGTGCAGACTGCGGAGATAGCGTTCCGCGGAAGCAGCGTGCCGATCATGCGGGATCAGCGGTTGCGGGAGTGCAACTACGGGAGGTTGAACGGAGCGCCGGTGGAGCAGGTGGCGCGGGAGCGCACCCTGTGCGTGGAAACGCCCTTCCCTGGCGGACAGAGCTACCGCGACGTCGTCGACCAGATGGCCGGTTTTCTGGAAGCACTCGCAGGCGGCCGTGATGGCGAACGCGTGCTCGTGATCTCGCTCTCGGCGAACCAGTGG
>VFSW01008028.1_pt1 | contig 15234 bp, 9 predicted proteins | sample 5358111 | NCBI WGS metagenome assembly VFSW01 (sample SAMN11554181, study PRJNA540505) | mine drainage metagenome | isolation source: sediment from site ElyBrook_90M | place: USA: Ely Copper Mine, Vershire, VT | collected 2017
AGTTGCCCAGCAGCGAAGAGGTGCGCATTCTACAGATTCATTCCGGAGCGTCAACTACTATTTGGAATATTTTATTAATGCGTTAATTCAAACAACGGATCAAGCCGTTCCACCGACCGTCAATCCATCGATTTTGACCGTAGGTTGCCCCACTCCAACAGGAACACTTTGGCCTTCTTTTCCACAAGTCCCCACTCCCGGATCGAGAGTGGTGTCATTGCCTATCATGGAGATGCGCGTCAACACATCCGGACCATTGCCTATCAGCGTCGCACCTTTCACCGGTGTAGTGATCCTGCCGTTCTCGATGAGATACGCCTCGGTCGTGGAGAACACAAACTTGCCGCTGGTGATATCGACCTGCCCGCCGCCAAAATTCGCCGCAAACAAACCATGCTTGACAGAAGCAATGATTTCGTCGCGAGTCTTGTCACCATTCAACATCATAGTATTGGTCATGCGCGGCATAGGAATGTGCGCATAAGATTCGCGGCGCGCATTGCCAGTCAATGCCACGCCCATCAGGCGCGCATTCAAACTGTCTTGCAGATAGCCTTTGAGGATGCCGTTCTCGATCAGCGTGGTGCATTGGGTGGCATTACCTTCGTCATCCATTTGCAAGGAACCGCGACGGTTAGTTATCGTGCCGTCATCGACAACCGTCACACCTTGTGCGGCAACACGTTCTCCGACACGCCCGGAAAACGCCGAACTTCCCTTACGGTTGAAGTCACCCTCCAGGCCATGACCGATTGCCTCATGCAGCAAGATACCGGGCCAGCCATTGCCTAATACCACAGTCATATTGCCCGCCGGGGCAGGAGCGGCATCAAAGTTGACCGCCGCCTGATGCACCGCATCGGCCGCATAACGACGCAAGACTTCATCGTCAAAATAGTCGTAGTCAAACCGTCCACCTCCCCCCGCCGAACCTTGCTCACGGCGACCGCCACTTTCGATGATTACTTGCACGGAGAGTCGTACCAGCGGGCGTATGTCCGCATTCATCAGACCGTCGTTGCGCGCCACCATGACCACTTCGTATTCTCCGGCGAGACTCGCCATCACTTGGACCACTCGCGTATCCAATGCGCGCGCATAACTTTCGAGACGTTCCAAGAGAGTCACTTTGTCGGCATCTTTGAGGCTGGCAATCGGATCATGCGGCAAATAAATATCGCGCCGGGTACCCTGCTTGAGAATAGGCACTGACTGCGTCCCACCTTGCCTCGCAATCGCACGCGTGGCAGTTGCAGCACTTTCTAGGGCATTCAAACTAATGTCATCTGAATACGCGAAAGCCGTTTTTTCACCACTGACTGCGCGCACCCCCACACCCTGATCGATACTGAAACTGCCAGACTTGACGATACCTTCTTCTAGAGACCAGCTTTCCGCTCGACTATATTGAAAGTACAGATCGGCATAGTCGAGCCGATGCGCCATCATGCTGGCAAAAACCTGCTCAATGCGACCCGCATCCAGAGCATAGGGAGTCAACAGCGTTTGCTGTGCGGTCGAAAATAAAGTGTTTAATGGCGTGGCGGATTTCAAGGTATCGTTCATTAACATTGGTACAGGGTGCGGTGCGACAAGGCGGGCAGACTGGCACGCAAGCTGGCCTGATAAGCGGGATTCACCTCCGCCACCACCACGCCTGAGCCGCGCGGCAGTCTGTCCAGCACGCGTCCCCACGGATCGACCACCATGCTATTGCCGTGTGTCTCGCGACCATTGACATGGTACCCACCTTGAGCGGATGCAATCACATACGCCAAGTTTTCCACCGCGCGAGCCCGCACCAACAACTCCCAATGCATCTTGCCCGTGGTTTCTGTGAAGGCGGAGGGCAGCACGATGATGTCGACATTTTTCATTGCGCGAAACAGTTCGGGAAAACGCAGATCGTAGCAAATGGCCAGCCCTATGCGCCCGAACGGACTATCTACCACGACCACCTGCCTGCCCGGCTCGATGGTTTTGGCCTCATGATAGTTTTCATTACCCAGCTCCAGATTAAACAAATGTATCTTGTCGTAACGTGCCACCTGCTTGCCATACTCATCAAACACCAGGCAGCTATTCAGCACCTTGTCAGGCGAACCCGACACCAACGGGATAGAACCGCCAACCAGCCAAATCTTGAAGTGGCGCGCCGTCTCGCCCAGAAAATCCTGTATCTGCCCCTGTCCCGGCTGCTCGCGCACCTTGACCTTATCCTGATCGTTCATACCCATAATGGCAAAAAATTCAGGCAAAACGACCAGGCGCGCGCCCTGCTCGACAGCCTTGGCAATCAGCCTGCGCGCCTCGCCCAAATTGCCGGAGACATTCGGACCAGATGCCATTTGTATGGCTGCCACCTTGAATGCATTGACCTGTGCGGCGATACGTTGCTGTGTGGAATTTCCTTCTGACATGATGTGCCTTCTATGGTGCGATTGGTTGAATGTTCTTGCCGGGTACCGGCACTTTACCGGGTTGGTCTACCTTGATTTGGATGGGTACGGCTTTTTCGCCCACCTTTACCACGCTAGGGTCTGCCCAAGTACCGGTGACATTGTATTCAAACGACACCAACTTATCGAGCGGATTGCCCAGTAATTTATCGGCCACGAACGCGGATATCCCGACCACCGGATTGATCGCAAACGCGCCAATCAACGACACCCCGCCCCCTATATTGGGCAGAATCTCCACACGCAAGTCCTGTCGCTCATGTATCAGATCCACTTCGCCGCGCATCAATATCTTGGCGGCAGAACCATCAATACGAAGATCCTGCGTCGTCATGATGCCGTCATGGATGGTGGCATTGCCGTTGATATGCTCGAACTGGAAGCCGTTGCTGAATACATCGGTAAAGTCCAAAGCGATATGCTGCGGTAGTGCTTGCAGACTTAACACGCTTAACAGCTTACCCGCACCCGGATCGATTTTCAGGAATTGCCCCTTGCCCGTATCCAGTTTGAGCGCACCTTCAAAGGTCGCCAAACTAAACGACTCAGGCGCACCGACCCAGGCCAAATTTGCCGCTAATTTTCCCTTGCCGTCCTTGACGGTGTTCGGGTAACCGGAACGGTCCAGTATTTTTCCCGCATCACTGATTTCAAGCACCAAATTGACTTTGGTTTGCGGCTTACCCGCCCCGCCCATCCATATCCCGTCGCCACTCAAACTGCCATCGGGATTGGTCAGGAGTACACGTCGCAAACGCCAGCTGTCTCCGTCCGGATGCCCGATCAATTCCAGTCGCCCGATCTGCTTGCCTGTCACTTGCAGATGATCAATCGAGACCTCCAGCGCGGGCAACTTGCCGGGCTGCAACCCGTTGGACACGGCCGCAGCAGTCGGCACAGAGGCCTCAATCCGCTGAATTCTTAACGGCTCGACTGCGGCATCAGGAAGCCAGTTCAGATTATCCAAACGCGCCACCAGCTTTCCGCCATTTTGATAGCCATGCGGCTGCCACACCACTTCTCCGTTGAGTTTCTGGCTGCCCAATTGCACCGTCATCCCGTCAGCACGCTTACTGGCCACAACGTGCAAATCGGTGATGGTATGTCCGTAACCGGTCAGTTTCGCAACGCGCAGATCTGCACCATCGATGGGCATGGGAACCGCCTTGGCATCAGCCTGCTCCGTGCCGCTCAGCAAATCACCCCAACCTTGAACCGACAACTCGGGCAAGCTCCCGGACAGCCAAATACCGTCCTTCTCCGGCCATGTCCCTGGCCCGCCAAAATTGATCGACGCACGCTGGACACTCGCCACACCATGCCGGTTCTGCTGAATGACTCTGGCACTCAATAACGCCCCCAGCTCAATCGCGATGCTGTCCTGCATCACACCAACATGCTCTTTCACGCTCCTCACCACGCCGGACTTCAACTCGACAGACAAAGGCAATTCATCATCCCGAATCTTGCCAAACGGTGCGGGTAGCATTGAACTCAAGCCTTTCAGATCCGAATTTATTTTCATCTGCAGGGTTTTATTACTGGCCGTGATTTGCGCGTTCCATGCCGCGCCGCCGTGCAGATAATTAAACAGCGGATGCGGGTTCGTGCGCCTTAAGGCCTTCAGACTGGCCACGCCACTCAAACTAGCCACCGCCCCTCCGGACGGGGTCGTTTTCACCTCGATCTGCGTGGATCCGCCGAGTATCTCAGCAGTTAACAGATGGGTTTGCAAACCCGATTGTGTGAAGTGCAATTCACCATTCACTTTGCGCAGGACAGGCACGCGCCCACCCAGATCGACTTCGTTATTGTTGATGAGATATACGCCTTGCACCTCGGCAAAATCCTCACCCAACCGAGGGATGCGTATGGCCAGATCAAGCCGCCCGTTACCCTGCGCGCGTATCGCATCGGTAAAACCCTGCGTGTAGCCACGCACCGGGCTATGCTGTACGTATTGCAGAAAATCCGCTGTCGGCGCGACCGCTTGCAGCTTGGTTTCCAGAACAGGTTGTGACAGCGTGATGTCCGGCACTTGCACACTGACGTTATGTAAAGGCACACCCGACGTGCTGGCCTCGGTACACAGCAACTCCAGCTGTTTCCCTCGCATCAAGAATTTTCCGGCGGCATTTTCGACGGCAGGCCAATCCTTGGCAAACTGCACCGCACCACCGCGCACCGTTGCGCTGATCTCAAATTGACCCGACTTATCGTTATCGAATGGGAAATCATTCAGGTTACCCAGAATGCGCAGATGAAAATCGTTGCTGCTTCCGGCCAGCAGACCGTCATGCAACCAATCGTTCACCTTTTGATTCACAGCGATCAAAGGTGTGTATCGCGCGGCCTGATGTATCTCGGCGCGCGACAGATCCACGCTCAGATCCAACATCCCCGGCGTGCCCTGCAAAGTGCGGTAACTCCCGTGAGCCACGCCCTCCACATCGACATTCGACACCGCCAAATTGTCAACATTGACAACGAGTTCTTTGTTCTGATGCTGCCAACTCGCCGCAGCCGTCAACGTGTGAAAAGCCAGGGGTTCGAGCATGATGCCCGGCGCATCAACACGCAGCTGATGCGAATTGACGCGCACCTTACCGCTGCTTTGGTCGCCCTCGATCTCGCCAGTCAAGCCAGAGAAACCGGGCAGCTTGCCCACCTGGCGCAACGCCATGTTTTGAAATTGTCCCTTGAGGAGAAAACCGCTGAAATGTTGCGGGGTACCCTGCCACTGGGCTTGCAGGTTGCCTACCTTCCCTCGCGGTGCGAACGCGTCCAGTTGCGCGCGCAAATCAGCCGGGATAGGCACGAAGTTGGCGAGACTCACCAGCGTCTCCAGTTGCAGCACATTGGCGCGTATCTCACCCGATGCCGGTTGTTTGGCTTGCGCATTCAAAATGCGCAGATACAAATCGGTGGTGGGCAAGGCCATGCCGCTGTCCAACTGCATGGTCAGATTTTTCGTCTCCACCTCGAAGCCGGCAGCCAATGCGTGCCAACTGGCACGGCCACGCAGGCTGCGCAAGGTCATCTCCGGCACATCGTCAGCCAACCGAGTCGCCACATCGCGAACCGCCAGGTCGACTTGCAAACGCGAGACTTTACCCGCACTGACATCCAGCCAACCACGCAGCGCGCCGCGACCCCGGCTGAATTCATCCGGCAAATCCAGCCAGGGTCGCCAAGCCGTGATGTTGGCATATTGCAACTGGGTGAATAGTTGTCCGCGCCAAACCTGCGTATCGTCAAAGCTCACGCCATGGAAATCACCGCGCACATCAAGGGGGCTGGCTAGTTCAGCCGGCACGACGGCATGCAGCGCGAAACGGTGGCGGTTTAACAAATTCTCGATGCGCACATCGACATTCTCCAGCACCAAAGGCGGCGCACCACGCTGTTCATCCAGCCACACGATCAGCGCGTTCCTGGCCACCATCCGCGACTGGTGCAACAGCCAATCGGCGAGGTTGCTGTTATCGCCGCCGCCCTGCTGCGCCACGGCCACACCGCCGACAAACAGATTGCCTTGCATATCGCGCCGGACAAGCAACTCCGGCCTGTCGATCTCCAGGTCGGCGAAACGCAGTTCCGCCGCGAACACCGACAGCCATGACACGCTGACGCGCACGCTGGGCAATACCAGGGCGGGGGTCTTCTGCTCGTCCAGCATGCTCAAGTTGACCAGGTTCAAGCGGGGGTTTAGACCTTGCCAGTCCGCCTGTATCTTGTCGATGGTCACGGAACGACCGATGACGCGGGTCAATGCAGCGGTGATTTTCTCGTGATATTGCTCGATGTCGGGCAACAACCAATAGCGCAGCGCAACGATGCCCAATGCCACCAACATCAGCCCAGTCATCGCACAAACGATGGCGATACGGGTCAGCCAGTTAAAACTGTGCCAAAGCAAACGGATGGGACGTGAATTCCACATGAACAGGGGGTCAACAAACTTCTCAGCCTGATAGACAGAGAATTTATAATGAAAAGGTCGCGCATTCTAACTTGAAGCCTATCACCATGAATACCCGCACCGCACCTGGAGACTTTCACGGCATGCTGGAAAAAACCCGGCAATGCAGCCGTTACGCCAGACGCGTGCTGCAAGCCGATTCAAATTTACTCGCCTGGCTGAAACACCACTATGCCACCCCGTGTGATCGCGCCGAGATACTCACTTTGCTCGCGCACTCGGGCATGGACCTCTCCGACGAGACACAATTGACCCGGGCCGTGCGTGTGCTGCGCAAACAGGTCATGGTCAAACTCATTCTGCGCGACCTGAACGGCCTGGCAGATTTGAATGAAGTCATGCAGGCCATGACCGCGCTGGCGGAGATTTGTGTGCAGCACGCGCAGCGTTGTTTGATGCAAACCCTGCAAGCAGAATTCGGTATACCTGTCGGCGAGCATAGCCAGACACCCCAGCAACTGCTGGTCATCGGCATGGGGAAGCTGGGGGGCGGCGAACTCAACGTGTCGTCCGACATCGATTTGATCTTTATCTATGCCGAGGATGGCGAGACGCGCAAAGCTCACGCTCATGACGACATCCGCATTCTGAGCAATTATGAGTTCTTCACTCGCCTGGGTAGGCGTTTGATCGGCATCATTAACGAGCCGACCGCTGACGGCTACGTATTCCGTGTCGATATGCGCCTGCGTCCTTACGGTGACAGCGGTCCGCTGGTAATGAGCTTCGCCGCGCTGGAAGAATATTTGATCAGCCAAGGGCGCGAATGGGAGCGTTATGCCTGGATCAAAGCGCGTGTGATCGCACCCGTAGCGGCAGTTTCGGAAGCTGAGTTGATACGCCTGACGCAACCTTTTGTTTTTCGCAGATACCTGGACTTTGGCGCGATCGATTCGATGCGTAAACTGCACGCGCAAATTCGTCAGGAAGTGCTGCGGCGCGACCGGAAGAACAACATCAAGCTGGGGCCCGGCGGCATACGCGAAATCGAATTCACCGCCCAGGTCTTCCAGTTGATACGCGGCGGGCGCGATGCCGGACTGCGCGTACGCCCGTCCTTGTCGGTCTTGCACCAGTTGGCACAGGACTCACACCTGCCTGAGGCAGACGTTGCGGAACTGGAAAAAGCCTACGTTTTCCTGCGCAATCTGGAACATCGTTTGCAGTATCTCGACGATCAGCAAACCCAGGACATCCCGGAACAGGCAGACGACCGCGCCCTGCTCGCGCTTGGTATGGGTTATGCCGATTACGAGGCGATGCTGGCGCAATTGAATCACCACAGAGCGCGCGTTCATCAGCAGTTCGAAAACATCTTCGGCGCGCAGGAATCGCAACCCGGCGACGTGGCAATATGGCGTGAAGGAATCCATGCAAAGGACTTGGAGCTACAGCTAAACAATTTGGATTACCGGCGTGGCAACGAAAGTGCCGAGCTGCTCATGCAGCTGCGTAACGGCAATCGCTATCAGCAATTACCGGAGCTGAGCCGGCAACGGGTAGATCAGCTGATCCCGAAATTCATCCAGCACTGCGCGCAACAACCCGACCCCGACACCACCCTCTCCAGGATGCTCACGCTGCTGGACGGCATCGTCCGCCGCTCCGCCTATCTGGCTTTTCTCGCAGAGTATCCCGTCGCCCTGCAACGGTTGTGCAAACTGGTATCAGCGAGTAGCTGGGCGGGGCAATATCTGACCTCCCACCCCGCGTTGTTCGATGAGTTGCTCGATGCCCGGGAGATCTATCGCACCCCCGACTGGCAACGCATTGATGCCGACACATGCGCGCGTTTGGCTGATAGCAAAGATGACGTTGAACGCCAGATGGACAGCTTGCGCCACATCCAGCAAGAGCAGATATTTCACCTGCTCGCCATGGATCTGCAAGACCTACTGCCGCTGGAGACGCTCAGCGATCACTTGAGCGACCTGGCCGATCTGATGCTGCACCATGTGCTCGCCCTGTGCTGGGAGAACGCGCGCAAAAAACATCGTGAGGTCCCCAGCTTCGCCATTATCGCGTATGGCAAATTGGGTGGCAGAGAACTGGGTTACGAATCCGATCTCGATCTGATTTTTATTTACGATGACGAACACCCGGATGCACCGGAAAATTACGCGCGCCTCGCGCAGCGCATCAATACCGTGCTCGGCAGCTATACCTCGGCGGGCAGATTGTACGAAACGGATTTGCGACTGCGTCCCGATGGCGCGAGCGGTTTACTCGTCACCAGCGTTGCGGCCTTCGCCCAATACCAGCGCGAACAGGCATGGGTATGGGAGCATCAGGCACTCACCCGCGCGCGCTTCAGCGCGGGTAATAAAGCGGTGGGGTCGGCGTTCGAGACTATACGCAAAGAATTGTTGTGTCTGGCAAGGGAGCCCGTGACATTGCGCGATGAGATTTTAACGATGCGGGCAAAAATGCGGGACGGGCATCCCAATCCCGGCGAACTGTTCGACATCAAGCACGACCCGGGCGGAATGGTCGACATCGAATTCATCGTCCAGTATCTGGTTCTGGCCCATGCTCACCAATACCCGCAACTGACCGGGAATATCGGCAATCTGGCACTCTTGAAGATGGCAGGGAAATTAGACTTGATACCGGTGGAATTGGCTGCGCAGGTCGGCGACTTGTACCGGACGTTGCGCAAGACCCAACATGCCATGCGACTCAACCACCAGCCGCCCTGTCGCGTCGATCCTGCGACAATCGACACGGCTGCGTGTCTAAGACTGTGGGAGCGGGTATTCGCGAAAACCTAGCGTGGCCGTTTTATAACGACGGCGCGGGCGCGACGAACAGCGGGACTTCCTCCTCTCTCCTACTGATGGCACTGCGCGCAGACAGTCGCGAGGTCAGGCGGTACATCGCCATCTCGCCTTTTCCCTTGATATTCACCATCGCGCGCGGCTCGAACGCAAAGCCATCCTGCAAGCGGTTGTACGTTACTTTATCCACCTGTATCACCCCGAAGGTCGCCTCGTCGGTCAAGCGGCTGGCGATATTGACCGTGTCACCCCACAGGTCGTAGATAAAGCGTTTCGTGCCGATCACCCCCGCCACCACGGGACCGGTGGCGATGCCGGTATGCACGCTCAGATGATATTTCGTAAAATCGGGATGATTGGCCACATAGTCGCGCATCTCGATGGCCATGTCGGCGATGTCAGCGGTGTAGGAAAGACGGTCGCGGTCAAAGCCGCCCACCACCATATACGCATCACCCATGGTCTTGATTTTCTCGACCCCGTATTTTTCACTCAGCATATCGAAGCCCGAAAATATCCGGTTCAACAACCCCACCATCTCGGTCGGTGCGAGCATTTCAGTGAGCTGGGTAAAGTTCACCAGATCCACGAACATCACGGTGACATCCGCATAACCATCGGCGATGAGACCTTGGTCGTTTTTCAAACGCTGCGCGATCGCGCTGGGCAGGACATTCAACAATACCCGCTCGGATTTCTTTTGCTCTTCTTCCAGCAACTGATGTTGCTGGTCGAGTTGGTTCTTGATCCGCTCCATCTCGACCACGAAGTAGCGCACCAAAAAATAAATGATGGAGGACATCGCCACGAAGTTAAGCGCGAAGAACACGCCTATGGTCTTCATCGACATCGCGCCCTCGTTGCCCGCCCCGAGAAAATAATCGAACACGCCCGAAACGATGGTCATCACGATATAGGCGAAAAACCAAGGCACGGATTCGCGCCAATTGGACACCACCAACGCGCCAATCGGGGCGAGCAAAGCCCAGAGCATCACGCCGCTGGAAGTCACCGAACTGCCTATGCTCCATTGCATGATGAACGGCGCGAACAGGAACAAACTGAGCTGCACGAAACGAAACACCTCGAAGTTCTTGGTTTTCAGGTAGAAGAGCAACGAGCTGATCGAAATCAACTGGTAGCCCAAGGGTACATTGGAAGAGAAATTCAAACCCATCAGCCAATAGATCGCCAGCCACAACACCACCGCCAGATTCATGAAGGCACAGGCGAATATCAACAGGCTTTTGCGCAGCTTATCTTCCGGGGTATCGATCATTTCTTTGGTGATGGAAGGCAGATTTTTCATAAGATTGGGTAACGATTCTTAGGCTAACGCATCCCGCCGGTTGTGTGCAGTGGTTTCATCATACCGAAATTGCCGAGCAAATAAAGCAGGCAAAATACCTAGGTAATTTTGTCGTGCGGCTTCATTAAGTTTGAGGAAACGGCTAAAATCGCGCTCTTGAAAATTTTCCCGAGGATTCACTATGTCAATGTCCGACCGCGACGGCTTTATCTGGCACGACGGCAAGCTCGTGCCTTGGCGCGAAGCCACCACCCATGTTTTAACGCACACCTTGCATTACGGCATGGGCGTGTTTGAAGGGGTGCGCGCCTACAAAGCTGCCAACGGCACAGCGATCTTCCGCTTGCGGGAACACACCGACAGGTTGTTCAACTCGGCACACATCTTCCAGATGAAGATGCCGTTCGACAAAGAGACGGTCATGGAAGCGCACCGCGAAGTGGTGCGCGCCAACACACTCGAATCCTGCTACATCCGCCCGATCTGCTTTTACGGTTCGGAAGCGATGGGCATCGCCGCCAAGACGCTCTCCACCCATGTTGCCATCGCGGCATGGCCATGGGGTGCGTATCTGGGTGACGAAGGCATGCAAAAAGGCATACGCATCAAGACTTCCAGCTTCACCCGCCACCACGTCAACGTGAACATGTGCCGCGCGAAATCGGTGACGACTTACGCCAACTCCATCCTTGCACATCAGGAAGTCGCCAACGACGGTTACGATGAAGCATTGCTGCTCGATGTCGATGGTTGCGTGGCGGAAGGTGCGGGCGAGAACATCTTCATCGTCAAGAAAGGCAAACTCTACACACCGGATTTGACCTCGTGTCTGGAAGGTATCACCCGCGACTCGGTCATCACTCTGGCCAAAGAGATGGGCATCGAAGTGATCGAAAAACGCATCACCCGCGACGAGATCTATTGCGCCGACGAGGCCTTCTTCACCGGCACCGCCGCCGAAGTCACGCCGATCCGCGAACTCGATCAACGGGTCATCGGCCACGGTTCGCGCGGCCCTGTCACCGCAACATTGCAACAAGCGTTCTTTGATTGCGTGGCCGGAAAACACCCGCAACATCAGGACTGGCTGGACTACGTTTAGGAACATCTTGTAGGAGCGAGCAAGCTCGCTCCTACCTGTTGACTATTTAGGAGACATCGTGAGCGAACAACAGATCACCCAGCGTTACATTGAAGTCACCGCAAGCGATTTGCCGCTGGCTTGTCCCACGCCCGGCATGAGCCTCTGGAACGCTCACCCCAAAGTGGTGATACCGCTGAATCATGGCGGCGAGGCACGCTGCCCGTATTGCGGCACGCTCTATAAGTTCAAGGGCGAATTGCCTAAAGGTCATCACTAGCATCCGTCGACCACCGTTTACCTCGCGGTCGATTTTCACACGCCAGCCATGTACAAAATTCTAGTGGTCGCGCCCAGCTGGGTCGGGGATGCCATGCTGATGCAACCGATGCTGGCAAGGCTCAAACAGCGACACAGCGACTGCCAAATCGACGTGCTCGCGCCGCCTTGGACGGCTGGCCTGTTGCACGCCCTTCCCGAAATCGACAACGTCATCACCAACCCGTTTCCGCATGGCGCGCTGCAACTCAGGCTGCGTTATCAACTGGGTCGCCGCTTGCGCGCCGCCCAATACGACCAGGCCATCGTGCTACCCAATTCCCTGAAGTCGGCACTGGTCACTTTTTTCGCGCGCATTCCTTTGCGTACCGGCTTCATCGGCGAATCACGTTACGGTTTATTGAACGATGCGCGCAAACTGGACAAAACGGTATTACCGTTGATGGTGGAACGTTTCGCCTATCTCGCGGAACAAAAAAACGGCGCGATCCCGCGTCCTTTGCGCGACCCCAAATTGCATATTTCAGAAACGCAGCGCGCGGCCACGCTGAACAAACTTGCACTGCAGCTGACGCGGCCCATCGCAGTGTTTTGTCCCGGTGCGGAATACGGCCCGGCGAAACGCTGGCCGGAATCCTATTACGCCCAGCTCGCTGCACGCTTCATCAAACAGGGTTACGCGGTGTGGTTGATCGGCTCGGGCAAAGACCGGTTGGTCGCGGAACAAATCAACCAACTGTGCGACGGTGCATGCGTAAATCTGTGCGGCAGGACCGATCTGGCTGACGCGCTTGCACTGCTGTCCTGTGCGACGGTAGTAGTGAGCAATGATTCCGGTCTGATGCATCTGGCGGCCGCGCAGGACAAACCCATGCTGGCCTTGTTCGGCTCCAGCAGCCCGCAATTCACCCCGCCGCTCTCCACGCAGGCGCGCGTGATCAGGATCGAGATCGCGTGCAGCCCGTGCTTTAAGCGCGTGTGTCCGCTCGGACACTTCAACTGCATGATGCAGCTCACACCGGACCTGGTCTGGAATCAATTCGAACAACTCGCCATCCCATCGGAACGACAATGAACATGCTACCCAAAGAAATATTCAAGGCTTACGACATACGCGGCATCGTGGGCACATCCCTGACCGCCGAGATCGTCGCCTCGATCGGTCACGCTATCGGCTCGGAAGCACTCGCGCGCGGACAGCACACGATTGCGATCGGACGCGATGGTCGCTTGTCCGGCCCGGAACTCATCGCGGCACTCGCGCGCGGCATCCGGCAGAGTGGCTGCAACGTCATCGATGTCGGCTGCGTGCCCACGCCCATGGTGTATTTCGCCGCCTATCACCTGCATACACAATGCGCGGTGATGCTCACCGGCAGCCACAATCCGCCCGACTACAACGGACTGAAGATGGTGCTGGCGGGGGAAACCCTGTCCGGCGAGACCATCCAAAAACTGCGAGTGCGTATCGAGCAAAATGATTTGGCACACGGTTCGGGAAGTTACACCCAACAAGACATCAGTGCTTCATACATCGCGCGCATCGTCTCCGACATTAAGCTCGCACGTCCGATGCGCGTGACGGTGGATTGCGGAAACGGCGTGGCAGGAGCTTACGTCGCCGAGCTGTATCGACAACTCGGCTGCCAGGTACGCGAACTATTTTGTGAGGTGGACGGACATTTCCCCAACCACCATCCCGATCCCTCTCAGCCGGAAAACCTGCAAGACCTGATCGCCGCGTTGCAAGACGGCGACAGCGAGATCGGCTTGGCATTCGACGGCGATGGCGACCGACTGGGCGTGGTCACCAAGGACGGCAAGATCATCTATCCGGACCGCCAATTGATGCTGTTCGCGGCGGATGTGTTGAGCCGAAATCCCGGCGCGGAGATCATCTTCGACATCAAATCCACGCGCAATTTATTCGCCTGGATACGCGAACATGGCGGTCAGCCGACGCTATGGAAGACCGGGCACTCCCTGGTGAAAGCCAAGATGCAAGCAAGCGGTGCGTTGCTCGCGGGAGAGATGAGCGGCCACGTGTTCTTCAAGGAACGCTGGTATGGCTTTGACGACGGTCTGTACACCGGCGCGCGTCTGCTGGAGATATTAAGCAAGGTCACCAATCCCAGTGCCACGCTCAATGCCCTGCCGGATGCGCACTGCACGCCCGAACTGCATGTACACACCCGCGAGGGCGAGAACCACCGGCTGATCGCGCAGCTGCAAGAAACCGCGAAATTTGCCAACCCCGAGGAGATCATCACGCTGGACGGTGTGCGCGTCGAATATGCGGATGGCTTCGGTCTGGCGCGTGCCAGCAACACCACACCGGTGATCGTGTTGCGTTTTGAAGCTGATACAGCGGGGGGATTGCAACGCATCAAAAACGATTTTCGCCGGGTGCTGCATGAAGCCGACCCCGCGTTAGATCTGCCAATCTGAGAACTCGGTAGTCTGCACGGGTGCGCGCCACATCGCGTAGCGATTCTTGCCGGCATGCTTGGCCGCATACATCGCCTCGTCGGCATAAGTCATCAGTTTCTCAGCCAGAACCGCATCACCTGGATAGCGGCTGATACCGATACTGGCGGTGATGCTGGCACGGCATACGTCCAACTCATACGGGCGCGCGATGTGTTCGATGATCTTGCGCGCGACATTCTTCAAGCCGTGGTCGGCGGACACATCACGCAGCAACACGATGAACTCGTCGCCACCCAGACGCGCAACCGTATCACCTTCGCGCACACAGGCACGCAAACGCTCGGCTACCATTTTCAGCAATTGATCGCCTGCGGCATGCCCGTGTGTGTCATTGATCTCCTTGAAGCCATCCAGATCAACGAACAACAGGGAAAATTCGGTCTGATCGCGTTTTGCCTGGTTAATAGCCTGCTGCATACGGTCATGGAACAAAGTGCGATTGGGCAAACCGGTCAGTGCATCGTGATAGGCCAGGTACTCGATTTTGCGCTCCAGCTCTTTCTTCTCGGATATGTCCTGTTGCAAACACAAAAAATTGCCGATCTGCCCCTGCGCGTCGTACAAGGGCGTGATACTTTGCAACACGCTGTACAGCGAACCGTCCTTGCGGCGGTTGATCAAGTCACCCGTCCATATCTTTCCCTGCAAGATGGACTGCCACATATCCTCCCAGAACTCATTTTCATATTGGCCCGAGCTAAACATGTGCGGCTTGCTATCCATGATTTCCTGGGGTGAATAACCGCTCATATCACTCAATGCACGATTGAACCAGATGATCGTGCCGTCCTGTCTGGTAATGAAGATTGCCTGGGTTGCTTTGCTCATTGCGGCACTCAGCAGGCGGAATTGCTGAT
>VFSW01008029.1_pt1 | contig 15234 bp, 12 predicted proteins | sample 5358111 | NCBI WGS metagenome assembly VFSW01 (sample SAMN11554181, study PRJNA540505) | mine drainage metagenome | isolation source: sediment from site ElyBrook_90M | place: USA: Ely Copper Mine, Vershire, VT | collected 2017
CATTGAAGGTGGGGGCCAGGGTGGCGGGATCGTAGAACTTGCCACCGCTGTTCAAAATGAAGTTCACGGCGCGATCGGTATTGTTGATCGGCAGCCAACCCAATTGCGTGATGTTGCCGCTGGCATCTACCTTAGTCAGTTTCTGGGCGTATTCCTTCAACTGATCCAGAGTTTGGGGCGGTTTGTTGGGGTCCAGGCCGGCGGCGGTGAACAAATCTTTGTTATAGAACAGACCCCAGTTGTAGTTGACGAAGGGCAGGCCGTAGTATTTGCCATTGAACTGAACCCATTGCAGACCGGCAGGCACCATCTCGGACTCTAATTGGGCTTTATAGGGTTCGATGGCAGGCGTCAGGTCCATGATAGCGCCCTGGCTGGCCCACAGGGTGATCGCTTCGGAAGATCCCGACATAACCAGGTCGGGTGAATCGCCGCCTGACATGGCGGTCAGGATATCCTGGTTGGACTTATTGCCCACGGTGATTACCTTGATGTTGGGGTGAGTGGGGGTCCAATATTTATCGACCATGCCTTTGAGGAAATCTACCTCGTGAGCATTAAAGCCATGCCACATGGTGATGGTAACGACACCCGCCGCGGGAGCTGAGGTCGCTGAAGCAGGGGCGGTGGCCTGAGCTGCGGGTGCGGCGGTGGCTGGCGCGCCACAGGCGCTCAAAATCATGCTGAGGGCCAGGACGACGGCGGTTAGGACTAACAAATGTTTCTTTAACATTTACTCCTCCAGAATAACAATCGGTTTGGATTATTGGACAAGCAGGCTAATCATTTGCTTTCGCAAGGTCAGATTGAGATCGCAAACCACCTCCTTTTAAACAAGATCCTTTGTAAAAGAAACCGTTAAATCAAAAGGTGCGCAGCGGGTTGCGACCGGTTGAAAAACTGAACCGGTCAGAGCGGTACACCGAGCGGACGTATTCTAACACCACAAAACGGTCGTCCAGGGTGAGGTGCCAGATGATCAACACCGGTGCGCCGTTTTTTATGTCGAGACACCCGGCTTCTTCGGGGGTGGCCGCCCCAGCCTCGACGATGGCTTCGCCCCAGGTAGGTTTATAACCGTAGTTTTTGCGCATGACTTCATACAAATACTGCTTTTCAAAATCGATGCTCTCCAGGTCGGCATACATATCGACCGGCAGGTAAGCCGACTGGTAAACCACCGGCTCGTGGTTGGCCAGGCGCACCCGCTTCAGGCAGTAATAATCGTTTTTACCGGACATGCGCAGTTTTTCGAGCATCTCCAGGTCGGGCCTGCCAACCAGCAGCGAGACCAGGCGCGAACTGGGTTCAAGGCCGCGTTCCCGCATGTCTTCGGTAAAGCTGGAGAAGAAGGAGAAGTTGCTGAGGAAGGGCTGCGCCACAAAAGTCCCCCGGCCACGCTCGCGGTAAGCCAGGCGGGCTTTAACCAGCTCGGCCAGGGCCGCGGTGGCGGTGATACGGCTGATTCCGAAGCGCTGCACCAGCTCGTTTTCCGAAGGCAATTGCTCGCCCTTCTTGAACTGGCCGTTTTCGATAGATTGCTTGAGGATGTTGGCAATCTGAATGTACAACGGCGTGTAGCTGGTCGAATCGAGGATGGATTTGTCAGTATTGATCATTTGCAGGTAGGGATCCAGGAGCCGTAGTCAAGATATTAGTATGTTGCCATATTGATATATCAACTCTTGTATTGTATAATGATTTTTGCGCTTTGTCAATTCATGTCCCCGAAAGGTTCATAATATGTCAACCCTCGCTGCTCCCCGCAAGCCTTTTGACTTTTTCCCTATGGGCCACTGCCATCACGCCGATTTCCTCAAGCAGTCGCCTCCGCTGAACCCTAAAGAATACAAAGAATTCATGCGCGGAGACCTGACGTACATTAAAGAAGCTGGTTTCAACGTACACAACATGGAGTTTGGCTGGCTGGATATGGAGATCCGGCAGGATGTGTGGGATTTCGAACGTACCGACGCCGTCTTCGAATTGTGCAAAGAACTCGACCTGCGTATTTTCGCCTGGATGTTTGCCGAACTGACCCCGCGTTGGTTGATCAAGAAATACCCGGAGACGCGCGCCATCGCCGCCACCGGCTACGCCAGCGAGACGCATTCGTTTGGGTCCAGCTTTGCCCGCCAGCGTATCCGCAATTTCATCCACAAAGTCGTCGAGCGTTACGGCAGCTCCCCGCTGACGATCGGTTACAACGTGGGCATCGAAACCGGCCTGTTCTGGATCGAAGAGCAAGACAGCAGCGAGACGGCAGCCAGGATCTGGGATTACAACCCGGAAGTCCTGGCCGGTTTTCCGGCCTGGGTGGCCAAAAAATACGGCACGATCGCGGAATTGAACCGCATTTATCGCGACCATTACGCCTCATTCGACGAAGTCGAGCCGCCCAACAGCCGCTTCATCCACGAGCAGTTTATGCTGATCAACCAGGTGCCCTGGCTGGATTGGCGCCTGTACATGAGCGACCTGCTGACTGGTTACGTACACTTCAAGGGTGAATGCGTGCGCGAGCTCAAGCCGGATACGGTGATCAGCGACCAGACTTACGGGGTCGAGCCGGGGATCAACTGCCAGAATATCTGGAAGATCAACGCAAAAATGGACGTGCTCGGCACGAGCATGTTTGTTTCGAGCAACCCGGGTGAATTTATCCGCGCCAATTACTGGGAAGACTATTTCCGCAGCTCGTCGAAAGGCAAGCAGTACTGGATCTGGGAACTGCGCAGCGGGCAGAACGCCTGGGGCCTGAATAACTGGAGCGCCCCCATTTCGGCGGCGGAAACCGGGCGTTTCATCTGGCAGGCGGTCGGGCAGAACGTCAAAAGCATTCAATTCTGGAACTGGCGCCCGCACATCGGCGGCGTAGAAGTGGGCGGGCACGGTTTTACCGAGCGCGATGGCACGCCGACCGAGCGCTCGACCCGCGCCGGCAATATCAGCAAGCTACTCAACAAAAACTCCGCATGGATCTTGTCGGCGGATATGCCCAAGGCGCGCATCGCCATCCTTGACAGCGAAGTCTCGCGCATTATCGCCACCGGTGAAGGCTCAGACCGGCTGGTATTCGAGTCGCAGGTGGGGGCGTATGCCCTGTTCAAAACCCAGGGTTTTTACGTCGATTTTGTGAGTGAAACTGAGATTCAGGCCGGCGGCCTGAAAGACTACCGCCTGCTGGTGGTGCCTTTTGCCTACGCCATGCATGCCGAAACTGCTGGGGTTATCAAGCAGTGGGTCGGAGAAGGCGGTTTCCTGTTTGCCGGGTTGTGGTGCGGGGCCAAGGATGGCTTCGGATTTGGGCAGTACGTGGTGCCTGGTTTTGGCCTGGATGAAGTCTTTGGCGCCCGGGAAGAAAAGCTGACCCCTATCTTTTCCGAGAAGGATGGGCCGGTAAGTAATATGTTCGGCTTTTTCGGAGCTGTGCCGATCAACGGGCGGCCGCTCTTCCAAATTGTCGATACAATCATCCCGGAAGCGACGGCCCACGTGGGCGACACTTTCAACGGCTTTTCCTACGTTTCCACTTTGCGCCCCAACCAGGGCACAGATGTGATCGCCCGCGACGGGCGCGGGGATGTGGTGGCCGTGCGCAATCACTACGGTAAAGGGCAGGCGCTGATGGTTGGATCTTTCCCGATCCGCGCCAAAGATTTTGCCGAGGATGGCCTGACCTGTCTCGTATATGATTTTGCCAGCCTGGCGGGCGTCACCCGTCCGGTCAGCATCCTTAACCGCCACGATAAGGAAGTGGAAGCCAAGCTGCTGGTGAATGATGACCAGCATGGGCTGCTGGTGCTGCTGAATGCCGAACCTGAAGAGTTCGCTTTCGAAGTGGTTCTGGAAGGGATAGTTTTGAAATCGGCAACCAACCTCGAAACGGGCGCAGCGGTGCAGTTCAGTGAAAGAAATGGGAACACCTACTTGAGAGCCAGGCTGGTGGCCCAGGATGCCGCCGGGATCTACTACGAGGAAGAGGTCGCTTAATGAATCCCTTTCTCGGGGATATCCTGGCCCAACCGGCTGCCCTGCGCCTGACCCTGGAGAGCATGCTGAAAGAAGACCAGGCCGCGCTGGATCAAGCTGCCGAGATGATCGGCGCGGCGGAGCGGGTGGTTCTGACCAGTATGGGCAGCGCCCTCTACTCGTCGGCGCCAATGGCGTATGCCCTGGGGCGCCTGCACCCTAACGTCCACCTGGTCGAAACCGGCGAGCAGATGGATATGCCTTTTCTGCCGGGCACACTGTACGTGATTATGTCGCGTTCGGGTGAGAGCAAAGAGATCGCCGGCTTTGCCGCCGAGCTGCGCCGGCGCGGTGAACCGCTGCTGGCAATTACGATGACTCCGGACAGCACACTGGCGAAAAATGCCAGCCAGGTGATGGTTGATCCGGCGCCTTATGATGGATTTATCTGCACCAAGGCCTACACCTCGCTGGCGCTGATCGGGATGCTGGTCGTGTCCAGGCTGGAAAACCGCCTCGACCCGCGCCTGGTGGATGGGCTGGGCAAGGCTTTTGATTGGATGGATAAGCACAAGAACACCATGCTGGCGCAAATCCAGGGCATCCACTGGTTAGGTGAAGGCCTGACCTTCCTGTCGCGGCGGGCCGGCATGAGCCTGGCGCAATCCGGGGCGTTGTGGCTGGAAGAAGCGGCGCGCAAGCGGGCTTCATATTCCAGCATCGATTTTTACATGCACGGCCCGCTGGAGCAGGTGGACGAAGGCTTTCGCGGGGTCTGGATCGATCTGGCGCCGGATGAGTTGAGCCGCGCCCAGTACCAGGCAGTGGCCGCCAAGGGCGGGTCATTGATCTGCGTCGGCCCGGAGGCCGGCGGCGCCACCGGTATGTACGTCCCGGCCTTCGACCTGCCGGAGGTGTACCGCATTCTACCGGCGGCCATGCCGGTGCAGATGATCGCATATCAGACGGCCGCAGCCCTGGGCCTGGAGGCCGGGGAGATGCGCTATCTGAGCTGGGTAGTGAAGTAGGGATGAAGTATAGGTGAAGCATCCATGATCGAACGCGTGGTATTTGGAATGGACATAGGCGGGACACGCACCAAATACGGGGTAGTGGATCTCGCCGAACAGCGCATCCTCGCCAGCCAGACCCGGCCTACCGAAACCGGTGGGCAGGCTGCCTTCGTGCGGGCCGCCGGTACGGCAGCCGGTGAGTTGATCCGTCAGGCTGGCCTGCGCATAGGCGATGTCAGCGCTGGAGGGGTAGGTGTGCCGGGTTACGTCGACGGCGACCAGGTCAGCCTGGTGTGGGAGTCGATTGCATTTATTGAAGGCGCCGGTTTACGGCCTGCCCTGGAAGCGGAGCTGGGTTTTCCTATCCGCATGGATAACGACGGCCGGGCGGTTGCCATGGGCGAAGCATACTTCGGTGGGCATGCCCCATCTTTGTTGGGGCACCCGGCCGGTGGAGCCGGCCTACCGCTCCGCCTGCTTTCCCTTTCCTTGGGCACCGGGGTGGGGTTGGCCCTGGTCGTTGATGGCCAACTGCTGGAAAAGAGCTCGATCGGGCACCTGGCCGGGCATATCCCCATCCGCTCAGGCGGCGGCCCGTGTTTTTGCGGGTTCTCAGGCTGCCTGGAATCGCTGGTAGGCGGGCCGGGGCTGGTGCGTAATTTTGCCCATTTCAGCCAACCGGGTAAACCGGGTGGTGGACAGGCTTGCCCGGATGCCCGCGGGATTTTTGAGCTGGCGCTGCAAGGCCATCCGGCGGCGACCCAGGCAGTCAATCAGCTTTTAGACGACCTGATCGTGGGCCTGAACGCCTATATTTTTCTTTATGGACCGGACGTCATCGTTTTGGGCGGCGGGTTGTCCAACAGCCTGGGCCCCTGGCTGCCGGTTATCCGCCAGGGTATGTTTGCCCACCCCTATGATGGCTACCAGGTGAAGGTCAACCTGTCGACCCTGGGCGAGCAGGCCGGGCTGTATGGCGCCGCTTCGCTGTGGGAGATAGATACAGACCCCAAAACTTAGAACCTATCCGAAAAATAGGGATTCACTTTTTAATGTGCAAAAAACCGTAGGTTTTTTGCACATTAAAAAGTGAATCCCTCGAATTTTCGGATAGATACTCAGGGGGTATTTATGTGAGTATAGATTGGCGAATTGTATATAATTATGGATAGACGGGTTATCCATCTATTCGGTTTATGGGAGGACCTATGAAAATCCTGATCATTGGCGGGACGGGACTGATCAGCACCACCATCACCGAGAACCTGGTTGGGAGAGGGGATGCAGTGGTGCTTTACAACCGCGGCCAGAGTTTTTACCCGACCCCGCCTTCTGTTCGCACGATCCACGGCGACCGCACTAATTATGCGGCCTTCGAAAACGATATAAAGGAAGCCGGCCTGTTCGATTGCGTGCTCGATATGGTCGGTTTCAAGCCCGAGGACGCCGACAGCCTGGTGTGCGCCTTCAAGGGACGCACCGGACAGGTGATCTTTTGCAGCACGGTCGACGTGTACCAGAAACCGGCCTCCCACTACCCTTATACCGAACAAGAGCCGTACGGCGGTCTTAATAACTACTCGCGTAACAAGGTGATCATCGAAAAGAAACTGCTGGATGCGGCTGAGAACGACGCCTTTGCGCTGACCATCATCCGTCCGGCTTATACTTACGGAGAGGGGCGCGGCCCGCTGCACCCCTTCAGCCGCACCGCCTACATCGACCGGCTGCGCAAGCATAAACCCATCGTCGTTCATGGCGATGGCACCTCGTTGTGGACCTGCTGCCATGCCGGAGACGTGGGGCGCGCCTTCGTCGCCGCGATGAATAATAAGGCTGCCTTCGGGCAGAGTTATCACGCCGCCGGCGAGGAATGGCTGACCTGGAACCAGTATCACCAGCAGGCTGCCCAGGCCATTGGGGCGCCTGAACCGGAGTTGGTGCACATCCCGTCCGAGATGTTGGCCAAAACCACGCGGGTCAGGCTGTGCGCAGAAAACTTCCAGTTCTGCAACATTTTCGACAATTCACGCGCCCGGAATGACCTGAATTTCAACTACACCGTTACCTGGAAAGAAGGCGTACGGCGCATGGTAAGCTGGCTGGACGAGCGCGGCAAGGTCGACAACAGCGAACTGGACCCCTACGAAGATCGTGTGATCGCCGCCTGGAAAGGTGTGGAGAAAAGCATGCTGTACGCCGGGCTGGTGTAGGCGCGCTGAGCTCGGATTGACGTCTTGATACCAACCTTGCGAAGGGTATTCGATATGTGAAGGCCCTGGCTTTCAACCTTCGCAAGGGGAAGGAATCTTTGGGAAGGACCAGAATCCTACCGGATTGCGACGGCGGCGAGACTTTCTTCCAATAGCCGCACGTCCTGGCGTAAAATGTCCGGGTTGTCCTTCTGGTAGATGCCCACACACACGGCGTCGTTGAGGCGCATCTTTGAGGCGGCGAAAGCAAAGGCGGCCTTAGGATCGTTACGCCCGGCCGCCATGATCTTGTAATGGATCACCGGCCGCGAAAGCTGCGGGATCAGGTTGGTCATGGCCTGGCGGTCTTCTTCCAGGTATTGTTCGGGGGCGTTGGGGTTGTGCTCGGCGTGTTCGTCACGCCGTTCCGGGTTGTAATAACAGCACATGTAATAATCCAGGTCGAGGTGTTCTTCGGCCCACTCGATCACGTGATAGTTGTGGGCGGCGATGCCTGCCAGCATGCCCTTTTCGCGGCACAGATCCAGGGCCGGCTGGATGTCGTCCATTTTGCCCGTGGCGAAGGCGTTGTCCATTACCCCGCCGTGCAGGTGACAGGCTTTGGCGTGGTAAGTGCTGGCGCGCTGGATGCACACGGCGTGGCTGCCCACTTCCGGGCAGGTCTGGGCGAACCACTGTAATGTGCCGCCTTCGTCCCAGTACTCAAACAACATGCGCATCACGTGGAAATCCGTGCGGGCAATGACGGTGTTGACGCCCAGCGCTTCGCCATCTCGCAGGGTCTGCTTAATGCGGGCGTTGGTGAAGTAATGGCGCATATCCCAATCCGTCTGTGGGCTCTGGTGAGAGAAACCGCTAAATGGATTGCTGCCGATAATGAAGCGGCTGACCGAGGTATCTTTGAACTGGACGTATTGCATAGGAGCCTCCATAAGGGTCCACAATTCCAGGTGTGAGAAACCGCAGGTTTATCACACCTGGAATTGTGGTTTAAATGACTTCAAGGAAATTCACGTCGCCCAAAACCGGGAAGGGGGCGTGCGGCTCGGCCTGGTACCAGAATGAGGTCGAGGCGATATCGTCCTGGCCGGGCAGGTAGCGCGGGCCGTCTTTCTGGCGAGCGCGCCAGCCCAGGGCCTGGATGGTCACGCGCAGGTCCTGCTTGAAACGAATGGGGTCCATGATGTGCCAGCGGTACATGCCGAAGCGCTGCTGCGTGCTGTACAGCCCGTCTGGTTTGATCACCTGGGGCAAGCCGGTGTAAGGCGAAGAGAAGGGACCGTACTGTCCCAGGGGGAACTCGAAGTCCCAGGCTCCGCCGAAGTAATCTTCGGTGCCCGTGCCACAAATGGTGGGGAACTGCGTGTCGCCGTCCATGTAGAATTTAATCTCGCCCTCGCCCCACCAGCCGTTGTTGTTGACACCCCAGGCCAGGTAAGTGCCCACGTACTGGCCCTGGCCTTTCACGCCGTCCAGCAGGGTGTGCACTTCAGCATATTTCAGCGGGTTGCTGCGCCGCCATTGAGCGTGGAAATAAGCGCAGTCGGCCGGGACGTCCGTGAGGGTATAGTTGATCTGGTAATAAAAGCCGGCCAGGTCATCCGGATACAGGTTTTCGATGGTGATCAGGGCGTGCTTGCGGAAGGGCATCTCCCAGTAGCTGTTGAAACCGCCGGCCGGGTTGACGCACACCGGCAGGGAAGTAACGTTGGAGCGCACGCACCAGCCGTTGCAGAAGAAGTCGCCCACCGGCACTTCGACGGAGGGAGTGGTTTCGCCGTCCCAATACATGCGTAGCACCAGGCGGCGCCAGAAATCGGGATGGCAGGTCAGCCAGATCTGCTGGATGGCGCCCTGTCCGTGGATATCCGCCAGCACCACTTTACGATGCCCGGCGATGTTGATCGAGGGGGAGATTTTCCAGCCCTGGCCCAGCTCGCGCGCACACACTGCGCCGGTGCCCTCGGTGGCCATCCCGCCCTGGCCTTTTTCGCCGGTGAAATTTTCAGCGCTGATCGAGCGTGTTTCGGCATTCGACATGCGCGCCAGGTTCCCCAGCGACATGCCCAGCCCATTGAAGTTTGCTTCCATGGAATCCTCGCTTTTTTTAGGTGTCAGGTATCAGGTATCAGGTATCAGGCTTCAGTTTACCGAAAGAAGGCGGGATGCGCAAGGATATTAAGGATATTAAGGAAGATGGATGTCAGGGATCAGGTATCAACTACTTCCTGAAACCTGATACCTGATACCTGATACCTGCTCTACTTCCCCGGCGACGCCAGATTCAACTCCTTATCGTCGATCACCAGGCCCCAGTCGCCGTCAGCGGGGGGCATCATCTGCTGGATGCCGGGCTGGAATTCGCCGGTGGGCTGGGCCTCGCCGTTGCGCGGGTTGAACCACCAGCCGCGCAGGCGCGCCGCCGAGAGTTTGCCCAGGCTGGTTTTATGCTCTTTTGTGGTTACCTCCTGATTAAATTTCCAGGTGGGCGTACTCGTAGGGCAGCAGGGTAAGCGACAGGGTAGATCCTGCGATTGAGACGGGCTGGCGGCTGGAACGGAAAAGGGTGGGGTCGAACATGGCCGCCGCGGCGGTCTGTTCGTTCAGGCGGCGCAGAGTAGCGGGGCCGGACGGGAGGGCTTCGAGTGTAACCGTGCGGGCCTCGGGGGTGAGATTGGCCAGCAGGTAAATCCTTTGTGCGCCGGAGTCCAGGCGCAGGCCGGTGACGGCTAACGGGAAGTTGGTTTCGAGCGGCGTACACTGTGCTGCCCCGGCTGCGGCCAGGTCGGCGAAGACGTGGTAGACCGGGAAGAGCATGCCCGGTTGGGAGAGGAATTTTTCTGGCAGGGGGCTGCCCCGGCCGGTTTCGAGCAGCCCGCGCCAGCCCAGGGTCTCGTAATAGGTAGCGGCGGCTGCCCCGCCGCGGGTCAGCGCCGCCAGGCTGCCCAGGGTCCAGGCGGCGCAGAACAGCGCCATCTGGCGCGGGTCGACGGCTGGCGGCAGCTCGCCCGGCGGGGGTGGAGCTTCTTCTTCACTGGCAGTCTGGTTGAAGGGCGGCTTCATTGTCACCGAACTGACGCACACCGGCAGCCCCTGCGCCAAGTGACGGGCGCTGGTGACCGTGTCGGCGTGGCCTTGCAGGGCTTCGACCAGCGAGGCTTCGTCCGAGGAATGCAACTGTGAATTGATCGGATAACTGAGACCATGCATGCCGGTCACATCCGGCGGGGCCATGTTTAGTTGGGCAAAGTTGCCATTAGTGCCTCCGCAGATGGGCACGCCTGGAAAAGCCTGGCCCAGGTGAGTGCGGGCCAGCCCAACCCATTTTCCGCCTGTGACGACCAGGTGTGCATCCGCTTCGTTGAAAATAATAAAGCGCGCCACGGCTGTTCCGGCCAGGCGTTCTTTTAACACCCCGAGCTGGGTTTCAGTATCCTCGTTCAGGAAGACTGCCAGTTCTAATTCCGTACCGATCTGCCGGGCCGCCAGGATGGCCGAATCAAGCTGCGCCGACCAGCCCGGGTATTTGAAGTGGACTTCCAGCTTCAGGTGGGCCGGTTTCAAGGCGGTCAGCAGTTCAATTTCCCTGCCGGAGGTGAGCGCCGGTTCGGAAGGCATACCAAAGCCAATTTTCGGCAGGGGCAGCGCACCATTTTCTGCGGGGTACAGGCGCATAGCCTCTCGCTCGGGAGAGGCGGCGGGTACAACCGTCTGGTCCCGATGTTGGTGTTCCAGCCACAGGGTCACTTTTTGGGAAATGCGCTGGCCTGGCGCGGCGCTATGCGGATAGCCGAGAGATAGCGGCGTGCAGTAGGTTTTGAATGAGCCGTCGGTCCAATTGCGCTGGTCTTCCATTTCGAACAGGTCGCCTTCGAAGCGGGTGTAGATGGCGGTGTGCTCGTCCAGGCGGATGCTCAGGCGCGAACAGGAGGGGAAGAGCGGCGCTTCGAAACCGTTCTCGATGCGCTGCGGCCCGATCAAGACCGGCAGCGTGCCGCTCACCGGCCCTGTGGGCGTCTCGGCCTGGTAGGGATGGCCGGCTATGCCATCGATCGGGTGCAGAACGCAGAAACCAATCCGGTTGAAGCGGAAGGCTGTATTGGCCGTGCCGTCCATACTGTAGCTGATTTTTCCACCCGCGTCCCCCGTGATGTGCGCCTGCCAGGAGAAATCCAGGTCGCCGGATTGATGGCGAGCGTTGAAGGAGATGGTAAAGCTGTCTTTATCGGCCTGGATGGCCAGGTCGGTCATCACAGCCGGGATAGTGTTCCAGTTATGGTCGCGGATGGCGACGTAGATACGCCGGATCAACTCGACGCCTGCAAAGCGGATGTAGCGCAGGTCGCCAGCCTGGTAAATCAGGTCCAGGCGGCCCGATGTGAGCCTTACCTGTTCAGGAGGTGGGATGTTCCGGCCGTACCAGATCTCGTAGGGAGTCAGCGTTTTCATCCTATTTCAACAGCCCGCGCATGAACAAGAGCGCCTTGCGCGCTTCTTCGTCGATATCCAATCCCACGCTCAGGTCGCGGAAGACCTTGATGTCGCGCCCGACCTGCCCACCCGGCACCAGGAAGGGTTCCATCACCACGTAGCCAGGGTAATCGATGCTGCGCAGGGCTGAGGCCACCTCGGTCCAGGGGATGTGCCCGTAACCGGGCGGCATGCGGTTGTTTTCGCCAATGTGGAAATGGCCCAGCCGTTTGCCGGCCAGTTTGATGGCATCCCCGATGAAGTCTTCCTCGATATTCATGTGGAAAGTGTCCAGCATGACCCTGGCATTCGGGCTGTCGACCGCCTCGATGTAAGCGAGCGCCTCGGCGCAGGTGTTCATAATGAACTGTTCGAAGCGGTTGACCACTTCCATGTTGAAGAAGACGTTGTTATCTTCGGCGGCTTTGATGGCCTCTTTCATGCTGGCGACGCTGCGCGCCACGTATTCCTGCTTATCGAAGTCACCCTCCGGCATGATCACCGGCCAGCAGGAATACAGGATGCCGCCCAGGTTGCCCCCGCCCATTTCGCCGATGGCCCTGGCCATTTGCTGCAAAAAGGCCACCCCGGTCTTGCGAACCGAAGCGTCCGGCGAGGCCACGTCGTAGCGCGGCGGCAGGCCAATGCAGTAGGAGAGCGCCAGTCTGCACGCGTCGGCATGCGCTTTGAGGGCTTTGCGCTCGGCCGGGGCCATGTTGCCGACCGTGCCGCCGTTGACTTCGAGGATGTCGAAGCCCAGGTCGGCCACTTTGTCGAGGATGGGGTGAAAATCTTCGTCCCATTCATGGGTCCAATAGGCGTAATAAATGCCGATTTTGTTCATGTTGCTCTCCTTTGCAATGAATGATCGATTATATCTGGTTATTCAATCCTGTTTCAAGATGCAGTCCGGTCACCAGGTAATTATTCCTTTAGATAAGAAATCACTTTTTTATGTGCAAAAAACCGCAGGTTTTTTGCACATAAAAAAGTGAAACCTTACCAGGGAACAGCGCAATCGATACTCCCGGTAGCGGCATATCCATTGTTATTTTCCGCAATCCAGACATATTGGCAGCCATGAAACGGGGGCAGCGGTGTTGCCGTTATTCCCGGCAAAGGTGGGTGAAGCTGCCAATCCCCCTGGAAAATGACAAACCAGACCGGTGTCTGCGCAGAAATATCTTCGAAGGTCTCTACGCCCGGTTTTTCGGCCTTCTTTAAGGCGTCAGCCAGGGTCATGCGCTGGACATAGATAACCTGCGGAGGTTGGATGTCTTTCACTCTTGATGTGGATAGGAGAACCCGCGCGGCGACAACCGCCTGCAGCGCATTGGCGATGGGTGTCCCTCCCTTGTATGCCTGTAAGGTGCTTTCAGGGATAGGCGTCCGGTAGCTCTGATCTTCTCCCAGCCGTCGTCCGGGTATGCCTGTGCAGCTGGCGAGAAGGATGAGGCAAATCCAAATAAAGCCTGGAATCCCATAATTCTTCAATTTATTCATCCCGAACTACCTTCAGGTTATTTCCGGAGATGCGATGGCAGCCTGAATTCAGCCTGGTTTATATACCAGGGCGCAGTTCTTCGGCAATCCTGGCCAGCTTCTCGAACATCGCCCCCATCGATCTGGGCGTGCAGCACTTCGGCGATGACCATGAAGACAGCCGGCGGGTGATGTGGTTGTCGTAGGTGCTCAGGGCGATTTCTTCGGCCTGGATGAGCATGTCGTAGGTAAAGGGGCGATTACCGTTTTCGGGCATAGAGTTACCTTTCAGCCAGGCTGTGTAATCGGCGCCTTAAGTCTACACACATGGCACAAATGGACCAATATCCTTCCGAATTTACTTCAACCCCCCTGGATTGGGCCAGGCCTACCAGGGCTGCCACCCCGCCGGTTAAAATAGCGCTGGCTTCCGGAAAGGAACCGGGTTCATAAGACTTCAGAATGTCAAGAATATCCGCTTGTCTGGCATTACCGATGACCCAATCGCTACAGATGTCTACGCCATCGTCCGGGTCGATGCTGATGCTGTCGATTTCATCCAGGCGGCTGGTATATGGTATATCTTCACACCTGCCAGAGGGGATCGATTGCCTGGGCGGCAGGTAGGCTGCCAGCCATTTTTGGGAATTCCCCACCGGTTGAAGGAGGTTACCCGCGTCGGTCCGCACGGGCAGGTGCGCTAGCTGTTGTAGTATGGCGCGCGTCCTTTGATCATAAGGATTTTCATCTTCCGGCGAAACGACCCAGCAAGGATTCCATGCCAGTTTAGTAATTCCGGCCTCCAGATAAGCGCCCACGTTGCGCTCGACGACCTCCAACGGAATGTATTCCTGGTGGAACACGTCGACGGAAATGCACACGTCGTTTACCCCGCTGGCGGCCAGGCGCCGGGCGACCCGCTCAGCCAGCGTTTTTGTACGCGGGAAACCAGCATTGGTGATGATCTGCCTGGCAGGAATCCCGCAATCCATGGCCGCCTGGTGGATGGCGCACACCGCATCCAGATACAGCAGCGGTTCCCCTCCAAAAGTCATCACCGATTGCAGCGGGTGTTCCCGGGCAATGCTCCTGACGATTGCGGATGCCAGCTGGGCGTCGATGGCCTGCGGGTGAAGATGACGCCTGGATTCATCAACCTGGCAGTGTTTGCAGTGCGAATTGCAGCGATAGGTGACGACAAATTCAAGCCGTTTCAGGTTCATAGACGTGGGAAACTAGCCTGGGCCCAGGATTTCCTTTAAATATACCGGCCGTTCTTCCCGGTAAGATTTTGTGCCGGCCAGATACCCGGCGACGGCCCAGCGGCCATCCACGCCGCCGACCCGGGGAGTTTCGCCTTTTGAGACACACTCTACGAAGTGGCGCATTTCGTTGATATATCCCCAGCGGAAGCGTTCGGCCCAGGTGCGGAAGATCGGGGTGAGCATGCCCTGCTCACGGTTGGTGGCGATCACAACCGTCTGGCCCTTCAATTCGCCAATCTGCAGGAGGCCCTTCTCGCCGATGATTTCCACGCGGGCGTCGTATTCGTATTCACACGGGCAAATCCCGTCCAGGCTGCCGATGGCGCCATTTTCGAAGCGCAGATTGACCATTACATTGTCGTAGAAAAACGGGTAGTCGATATTCAGCGCCTTCCCCTTGATATTGGCCACTTCGGTGTAAACACGTTCCAGGTTCACGCCCATCAACCAGCGCAAAGTGTCCCAATCGTGGCTGTTCACTTCGGCCAGCACGCCGCCGCCGCTGGCCGGGTCGCGCGCCCACAGGGGCGGCAGCCCGGGACCGTGGGTGAGCGTCTTGATCATCATCGGCTGGCCAATTTCGCCGGCCTGGATGCGCTGGTAGGCTGCCATAAAATCGGGATCGAAGCGGCGCATATAGCCGATTTGCAGGAGCACGCCATGCTCCTGGACCGCCTTTAGGATGAGGTCGCAGTCTGCCAGAGTCAGCGCCATGGGCTTTTCAAGAAAGATGTGCTTGCCGGCCTGGGCGGCGGTGACTGCCAGGGGCCCGTGGGTAGGGGTGGGGGTGGCGATGACCACCCCATCAAATTTGCTACG
>VFSW01008030.1_pt1 | contig 15232 bp, 16 predicted proteins | sample 5358111 | NCBI WGS metagenome assembly VFSW01 (sample SAMN11554181, study PRJNA540505) | mine drainage metagenome | isolation source: sediment from site ElyBrook_90M | place: USA: Ely Copper Mine, Vershire, VT | collected 2017
GGATTTTGGCACACGCCCCCTTGTGTTCACCCGGCCTTACCGCCGCGTAGATCGGTATGCTGGTATCGATCAAGAACATTTCAGTGGTCATCGCCGTGGCTCAACGTCGCGCCTTCCTCGATCTCTCTTTCGACCTTGCTCCATCGCCCTGTGGGCAGGTTCATCTTCGAGATGGCTTTTGAAGGGCTCTTTTCGACCGCCGTCCGCCTCAATATCACCTCCGACTCCTTCACCTCCATCAGGAGTATCCCCTCTCCTTCGACCCCCAATCTTTCGCGGACTTTCTTTGGAAGCACCATTCTGCCAGACTTATCCACTGAGATTATAGCTGCCAACTGCAAATCAGTGGTATTGTGACACTTATTACCATTGATAAGGATTATGGCATTTCACTTCGGCTCTGGCGACAATGCTACCGAAAGACCAACTCCATCAAGTCAATTGAGCCGCGACCGGAACCGCAGCCGGACTCGGCCGAGCGACCTTGGACGCCCCCTCATGATCGTATCGGCGTCTACGACTTAATAAGGGCTGAAACGGGAATGGCCCGTTCCCAATGGCCGACGAGCCGATTATCGACATGACCAAGGTCTCCGACAAGGGCCAGGTTGTCATCCCAAAGGAGATAAGGGACAAGCTGAAGTTCATCGAGGGGTCGAAGCTCCTGGTCATCGCCACCGAGGACGTGGTCATCCTCCAGCGGATAGAGAGCGTCGCAGGGAAGATGCGCGTCAAGGACATCATGGACAGAGTCAGGTCGATCGCGAGCAAGATCAGCCTGGGCTGATGCTTTGCAAGGTTGCCGAAGACGTCGCGATTCCGGCTCGGAAGAGATTCGCCTACGAGGGTATGCCTTCCCTCAAGCCGTGCGCTTTCTTGAGGTGCTCACGGAAGGTGGCACTGTCCCTCCCGGCCATCCCCTTCAGGCTCGGATAGACGGTGAGCACGAACCAGCAGAATGGGCAGTCGGTGCCTGACTGCTCCTTGGCTTGCACGTCGACCGACGCCCCTTTCTTGGCCGCCTCTTCTCCCGAAGGGATGTTGCTGTTCATACGCCAGTCTCCTATAGCGTCATCCGCGGTATTTTAGATATCCAGCCGAAGGAGCCAACATTCGACCCTGGCTTTTTGGAATCTTCGGGTGTCCGCGGTTTGAGCCCTACCTGGTTGTGCAGCAAAGACTTCCTGCCTCTTCATCATCGGCACCTAGGAGATAATCCGCTCACGAAGCCCGGGCTGCCGCCATGGTGACGAACCAATTCCTGCATTGGGCGTCGATTCGTAATAAGCGGTTGTGGTGCAAAAGTCAATACCGCCAAGGCAGTTGTGGCAGCCCGTCTTACGCTCCGAGCAGAACAACCTAACCAAGCGTTGAGCGAGAGGAGAAGCTATTCCAGCGTGTTGTCAAACTCTTCGTCAGTGCCTCCGCCCTTCCCCCTTCGTCTAATCAAGAAGAACGCAGCGGCTCCGCCTCCTCCTACGGCACCAATTGGGACTAGAAGGAGAGGGAATGACATGAATTCCTGGGTCAGAGACGACTTTGCCTTCACCACCTGGGGAGGCGCGGACGTAGTGACTGTGAAGTTGAGGTTCTTCGTGAAGAAGCCTGCATCACTCACAATCGCACTTATTGTCGCCTGACCCGTGTTGCTCGGCCTGTAGATCGCCGTGGAGGCACCGTTCTTGTCCGTCGTGTCATTCACGGAAGGCGATGCCGGAGACGCCACTGCTGGCTTGGACGTGCTCTGCGACGCGGCAGCGCCCGTCGTGGACTGCGTCGATGTGGCGCTCAGTGCAGGGGCAGCCTTGGGCGCCAAATTGAACCCGCCGGTGGTCGTGCTCCATTGCACCGTCGCTCCCTGGAACGGTTGCCCGTCTACCAAGACATTGACGGAGATTACTGAAGTCTGGCCGGTCATTATGGCCGCCGGTCCCCCGCTGATCGTTATTTGCAATGGATCAGGCAGGAAGGTCACGGATAGAGAGGCGGAGGAGAGCCCAGGTGTTGAAAATGTGAGCGTTGTCTGTCCCGGAACCAAAACAGGGATCGCAATCGTCGTAAAGTCTTGCCCGACGGCGACCGGGGCGGTGAGTACGTCCCCGACGACCGTGCTGTTCGATGAGGTTATCGTGACATTCATCGCTGCCCTCGCCCTTGCAGGATTGCCGGTGGAATCGTGAAGCTGGATCGCAAGTAGCGGAAGCGTACTGTTAGCTGCCGGCAATAGGTCACCGCCGTCTGGCAAATACGCGGCAAGAGCAGACGGCGCTGGGACAATCGTTTTGAGGATTGCCAACGAAGTTGCGTACCCGGACGTGAAAGACGATTCTAGCGCCGTCACATTGGCACTACCCGCTAGGATGCCTGCAGTGACATTCACTACTGCGAATGTCTGACCGGCCGGAATTATTGCGTCGGCGACGTTGACCACGTCATTGTTGGACGACGAGAAGCTCACAGGCACGTCAAAAGGAGCCGGCGCAGGGGAACCGAAGGCATCCTCGAGGGAGAGCTCGAGCGCGGGATGCGAAGCGCCGTCCGCAGGAAGGATGCCCGATATGGGCGTCAAGACCACTTGCGACGGGACTGGGCCGTTTGTCGTGAGCATGATCTGAGCGGGCAAGAGGTTTTGACCAGAGGCGGTCAGTTGAGTCGTCCCGACTTGGTATGTCGAGGTGAACGTGACATTCTGCCAGTTATGCCCTTGCAAAATGGTGAAGTTCACCGGGTTCACGTCGCCGACGCCCGTGATTGAAGATGTCAAGGTCACGCGGGTCGGCCCCGTCGCGTTGATTGCAGGGACGCCTTGCGCAGATTCCAGCGACACGACCACCGAGCTGTATGAATTGTGGTCAGCCAAGACTGGGTTGGGTCCGGCAAATATAGCGAGTTGGCACGAGTCCGTCGTCCCGCTGGTGCACGAGCTCGGGCTGACGAAGCTGGGGGCGACAGTAGTTATCAGGGTGGTAGCCGACTGCAATCCTGGCGCGCTCGCCGTCATGGTGGTGCTGCCCGGATTGCTCGTGGCGTTGTAGTTCGCGGTAGCGGAGATGCTACCGTTTTCAATCGTCACCGTCTCTATGGTGTTGACCACGGCGAGGTTGGAACTTCTAATCTGCACTGTGGTGTTGTTTGCTGCCCTTGCCGGATTCCCGCTGAGGTCAGTAAGGACCACGACGAGCCTTCCTGTGCAAGAGGTCACAGCGGCGGTGCACGTCACCATCTCTGTAGGCTGGGCGAACAGCTTCAGCGCCAGCGGCGGCGACCCTTGAACGGTGACCGTTGCCACTCCTGAATCGAAGCCAGGAGCGGAAGCAGTGATTACCGCCGACCCTGGGACGAACCCGCTCGTATAATCCATCTCCTCGAGGTATTGTCCCTGCGTTATCGTCGTCGTCTGGTTCGCGACGCTCACAATATTCGTGTTCGATGAATACATGATTACACGGGTGTCCGCGACTGCCTTGGCTGGTAATCCTGTTTTGTCCTCAAGCTCCAACAGCAGTTTGCCTGTATTCACTCTTGCGGGCACGATGCTCGGGACCGCTGTTATCACGAGCTGCGTCGGATAGCCGACTGCGACGACGGTACTGACTATTGTCGAAGTGCTCCTCAGGCCTGACGCCGTCGCGGTCACGTTGGTCGAACCAGCGTTGCTGGTCGTCGTAAAATTGGCTAGCGCATACGTTTCACCTTTTGCAATTTCCACGCTGGCGGCCACCTTTCCGACGTTCTCCTGAGAGGACGTCAGAAAGACAGTGAGATTGGTCAGCGCTACGACCGGCTGCGCCTTTGCGTCCACAACGGTGACCACTACGGCTGGATACGTGTTATTGTCCGCGGGTAGTTTCGGAGGGACAGTGGAAAGCGAAATTGCGGCGGGCCCACCTGGCGGTGGCGGTGCGACAACCGAAGTCGTGAGTGGGGTCAATCCGGCGAGAGTCAGGGCAACCAAAAGGGCCAGCGGCAAAATCCTTGCGCGAACGTGCAATTCTTCCAATTGCAACGCGGTTAGAGAATATTTAGACATAGTAGGCGTCGTAGTCCAGATTCGGAATCCATCGCGACCGCGTCGGCGCAGCCACTAGATGGGGTGTCCTAGGATGACGCCTGACATGGCCACCATCGAAGCGCCCACAATGACCAGCGCCAATGCGTGCTTGAAGCCGTCCGCAACGGTACCGCCACCCATCTTCCCCGCGACGAACCCGATGACCCAGCCGTCGAAGATTGAGGCGGTCAACAACCCCTGCACCGTTGCGGGTGTAATCGTAATCCCCGGGGTGGCCGCCACCGGTCCGGAGAACTTTATTGGAGTGGAAAGGAAGTACACCATCATGAAGGTGGTCAGCACTAGCATGATCCCCGCCATGTACACGACGAAGATGTATGATCTCAGCGCAGCGCGCTTGTCGGCCTCAATCTCGTTGACCTTCCTGGTGAAGTCGGCCATCTGTGAGAAGCTGCTCACGGTGCCGCCTCCCACGTCGACAACCTCCACCATAAGCGTCCCGATTGCCATCGTAATCCAACTGTCGACCGACTCCGCAAATGTCTTGATTACCTTGATGATGGGAAGCCCCCAAGAGATTTGGGAACCCATGGTCTTGATTGATTTTGAGAGCCGCCCGTAGTTCTTCGAGGCCAGCTGCTCGATACTGCCTTCGGGGGATAGGCCAATCTTGCGCCCTTCCGCAACGTCCCTAATGAAGTCGGGCAGAGCCTTTTCCAGACCGGCACGATTGCGCGACAGTCTGAAGGCGACCACCGATGGGATTATCATTATCGCACCCAGCGCGAGAGAAACGTGAAGACTTGGCTCCAGTGGGAGAGGAATCAGAAACAATGCTAGGCCGATAGGCATGCAAGCCATTAACACGTAATATGGCCGCTTGTTGAAGTATGGCTGCTTTGGCTGGGTTCCGTCGATGATGAAGATGAACAGGCCGGACAGCGCCGGGACGACTAAGTAGGAGAAAATGTAGAGGGTTTGAAGCCCGGAATTGTTGTGAGCAATCACGCCCTCCAGCTGGAAGAGACTGAAGAGTGTTATCCCCATCACCGCGGTCACCGTGAGGTAGGCCTCGGCGAGAGTGCCGACGGAGTCCGTGATGCGCCTAACTTTTGAGGTGCTCTGGTCGAGCGTCTCCTTCAGTTTGTTGTTGACGTAGTTCTTGACGTCTCCCCCCACCTTCAAGACTGTGGTGTAGCCATAGAGGAACTCCTGGAAGGACTTGTTAGGCGTGTACTTCGCGGCGTTCTCGAACGCCGTTATTGGGTCGACGCCGAAAACCTCCACGTCAATGAGAATCCTCTTCGCCTCCTTCGCCGAGGCCGGGAAGATCTTTGACATGCCCGAGATCCTTCTCAGCGTCGAGACGGGAGAGACACCTCCTCCAGATAGCACTCCCAAGAAGCCGATCAGCATTGGGAGTTCGTTCTCGATGGCCTCCTTGCGAGAACCCTGAGACACTTTGGGGAGGTTCCAAATTAGCACGAATACGATTGGCGGAGCAATCACGACCATAAACAGGAACAAGACGTGTAGCATCAGACCCAGAGCCACGCAGATGATGACAGGGATGATCGAGAGGACCGTCGAGAACAGAGCAAGCGAGACGAGCGCCTCAGGCGTGATGCGGAGGTTGGACTTTAGTATCTCGTCCCTCATCTGCGGAGACGACGCGGCGAACCTCTTGCCCTGGGCCCCGAAGAGCTTGTAGGCGGCGGACGCCAGTTTGTCGAATAGGCTCAGCTTCGAGCTTTCCTTGGACAGGCGCACCTTTTCGAGCGTGCTCACCTGGCTCAAAGCTTGAACCCTTCCCGCATCTCCGCCTGCATCACGAGCCCGGCCTTGCCCAGGTCTTCGCGCGCCCTCTCAAAGATTTCGCCGGAGTGCGCCCTGTACTCTTCGAAGATCAGCGAGAGCTCCCTGAAGTTGCGGATCTCTCTTTGCTGGGCCCATCTCAGGACGACGCTCCTCCTCTCAATCTCGCTCATGAGGTCTGGGATGGTGGTGCCCGTGTCTCTCGCAAGCCTCGCGAGCTTTACGCTGGTCTTCATCGGCGACGCGAGCTGCTTGTCGCTTCCGGGGTCCCACTTGAACATCCGCACGTAGTTCCCGACACTTACGACCTCGTCGACCGAGAGCACCCGTCTCATGGTCTTGAAGCCCCCGCCTGGGATGGGGATGGCTATCCTTCTCACCGTGAAGACCAGGTCGAGGAACGGAATGAACGAGGGAGGGACGTCCATGGGCTTGGAGGTGAGGCGTTGGACTGCCGACGTAACATCGTCAGCGTGCAGCGTGCAGAGGCCTCCATGGCCGGTACTGATTGCCTGGAAGAGGACGTACGCCTCCTCTCCTCTGACCTCTCCGACTACCAGGATGTCTGGCCTCATTCTCATTGTGGCCTTTACGAGCTGGAAAAGTCCGACCTCTCCACTCGTGTCGTCCCCTGTCCCGTAGCTTTCTCGCGAGACGAGCGCAGACCAGTTTTGATGGGCGATGTTGATCTCCTGGACTTCCTCGATTGTGACGATCTTCGAGTTCATCCTTGTGAGCGTAAGAAGCGCGTTAAGGAGCGTCGTCTTCCCCGAGCCCGTCGACCCGCAAACGATGGCCGTCGCGCGGTTCTCCATCAGGAGCCAGACATAGGCCGCGAGGTTCTGGTCGATTACGTTGTAGTTCATCATGTCGATGATCGTGAGAGGATCTTCCCTGAACTTTCTGATGGTGAGAGTACCACCGTAAGGCGAGATCTCTCTTCTGTAGGTTGCGGCCAAGCGGTGCCTCCCTGGGAGGGTGCCCTGCACGATGGGGAACGCCGTCGAGACGTGCTTTCCGGCCATGTGCGCCAGCCTTGCGATGACGTTGTCCAGTTCCTCGTCATGGAGGAAGTTCATGTTCGTCTCTATGTTGTCGTATCTCCTATGGAAGATGAAGAGGGGCTTTCCGACCCCGTCAACCGTGATATCCTCGATCTGCGTATCCCGCATCACACCGTCGATGATTCCGAAACCGACAAGGTCCCTCTCGGCGAAGTAGTTGATCTTCGGCCAGGAAAGCTGTGAGGCCTTGATAGAGTACTTCTTCACGAGCCTCTTGGCCTGCTCGAGGAAGTACGCCCGCGGGTCTATCTCTGAGCGCGGGACGGACAGCTCGCTCTCGAGCGTATCCAGCAGATATGTGTAGATTGACGCCTCCCTTGCAGATAGGACCACTTCGTCGACAAAATACTTCTTGGTCCCGCTGCCGGGGTCCTCGGCGATTACTGCGTAGGCGAAGGGGGCATTGAGCGGATACTTGTCAACGACCTTCCACGAAGGCGAGAGAGGCGCCCCGACGAAGGGATAACGGGTGGTTGCTTTGGCCGGCTTTGACCCGGTCGCACCCGAGTCTTTCTTCCCAAAGGGTAGCTTGACCATCTTTAGCTCTTGGTCTCCAAACACATGGTCGTCGAGTTCGCGGCCCTACGACTGACTGATTCACTCATCATTCGATTCTTGGCTGCAGTCGCGAATTTGAAAGAAATCAGTCCATTCACCTCGAACTTTCCTTTTTTTGCGGGTCTTTACGATAAATAGGTTATGCATTCAGAATCAATGAATCGCCTACACCGCGCGGAAGATGGTCACATTGGTAATCCCAACCAAGTTGAGCAGCGGCACCGTGCGCATAGTCATCTCATGGTCACTTCCTAGCGCTCTCATGAAGAAGAGAGCTTGACGCACCTTCTCCGGATATCCAATAGTGTAGCTCTTAATCAGGGCGAAGCCGAAGCCCTCTACATGGCTCTTCAGAGCCCTAGGGTAATACCCGTCGTGGCGGTATTTACTCGAGGCGATTCCGTACCGTAAGAGCACTGGAATTTCTCTAGTGTAGACCACGTGGGTCTCTAATAGTCTCCTGCCTCCGAGCATGGCAATCGGGTACTTCCACTTCGAATCCATTCCGTTGAAGAGTGGCGTTGGAGTCGTCAGAATCATGTGCCCTCCTTCTTTGAGCAACGACCTAATCGATGAAAGCGCTCTGGCTGGATTCCTGACGTGCTCCAGGACCTCAGAGAAGAGCGCGACCTCAAACGTTTCTATAACGTGTTGCCGAAAATCAGGCAAATCGATGCCTGCGGTGATGAAGGAGCAAGGGAATTTCAGCGTCTTCGCCTTGGCATCGCACTTCTTGACGAGAGAACTCGATATGTCAACGTCCGTGGCGTTGCCTCCCGCCTCACAATAAGGGATAGTGTAGACTCCATCGTTGCATCCGATATCGATAAGCTTCCTTCCGGCCAAGGCGAACGGTCTCAACTCGTTGAAAACCGTCCAATATCGAGACCCGACTCGTCTGTCCGCGTGCACGAGCTCCGTCTCTGGATATTGGTTCCCAAGCTGTTCGCAAAATGCCCCGTAGGAGACGGCCTCTTCCATTACGTTGGTCGCGCCCTCTTATACAGTCATTGAAGATGAAACCACTCAATGGTTGCCATTGCGCCGGACCTCATGAACGTCGCAATTCTTCCCCGAGAGGTCATAGCGTTTCGGGTTCCAAGGATGAGAGAAACGTGAGAGGAGATAGAAACCTCGTTCTTCGACATTCTTGCACCAAACGTTGATGAGCATCCTTAGCCTCGGAAGGAAAATAGGCGTTGCGGATGCGAAATTCGGGTTGCTACTTATCTCCCATACCTGCGGCATCCCTCCTCCCAATCAGATTGATTATAGTGAATTCGTGGCAAGTCGCCCTTACGAGCCGCTACCAACCACCACCCGGGCCTTCACAACCACTCCGGGTGGGTTATCGAGAATCACAGCGATAACGAGTATCGCAAGCAGAGGAAGGAGCTCCTGAAACGCCCCAGAAAAGCTGACGAGGCTCAATGCCCAAGCCGCAGCCGCGACAGCAATCGTTTTTTTGTCAACGGCGCAGGTGAGCAATAACGAGTAGACTGGGATGTAATAGTACTTGAAGACCTGATGGAAGACAAGAGAGAAGAGAATCAAGAATACGATGCCTGAATATGTGAGTATCAAAGCGACGCATTGCTCGTGCTTCCGCAGGCTGAAGAGAACGGGAATCACGAGCAAGAGCATGGGCACCACGATGATACTCGAGAGAACATCCGCATCATGGGAGAGCTGATCGATGAGAACCGTCGTCGGAAGCATGTTCGCGACGAATTGAGAGTTCGTGATCGAGCCAAGAGTGCAAAGCCTAGCAGTCCCCGCTAGATTGGTGTACAGATTCTGGCAAATCGCTGAAGTCACTGGTGTTGGAGAGATAAGGCCCGGCCATCTGCCCAGTAGTCCGTAGCTGACAAGCGAGAGATACCCCTGAGCAGATACAATGAGGAATGGGAGTGACACCGCAGCAATTATAGCAATAAATGCGGTGAAGCCGATAGCGAACCTCCGGGCGTCCCGACGGACGAACCAGGCTACAAAGACGGGAAGCAAGAAGATAGCTTCCTGTTTGAAAAGCAATGCGATTGCGAGAACAGAGAACGAGAAAACGGGCTTGTCGCGGAAAAAATAGTAGGTTGCCAAGAGGGCGAAGAAAGTAAACGGCTGGCTGCTGTACCAGATGTACCCCTCATAAAACAGCGCAGAAGGAGAAAACGCATAGGCCAGCGCGGCAAGAAGAGCAAGTTTTTGGCCCGCGTGACGCTCAACCAGAAGGTAAAGAAGCACCGGGGTTGCCGCATCTGCCAGGATGATTGGTACTGATGCAAAGCTAGCGCCTCCGAGGATGTAGAATGGATAGAGAGTGTAGAGGAATAGCGGCGGATAAGACACCGCAAAATCTCGATAGGGAATGGCTCCATGCGCCATTTGGACGAGCTGTGGGACGTAGAGGAGGTCGAAATCTCCATACCCCTCGAAGCCCGCGGACCAAGCTGATATCCCATGGGTCGCCCTCACGACCGCTATTATGTTCCTAACGATTAGCGCTGTTGCGAATAAGTAGAGAATTGTTCTTCGCGTATGTCGTCACCCAGCGTGTATACTCTTCCTTTGCCGTAGGTCTTCGCGTGTCGCGCCAGGCTGCCAGACGAGCAACCACTTCTAACGCCAAGGCAGGAGCAGCCCAGGCGAGTCTTGAAGGTTTCTCCAGAAGGGTCTTGACGAAAGCGCATGTCGCAACGGTCATGTCCATCGAGGGGGCCGTGCTCCTCTTGGATATCATGTGTCCAAAGTACATTCGCCGCCGTCGTTGTAGGATGTGCCCTAGGGAACTCGAAGCGTCAAAATACACTTGTGAAGCATCACCGAAGATCGTCTTGAATCCTCGCATCCTGATACATTCACCCACGCGCTCATCGTCGTTCACCGAACCGTCAACTGAACTCACGCAATTAGGCTTAAATGCAAACATGACGCCGCCGATGTGAGAATTCAGGTATTTCGCCATCTGGAGCTTCTTTCCATTCGCCAGTACAGACCAGATAAGTTCGTCGATGTAGTAGGCCGTGTTCTGAGGCCCCACGGGAATCTGGACTATCGAAACACCGCCAACATCCTCAGGTTCAAGTAATCGCAAGAGGTATTCGAGCGCACCTTCCGTGGGAATAGCGTCGGCTCCTATCTCAACAATCGTGTCGTAAGCGCTCGCCCGCGCGAATTGAATCGCGTGCGCTAGTGAAGCCGACTTGCCGAGCCTCCGCGCATGTCTGAGCACCTGTGCTCCCGCAAACTCCGCGGCGGGGCCTGTGCCATCAGTGCTTCCGTCGTCCACCACTAGAACCTCGTTCTGTCTTAGCTGTTGAAGCAGATACGGCAATGATGCGATTTCATTGTGGGCGCAGATGACAATGAGGAAGCGCTTTTGCGAAGCACGTGCACCTTGGTGGACTGAGTATGTGTTGCCCAATATGAGATCCTCGTGTAGTTCCGGTGCTGCCTGCACTATTTCCAGCTTCAAGAGAGAAGAACCTCTCAATTGAGTAATATGCTTTGTGAATCACAGCCCCATCAGAGTAGACTTCAGAACTCCAAACATTCTGTCCCCGAGAACGCGTCCGACAAGCTCAAAGCAGGTTCCTAGGAACAGACCTGTGAACCCCACACGACGTCCACGGCGGCTCCTATCTGAGGCTTCAATCACCGCCAAGAGTTCTTCAGATACTGCGGCAACTCCCGAGAAGCTAAGAACGTATTCTCTGCAGGATTGAGCGTACCGGGCTCTCAATTCTTCGTCTTCGATCACCAAATCAATCGCGTCAGCCAGTGATTGCGGGTCGTTATGCTTCGGAAGAAAGGGAGTACTTTCGTCCTGCAAGTATACTAGAACAGGGGCGCCGCAGGCCCCGGCCTCCATTTCAGTCATCCCAAAATGTCCAAGCTTCATTTGCCCCATGACGAGCGTCGCCCCCCTGAAGCGCGAGGCAATCTCTTCGCGAGGCACAATCGGAATGAATTTCACGTTTTCCGGGGCGCTTCTCTTGAAGAATGAATACTCAGGTTCCCAGCCCCAATCCGACTGGTAAACGGTCACCCTGGCTCTGTTCTTCATGAGTCTAAGGGCATTCCAGGTCACCTCGTGTCCTTTCCAACGATCCATTCGACCTGGGCTGAAGATTGACACGCCCTGACCAAAGAAGAACGGCTCCACATGATCGTTGAACTGATCTGCATCCACCGGAAGTGGCAGGCTTAAGGCATCTTTCCGAAGGTTCCTGATTACTTCTATAACCGCCGGGTGGCAGACGATATAGCTCGCGTTCATGAGGGCTTGCATGTAAGGTCGCTTGAGAAACCGACCAAGCGCGGTTCTTGGAAATAAGAGTGCAATGTCTGTGACGCCATGGATGTGTATACCGAATGGAACCTCCGCGGCGTTGCAGGCCACCGCATATCCGAGTTCAGCGTGGAAGAATCCGTAGGTTTGCGACATTTTCCTCACGAACTTGTAGCACGAGACGGACAGAGGGTAGTTGAGTTGTTTCGCCGGGAAGCACTTTTCATTCCCTTGAAGAACAGCGGAAGTGATGTTGGTGGGGCACGCAACGAACAGGTTCTGGATGTTTTTCGCTAATGTGGGCATGACGCTCGCCGTGTTCCCAAGAGCCAGCATCTTCTCGCTGAAATGCAACATCCAGGGTCTGGTGACTCGGCATCGTTCTCGGTATAAGGGTTAGTGCGAAGCCCTGTCGGGCCTCAATGATGCGAGGTCGAAATCCCGACTTGCCAGGACCCATTGTTTTTTGTCATTCTCGCCTAGTTGAAGGTGCCTGAGAACAGGAGAACGGCTCCGTTCCCCAGAGTGACGGTTCCAGTGTATGTCTGGCCTGTCACTGCGTTCACGGTGAGGTGGTTGGTCGCTGTGAACAGGATGCTGATTGGGTTGCCGTTCGAAGTGGCTCCTGCGTTACCTGCCGCCGCGACGGTGCATGCTGCGACGCTGAACGAGTTGACCGCCCCTGCCCACGTGATGGTCACTCCAGTGACCGTCGTGGCTGCGGTGCCTGTGTTGGTCAGGGTGAGGGCGTCCGCTGCACCCGTGATGCTGCATGTTGGGTTGGCTGCTGAGTTGGCGAGGGTGAGGTCAGCGGCGATGAGGTTTTGTGAGGTCACTTGGACCTGTGCCGAACTGGATGCTGAGCCGAAGATGCCGAACACGAAGCCACCGATTGCTACTGCTGCAATCAGGGTGACCGCGATGATCAGCACCGTGGCGATGATTGGCGAGATGGCTTTCCTTCCGTACTTTCCGTTCCGTATTTTCATTGGTGAGCTGTCTGAGCCCAGTTTGGTATTTGAAGCGTGGGAATTACTAGTATGGTTTTGAAATCCATAGCTCATTATATACGGACCACGCGACGTGGCGTATCATCTCATGAGTCGTCTCACCGACGGCATACGCAGAGCGAACGAAAGAGACAGGCAGTTCATCATGAGCCTGAGCCTGAACTTCCTCGACAAAGTCCTCCTCCCCCTTTATGTGGCGTTCCTCTGCCTTGACTTCCTCGACGTCTACTCCACACTGATGGCACTCAGGAGCAGCATCGACTTTAAGGAGCTGAACCCCATCGCCTCGGCGCTCTTCTCCATGCGCTTCGACGGGTTCCTCCTCGCGATAGCGTTCAAGTACCTTCCCGCGATCCCGCTCTTCTACCTCGTCTTCGTGAAGGACCCCCATGACAGGCACCCCTTCGAGATCCGGCTCGTGAGGTTCGTGGCCCTGGTCTCGCTCATCGCGGTGGACGGCCTCCTGGGCTACATCGTCGTCTGGAACAACGTGCCAAAGCTCCTCGGCTTCTTCGGGCACTAAGGCACCCCCTGCCGCCCCTAGAACAGACATGAATTGCCAATACACAAGCTATTAATCGGCGGGCGCTTTCCCGACGTCGTCTTGAAGGAGACGGACCCCATGGCAGAAGACCTCGGCGGAGACAGCTCAGGGAGCATAGTGGACGACCTGACCTCGCTGCAAAGCGAGTTCGCACAGCTCTCTGAGCTCGACGAGATGGAGCGCAACTACACCAGGAAACTCATCGAGTCCCTCAAGGTGTTGCAGTCTGAGGTCGACGTGGCGCTGCCTCTTCAAAAGGAGAGCTTGGGACCTGCCTATTCGACCGCCAAAGAGGCTTACTTGGCTTCAGATTGCGTCGTCATAGTCGTGGGAGCGGACGACGGAAAGAGCTCGATCCCCCTCGCCCACTTTGACCCGAAATACGTCCTCTCGATAGTCAAGGAGGCGACGCCCGCGCTAGCACAGATAATCTCCGAGCGGAGGAAGGAGGTCGGCTCCAGAGTAGACCTCCTCGAGCGCATCCTGAAGGAGGTCAAGAAGGCCGGGAGCATGGCCAAGCAGACCGAGCGGGCAGCCCCCAAGGCCGCGGAAGAAGACCTCGTTCAAAACTCAATAACAAGCGAATGACTTCCTCCCAGGGCTAAAACCGTGGGCTTCCAGCCCTTTCTGGGCTTGTAGTTCCTGCTTCCTCGACCTGGCTAGCCCCTCCAGTTGACTGCAGGAGCAAAGGTCTGGTCGACAGAGGTTTGAGTTCAGGCATGTCCTGCCCCGCCTTTGCACTAATCAGGCCAGCGATGGCCAGACCGCGCTTCAGCATGACTTGGGACGCGTTGGTGTCGCGGTCAATGAGTCTAAGGCAGCCGCTGCACTCGAAGAAGGCGATGAAGCCGTGATCCCTCACGAGCCTCGCCGACAGTTTGTGGTTGAAGTCCTGACGCTGACGCCTGATGCAGGAGTGCTGGGAGGCGCCCCTCTGGCGCGCCCTGGATCGGTTCTTGGAGCCCTTCTCCCTGCGAGACATGGCCCTTTGAAGACGCTTCAAGCGCTTCTCCGCTTTGCTCAGAAAGTGGGGGTGCTCGACCTTCTCGCCCTCCGAGGTCGCCATCAGGGAGATGAGGCCGAGGTCGACGCCGATGGGCGCCTTCGTGATGAGCCCAGCGGCAGGCTGGACGTTCTGCAGCGGCACTATCTCCTCGAAGACGAGGGAGGCGAACCACCTTCCATCAGGCTCTCACGATCGTGCAGGTCTTCAGCCTCGAGGCCTTCGGGAGAGGCCTATGGAAGACGACTGGAACGTTCCCGACCTTCGAGAGGAAGCGCCTCCTCCTGGCGACATCGGGCTTTACTGACCCGTTGCAGGCCTGCGGGTACGTGAACGACCTCGACCGACAGAGCTTCTTGAACCGCCGATAGCGGGCGCGGCGCTCAAGAAATGAGTTGAAGCCCTGTCGAGCCTCCTGAGGACACCCTGCCCCGCATGTGAATATAGCTCGCGGAGAAGCGCATCCTGCTCTCTTTCGGCCGTGAGCATCCAAGCCTGTAGACCGTACGATGCCGCTTGTCGTTAGTTCTCCCGTCTCGTCTTCCTATGCGCGAGTGCGTCGTTCCAGAGCCACTTCCTCGCTTCGAACGCCCGGAGCATCCTCGCCTCCTGTTCGCGGCCGGGATAGAGGCGGAACCTGAACGCACTCTTCATGCCCTTGCACACTCTCTTGTCCATTAAGCACCACGCTGCGCTGCGTATCCATTCATCCCGTCCTGAAGCGCGGGGTTTTCTGCGATATTCTGATAAGCAGGCGGGGCTGAGGCCGGAGTAATTGTCTCAGCGACGACCTGACTTGGCAACCGGGCTCATGAAGTTCTACTCCCAAGCAGAGGTCACAAAGTACCTCAAGGACGTCGCAGAGTACTACCAGAAGGAGGCCGAGAAGTACGGGGACAAGCTGGGCGGGATGCTCAGGGCGGGGCCTGGCGACTCTG
>VFSW01008031.1_pt1 | contig 15232 bp, 16 predicted proteins | sample 5358111 | NCBI WGS metagenome assembly VFSW01 (sample SAMN11554181, study PRJNA540505) | mine drainage metagenome | isolation source: sediment from site ElyBrook_90M | place: USA: Ely Copper Mine, Vershire, VT | collected 2017
GACCGATTTGGTGGTCGTGGATATTGGGCTGATGACGGAAGGTGTCATTCCCACGGCCGAGTTTCGCGATCCCGAAGGGAACGTCGGTGTGTCGCCCGGCGACCTGGCGCCGGTTGCGATCACGGGCCGCAACCCGGAGGGCTACTATACGCTCTCCACACTCAAGGTCGAGAAGCCTAAGGATTGGTCTGGCCTGCAGGCCGCGTTCGACGCCGGCCGCGCCATCGGCGGCACCGTCAGCGGGCAGGTCAAGGGCGGATTCAGCGTTGACGTCGGAGTACGGGCGTTCATGCCGGCCTCCCGCAGCGGCGTCCGGGAAGTGGCCGATATGGAACAACTCGTGGGCCAGGAGATCCAGTGCAGAATCATCAAGCTGGATGTGGCCGACGAGGATGTGGTGGTGGACCGGCGCGCGGTCATGGAAGAGGAAGAAAAGCTCTCCCGCCAGAAGGCATTCGATGAATTGAAGGAAGGCTCGGTCGTCGCGGGCACTGTTCGCACGCTGACGGACTTCGGCGCGTTTGTCGATCTCGGCGGCTTTGATGGGCTGCTGCATGTCGCCGACATGTCGTGGACCAGGGTCGGCAAGCCGTCCGACGTGCTGAAGGCGGGCGATTCCATTCAGGTGAAGATCCTCAAGATCGACCCCGTCAGCCACCGCGTGGGTCTTGGGCTCAAGCAACTCAGCCCCGACCCCTGGAGCGTCGCCGAGGAGAAGTACAAGACGGGCGACCGGATTCGCGGGAAGGTCACGCGCGTGGCCGATTTCGGAGCATTCGTTGAGATCGAGGCCGGTATCGAGGGGTTGATCCGGCTGGCGGACATGTCCTGGTCGCGGAAGATCCGCAAGCCCAGCGACGTGCTGAAGCCGGGTGAGATGGTCGAGGTGGTCGTGACGGGCGTGAAAGCGGCCGACAAGCGCATCGGCCTGAGCTTGAAACAGGCCCTGGGCGATCCTTGGGAGGAAGCTGCGGCGAAACTGATTCCCGGAACGGTGGTGGAAGGCCCGATTGTGAGCCTCGTCGACTTCGGCGCGTTCGTCGAACTGGGCGAGGGAATCGAGGGGATGATCCACATCGGGGACATCAGCCGCGAGAAGCGCCTTAAGCACCCCAAGGAGGCCCTCACGGCGGGACAGCGGGTCCGGGCCCAGGTTCTCGAGGTGGACGTCGCCAAGCGTCGCATTCGCCTCGGCATGAAGCAGTTGGAGCCCACTTCGATCGACGAGTACATCGCCGAACACAAGGCGGGCGATACGGTCAGCGGCCGGCTAGTCGAGTGCACGCAGAAGAAGATCAAGGTGGAACTGGGAGAGGGCGTCGTGGCGAACTGCCGCCGGCCGGTGGAATCGAAGCCGGAAGAGCAGGGTCAAGAACCCGGCGCCAAGGCCGATATCACATCTTTAACTGCAATGCTTTCAGCAAAGTGGAAGCAGGGCGGAGCGTCTTCCAAGACCGCCGGGCGTGAGGCCATGCGGGCGGGCCAGATCCGCACCTTCCGCATCGCTCTCCTGGACCCTTCTGGAAAGCAGATCGAACTCGAGCTGGCCGACTGAAAGCCCGGAAACCCGGGACAGTACGAGCAGGCCCCATTGACACTGCTGCTATTCTGACGCAAGGGGAAGTCAGCTCCACAATGCCGCGTCGAAAATGTCCGCGCCATGGCGCCGAGCATCCATGCACCTGTGCGATGGGCAACTTGTACCGGTTCGTCGAGCCAGTTCTGCTGTTTCTGCTCAAGAAGAAGGCGCGATCATATGGATATGAGCTTGCGGCGAAGTTGCGGGAACACGCGTTCACCGATGCGTCCATCGAAACCGCCGCCCTCTACAAGACTTTAAGGCAACTAGAACAAAACGACTGCGTCACTTCCGAGTGGGATGTCACCGGCGAAGGGCCGGCGAAAAGAGTGTATTGCCTCACGCCCCGCGGCGAAGAGCACCTCGCCGAGTGGATCACCGTTCTCGACCACGTGGCTCGGTCGATGACGCGTTTTGTGCGCAAAGCCGGGAAGCCGGCTCGCGCCGAGTCACAAGAAGCCCCCCCCGACTCCTCTCCGCCGTCCTGGGAAGCGAACTGTGAAAACAGCCTAGCCCGCGCCGGCGCGCTCCCCACAATTTAGCATATAGATGCAAATTGCATATATAGCCCCAGGGCTGCTATTCTGCTGACAGAGACCTTGGAACTGATGTTGCGGTGAGGGCCGGCTGCTCAGGGACCTGCAGCGGGACATCTCACCTGATCCGTATCCACTAAGGAGAATTGCACGTGAAGATCGCTATACCGACGAACGATGGAGTCAATATTTCCGCCCACTTTGGACGCTGCCGCCAGTTCCTCATCTTCGAAGCCCAAAATGGACAAGTGAAGCTCAGCGAGACCCGTATCAATGCCGGTTGTCACGAACACGGAGGCGGGTTGGGCGACGGCGCCGCCGGACATCCCAGTCACTCCGGATTTGTCGGAGCGTTGCGGGATTGTGAGACGGTGTTGTGCAGCGGAATCGGCGCGGGCGCCGTGGAAGCGCTCCAGGCGGGTGGAGTATCCGTGGTAGTTGTCGAAGCTTCCGGCAGCGCGGAACAGATCGCCACTGCCTTTCAGTCAGGCGCCCTGCGGCCGGCATCTGGCGGCATGTGCCAGTGCCGGCATTAGATTAGCCTGGGCCGGCTTGCATCCTAGAGCGCCTTCCTGGACAGTACCCGCTCGGGATCCACCAACAGCCACGCCAGCGAGCCCACCACGCAGAGGGCCGCTGCCACCAGGAAGGACGAAGGCCAACCGAAGATCCTGGCCAGCAAGGGGGTCAGGGAAGCCGTCAGCGCGCCGCCGAGCTGGTTGCCCATGTTCATCACGCCGGAGACCGATCCCGCGGAGCGGCCCCCGATGTCGGCCGTTACGGACCAGAAGCTACTGGTAGAGAGATACAGCGCGCCGGCGCCCCCCGCCAGCACGATGCTGGCCACGCGGGCATCCTGCGCCTGCATCGCAAAAACGATGAAACCGGCGGCCAGCGCCATGCAGACGACCGAGATGCCGCAGCGGCCGACGCGTTTCCCGTAGCGCTTCGTGAGGCGGTCGCTAAGGTAGCCTCCCAGCGGCGAGAAGGCCGCCATGGCCAGGAACGGCAGCATCCCGAAGATCGCGCTTGCTTTCATGTCCAACCCGCGGACCTTGTTCAGGTAGATGAAGAACCAGGTGAAGAAGATGTAGGCGACATAGCCGAAGGCGAAGTAGCTCACCGTGAGCGCCCACACGTCCCGGCTGCCCAGAATGACACGCCAGGGAAGAGCCTCCCCGTCGTCCAGTGCCGCCTGCTTCGGCATGCCGGCGCGGATGTACTGGGCTTCCGCCGGCTTCACCCAGGGGTGTTCCTCTGGCCGGTCCCGAGCGAGAAGGTACCAGACCAGACCCGCCGCGAGGCCGATTACCGCGCAAATCCAGAAGGACCAGCGCCAGCCGTAGTTCAAGAGAATAAACGTAATCAGGGGCGGCGTCACTCCAGCGCCTGCGCCCACTCCGGCGAAGATCAGCCCGTTGGCTAAACCTCGCTCCTGCGAGGGGATCCAGCCCGCTACCAGCCGGTTTGAGGCGGGGAATACCATGGCCTCTCCGACGCCGAGGAAGAACCGTGTCGCCAGCAATACCGCCAGCAGGGCGGGGATGCCCGCGGGCACCATGGCGAAGAGCGCCGTGAAGACGGCCCACCAGACAGTCGCGATGGCCAGGATCTTGCGAGGCCCGAAACGGTCCGCCAGCCGGCCTCCAGGAGTTTGAAACAGGGCGTAGCCCAGCACGAAGCTGCTGAACACCCAGCCAAGCTGAATGTCGTCGAGGCCGAATTCCTTCTGAATGAAACTGCCGGCGATCGAGATGTTCACTCGATCCAGATAAGCGATGGCGCTGATCGCGAACATCCAGCAGACCAGCACCCATCGGATGCGGCCGAGCGGAGGGCTGCTTGGACTCACGGAAACCGTCTTTCCCGGCTCTCGCCGATTGACCAGAATAAGGCTATCAAACTATTCCCCTTAGATGCAACTTGCACTGCCCAAAAGGCGCGTGCTATTCTCTGGGAGCGCAGCGAGATCTCGCGAGAGGAGAAAGACATGGGGAAGACGCCAGTCACACCCGAAAATGTTGCTGAAGTGGTGGGCCGGTTCTTGCGGCTGTATACGGGAGCGATCTCCGACATCCTGGACAAGAACGGCTACCGGAACCAAGTTCTACCCTACTACATTACACCGTTCACAACCGCGAACCGCTTGGCCGGCATGGCCTTCACCGGCCAGGGCTACCCGTGCGCGGACGTTGCCCACGACGACACGCAGACCCGCCTGAAGATCCTGGATAGCATTTCGCCGGGCACGGTGTCGGTGTGGGCCACCGGCGGGAGCATGGACTGCGCGCACTGGGGCGAGATTATGTCCACTGCCGTCCAGCAGCGCGGCTGTACCGGCGCGGTGGTCGACGGGGGGGTGCGCGACGTGGACTTCGTCAACGCCATGCACTACCCGGTGTTCGCGAAGTTTAAGTGCTCTGCCAGTTCCGTGGGGCGTTGGGACATCATCGATTGCCAGATTGCCATCAAGGTCGGAAACACGGTTGTCCATCCCGGCGACTTCGTCTTTGGCGACACAGACGGGGTGGTGGTCATCCCGCGGGACATGACCATGGACGTTCTGGTGGCCGCCGAGGACGTCTTTGAGCGTGAGAGCGGCATGCGCGAGGAACTGCGCCGGGGTGTGTCCGTCACCGACGCCTACGCCAAGTACGGCTCGTTGTAGGCTGCATCCTTCCCGCGCGCCAAGTCTTTCGAAGCACAGGCGGAACGCAGAAAATGGGAGGGTCAAATGCCGCGACGGATGTGCCGCCGGCATGGCGAGGATCACCCTTGCACATGCGCCATGGGGAATCTCTACCGGTTTGTCGAGCCGGTCGTCCTGCGGCTTCTGAAGAAGAAGGGGCGTTCCTACGGTTACGACCTGTCCGGGGATCTTCAGAAGCACGCCCTCACCGACGCCGAAATCGAGAGGGCGGCTCTCTACCGGACCCTGCGCCGGTTGGAGCTGAACGGCAATGTCGCCTCCCGGTGCAAACCGATAAAGGCGGCCCCGCGCGGCGAGTCTACAAACTCACACCGCGGGGTGAGCGGCACCTTGCGGAGTGGGCCACCGTGCTCGATCACGTGTCGAAATCGATGGCACGCTTCGTCAAAGAAACGAGAGCATCTTTGCCCCGGCCCGGCGCGCCTGACGCCAAATCCGCGTAGAAAGCGAGGTACGCAGGATCTGCGCGGCGCGTAGCTCTCGATTCGCAAACGGCGTTCATTGCTCCTGGATGGAATTGCGGTCGCCGAACATGGGATGGAATGTGCCGGCTAGAATCCCCTACCGTTTTCCCGCAGTGTTCGTCAATATAAGTATTGACCGTCCAACCGGAAGCATTGCTGGAGGAGCAGATCGGCTCAGCACCCGCAGTGGATGAAGCGGATTTTATCCGGGCTGCGCAACGAGGCGACCAGGACGCCTTCGAGCAGTTAGTGCGCGCCTACGACCAGGGTGTGCTCCGCCTGGCCCTGAACCTGCTTCGCAACCCCGACGATGCCAGGGATGTCTACCAGGAGGCGTACTTGCGCGCCTACAGGAACCTGCGCAGCTTCCGCTTTGACTGCAGCTTCCAGACCTGGATTAGCCGCATCGCCACGAATCTCTGCCTGGACCAGCTCCGGCGCCGGAAGGTTCGCCGGGAAGAGCCGGCGGTCGTTGCGAGCGGCGACGGTCAAGTAGACCGTACGAAAGAAGTCCCCGAGCGAAGCGTGGGTGGCGACCCGCAGCGCCAGTTTCAGAGCAAAGAACTGAGCGACCGCATCCGGCAGGTCCTCGAAGGGCTCACCCCCAGAGAGAGGACCGTCTTCGAACTGCGGCACTACGAGGGACTGCGGCTGAAGGCCATCGGTGATCTGCTGGGAACCACCGAAGAGGCCGCGAAGAATTGTCTGTTCCGTGTCACGCGGAAGATGCGGACGGCGTTGGGAGATTTTGTATGAGCTGCGATTCTGTCACCAGGGCGCTGGCGCTTTTTCTCTACGGGGAGCTGAGTTTCGAAGAAGAGGAGGCCGTTCATCGGCACCTGGACGGGTGCGGGGACTGCCGGCAAGCACTGGCACGGGAGAGAGCGCTGCACAGCGCTCTCGATGAAGCTGCTTGGCATCCGCCCGCGGACTTGTTGGCTGAGTGTCGCGGTGATCTGCGGCGGAACCTGGATCGAGAATCGGTGCGGCGGAGAAACTGGCTGGTGCGAGTATGGGACTGGACAGGCCAGCCCGTTTCGCCCAGTTTCTTGAAACCGGCGGGGGCGCTGGCGCTGCTGATGCTGGGGTTTTTCGCTGGACGGCTCCTGCAGCCGGCGCCTGGTACGGCGCCGCCCCAGCCGGTCTACCAGGAGGATGCGGCGACTCGCCGGCTGCTGTTCGATGCGGCCGGGGCCGTGAACGATCCATCGTTGCGATTGGACTCGGTCGCGATCCTGGGGCGGCGCCCGGGGTCGCCCGAAGTCAGCCGGATGCTGGTGCGCACGGTGCGCAGCGACCCCAACCCGGTTGTGCGGTTGAAGGCCATCGACGGGCTGAAGTCGTACGGAGGCCAACCGGAGGTTCGCAAGGCGCTGTCGGAGGTTCTGCTCAACGACGACAACCTCGGTGTACGCACGCATGCAGTGGATCTGCTGCGCCAGCATCAGGATCTCGCACTCGCCGGCGTGCTGCAGCAGGTGATGGGCAAGGAGAGCAACGACTACGTCCGCATGCAGTGCCAGAAGATGCTCGAAGAACTGAACGCGTCGTTGGAAACGTTCTGATGCGTGACAAAGCGCCTTCGTGTTCGTCTATGCAATCGGTGAAGGTCGGAAGGCGATCCCAGCAGGAGGAACAATGAGAGCGATTGGATTTGGCGTAACGCTGGCGGGGTTGGCGCTCGCGGGCGGGCTACACGCGCAACAGTTCATGTTTCAGGCGCCCGTGCCGCCGGTGGCTCCTAAGCCCCCGGCGAGAGCGACGGGTTCGGTGCAGGTGTTCGGCCTTGGAAGCGGAAGCTATCTGGGCGTGGGCGTGGCGGAGATCGGCGCGGAGCGCGTAAAGACGCTGAAGCTGAAGGAAGAGCGTGGCGTGGAGATTACGAGAGTCGACGCCGACAGCCCGGCGCAGAAGGCGGGGCTGAAGTCCGGAGACGTTGTGCTGGACTACAATGGCCAGCGAATTGAGGGCACGGAACAGTTTGTCCGGATGGTGAAGGAGACGCCGGAGGGCCGGCAGGTGCGGTTGCTGATCAGCCGGGACGGGAACACGCAGACGCTGACGGCCACGATTGCCGCCAGGAAAGGATTCGGCACTTTCGTTAGGCCCGAGATCGATCAAGCACGTTTCCAGGCGGAGATGAAGGCAGCTCAGGCCGATATGCTGAAGGCGCGGGAGCGGTTTCGGTTTCAGATTCCGGACACGCCGCAAGTCTTCATGGGAATGCGGAGCGGGGGCTTGGGAATAGAGGCCGAGTCGATCACCGAGCAGTTGGCTGAGTACTTCGGCGTGAAGAACGGCGTGCTGGTTCGCTCCGTGGTCAAGGATTCCGCCGCGGCCAAGGCGGGGATGAAGGCCGGCGACGTAATCACGAAGGTGGATGAGGCCAGCGTGTCGCAGCCTCAAGAAATCACGCGGGCTTTGCGTACTCTGCAGACAAAGAAGCCCTTCCCGGTGGTCGTGGTGCGGAACCACAAGGACGTGACTCTGTCAGTAACGCTGGAGGAGCCCCCTACCACGGGGAGTTCCATCACAATTCCACAGGCCCTGGTCGCGGAAGGGGAAAGCAGGTTGTAGGCGTCCAGTCAGGCTTCCGCTTTGAGTTCCCTGGAGTGCGGGGGGCGTTCCTTCCTGTACCGCACTCCAGGCGAGTCGCTGTGCACCACCACGATGCCCGAGTCGGTGACGAAGTGGCCGGCCTTTCGGTCGGCCTCCAAGTCCTGGCCGATTTCGTAGTGTTCGGGCACTTGGATATCCTGCTCTATAATGGCGCGGCTGATCTTGCTGTGCCTTCCGATCGACACGTTGGAGTGCAGGATCGAATTCTCGACGACGGCGTGGCTGTTGACCCGGACTCCCGTTGAGAGCACGCAATTGATCACCCTGCCGCCCGAGATGATGCAGCCGTGCGACACGAGCGAATCGAGCGCGATGCCCGCGCGGCGGCCCTCGTCGGCGAACACGAACTTGGCCGGCGGATGGCTGGGAGCGCCCGTCCGAAGCGGCCAGTCCTGATCGTAAAGATTGAATACCGGGCTGACCGCGACCAAGTCCATGTTTGCTTCGTAGTAGGAGTCGATGGTGCCGACGTCGCGCCAGTATCGGACCTCTTTCTTGTTTTCGTCGATAAAATCGTATGCCACCACTTGCCGCCGGTCGATGAGTTTCGGGAGGATGTCTCTGCCAAAGTCGTGAGTGCTCCGGGTGTCCTCGGCGTCCTCAAGAAGCGCCTCCACCAGCACGGGTGTGGAGAAAAGATAGATCCCCATCGACGCGCTACAGGCCTCTGGATTGAAACGGGACCTGCCGGCGCTCTCGAGGCTGGGCTTCTCCTCGAAGCCGCGGACCCGAAACTCGCCGTCCATCTCCAGGATTCCGAAACGGTCGGCTTCCTGGGGGGAAACCTGCGAGGTGGCCACGGTAACGTCCGCCCGCCGTTTGTGGTGCCAATCGAACATGTGCCGGTAGTTCATCTTGTAGACGTGATCCGCGGAGAGAATCAGGGTGAGCGGCGGGTTCTCGTCCTCAATGCTCTGCAGGTTCTGGTAGACGGCGTCCGCGGTGCCGAGATACCAGGTGGCCCGGCGGCGTTGCGTGGGCGGGATCGGCTCGATGAATTGTCCCAGTTCCGGAGAAAGAATGTTCCAGGCCTGACGGATGTGCCGGTTGAGGCTGAGGGCCTTGTGCTGAGTCAGGATGCAGATCTTCGTAAGACCGGAGTTAATGCAATTGGAGAGGGTGACATCGATGAGGCGATAGATGCCGCCGAACAGCATCATCGGCTTGGCGTCTTCGCGGGTCAGGGGCGCCAGTCTCTCGCCCGCACCGCCGGCAAGCAGAATCGTCAGTACTCCCGGAGCCGGCCCAGTCATGTACCCATGTTCCATCAGGCTTCCCGCCGATCGGCGCTTGCACCTATATTCTAGCCTGCCCTCCCCGGGCCGGCCGGGAAGCTAGCCTTGGTTGCTTGCGGCCTGGGCCTTGAGCGCCTGTTCGGCGCGTTGCCAATCCTCTTCGGCCGATCCGCCATGGCCTCCACGTTCCAGCCAGTACGAGTAGGCCAGCCGGGCGACTTCGGCCTGGTCGAGAGTAGGCTCCCCTGTGACAGGTACAACCGCGGTTTCAGCGGTCACGGAAGCCTTCCTCGGACGCCTGGACCGCGGCTTGGGCTTCTCCTCGGAAGTTGGTTTGCGCGGCATGATTACCCTCCCTTCTATTATTCCAGAATGAGCCCCAGAATAAACGGGGGAATCGGCTCCGAGTATCTCTCATTTGAAACGTACACTTCACGGAATCTCACGGCAATAATGATGTTTGGAGGGTATTTCATGAGCAGGGTTATGGCCGTCGTCGCCCTCGGAAGCGCCGGTGACGTTCATCCGAACGTCGGGCTGGGCACCGAGGAGGACTACCATGCGGCGATTCAGGACCCTGACATTTGGAGTCCATATCGAGCTTTCGCCGTTGTGGCGAGGCGGTTGATCGTGCCGATCATAGCCGGAGTCTTCGAGATCCTCTCGCAATGGAGTAGGACCGGAGACGTGGTGGCGGCCGCATTTGGCCTGGCGTTCGCCGCGCGGCGGTTTTCGGCTTCCCGGACGTGCTCGGGTTTCTGCCGGCGAGCGGGCTTCTGGATGGTTGGATGCAGTCGCCGCACCGAGCAGTCCAAGGATCGGCTATCCTCAAGAACGGAAACTTGACCATGTCCTATACGTACACGGAAATCGCGAAGATGATCGACCATTCTCTGCTCCAGCCCTTCCTCACGGCGGCGGAGCTGGAGAGCGGAATTCAGCTCGCCTTGCAGTATGATGTCGCGAGCGTCTGCATTGTGCCTTGCTACCTTCGGCGCTGCGCGGAGTTGTTGAGAGGGAGCACGGTGAAGGCCAGCACGACGATCGGCTTTCCGCACGGAGGCCATGCCACGGCCACAAAAGTCGCCGAGGCAAGGCTGGCCCTCGACGACGGCGGCGAAGAACTGGATATGGTGGTGAACATCGGCAAAGTGATCGGCGGAGACTGGAGCTACGTTCGGGACGACATCGGCGCCGTCATCGAGGTGACGCACGCCCGGGGCCAAAAGGTGAAAGTAATCTTCGAGAATTGCTATCTCAACGACGATCAGAAGATCCGCCTTTGTCAGATTGCGAGCGAACTCCAGGCGGATTGGGTCAAGACCTCCACCGGGTACGGCACCGGCGGCGCGAAGATCGAAGACCTTGTTCTGATGCGCAAGCATGCCGCTCCGAGCGTCCAGGTGAAGGCCGCCGGAGGGATTCGAGACCTCGACGCGCTCCTGCGGGCACGCGAAGCGGGCGCCACGCGGGTGGGCGCATCGCGCACGTCGGACATGCTCGACGAGTGCCGCCGCCGACTGGGCCTCCGCGAATTGCCGAAGACTGCCAACGCAGCCAACCTATCGGGGGACTGACCCACATGATGAACCTTGGCTTTGTCAGTGCCATTCTTCCCGACCTCAATCTGGATGAGGTCATCGAGTTTGCCTCCGGCGCGGATTTCGACTGCGTCGAGCTGATGTGCTGGCCCCTGGGCAAGGCAGAGCGCCGCTACGCCGGGGTGACGCACGTCGATGTGACCGGCTTCACCGCCGGCGACGCCGCCCGCGTCAACGACCTGCTCGGCGCCGCGGGTGTGACCGCCAGCGGTCTGGGCTACTATCCGAACCCGCTGGCCCCGGACCGCGCGGAAGCGCAGGTCTACATCGACCACCTGCGGCAGGTGATCCTGGCGGCCAGCCTGCTGGGAATCAAGGTCGTCAACACCTTCATCGGCCGCGACTGGACCCGAACCGTAGAGGACAACTGGCCGCTTTTCCGCGAGGTTTGGAGGCCCCTGGTGCGCTTTGGGGCGGATCACGGCGTCCAGATCGCCATCGAGAACTGCCCTATGCTCTTCACGCGGGACGAGTGGCCCGGCGGCAAGAATCTGGCGGTCTCGCCGTCCATCTGGCGGCGTATGTTCGAGGAGATTCCTGACAACAATTTCGGATTGAATTTCGACCCGTCCCACCTGGTGTGGCAGCGCATGGACTACCTCAAGCCGGTGCGGGAATTCGCGGGACGGATTTTCCACGTTCACGCCAAGGACGCACGGGTGGATCAACACCGCCTGGACGAAGTGGGCATTCTGGCGTACCCCTTGCTGTTCCACACGCCAAAACTGCCCGGCCTTGGCGACGTCGACTGGGGCGCCCTGCTCTCGACGCTGTCCGATGCGGGCTACAAGGGTCCGGTGTGCATCGAGGTGGAAGACCGGGCCTACGAAGGTTCGCTCGAGATCCGCAAGGCGGGCCTGCGGCAGGCTGGCAGGCACATCAAGCAGTTTCTTCCGTAACTCAGGCGCCCGGGCTCAGGGCGCCAGCTTGCCGTCGCGCACCAGGTAACGAAAGTCCACATGCAGCGTCGCGTCGGAGAAACAGTACCGGCTGTGTATGGCGCCGGGAGAGGCGCCGCCCAGAGCCTGATTGCCTCCGAAACCCAGGCACACCGTACCGGCGGCCTCGCTTCCGGAAGAAGCCGCAGGATCGAAACCCAGGCTGAGTTCCGCGAAGCGCCCGGCTGAACCGCCCGCCGACGCGAGGGCATCGCTTAGCGCGCTGGCTCCCTCGGCGGCCCTCACCCTGGTGATTCTACCGTTGTCCACTTCGAAGACGACGTCCCTGGCCGTAACGGCGCCCAGGCGGACCTCGGCGAGACGAATCTGACCGAAGCCGCTGTCTTCGACGGGAGCCACCCGGAGTGCGCCGCCCTTCCCGTCGCGGCCGGGCGTCTGGAACGGACGTCTGCCGATGCGGAGCATGAAGTCCGTTCCCCGCGGAGTGCGGATGCGAACGGTCCCCAGACGGAGCACCTCCACTGCCTTCTCCCACGGGGCGGTCTGGGGGGCCGAGGCAACAGACAACACGGCGGCAAGAAATCCACAAATCCAGCGCATCGCAACACCTGTCTTCAACCACCAGATTAATCGAGTCGAGAGCGAGCGCGCATGCGCCGGCGGGGTCACACCCGCGGCATGAGGGAGCCGGGGAGCAGGGGAAAGGCCGGCTCGTCATCGTCGCCGGCCAGAAAGGCCTCGAACAACCTGGTGAGCGACGCTCCGCGCTGCGCCATCTCAAGGCGCTGGCGATTCAGAAAGGCGAAGCGAAACGGAGAGTGAGCTTCGAGCAAAGATAGGTAGCCCGCGGTATGGAGGTCGCCGGCCTCACCGGCCGCTCGGATCAGGAGGGAGGACGAACTCTTCCGGATCAAATCCTCGAGCGCCTGGAAGCGCGGCACTGGAAGGCGGGGCGCCCGCTGTGTTACGGTTCTGGCAAACTGCATCGTGCGGCTGGTCAGCGCGTCCAGAGGCTCCTCCGCGGCGGCGAGTGAGAAGAGCGTAAGAACTCCCGCGCGGCTGTCCTCTTGAACATCCTGCAAATCGTCCGCAAGTTGCAGCGCGACTCCCCAGGCGAACGCGAACTGAGCCTCAGCGGGATTCAAGGAGCCCGCCGCCAGGTAAGCGTCCGCCAAAACCGAGGAGCCGCCCTTGGCGAAGCTGAGCCGCAGGACGTCCACGTTCGCCGCGAGAGGCGGCCGGCGCAGCAATCGCAGACTGTCCGCTTGTGCTCGATGAATGGCCGACAGGCTCTCGAAGACATGAGGGTACTCGACGCGTGGGTATTGCCCTTCTATAATGCCGACAAGCCGCCAGATGGCTTCCTCGCGGTGAATCGCCGGGGCCACGGTCTCACCGGCCAAACGACGCCCGAACCGGCCGCTGAAGCCCACTTTCGCATCGCGTGTGATAGCCGGATCGTCCAGGTAATTGTCCGTATACGGGTAAAGCATGCTGTAAGCGAAGATCGCGGGCGTCAGCCCCAGCTCCCGCCCCAGCAGCATCTGAAGGGCGCACGCGGTCCAGGCGTTTCGGCTGGCCTGGAGAATGTCCGTGGTTGTGACCGTGGGATCGAAGCGCCGCGCCTGACGCGCCAAGGCCGTGCCGATGGCCGCAAAGCCCCGGCGCAGCAGCAGATCGAGATGGCTGTCCTGAAGGTCGAGGCCGCTCGTGGCGAAGTGCTCGAAGGCGGCGGTGATTCTGCCGTGAGCGGCTGCCCGCTCAGGCCTTGTGCGCGGCAGACGGCGCACCTCGGCCCGCAGGCTTTCCAGGAATTGCAGCAGGTCACTCTCGCGGGCAGCCTGCTGGTCCTCGGTGTAGGCCCTTTCGAACGGCGGCAGAGTGGCTGGGCTCTGCTGCCAGAACTCGATGGTTTCCTGAAGCAGTTCCGTCACGCTTACTTGGACGCCGAGCCGGCGCGCGTGGCCAGAAGCAGGTTTGAAGGAACCTTGGAGAAACCGTAGCCGATGCGGAAGTTGAGCGGCTTAGGCTTGGAATTCTCGTAGGCGGCACGCAGGTCGCGCTGTTCCCGATAGGCGAAGGGTGTGTACGGTGTTTCGTAGGCGCCGTAGAGTTGAATCTGCCAGGGAGGGGAGAGGAAGAACTTGTACGGGATGCCCGAATCGTCCTGGAGAATGGCGGCGCTCCCGGCGAGTACTTCGTCGCGAATGATATTGAAGCCCGGCTGGTGGGTCATGTAAGACGTGGCCTTGAAAAAGGTCGTCATTCCCTTGAGACCGGAAAGATACGTGAGGAACGGCTTGTTGAGCTTCAGGCGGTCGTTGGAGAGGTTGATAGAGAAGTAAGAGAGGTTGTGGATCGAGCCATCCACATCGCTGGCGTATTCGATCTCGACGCCCTTGTTGCCGATTCTGCCGGGGGCCTTGTAGCTCAGGGCGCGTTCGATGACATTCCCCTGCTCGTCCAGCCGCACATAGCAGTACCCCAGAATCGTGTGGCGTGATCGCATGAGCAGAAGGAGGATCGGCGGAAGCAGGCCGTCAGTGACCTCGCCGCGAAATTCACGGTCCATCTCGCGCGTAACAAAGAAGCTGCGATGAAGCTCGGAGGAGACGGAATCGCGGATACCTTCCAGGTAGTGTGCGGCGCCGGTTTTCTCAACCAGGGTTCGATTCGGCAGCGTGCCGGCGGGTTCCAGCCCAACCATTAACAAGTCCGCGTTGTCGGGGAAGAGAGTGGCCAGCACCAGGATATCCGGGCCGCTGAACGGATAGAAAATGACGGAATCTCTGATGGGCGGTCCGCTCAGTTCCGTCCGCTGAAACTCAATCATATTGGGGAGCCACCGGGTTTCCACGGGGCTCCACATACGGTCGAGTTCGCGTTGGTGTACCTGCCAGGCCGGCTGTTGTTCCAGATCGGCGAAAGGAGAGCCGGGCTTACTGGGGAGTCCCGCGAGAAAGCGGCCCACGTCATCCGCGGCGCGATTTCGAACCACCGGGACCTTTGCGGTCTTCGACTCGCCAGGCGACTTGGATGAAGGAGCGCAGCAGCAGCATGCGGCGAACAAAGCCAAGGCCAGGGTGAATCTAAAACGAAGGAGATTCCGGATCATATCGTCAGTTAGAAACTCCCATTCTCTCGATTGTAGCGCACCGTCACGAAAGTCGCGACAGGGCCCTGTGATATTCTGCGGTGGAAAGGGAGGCTCTCACGATGAATCCCACTCGACGAGAAGTAATCCAGACGGTTGGTCTGGCGCTCACGGGGCTTCCCGCGGCGGCTCAGACCCAAGAGGCGGGCCCGCTCACGCTGTGGTATCGGAGGCCGGCCAGCAACTGGGAGCGCGAGGCTCTGCCGGTGGGCAACGGGAACCTCGGGGCGATGGTGTTCGGCGGAGTTCCGAAAGAGCGGATTCAGCTCAACGAGCACAGCTTGTGGTCGGGACACCACGTGGAGAACGACAATCCCGCCACCGTGGAGCAGTTGGCGGAAATCCGAAAGCTGCTGTTTGAAGACAAATATTCGGAGGCCAATGCCATCGGCCGCAGGGGCGGGCGGGGGCCCGGCGGTCCATCAGGCGCGGGTG
>VFSW01008032.1_pt1 | contig 15231 bp, 15 predicted proteins | sample 5358111 | NCBI WGS metagenome assembly VFSW01 (sample SAMN11554181, study PRJNA540505) | mine drainage metagenome | isolation source: sediment from site ElyBrook_90M | place: USA: Ely Copper Mine, Vershire, VT | collected 2017
CGCAGGGGGCGACGGAAGAAGGCCAGGGTGCGAAGAGCGACCTGGGCTTCGGCGTCGGGGGCGACGGATGGTGGGGCGGCGGCGGCGGGGCGCTCGGCGTTTCAAGCTACCAGAACACGCAGATCGGCCAGGTCGTGGCCCTCGCCTATATCGACGCCTACACGAAGCTTGTCACGCAGCTTGGCGGCATTTCCGACAATCCATCGGCGGACAACGCACAACAAGCCGTAACGATGAACAAGCCGGGCAACATGTATGCGCGATCGGGCGGCAAAGGCGGCGTCGTGCGCAAACTCGACCCCGGCATGATGCTCTATCCGACCGGCAACAAGGATGGCGTGTGGTGGGAAGTCAGCGACGAACTCGGCAACAAGGGCTGGGTGTCGTCCATCCTTTTCCAGCTTGCAAGATAAAGGGGCGTTCCTCCTGCCTGGGGGGCCTTCGGGCCCCTTTTTTTTACTTCGCCAGATCGCGGCCCATGGCGAGATATTTCTCGCGGCGCTGGCGGCGCAATTCGTCGGGCGACAGCGGCGACATCTCGGACAGCGCACGCGCGATGTGCTCGCCGACCGTGGCGATCGCCTCGTCGGCGTTGCGATGCGCACCGCCCATCGGTTCGGGTATGATGGCATCGATCACACCCAGCCCAAGCAGATCCTGCGCCGTGAGGCGCAGCGCCGCGGCGGCGTCCTGCGCCTTTTCAGGTTTGTTGCGCCACAGGATCGATGTGCAGGCCTCCGGTGAAATCACCGAATAGACCGAGTTCTCGAGCATATAGACGCGATTGGCGGTGGCGATGGCCAGCGCACCGCCCGATCCGCCCTCGCCGATGATCGTGGCGACGAACGGCACGCGTAGATCGAGGCATGCCTGGGTGCTGCGCGCAATGGCTTCCGCTTGGCCGCGCTCCTCGGCGGCGACGCCGGCATAAGCGCCCGATGTGTCGACCAGGGAAATCACCGGCAGCTCGAAGCGATCGGCCAGGGCGAACAGGCGCTGCGCCTTGCGGTAGCCTTCCGGCATCGCCATTCCGAAATTGTGCTTGAGGCGCGACTTGGTGTCGTTGCCCTTCTCCTGGCCGATGACCGCGACGGCGCGGCCCTGGAAGCGCGCGAGCGCCGCAATGACGGCGGCGTCTTCGGCGAAGGCGCGATCGCCGGCGAGCGGGGTGAACTCGTCGAACAGGTGCTCGGCGTAATCGGAGAAGTGCGGGCGTCCGGGATGGCGCGCCACCTGGACCTTCTGCCAGGGCGTCAGACGGGCGTAGGTGTCCTTCACCAGCTGGTCGGCCCTGGCCTGCAGGCGGGCCACTTCGGCGTCGATCTGCATCGTCGGGTCGGCGGCCGCGAGCAGACGCAGCTCCACGATCTTGCCTTCCAGTTCGGCGATGGGGCGTTCGAAATCCAGATATGCGTGCATTGCTTCCCGCAGGGTAGACCCAAAAGGGCCGGGAAAGTGGCAATGTCGCTCCGGCCTGTCAATCTGAGGTAAATAGCCGGGTAAATATGGGCCCTGGAGGCGGCGAATACAGGATATTGATTGCCATTTGGCGGTCTTCGCGACCGGTCCCTCCCGGAATCGGATGATCGCCCCCGGCCAGGAGGCAAGACGCCGCCAGGGCGGGCGGCGGTTGCGCGGGGGCAGAATTCCTGTAATTCCGGCAGCCATGGCCACCCTCGCCCTGCCCAAAGCTCTCAAGGCCGATCCGTTCATCATCGCGCTGCTGGCGACGGTGGCGCTTGCCAGCGTGCTGCCCTGCGCCGGCGAGTTCGCGCGCATCATGAAGGTCGTCACCGACGCCGCCATTGCTCTGCTCTTCTTCCTGCACGGCGCAAAACTTTCGCGCCAAGCCATTCTGGCCGGCATTGGCGCATGGCGCATCCATGCACTGGCGCTCGGTGCAACCTTCGTGCTGTTTCCGGCGATGGGATTGATCCTGCGCGCAGCAAGCCACGGCTGGCTCAACCCGATCATCGCGAGCGGAATCTTGTTCCTGTGCTTTCTACCCTCCACCGTACAGTCGTCGATCGCCTTCACCTCCATCGCACGTGGCAACGTGCCGGCCGCCGTGTGCAGCGCATCCGCTTCAAACCTGCTCGGCATTGTCATCACGCCCCTGCTGACCGGCCTGTTCCTGTTGGGCGGAATGCACGGCGGCATATCCCTGAGCTCCGTAGAGGACATCGCGCTGCAATTGCTGCTGCCATTCCTTGCCGGACACCTGTCGCGGCCGTTCACGCATGCCTTTCTGGAACGCCACAAGATGCTGGTGGGACGCGTCGACCGCAGCGCTATTCTGCTGGTGGTCTACACCGCCTTCAGCGCAGCGGTCATCGAGGGGCTATGGCACGAATTCTCCCTCGGCGACCTCGCCTGGACGCTGGGTCTCGATGCGCTGATCCTCGCGCTCGCGCTCTTCACCACCACGTGGACGTCCCGGCGCGCCGGTATGTCGCGCGAGGACGAGATCGCCATCGTGTTCTGCGGTTCCAAGAAGAGCCTGGCGTCGGGCGTGCCTATGGCGGGCGTGCTATTCCCGCCCGCCCTGCTGGGGCCGATGATCGTCCCGCTGATGCTGTACCATCAGATGCAGTTAATGGTCTGCGCCGTGATCGCCCAGCGTTATGCCGCCGCGTACAAGGCGAATCCGGCGGCGACGCCGGCTGCGATTTCCTAACCGCTTCTCCTTTGCGGTAGCACCAATGCGTGTCGAGGCCATTGATGCGCACGGTGACGGTCTTATTGCCGAAATCGATCTCGTTCAGTGCGGTGACGATGTTTTCGCGCGCCTTGTCCTTGTCGGCGGGCGCGACCGCATCTTCTAGGTCGAGACACACAACGTCGGCAGCGCCAGCAAACGGTGACCCGACGGTCGGGCTTGGTCAATCCGCCGGCTTGGCGGCTTTGCGCTTCGCCAGCGGGTGCGCGGAAGCTACCGTGGCGGCAAGACGATCCTTGGCGACGTGGGTGTAGATTTGCGTGGTCGCGATGTCGGCGTGGCCGAGCATGGTCTGCACGCTGCGCAAATCTGCACCCCCTTCCACCAGATGCGTGGCGAAGGCGTGGCGCAGTACGTGGGGCGACAGCTTGGCGGGATCAAGGCCCGCGTCCAGCGCCAGCGCCTTCAGCATCTGATGCAGGCGGCGGCGCGTCAGATGGCATTCCGAAGACCGCGAAGGGAAGAGAAACTTTTCCGCGTGGCCGAGGCGCTCGCCCTTCGGCAGGAAGGTTTCGCGCACCACCAGATAGTCGGCGATGGCTTGGCGGGCTCGCGGATTGAGCGGCGCAAGGCGCTCCTTGCCGCCCTTGCCCTTCACCAGCAGCACGCCTTCGCGATTACGCACCGCGGCAAGCGGTAATGTCGCCAGTTCCGAGACGCGCAGGCCCGAGGCGTAAAGCATCTCCACGACACAGAGCAGCCGTGCGCCCTCTTTGCTTTTTTCCGCACGCTTTTGCGCTGCCTCCGTCAGACGATCCAAATCCTCGCGCGACAGCACCTTGGGCAACGTGCGCCCACGCTTCGGCGCATCCACCGCATTGGTGGGATCGTCGGGCCGGATGCCTTCGGAATAAAGGAAACCGAAAAACTGGCGCAACGCCGACAACCGGCGCGCCTGCGACGATCCCGCGGCGCCGGAGGTGGAAAGGCTCGCCAGATAGTGTTTAAGATGGTCGCGCGTGGAACGCTTGGCGTCAGTTCCTCGCCCAGCTAAGAAGCCGTGGAAATCCAGCAAATCACGGCGATAGGCGGCAAGCGTGTTGATGCTGGCGCCGCGCTCCGCGCTCATCATGTCGAGAAAGGTCTCCACGAGGTGAACGTCGCCGAAGGCTCTGGCACGACTCATCGCGTGGTGGACGCCGGTGGCGGCATTTGCGGCGGCGGGACGTAGGACAGCAGCGCATCCATGCCCAACGCCTGGGCAGCGTCCGGCAACCCCATCGCGCCAAGCAGACGGACGAACTCGATGGTCACATCCGGTGCGAGATTGCGCAGCCCAATGTCATGCACGATGTCCAGGATGCGGAGCAACGCTTCGCCTTTGCGCTCTGGGTGCAAAGAGGCCTGCTCGATGCGACGCATGTCGCCGGGGTCGGGACGCGCGCCGCCCCAGTTCATCGCTTCGAGCGACGACGCCTGCGCCTTCACGTCCGGCGGCAGCGGACGCCCCAGGACATCGGCGATGCCGATCATCAATGCCTTGTAAGAGCGGTTGGCATCGGGATCCGGCGGATTCTTCACCAATCCGACCGCATAGATACTCAAGGCGGCTTGCGCCGCCGCATCGCGGGCCGGATTGGGTGCGGCCAGATCGACGACCGGCTGCAGCAGATCCTTGTTGCGCAACCAGAGGGCGGCGGCGTCCGGCTTATGCGCGAACAGCAGCGCCCGCACGAACAGAGGCGCCATGAAACGGTTCGTGGCCGATGGCCTGACCGATGCCGCAACGTCGCCCTGGAAAGCGGCCGCCAGGGGCAGCATTCCCGCCTTCTCGCCAAGCGACAGCGCCTCGTACACAAGCTGTGCCTGTGCGTCGGGACGGGTCTGGATCACGGCGGCGCGGCGCAGCAGAACCTGGGCGGCGAAGAACGGCATGGATTTCGCGTCGTCGGCCGCGTTGGCCATCTGATCGAGATTGATATCCTGGGCATCCGCCACTTCGCGCAACTGCACGATGGACGCCGCTCCCGTCGCGATGATGCGTTCGGCGGCGGCCAAGCGCACTTTCGGCGAATTGCGCGGGTCGCGCATCGCCAGGAGATTTTCGGACGTTCCCATCGCCGCCGCAACGTCGCCCGGGATAGGCAAGCCGGCCTGTTGCAGCAGGAAGACATGCATCGCGGTCGGATGCGCGATCGGACCGGGAGTCGTCGTCTTGTGGTTCAGCACGTCGTCGGCAAGCGTGTCAAAAGCCTTATCGCCTTCGCCTTCCGCCTGCATCACCTCGTGGGTCAGTTCGGCTGTGGCCTCATCGCCGCCCGCCGCGGCGCAGTAGAGGCGCAACTCGAGCCAGAACGGGGCGCCGGACGACAGGCGCGTGGCGGTCAGGTTCCCACAGACATCCGCGGCCCGGTTCGCCGTCAGAAGGGCATCCGCCTGGACGCGCGCGAAATCGGCATCGTCAGGCAGCGAGACCTGGGCGGCCAACGCGCCCGCCTCGTCGATCAATCCGGCATCGAGCAGTTTCTCGACGCGTACCGTGACGACGGCGCGCTTGGCCGGTCCGGTAGGAGAACTCGCCTTGGTCAGAACAAGACGCTTGGCCAGCGCCCGCAGCACGGGGTCTGGCGACACAAGGGGAATGCGTGCCAGAAGCGGCTCGATCGTGCCCCGTGCCGACCCACTCCACATATCAGTGCCCAAACCGCCATTGCCCGAATCGAGCAGACCGGCAGGCGGACCTTCCACGGTGCCAAGGGTCTGCACCTGGATGCCCGACGTTGGTGGTGGCAAAGGCGCGACCTGGTCTCCGGCCACGCCGGACAAAGGCGTAGGCGCGGCCGTCGCCGTTGACGGTTGTGCCGGCTGGTCCGCCACTGGCGGCAGGTCATGGCCGGTCAAGGCGGGCGGCGCGCTTTTGTTGGCCGGCGTCGTCGAGCTTGGTGGGGGCGCGTCCGCGACCGGCGGATAGTCATATGGCGTCAACACCGGCGGCTTGTCGTCATTCGACGACGCGCCCGCGTATTGCGCCCAGGCGGCTGATGCGCACAACGCCGCCGCGAACACCAATGCACTAACTCGGAAACCTGTCATTCGAGAGAACCTGCTGGATCTCATGCTGCCGGGGATGGACCGTTCCACCGTAAATCGTCAACCCGACCAGAGCCAAGATCAGTAGCACGCCAATGCCGATTACGATCCGCCCGCCCCAGCCCATGCCCTCCGACCTTGCCATGCGCATAAGTACACCTCGTTAACACGCATTTTCACAGTAAATTGCAACCCTGAAACAAGTCCCGCTGGCGATGCGCGCCCAAGCCGTGGTAGCCCGTGCTTATGGCAGGGTTAAGGCGGACAATAGCACTTGTCGGGATGATGGGGGCAGGCAAATCCTCCGTCGGACGGCGTCTTGCCACGCGTCTGGACGTGCCTTTTCGCGATGCCGACGCCGAGATCGAAAATGCCGCCGGCTGCACCATCCCCGAAATCTTCCAGCGCTTCGGCGAAAGCGCGTTCCGCGACGGCGAGCGTAAGGTCATCGGCCGCCTGCTCGCCGAGCCGCCACATGTCCTGGCGACCGGCGGCGGCGCCTTCATGGACACCGGAACGCGCGCGCGCGTGACGGAATGCGCCTTCTCTGTGTGGCTCAGGGCGCCGGTGGATGTCCTGCTCGCGCGCGTTCAGCGCAAGGACGATCGTCCGCTTCTCAAGGCCGGCGATCCGCGCGATATCCTCGAAAAGCTGCTGAAGGAACGCGAACCGATCTATGCGCAGGCCGACCTCACCATCGAAAGCGAAAACGGCCCGCACGGCGAGACGGTGGAACGCATTGTGAAGGCACTGGTAGAACGTGGTATCTGCGAGGACGCATGAGCGAACGTATCACGGTAAGTCTGGGCGCGCGGAGCTACGACATTCATGTCGGCACCAGCGTGTTTTCGCGTGCGGGCGAATTGCTGTCGCCCTTCGCGCGCGGGCCGGTGCCCGTGATCACCGACGCCAATGTCGCCGGGCTGCACCTGGATCCGTTCGTGGAATCGCTGAAGTGCGCCGGGATCGACGCTCGGCCTATCGTGCTCGACGCAGGCGAAGGCACGAAAAGCTTCCGCTGGCTGGAACGGCTTTGCAGCGCCCTGCTGACGGTGGGAGTCGACCGCGGCGGACTTGTGGTCGCGCTCGGTGGCGGCGTGATCGGCGATCTGACGGGTTTCGCGGCGGCCGTGCTGAAACGCGGCATCGATTTCGCGCAAGTACCCACCACCTTGCTGGCGCAGGTGGACTCCTCCGTCGGCGGAAAGACGGCAATCAACACGGCGGAAGGGAAAAACCTTGTCGGCGTGTTCCATCAACCGAAGATCGTTCTGGCCGACGCCGGCGTGTTGTCCACCCTGCCGCGACGCGAATTGCTGGCGGGCTACGCCGAAGTGGCAAAGTACGGCGCTTTGGGCGACGCGGCTTTCTTTGAATGGCTGGAAACAAACGGCGCGAAAGCGCTTGGCGGCGACGAAGCGGCGCTCGTGCGCGCCGTGGCGCATTCCTGCCGCATGAAAGCCGATATCGTGGCGCGCGACGAACACGAATCCGGCGAACGTGCGCTGCTCAATCTCGGCCATACCTTCGGCCACGCGCTGGAAGCGGCGACGGGCTTCTCGGATCGCCTGCTGCACGGCGAAGGTGTCGCCGTGGGCATGGCGCTGGCCTTCCAATTGTCCGTGAAGCTGGGTTTATGCGGCAGCCAAGATGCAGACCGTTTCACGCGGCACCTGAAGGCTGTCGGCCTGCCGGCTTCGATTGCCGACGTTCCCGGGCCACGGCCTTCCGTAGACCTGCTATTCGAACACATGGCCCACGACAAGAAGGCTAAGGACGGCCAGCTGACGTTCATCTTGCTGCGCGGCATCGGCCAAGCCTTTGTCACGCGCGATATACCGAACGAGGCGGTACGCGACGTGCTGGCCGCCTAACGGGCCTGCGATAAGCCTCAGCTCGTCCAGACCTCGCCGTCTGCAATGTTTTCGACGGCCAAGCAGGGCGAAGGCAAGCACGCTATACTCGATCCCCCGCTTCGAGGATTCCGTCATGGACACGACCCTGGTCATCAGCCTTTTTGCGATCATCGCGCTGATGGCCGCCGGAGCGTTCTTCGCAGGCTCGGAGACCGCGCTGACAGCGGTTTCACGTGGCAAAATGCACCAACTCGCAAAAGACGGCTCCGATGCCGCGGCAAAGGTCAACAAGCTGATCGGCAATCGCCAGCGGCTGATCGGCGCCCTGCTTCTTGGTAACACCTTTGTGGAAATTCTGGCCTCTTCGATTGCGACTTCTGTCCTCGAGGTCAGGTTCGGACCTCAGGCGGTAGCCATCGTCGCCGTCATCATGACCCTGCTCATTCTGGTGTTCGGGGAAGTGCTTCCGAAGACGCTGGCCATCGCCCGCACCGACAGGTTTGCACTGGCGACTGCGGCGCCCGTGCTGCACGTGGTGCGAATTCTCGGCCCCATCGTCGGGTCGGTACAGTCGTTCGTTTGGAGGTTGCTGCGGCTGTTCGGCGTCAAGGAAGAAGATTCGACCGCCCTGACCCACGACGAAATCCGCGGTACCGTCTTCCTACACCACCAGGAGGGAACGGTCGAGCGCGAAAGCCGCGACATGATCAGCGGCGTCCTGGATCTCAGGGAACTGAGCGTCGGCGACGTGATGATCCATCGCAAGAACATGATGACAGTTTCGGCCGACCAGAGTGCCGACCAAATCGTCAGGGCGCTGATGGCTACGCACCACGCCCGGGTCCCGGTCTGGCGCGAGCAGCCCGAGAACATCGTCGGCGTATTGCACACCAAGGACGTCGTTCGCGCCGTTCTGGCCAATCGCCTTTCGCCGAAGGGGCTGGACATCGACACGCTGATCACGCCGCCCTGGTTCGTGCCGGAGACCATGGCGCTGGAGGAACTGCTGGATGCCTTCCGGGAAAAACGTTCGCATTTCGCGCTCGTGGTTGACGAATACGGCATGATCCTCGGACTGGTCACACGTGAGGACATTCTCGATGAGGTCTTCGGCCGCATCCCCGACGAACACGGCGCCATGGTGCAGGCTGGCATCCGTCCGCAACCCGACGGCTCGTTCTACGTCGACGGCGTGACGACCATTCGAGACATAAACCGCGCGCTGGACTGGAATTTGCCAGACGACGAGGCCACGACGCTCGCCGGCCTGGTGATCCATGAAGCCAGAACCATTCCCGATATTGGCCAGCGCTTCGCCTTCTACGGCTACAAGTTCGAAATCCTGCGCCGCCAGCGCAACCAGATCACGGCGCTGCGCGTGATGCCGCCGGAGAAAACCACGGATGCAAAGGATCGGAACGCCGAAGCAAAATGACGGGGCTACTTCTCCGCTTCCCCTGGCGTCAATGTTGTCAGCGCCAGCGCGTGGATTTGGGATTTCATCTCGTCAGCCAGTGCAGCATAGACGCGGCGCTGACGCTCGACGCGTGACAGTCCGGCGAAAGCGGCGGAGACGATCCGCACCGTGAAATGGGTCTCGCCGCCCGGGCGGTGCCCGGCGTGGCCTTTGTGGCGCGCACTGTCGTCCTCGACATAAAGCTCCGAAGGCGCCAAGGCTGCGGACAGTTTGCGCTGAATCGTGTCGGTCATGCTCATGAGGAAGGCGTCTCTTGCGCCACGCGTTCTGTCAAGCAATTCGTTTTCTTGTTTTTTTGCGGTTCGATCCCATAATTCAATCATGGCGAAACCGCGCTACAGCCCGCGATTGGGGCTCGACATCAGAATCAAGCCGGACGTCAAGCTGGAGCCGGCGGCCAAGGTGCGCCCGTGCGCCGTCGCCGGCTGCCGCGAGGAAGGCGCCTACCGGGTGCCGAAGAACCGCGAAACGCTTTCCACCTATGTCTGGCTGTGCCTGGGCCATGCCCGGGCGCACAACGAGAAGTGGGACTATTTTGCAGGGATGAGCGAGACGGAAATCGAGCGGTTCCGCGCCGAGGCGGTCGTCGGTCACAGGCCGACCTGGCCGCTCGGGAAGCGTGCCGCGGGGCTCCCGGGTGGGGCCGGCAGCTACCATGTCGAGGACGGCTATGCGATTTTTGCAAAGGACGAGACCGATCTTTCACCGCGCCGCCCGCAGCGGGTTTTGACGCGGCTGCAGCGGCAGGCCTTTGACGTCCTGAACCTCGACTGCTCGGCGACCTTGAACGAAATCAAGGCGCGGTATAAGGAGCTTGTGAAGCGGTTTCATCCCGACGCGAACGGTGGCGATCGGGGCGCCGAGGAGCGTCTGAAGCAGGTTATCAAAGCCTATGGCGTGTTGCGCGCTTCGGGGCTGACCTAGAGAGGGCTCTTCACGCCCTCCTCTTACGCGGCGGAATTCGCCTGAGCGGACCCAGAAATATGAACACCGAACCACAGGGCCTTGATCCGTCGCTGACGCCGGACACGCTGATCGACGTGAAGAGCGTCTTCGGCATCGACGCGAAGATGAAGGCACCGGCCTTTTCCAAGGCGAACGAATACGTGCCGGACCGCGACGACGCCTATCGATTCGACCGGGACACGACGCTCGCAATCCTGGCGGGCTTCGCCCACAACCGCCGGGTCATGATCCAGGGCTATCACGGCACCGGCAAATCGACGCACATCGAGCAGGTTGCCGCGCGCCTCAACTGGCCTTGCGTGCGCATTAATCTGGACAGCCACATCAGTCGCATCGATCTGGTCGGCAAGGACGCCATCGTCCTGAAGGACGGCCAGCAGATCACGGAATTCCGCGAAGGCCTTCTGCCATGGGCGCTGCAGCACCCGGTGGCGCTGGTGTTCGACGAATACGACGCGGGTCGCCCGGACGTTATGTTCGTGATCCAGCGCGTGCTGGAGGTGCAAGGCAAGCTGACACTGCTCGACCAGAACCGCGTGATCCGCCCGCATCCGGCATTCCGCCTGTTCTCGACGACGAATACGATCGGCCTGGGCGACACGACCGGCCTCTATCACGGGACGCAGCAGATCAACCAGGGCCAGATGGACCGCTGGAGCATCGTCGCCACGCTGAACTATCTGGCGCACGACAGCGAAGTGGAGATCGTGCTGGCAAAGGTTCCGTCCTACGCATCCACCCCGGAGAAGAAGAAGCAGATCGCCGCGATGGTGCGCGTCGCCGACATGACCCGCAACGCCTTCGTCAACGGCGACATCTCGACGGTGATGAGCCCGCGTACGGTCATCACCTGGGCAGAGAATGCCGAAATCTTTGGCGACGTCGGTTTCGCCTTCCGTCTCACCTTCCTGAACAAGTGCGACGAACTGGAACGCGCCAGCGTGGCGGAATTCTATCAGCGCTGCTTCGGCGAGGACCTGCCGGAGAGCGCCGCCAAGGTGCTGGTGGCGTGAGCCCGGCGTCGCGGCGGTGAAACCAGACAATCCCTCCGAGCCTTTCAAGCGCGCCGTCGGCATGGCGGTGCGTGCACTGGCGGGCGAACCCGAACTCGAAGTCACCTACAGCACCGAGCCCCCGGCATTGCAGGGCCACAAGGCGCGCCTGCCGCTGCCTTCGCGCAACTTGCCGCCGCATGAAGTCGCCGTGGTGCGGGGCGCGGGCGATGCCTATGCGCTGAAACTCGCCTATCATGAGGGCAAAATCCACGCGCAGTTCCGCCCGCAAGCACCCGAAGCGGCAGAGATGTTTGAGGCGGCAGAACAGGCGCGTGTGGAAGCAATCGGCGCCATCGCGATGAAAGGCGTGGCGGAAAATCTCGCGGCCAATCTGGAGGCGAAATGCAACGCGCGCGGCCTGGCGCGGGCGCGCGACAAGACCGACGCGCCACTTGCCGACGTGCTCGGCCTGATCGTACGCGAGAAGCTGACCGGCGCGCACCCACCCGAAGCGGCACGCGCGGCCGTCGAAATATGGCGCGATTTTGTCGAGACCCGCGCCGGCAGGGATCTGGAGAAACTGACGGGCGCTCTGCGCGACCAGAGTGCGTTCGCCAAGCTCACCCGGCAGGTGCTGAAAGATCTCGATTTCGGCGAAGAATCCGACCAGGAGTCCGAAAGCGAGGAAGGCAGCGAGGACAGCGAAAGCGGCTCCGATCAGGAGGGCGGCGAGCAGCAGGACGCCCGCGGCGAAGCAGCGTCCACCGACGCCGATCTAGAACAGGCCGAAGGCGACCAGGGCGACGAAACCGCAACTGAAATGCGTGCCGAGGATAGTGACGAACCGTCCGACGACGCCGCGCCAGACGACAGCGGCAAGCCCTGGCGGCCAGACCTACCATTCGCCCATCAGGATGAGTGGGGTTACAAGGCCTACACGACGCAGTTCGACGAGGTAATCGAGGCGGAAGCGCTGTGCGACGCGGAGGAACTCGCACGCTTGCGCAATTTCCTCGATCAGCAATTACAGGCGATGCAGGGCGTCGTCACGCGGCTGGCCAACAAGCTGCAGCGGCTGCTGATGGCACAACAGAACCGCACATGGGAATTCGACCTGGAAGAAGGGCTTCTCGACACCGCGCGGCTGACGCGCATCGTCATCGATCCGATGTATCCCCTGTCCTTCAAGCGGGAGAAGGACACGGATTTCCGCGATACGGTGGTCACGCTGTTGCTCGATAATTCTGGATCGATGCGCGGCCGGCCGATCATGGTGGCCGCAATGTGCGCCGACATCCTGGCGCGCACGCTGGAGCGCTGCGGTGTGAAGGTAGAGGTCCTAGGCTTCACCACGCGCGCCTGGAAAGGTGGCCAGTCGCGCGAGAAATGGATCGCGGACGGCAAACCGGCGCATCCGGGCCGGCTTAACGATCTGCGGCATGTCGTCTACAAGGCTGCCGACGAGCAATGGCGGCGGGCACGGCGCAACCTTGGGCTGATGATGCGTGAAGGGCTATTGAAGGAAAATATCGACGGCGAAGCCCTCATGTGGGCGCATAGCCGCCTTATCGGCCGTCCGGAGCAGCGCAAGATCATGATGGTGATCTCCGACGGTGCACCAGTCGACGATTCAACCCTATCGGTGAACGCCGGCAATTATCTGGAACGGCATTTCCGCAAGGTGATCGAGGACATCGAGACCAAGTCAAGCGTCGAACTGGCGGCGATCGGCATCGGTCATGACGTCACGCGCCATTATCGCCGCGCGGTCACGATCGTCGATGCGGAGCAACTGGGCGGTGCGATGACGGATCAGTTGATCGGTTTGTTCGCGGAAGAACGCGAAGAGCCGCGACACCGCCGCGGCTCCAGACGCGCCGCGAAGCGCTGATCAGTAGCCGCCGAACCCCGACAACGGCTGCACGACGCCGCGCAGCATCCAGTACGGGATCAAGAGCAGGACGCCCTCGCCCGCAAGCAGTCCCATATATTCGATGCCGTGATCGAGCCATAGCGCGCTGGTGCCGGCATAAGCCGCGGGAAAGAAGATCAACGCGAAGAAAATCGCGGCGCTGAGGAAGCCGAACAGCGGTGCGGTCCACCAATGGGCGCCACGCGCGCCATCAAACACCACGATCGACACGAAACTGGCGACAAAGAAGGCCGCGCCGAGACCGATCGCCTCGCGCATCGTCGGCAGCGTGCTCTGAGGCAAGAATGGTCTGATCTGATTGCTGGCGAAAAGGACGAGCCCGGCGACCAGCGCCGCCACGACCACGACCTGGGCGAAAGCGTAAGCCGGTCCGTATCGCCGATTGGTGAGGTGGACGCATAGGAAAGCGACCGGAACAAGCAGATGACTGGCCGTCAGCCAAGGGGTACCTGTGCCATCGAGGAACAGCGGCAACGGCGTATCCCGGTACAGATACAAGGCCGCAGAGCACGCCAGCAGCGACAGGACCGGGAGAATCATCCGCACCACGGCCGTAAATGCCGCAGCGGCTTTTTCCCAGATAGTCTCGCGATGGCCATAGGCCGTAGCCCCGGCCCACGCCGCATCGCTCGCGCTTCTCAACCGGTAGGGGCCATCTTCGATCGCCCCCGCCGCCATCCGCGCGACAAGGCCCACACGCCCGCCCGCGGCACCATTTTGTTCGAACGCCCGCACCACACCCAACCCCGTTTGTGCCGGCCGATCTGGCGACCTGACACATTTTGATACATTACGGGATAATTGTTGCAGTTGCCATGCCGGACGGCTGGCAAAACAGGGGAAACCGCGCGTTTACGTTCTTTGTCAGGCGGCCTGCTGGGCCTTTTCCGCCTTTTTCGCGATCTGGCGCTTGAGCCGCAATGCGCGCGGCGACAGAACGCTGTCCTTGGCCTTGAGCAGGAAGGCATCCAGCCCGCCCGTCCGGTCCACCGTGCGCAGGGTGCTCATCGCAATCCGCAGCTTATAGGTCTGGCCCAAAGCTTCGCTGGCAAGCGAGATCACCTGCAGGTTGGGACGGTAAACCCGTTTGGTCTTGTTATTGGCGTGGCTCACGTTGTTACCGACCAGCAGGCCTTTTCCGGTCAATTCGCAGCGGCGGGACATAGGCGGATTCCTTGGCAAAGCACGAAAGAGGCGCTCTCTTAAGGGCGGTAGGCGGTCCGGTCAAGCCATAGCGTTACCAGCCATCCGGGAGCCCCTCCCTCGGCACGGATTAACTTTTTCCCAATCATAGCGTTCTGCCTTGCCATCCCCAGCGTCATAATTGAACCATAGACTGCGGCAAAGTTCCCAACATCCTGGGACAACACGCATTCCGACCGGAGACAATACCCCATGAAGCTCGCGACTTTTGCCTTCGGCCTCAGCCTGGTCACCCTGCCCTTGGGCAACGCGGCGCTTGCCGCGGGCGGTGCCGGCGCGGACCAGAGCGAAGGGCCCACCTCCGGGCTGTTCATGGCGATGACAATTTACGCCGGCGGCATCACCATCGGCAAAGTCGATATGGACGCCAAAATCATCGGCGACAAATACCATGTGGTTTCGAACCTCGAGACCAGCGGCGTGGTCAACGCCTTCTGGCAATCCGAGATCCAGGCCAGTTCCACCGGCAAGATCGAACAGCACCTGCTCCAGCCGACGCTCTACGATTCCTTCTACACGGGACACACCGAAAAGCATCAGGAAGTGTCGCTAAGCTATGAGAACGGCACGCCCGTGCGGCTCTACGCCAATCCGCCCTACAGCACGACGGGATACGAAGTAAAGTCAGAGGACAAGAAATCAACCTTCGATCCGCTGAGCGCCGTCATGTTCATCTCGTCCGGCGTCGGTGCAAAGGCGGACAATCCTTGCAGCGTGTTGGCGCCCGTGTACGACGGCCGTCGTCGCTACAACATCGAACTGACGAAGGTCAAAGAAACGAACGTCAAGATGGACAACGGGCTTTACAGCGGTCCGGCGCTGCTGTGTTCGATCAAGTACAACCAGCTCTCGGGCTACAAGCCGCGCGTGTTGAGAGACGCCAAATTCCCAGAAATCGACGCCTGGGTGGCGACCTTCACGAGCGCCAATGGCGGCCGCAAATTCGCGGTGCCGCTGCGCGTCTGGGCGAAATCGCAGTACGGCGTCATCGCCGCCGTCACCACCGCGGTAAAAGTCGACGGCGAAAAACCGATCCCGACCGGCGGCTGACC
>VFSW01008033.1_pt1 | contig 15230 bp, 13 predicted proteins | sample 5358111 | NCBI WGS metagenome assembly VFSW01 (sample SAMN11554181, study PRJNA540505) | mine drainage metagenome | isolation source: sediment from site ElyBrook_90M | place: USA: Ely Copper Mine, Vershire, VT | collected 2017
ACCTTAGTCGCTTGCCGTGATTTTCAACATCAGTTTCCTCAATCGATTTTTTGCGCAATATATACCACATGCCTCAAGCCGCCCCTGCCGGGCCGCAGGCGCTCCACGGAAAATCCTGCTGCAGCGAGCCGCTTTTCAAACGCGGCATCGGAGTTCTCTCCCCATACGGCAAAGACGCCGGTCTGCGTAAGAGCGGCGGCAGTCGTCTTAAGAGCGCGGCTTCCGTAAAAGGGATCATGCTGCGCGTCCGCGGCTGATCCGGGACCTTCATAGAGATCGATAATGATGGCGTCGAATTGTTGCGATCCTGTCTGCGCGGACCTTGCGATCACGGCAGCAACGTCGTCGATCACGATGGTGACCCGCGGGTCAGAAGCAGCGTTTTTGGTCAGTCCCGCGAGAGGGCCGCGGCACCAGCCTGCCACGATGGGGTTGAGTTCAGCCACCATGACCCGGGCTGAGGAAGGCAAAGCGTCAAGCGCTGCACGCAGCGTCAGGCCCATTCCCAGTCCGCCGATCAGGACCCGGGGACCCCTGCGTGCGGCGACGAGCCTGCAGGCCTCTTCGCCGAGTTTTATTTCCGATCGGTTCGCGCTGCTGTTCATCAGCACGCGGTTGTTGATCATGATCAAAAAGTCCCGCTCTCCCCGCTTTCGCAGTTCCAGGATGCCGTCCGGGGTTTCAACTTTATCTATCGTTTCCCACGGTTGTGCCATGTAGTGAGGTCTTTCACAAACAGGAGTAATTGATTTTCTTTGTGTTCTTTGCGGCTTTGCCGAACAGCTACAATTTCGAGCAATTGCAGATTCACTCTCGTTTTCTCAGTGCTTCGAAGAATTCACTGAAACGTTCCCGCTCATCGGTTATCCGGCACTTCGGTATGGACTTTAAAAACGACTTGCCGTAGTTCTTTGTCATAATGCGCGAATCGAGAACGGCAACCGCGCCCCGGTCGGTCTTCGTGCGGATGAGCCTGCCGAAGCCCTGGCGAAAAAGAAGCGTCGCCTGAGGGACCTGGTATTCAAAAAATGGATTTTTGAGCCGCTCCATGCGGGCCTCGACGATGGGTTCGTCCGGCACGGCGAAGGGCAGCTTCGCGATCACGACGCACTGGAGGGCTTCTCCGGGGATGTCGATCCCCTGCCAGAACGAAGCGGTGCCCATGAGCACCCCGCGGGGAACGCTCTTGAACTGTTCGATCAAGCGGTAGGCGGGCATCTCTCCCTGGCACAGGAAGCCGAGTTCCGGCAGCTCCTTTCGCAGGGTCTCCGCGCTCTTTCTGAGCTGGCCGTAGCTGGTGAACAGGACGAGCGTCCTTCCCCCGGTGATCGTGAGCACGGATTTCAATTCCGCGTCAAAGCGCTCCTGGTACCCGCTTGCCTGCTGGTCATCGAGGCCGGTTGCGATGTAGAGCAGGGCCTGTTTTTCGAAATCAAAGGGAGAGTCAAGCTGCAGTTCCATTGGTGCATCGAGGCCGAGCCGGTTCTTGATATACGTGAAGGCCCCTGCGGCGGAAAGAGTTGCGGAAGTCAGGATCACCGTATCGGCTTTGCCGAAGAGGTTCTCGCGGAGCGTGCCCGCCACATCGATCGGCGATGCAACGAGCCGGTACCGCAGGTTCTCCCGCTCCGCCCAGTACACGAAACCTTCCGCGCTCTGGTCAAGATTGATCCGTACGGCCGAGGCAAGGGATTGCGCCCGCGCGGCGAAGGCCTTGACTTCAAGCTCCTCTTCCTGGGAGTCCGCCGTAAGTTCGAGGAGCGAATCCCGCAGTTCCATGAGCGGCTCGCTCAGGATGTCGGGCACGATGTTCCGCTGCCGTATCCGGAGCGCCGGCTCCCTGGAGAGGAAGGGGTGAAGGTTCAAAAAGAAGTTGTCCGAGATGACCCGGAGCCCGTCTACCCTGCCCCGCAGGACCTGCACTTCGGCGTCCTGCACGGTGAGGCGGGTGAGAAGTCCTTTCCGCGTGCGCTGGGAAAGGAGTGTATCGAGCAGGTACTTCACGGAAAAGTTCGTAACCTCGACGCCCAGGTAATCGGTCGCCACGTCTTCGACCTGGTGGGCCTCGTCGAAGACCACGGCTTTGAACTGCGGCAGCACGTTGCCGCCGGTTGCCATGTCGGCGAAGAAGAGATGATGGTTCGCCACAAGAATATGGGCCTGCTGTTCGAGCGATTTCGCCTTGAGGTAAAAGCAGTCCTTATAATAGGAACAGTCTTTGCCGAAGCAGAGATCTGCCTGGCGGCATGCCTTGGCCCAGAGGCTTGGCAACGGTTCGATCTCCAGTTCGCTCCGGAGCCCCGTCTTGGTCATCGTGGACCAGGCGAAGAGCCGGTTTAACGGCTCGATCTCGTTCTGTTCGTAGAGGTTGCCGATGCGGAGATAGTCGAACCGGCGGAGGCAAAGGTAGTTCTCGCCGCCCACACAGAGGGCATACCGGAAATCGCCGAGCACGTTCTTGAGAAAGGGAAGATCTTTGTCCACGAGCTGCTGCTGGAGCGCCTTGGTGTAGGTGGCAACGACGGCGCGGACATTTCCTTCGCGCGTCCAGAGGACCAGGGGGACGAGGTAGGCCAGGCTCTTGCCAACGCCGGTGCCCGCCTCAACGATCAAATGCGCTTTGTCGCGGAGCGATTTCTCGACAACAGCCGCCATTTCGATCTGTTGGGGCCGATGCTCATAGGCCATGCGCATGGCCTGTGCAATCATTCCCGTTTCGCCGAGGATCTTCGTCGCATTCATCAGGCGGACAGATTAACACAGCAAAGGGGAAGATGCAAATTCTACTTGTATTGCCCGGTTTTTTTAGGGGTTTTTCGGGCTTTCAGTTGCACTAATCGGCATGATGTGTTACTATGGTACGCCGTATGCGCAAAACCCTCACCATTATTTTTTTCTGTCTGCTGCTCTTAGCGACAGCTGCCGGAGCTGCGGAAAAGGGACTGACCATCAAAGCGGTCCGCTCTTCCTCCTATGCTGCGTTCACCCGCGTCGTGTTTGAAGCCGAGGCGGCGGCGCCGTATGCGTTGACGCGGTCGCAGGACGGCCGAAGCGTGATGCTGAGCTCCTACGAAGGCCCGTTCCTGCTCAAGTCGCCGCTGCCCGTTGTCCATGACGGGGTGATTGCAGCCCTTGAGTCGCACGAGGAGGGCGGCAGGACCTACGCCGTGATCCGCCTCGATGCCGCGGCGGGAGAGGTGAAAGACTTCACGCTGCGCGGCCCGGACCGGATCGTGATCGACATTGCGAAGGGCAGCGCCCCGCTTGCTCCTGCGCGGGCAGGTGACCAGCCGCTCGTCGTCGTGCTCGATCCGGGCCATGGAGGCAAGGACGCGGGCCTGTTGACCGCCCAGGGCCTGGAGAAGTCCTTTGACCTGGAGCTTGCCCAGGACGTCAGGAAGCTGCTCCAAAAAGACGCGCGCATGAAGGTCGTTCTCACCCGGGAGAAGGACCAGGCCCTCTCACTCGATGAGCGGGCCGCCTTTGCCAATGCCGCGGGGGCCGTTGTTTTTGTGGCCCTTCACGGCGCGGGAGGAACGGATTCGCGCGTCTATATCCAGGATGTAAACGACGGAACAGGTGCTTCGACGGCATCAGCCCAACCGGTGCGCGGTGATTTTCTCGGTTACGAGGCCGGAAGCGAGCAGCAGGAAATGGTGTGGGGCGCCCAGCAGGCGGCGCACGAGGAGCAAAGCGGCAGGCTGGGCCGGCAGCTCGCCCGGCAGCTTTCGGGCGGGAACAGCGCAGAGCCGGTGCAGGCGCCCCTTGCCGGGCTGAAGGCCGTGGATGCCGCCGCAGTCATGATCGAGATCGGGATGGACCAGGACCGGGCAAAGGTTGCCGGGAATATCGCGGGGGGGATCGAGCAGTATGTCCGAAATGACCGATAGAAGCATCAGGGACAACCGGATGCTGTTTATCCTTATTGCGGGCATCGCCTTTCTAGCAGCGGCAGGCGGGGGCTATCTCTGGATGCGGACCCCTGCATTGGATCGGAAGCAGCCCGCGGCAGAACAGGGCATGCAATCTCCCGTGCAGCCGGCTTCCTGGAACGAGCCGCTCACGGTGACGGTTTATTATCCCGCAAGCGGCAAACTCGTGGCCGGGACGGCGTCGGTCAAGCGGCAGCCCGACACCCAGGCCCAGGCCCGGGAAGCGCTCGACGCCGAGTTGAACGGCCAGCGGGCCGCCCAAACGGCGGTGTTTCGCGACATCAAGCTCAAGGCGTTCTATTACGACAATCAAGGAACGGCCTATATCGACCTTGCCCTGTCCCCGCAACGGGAAATCAGCGCATCGGCAGGGGAAGAGTTTCTGGCCCTCTATGCGATGGTGAACACGGTCACGCAGGATTTTGACGAGATCAAGGAAGTCCGGTTCCTGGTGAACGGCAGGGAAGCCCAGACGCTTGCCGGACACATGGATCTGTCGCGGAAATTCACGAAGAGGATGGATTTGGTGCAACAGTAATAATCATGCAAAAAGCAATCGGCATATTCGATTCAGGGATCGGCGGGCTCACCGTCCTTAAGGAGATCGTGGAGAAACTGCCCGACGAGAACATCATTTACCTCGGCGATACGGCGCGCGTCCCCTACGGCATCCGCTCTGCGGAGACGGTGACGCGCTACAGCTTTGAGAACACGCAGTTCCTGCTTGCGCAGGATATCAAGATGCTCGTCGTCGCCTGCAACACGGCGTCGGCCATCAGCCTTGAGGCAGTGAAGAAGGAATTCCCGCTGCCGATCATCGGCGTGCTCGACCCCGGCGCCCGCGCCGCCGTCCGCACCACGAGGTCGCGCAAGGTGGGCGTGATCGGCACCGAGGCAACGATCAGGAGCGGGGCCTACGAAAAAGCGATCAAAAAGCTGGCGCCCGATGTCCACGTGCACAGCCTGGCGTGCCCGCTCTTTGTCCCCCTTGCGGAAGAAGGGTGGACGGACAACGACGTGGCGGAACTGGTTGCCCGGAAGTATCTCGCGTCCTTCCAGGATACGGGCATCGACACCCTGGTGCTCGGCTGCACCCATTACCCCTTGCTCAAAATGGTGATCAACAAGGTCATCGGACCGGGGATCGCGCTGATCGATTCGGCGACGGAGACGGCCAAGGAGGTCGCCGACGTGCTCGAAAAGCTGAAGTGGCGCGGGAACGGCATTGGCGAAGGCACACGCAAATATTATGTTACGGACACGCCCGCTCGTTTTGAGCAGATCGGCAAGCGGTTCCTCGGCGATTCGATGCTTCGCGCAGAACAGGTGAAGGTGGGAGGAGTATAACTTCCACGAATGGAACAGGGAAGAAAACACCTGGAGACGGTTCGATTGTTCCCGAGAAGCTGCCAACGGGCAATTGAAAATCGCCGCGGGCGTGATGAGGTGTCTTCATGAAAAAAGACTGTGAACGGACTAGGAAAGCGTTTCCCCGTTATCTGCGCGGGCATGTATTCGTGATCGAGCGAAACAGGATCGAGCGTCACCTGGGCGCGTGTGTGCTCTGCAGGTCAGAGTACGAGGGGTTGAAGCGTGCCGATGAGACACGTCATATCCTGAAAGACATTAATGCATCCGAAGGGGTTGTACAGCGCCTGAAGGACACAGGGTCCTCGCTCTCGGGGCTGAAAAAAGTATTCTACCGGCCGCTGTGGATCGCAGCGATAGTCCTGGCAGCAGGGGGCATCTACCACTATGCAATGACGCCTCGGCAGCTCGATCTTGAGATCGATCAGATCGTGAAGAGTGAGCCGGCGACCGCGCCATCCGCTCAACCGGGCGAACCGAAGCCCACCGCGGAGACGTCCACGGCAACGGCGCCGTCGTCAAGTCCTCATGCGGCGGTGCCGCCGACTGCATCAGCACCGCCAGTGACGCCGCTTGTCGTGAGCATTACTCCGAAAAATGAGAAAACGGCGATCCGGCTGATCAATGAAGCCCTGCGCGGGCATGGAAAGCTCCGACAGACGAAGCTCAGTGAAACGGTCCGGGAAGCGTCCGGCACGCTGACCGCCCAGAAGCTGCAGGCGTTTTTTTCCCGGATCGAGCCGGTGGCAACGCTCAGTTATAACCGGAAACGCCTCTCCTCGTTTCCGGGCGCCCAGCCGATCCCGTTCACGCTGAAGCTAAAGGCCGCGCCCAAGACTGCCGCGAACCCTCCGCTGTCCACAAAGCCGGTTCAGGCTCCTGGCACGACGCGGGTCCCCGCCGGGGCAGCTCCTCAGCATTCGCCTGCGACCGGTCCCACGCAGTCAGCCGTACCTTAAGACCGGCCAGCCACAAGCCGGACGACCAAACCCAAAACCAAAGAAACGGATCATTGACCAGCATGCCTCTTGACAGTTCATATCAGGAAACGGTTGACTATCTCTATGGGCTCCAGAAGCATGGGATCAAGCTTGGGCTTGAAAACAGCATCCGGCTCATGGAGCTTATGGGCAACCCCCAGGAAAAATTCCGGACCGTTCACATTGCCGGTACGAACGGGAAGGGGTCGACGTCGGCCTGCATTGCGGGCATGCTCGAAAGCGCAGGCTATCGCGTCGGCCTGTATACCTCCCCCCATCTGGTCAGTTTCACCGAGCGGATCAGGGTGAATGGCGCCCCCATTCCCGAGAGCATTGTTGTTGCTCTGGCGCAGCGGGTTCGCAGGGAGTATCGCGGTCCTGCGGCTGGCGGATCCCCGGGCAGTCCCACGTTTTTCGAAGTGACGACGGCCATCGCCTTCCGGTACTTTGCCGATCAAGGCGTTGATATCGCCGTAATCGAGGTCGGCATGGGCGGGCGGCTCGACTCCACGAACGTGATCACGCCGCTTGTGTCGGTGATCACGAACATCGACCTCGAGCACACCGAGTTTCTCGGGACGACACTGGAGCAGATCGCCGCTGAAAAGGCGGGCATCGTGAAGGCCGGCGTCCCCCTCGTGACCGGCGCAACGCAAGCGGAGGTCATCAGGGTGATTGAGCGCGAGGCCGAGGGAAAGCGTGCCCCGGTCTATCGCCTCTCCAGAGATTTTCAGCCTGAGCACATTGCACCGGGCATTGAGCAGGTCTTCGATTACCGCGGTTTACAGGCTGCCTATCAAGGTCTGAGGCTGAGCCTGCTCGGCCGCTATCAGGTGGATAACGCCTGTTGTGCCCTGGCGGCGGTCGAGTGCCTTCGGGGCTCGGGTATCGTCGTGGACGAACCCGCTCTCCGGCAGGGCCTTGCCCAGGCGCGCTGGGAAGGAAGGCTGGAACGGGTGGCGCAGCGGCCCGACATCTATTTGGACGGCGCCCATAATCCCGCTTCGGCGCGCAAGCTTGCCGAAGCCGTTAGAGGCCTGAAGAAATCCTATTCCCGGCTCGTGCTGGTCATCGGCATTCTCGGCGACAAGGATTATCACGGCATTCTTTCCGAGCTCATTTCGCTTGCCGACCGGGTGGTAGTGACGAAACCGCAGTATTCACGGGCGTTGAACGTGGATGTACTCGCTGCGGAGGTCAGGAAACTGCATGCCTCCGTTGAATCAACTGAGACCGTTCGTGAGGCGATCGTTCGGGCGCAAAGACTGGCCGCTGCCGGCGATCTTATCCTGGTTACCGGCTCTCTCTATGTCGTCGGAGATGCGAGGGCTCACTTTTTCCCCGATGCCCGTCCGGCGCTGACGGGTCTGAAGGGATGAGAGCTTGTAATGCGGAATGCGGGGTTCGGAATGTGCAAGAAAAAGATGAAGGGCATATGGGGATGCTGAGGGCGCGCGGCGCCGCATTCGTCCTTGCCGCGGTTCTTCTTGCCGGCCTGGCGGCCGGCTTTCCACGCTCGGGCCCGGCTCAGGAACTCCCAAAAAAAATCCCTGTGACCATTACGGCGGACAAGCTCGATTACGATCGGAACGCCGACGTGTATACCGCCGTGGGCCATGTGAAGATCGAACAGGAGGGCACTCGGCTCGAAGCGGACAAGGTCGTCCTGAACAATAAAACGGGAGAGGCAACAGCCGAGGGTCACGTGTATCTCCAGGACCCGGGCGACGTCATCCATGCCGATAAACTGACGGTCAACCTGAATACCAGTGAGGGGGTCATCACGAAAGGCGACCTGTTCATGAAAAAAGAAAATTTTCATTTAAAGGGGGATGTGATAGAACGCCGGTCGGAGTCCGTTTACCACGTCGAACACGGAGAGTTCACGACCTGCGATGAGGACGAATGGTTTCTGAAAGCCGATGTTATGAATATCGATATGAATCGGTATGCCACGGGCAGCGGCGTGTCTTTTAATATCAAAGGCATGCCGATGCTCTACACTCCGTATTTTCTTTTCCCCGTGCGCAGACAATCGGGTTTCCTGATTCCCGTGCCCGGCTACAGCAATCGCGACGGGTTCTTTGTAGAGAACGCATTTTTCTGGGCCATCTCCGACAGCAAGGACATGACGATCTCTTCGGACTATCGGGCGCGCACCGGCAACGGCACCGGCGTCGAATATCGATACATGAATTCCCGTGAGTCCATGGGGCAGGTATATACCAAGGTCTGGGACCTGAACCATTCCAACGTGGCCCGATGGGAATTTCAGTTCAAACATCAGGAAGAGTTCGCCGAGGACCTCTCGGCCCGGGCCGATATCAATCTCGTGAGTGATGAACACTACTATTACGATCTCGATAAAAGACTGGAAATGAAATCCAAACCCTATATTGATTCCAATGCCTTTTATGTCGAGAGATGGGACGCGGCGTCGCTCTATCTTTTGGGCCAGTACTCCACGGACCTCACCCAAACGAACGACAAGACAGTCCAGAAACTGCCGGAACTCCGGTATACCATCTATGAGGAAACGATCGGCGGTCCGGTCCATTTGGACTTTGAAGGGTCGGCGACGAATTTTGTGAGGCAGAACGGAGACGGCATAAGACGCGTGGACTTCAACCCTGAGTTCGCCGCGACTTTCGGGAGCGGCGGTCTCAGTCTTACGCCGCGGGTGGGCGCCCGTGCCACGTTTTACGATGAGAGCGCCACATCGGCTGCGCCGATGGAGCGAAAATTTGCCTACGCCGGCGTAGATCTCAACGCCCGGATTTCCAGGGTTTACGGCACGGATGGCGAGGCCGGCATCGGCCGGATCAGACATTCCATCGAGCCCGGGGTCTCCTACATCTATATTCCTCACATCGACCAGGGCAACATCCCCCAGTTCGATGCTGTCGATGCCGTAACGTCGTCTAACACCACGACGTTCTCGCTGATCAACCGCCTGACGGCGCATTACAAAGAGTCGACGGGCCCCTCTGCGTACACGACCTTCGATCTGATGGTGTTCAAGCTCTCTCAATCCTATGACCTGAATGCCGCACGAGAACAGAGCAGCATCGTCCACACGCGGTCCGATGTCCTCGGAGAGTTGTTCGTAAAAACACCGAAACTATTTTCGCTAACCGGAAACGCCAGTTATGATCCCTACGATCGGACCCTGTCGTCGCACACTGTGGGCTTCGGGATCACGACCGAAAGGGCGTCGGCGAACCTGTCCGAACAGTCACTGCGGAACCCGGCGACCCAATTCTTGATCGGCGGCGGCACGGTGAAACTCGGGAAGTGGGACCTGGGCGCCCAGTGGTGGCGCGATATGGAAATCAGGAAAACCACGGAGCAGGATTACTCCTTGCGTTACACTCTGCAGTGCTGGGGGGTCAGGATGACGTACTCTATCACGCCGGGCGAGACGAGGTTTATGGCGATGCTGGATTTGAAGGGGATTGGCGGCGGGTACGGCAAAGAATAGGCGACAGAGGCGGCCATGGCAAATGAAATTATCGTGCTTATAACGGCATCATCAACGGAGGAGGCCTCCCGGATTGGGACTGCGCTTGTCGAAGAGCGTCTGGCTGCCTGCGTGAATATCGTGCCGCAGATCCGCTCCCTGTTCTTCTGGGAAGGGAAAACGCAGGATCAGGGCGAGACGCTTCTTATCGTGAAGAGCCGGCTGCCGTTGCTTGAACACATCATTGATCGGGTAAAAGCGCTCCATTCTTACACCGTGCCTGAAGTGATCGCCCTCCCAATCGTCGGTGGTTCTTCCGAGTACCTCCGCTGGCTCGGTGAAACAACGAAGTGATGAATCCTGCGACTCGTGGCCCGTTCTCCCCAGATGTTGTTTTTTAAAATGATCAAAACACAATATGTTGTATTATGCAAAGGCGCGTTTTATGTATAAATGAATAAAATCTTGACTTCTATACGCCCTTTGTGTTAACGTTTATACGGTTGTTTGCGCCTATTTTCGGAGGAACAATGAGGGTAAATAAGTCCAGGAAGCAAAAGAAAAAAGAATATTTTACCTTTATGTTCCTGCCTGGTCCTAACGAACGCGTTCGGACCTTGAGTATATCGAAATCCGTTCTCAAAACAGTTTTTCTTTCTTTCGCAGCCGTCCTCGCCCTCTCCTTCTACCTTATCTACGAATATAACGATGTTAAAGACAAAATCTGGGAACTGCAGTCCGTGCGCGAGGAATTAATGCAGCAAAAAGCGCAGGTGCAGAGTTTTGCCCTCAATCTCCTTGATTATAAACGCCAGATGTTCATGCTCCGGGATCTTGACACCAAACTGCGTCGCGTCGTGAGCCTCGGGCCGCGGGACAAGGCCCAGCAGGTCCTTGGTATCGGCGGACCTGATGAACTCGGCCTCCAGAATCTGGCAACGATGGGTGGGAAAAAACAGGAAGAGGCGCTCAAGGAAATGCACCAGGAACTCACCCAGCTCAAGGGCGCGGCTTCCCGGCAGGAAACCAGTCTTCAGATGCTGATGGAGTATTTTGAGGATAAGCGCTCGCTTTTTGCGTCTACTCCTTCGGTATGGCCTGTTCACGGCTGGGTCACGTCTCCCTTCGGCAACCGGACTTCACCGTTCAGCGGCATCCTCACGTTTCATGAAGGCCTTGATATTGCGGCCCAAACCGGAACGCCGGTGCTGGCGCCTGCAGACGGCGTCGTGATCAGGGCCGGCTTCAGCACCGGGTACGGCAATATGGTTGAGATAAGCCATGGGTACGGCATCAAAACCGTCTATGGTCATAACTCTCGGCTCAATGTGAAAGCGGGCCAGCATGTCAAGCGCGGCGATATCATCTCCTATGTCGGCGATACCGGTTCCAGCACGGGACCGCATCTGCACTATGAAGTACGCTTGAATGGTCTTCCGGTGAATCCGGTAAAATACTTGAATTAAGGGGTCCTATCGCGTAAGCACATCCTCATATTCTATCTATTCTTCCTCTCCACATTCATATTAACGTAATCCATGGTTTGCCGGGGAAAAGAGCAGCGGTAACTAGAGGAGAACTCTTTCCCTTTGAATTAAAAACCGTTTCCGATATGCTTGGCCGGGGGACAGTTGCCAGCACGGCGGAAACAAGCGAGGAGGGAGCAAGGTTTATGTCTACGGGGAAAGTGAAGTGGTTCAATGAATCAAAGGGGTATGGTTTTATCGAGCCCGACGGCGGAGGACGTGACGTGTTCGTGCACTATTCCGCCATTCAAGGCGAAGGATACAAAACGCTTTCTGAGGGACAAGTTGTTCAGTTCGAAATCATTCAAGGTGACAAAGGCCCTCAAGCGTCAAACGTAGCAAAAACTTCATAAACAGGGATGGCTTGCATACCGTTCCGGATTTATCGCATTGAGCGCCAATCAGTTTGATCGAAGACCCCGAAGATACTCACCGGGGTCTTTTTTTGTTCATGCGGTCCGTCAGGGCGAACGAACGGGGAGGCGCTTGTCCTGTCTCGTTTGTCCGTATTTTCCTCTGGATGTTTCCCTGTTAATTTGCTACTCTAGAAACCATGGTTAAACATCCCGCATACCGCAATCCTTGGTCCTTCCTGCCCACTCTTTACTTTGCCGAGGGCCTGCCCTATGTGCTCATCAACACGGTGTCGGTCATCTTGTACAAACGGATGGGGCTTGACAACGCTCATATCGCCTTCTGGACGAGCTGGCTCTATCTGCCCTGGGTCATCAAGATGTTCTGGGGGCCCTTCGTGGACGTGTATTCCACCAAGCGCACGTGGATCCTTGCAACCCAGGCGGCGATGAGTCTCTGCATGTTCGTAACCGCCTTCTCGCTCCGGACCGAATCATTTTTTGTCTTGTCGCTGGCTGCCTTTTTCGCGGGGGCGTTCATATCCGCGACTTACGATATCGCAACGGACGGCTTCTACATGCTTGCGCTCACTGAAAGGGAACAGGCGCTGTTTGTGGGACTGCGCGCGGGCTTTTACCGGATGGCGATGATCTTCGGAACGGGATTTCTGGTATACGTTGCCGGCATGCTCGAAACCTCAAGCAACGACATCGCCTGGAGCTGGTCGACGGTCCTGGTTATTTCCGGATCGATTTTCGCAACAGCCGCGCTCTATCATAAGTTCATTCTGCCGTTCCCAATGACCGACGGCGAACATTCGGCTGCGGCAGGGAAACAGGAGGCTTCTTTTCTTGAAGTGATGCGCGCTTATTTCGGCCAGGAAAAGATCGGCGTCATGCTCGCCTTCATCCTGCTCTACCGTCTCGGCGAGGCGATGCTTCTGAAGCTGGTACCGCCTTTTTTGCTGGACCAGGGCAGCGCCGGAGGACTCGGACTTACGACCAAAGAGGTGGGACTGGTTTACGGCACGGTGGGCGTCGTCTCCCTCGTCGGCGGAGGGGTCCTCGGAGGGTGGCTCATCTCACGCTACGGATTCAAGCGGTGCGTCTGGCCCATGGTCATCATTATGCATTTGCCCGACCTCTTTTTCGTATATATGGCCTACGCGCAACCGGGCATCGGGCTCGTCTATCCGCTCGTGGCTCTGGAACAATTCGGTTACGGGCTGGGATTTACGGTGTTCACGGTTTTTCTCATGTATTCTGCGAACGGCAGGTACAAGACCTCCCATTACGCGATCTCGACGGGAATTATGGCGCTCGGCATGATGCTGCCCGGCTTCGTAAGCGGCTGGCTCCAGCAGACGCTTGGATATAAGATGTTTTTCATTATTGTCTGCTGTATGACAATCCCGGGCATGCTGACCATCCCCTTTCTCGCGAAGGACAAGATGGAGGGGGGAAGGGAATAGAAGCCGGGCGCCCGTAAGAAGCTGGTTGCCGGAAGAATAATAAAAAAGGCAGACCTGATGGCCTGCCGTGGAATGTCTTTGCTCTTGTACCGCCTGCACCCGATGCCGGTTATTCCTTTCCGAAACCGGAAAGCACGTATCCGACGATTACGCCGAGGAGCGTACCGATGGTCTCCCTCCCCAGGACATTCATGACGCCAAGGACGAGCACCAGCGGCAGAATAAAAACGACTGCAACGAACTGGATAGCCCTGATGCCGAGCGTGGCATTCTGCTTAATGATGAGATAAAAAATACCGCCAAGCCCCCCTGCCATGATAAGTGTTCCAATAACCGCAAGCCAAATCTGAGACATAGTATCCCTCCGTGGTTCGATTGTAAAGTCGCGGGCGCGACCCTGTTGATGTGAGAGGATTATACGGAAACAGAAGGTCGTTGTCAAAGGTTGCGTAAAGGCATTTGACAAAGGATTTGTGAATCCCACGACTTGCAATCCCCCGGCTCCTGCCGGAGGGGCTCCACTAAAAGAATCCACAAGTCGAGCGCGAATTTCCACAAGAAATGCTATTTTGTTATCACCGTGCGTTTGCGCCAGTTCCTTCCCTTGGTTGGGAAGTCACTCCTGAAGTGGGCGCCCACGCTCCCTTCGCGCTCCAGGGCCGAGCGTGTAATGAGCGTCGATGTGGTGATCATGTTCTTGAGCTCGAAGATGCTTCGGTCCGGTCCGTGGCCTTTGACCGTCGTGCCCCATTCCCGCAGCTGTTTGAGCGTGGCAGTCAGGTCTTTTCTGGTTCTCACGATCCCGACCTTTTCCCACATCAGTTTTCTCAGCGATGTCCGTATCTCCGCGACCTGTGAATATTTTCCCGACGCCCGTTCTTTCTGCAGTTCCCGCAATGCCGAGGACGGTATGTTTAACTTCCTGTTAAAGTGCTTCCGGGCATAACGCGAGGCTGCGAGTCCCGCCCGTTCGCCGAAGACAAGCCCTTCGAGCAGCGAATTGCTCGCGAGGCGGTTCGCGCCGTGAACGCCGGTGCAGGCCGTCTCTCCGGCAGCATAGAGGCCCGGGACGCTCGTGGCGCCCCAGAGGTCGGTTTTGACTCCGCCCATGATGTAGTGGGCCGCGGGCGATACCGGGATCGGTTGGCGGGAAATGTCGATGCCCAAGTCCTTGCAAGTCCGGTAGATGCGCGGAAAACGTTTTACGATATACTCGGCGTTCAAGTGCGTCATATCGAGATAGACGTGGGGCGACTTCGTTGCGATCATTTCCGCATGGATCGCGCGGGTGACCACGTCGCGCGGGGCGAGTTCGCGGGCCGGGTGGTAGGCGTCCATGAAGCGATGTCCGTCGGCGTTCCGGAGCATGCCGCCTTCGCCCCGCATGGCCTCGGAAAGCAGGAACTGCGGCGCGCCTTCGAGAAAGAGCGCGGTCGGATGAAACTGGACGAACTCCATATCCACGAGATCCGCCCCCGCGCGATAGGCCATGGCCATGCCGTCGCCCGTGGCAACGGCGGGGTTCGTTGTGCGTTCATAGAGCCGGCCTGCGCCGCCGGTGGCGAGCAGCACGGCTCGCGCGGAGATGACCAGCACTTTTTTGAGCGTTTGCTGGCATACGATGGCGCCGACGCACCTCCCGTTTTGAATGATGAGGTCGCGGGTGAAGGCAAAGTCGATCTTGGACACACTGTCCGACGAGCGTACCTTGTCGATCAGGACGCGCATGATCTCATGCCCTGTGGAGTCTCCCTGGGCGTGGAGGATCCTGCGTTTCGAATGGGCCGCTTCCTGCGTGAAGGCGAGCTTGGTGCCTTCCTTGTCGAACTCAGCGCCCCAGAGGATCAGCTCGCGTATTCGCGTCGGGCCTTCCTCGACGAGGGTGCCGACGGCCTTGGGCAGGCAGAGCCCGTCTCCCGCGCGGAGCGTGTCGTCGAGGTGGATCGAGATTTCGTCCTCGTCGGAGAGCGCGACAGCCACGCCTCCCTGGGCGTACTCGCTGCTGCTCTCGGAGGGAGCGTCCTTGGTGACCACGAGAACGCCGCCGTTTCGAGCAAGCTCAATAGCCGCGCGAAGACCTGCTACGCCCCCGCCGATGATCAGGAAGTCGGTCTGTATGTGTTCTTCGGTGTAGTCCAT
>VFSW01008034.1_pt1 | contig 15230 bp, 14 predicted proteins | sample 5358111 | NCBI WGS metagenome assembly VFSW01 (sample SAMN11554181, study PRJNA540505) | mine drainage metagenome | isolation source: sediment from site ElyBrook_90M | place: USA: Ely Copper Mine, Vershire, VT | collected 2017
TTATCAAAGAAAGATACGCGAAAATGGCCGAGCTGGCGCGCGCCAAGGCCGGGATCACGTCCTCGCCGGATCCCACGCCGGCCGGCCAGCCGGAATAAGTTGCGATCTCTCCTGCTTGCGCTGGCCCTTCCACAGGCTGTGCACCTTCTTGAGATCGGCCACGAACCTTTCGTATTAGATAGGGCGCTGTTCTTCGTCAGCCGCATGCAGGATCGCCGTGGGATAGACCGCATACGCACATGCGGCGCCCGCGCACGATGTTTGCCGGTCCAGCGAATGGGAGCCTCTGCCCGTCTTCCTCGTCCCCGGCTGCTCGCCGATAAAAACAATTGAGCCGCTAATTGCAAATCGGCCGCTGCATAGCCGTTCCGCCGCAACTAACTGACCGAAGAGGCCGCTTGAAACTAACCTCGCGGGGGCCGGTCTAGAGATTGGAGATGAAATGAACGCATCGGAAGTTCTCGTCGAAACGATCCAAGCCTGGGGCGTCGATATCATCTTCGGACTGCCTGGCGACGGCGTCAACGGAGTCGTCGAGGCTCTGCGCAAACAACGGGACAAGATCCGGTTCATCCAAGTACGGCATGAGGAAGCGGCTGCGTTCATGGCGTGCGCCTACGCCAAGCACACAGGAAAGCTGGGATGCTGTCTTGCGACCTCCGGGCCCGGCGGGATTCACTTGCTCAATGGCCTATACGACGCCAAGTTGGACGGCCAGCCGGTACTTGCCATCACCGGCATGCAGTTCCACGATCTTACCGGCACGCACACGCAGCAGGACGTGGAACTCGACAAGCTCTTTGAGAACGTTTGCGTCTACAACACCCGCTGCATGGGCCCGGCCCACATGGAGAACATCGCCGAACTCGCCTGCCGCGCGGCGCTGGCGTATCGAGGCGTATCGCACCTGTGTATTCCGGTCGACTTCCAAGAGCTCGAAGTGAAGGCCAAGGGAAATGGGCGGACCCCCCGCAACGTCCCCAAGCATGTCTCCGACATTGCGGCCGAGAGCGCTCGAATTCCCAGCGACGAAGATCTGCGGAAAGCAGCCGGCATCCTCAACGCAGGCAAGCGCATCGCGATTTTGGCGGGCCGCGGCGCTTTGCAAGCTAGCGATGAATTGGAACAAACCGCGGCCAAGCTATCCGCCCCCATTGTCAAAGCGCTTCTTGGGAAGGCCGCGGTACCGGACGACAGTCCCTACACTACCGGCGGAATCGGCCTTCTTGGCACGCTCCCTTCGCAGGAAGTTATGGAAGACTGCGACACGCTCCTCATCGTCGGCAGCAGCTTCCCGTATATCTAATTCATGCCCAAGCCTGGACAAGCCCGGGCCGTGCAGATCGATCTCGATCCCATGCGCATCGGCCTGCGATACCCGGTCGAAGTTGGCCTGGTTGGCGACTCACAACGCTCGCTCGGAAAACTACTCCCGCTGTTGCGCTCGAAAGGCACAGGCTTTTTCAAGGGGAGCTTTCTCAAGTGTGCGCAAGCTGGAATGCGGGATTGGAACAAGCGCATGGACCAACAGGCCGCGGCTCTTACCAGGCCGATGAAGCCGCAGCGGCTGGCTGCGGAGCTCGGCAAGCGCCTGCCCTCCGATGCCATCGTGAACTGCGACTCGGGGACCATCGCCACCTGGTGGGCGCGCCATATTCCCGTGCGCCGCGGACAAATGCACACGGTGTCCGGGAATCTCGCCAGTATGGCCTGTGGCTTGCCTTACACCATCGCTTCACAGATCGCCTATCCGGATCGCCTCTGCGTCGGCTTTGTCGGCGATGGCGGATTCAGCATGCTGATGGCGGAATTCGTCACCGCCGTCAGGTATCGATTACCCATCAAGATCGTAATCGTGAAAAACAATTCCCTGGGCCAGATCCGATGGGAGCAGATGGTGTTCCTCGGAAATCCCGAGTATGAGTGCGATCTCACGCCCATCCACTTTGCCGATTTTGCCCGCGCTTGCGGTGGCGCCGGTTTTACGATTGACGATCCAAGTGAATGTGGCGAGATTCTGGACCGCGCGTTGCGGACACCCGGCCCGGCCATTATCGAGGCGATAGTGGATCCCAATGAACCCCCGATGCCTCCCAAGGTCACAGCGAAACAGGCCGCCCATTTCGCCGAATCGCTGGCGCGAGGAACCCCGGACCGGGGCAGAATCATCCAGACCGTAGCGAGGGACAAGGTTCGCGAGTTGTTGTGATCTGAAATTTATGCCTGAAAAAAAGACCATCGAGAACGCTAATCAAGATAAACGCGAGGGGAAAGCCCCATCGACGCAAGCGGGAGAATTTGTCCGGGAAGAGATAGACCATGTTCGCGAAGGCAAGCACGGAGCCCGCTCCGCCAAGCAGGCCATCCCCATTGGTCTCTCGAAGGCCCGGCGGGCTGGCGTAAAACTTGCGCCTCCCAACAAGGGCAGGGCGTCTAAACGCACTCGCGCTGAAGCCGCACGCGATACTGCCACGGGATCGGGAACATCGCATGCGCCGTCGCGGAAAAGATCGCGCGCCGTCAGTTCCGCTCTGAAGCGCGAAGGCCAAGCTGCGGCATCCCACGCCGCATTATCGCGCCAAGCCCATGCGAGCGCGCAAAGCCGGGGAGCAAGCAGCCGAAGCAAGGCCTCCAAGAAAGCTGCGCGCACGCGCGCGCGCCAGCCGCGATAGAAGCTTTCCCAGGTGTCAGCTCGTTCTCGCTCCTCCCAAGTTGACACCGCGACATGCGGAAACAACCTCCGAAGATCGGGATAAGGATTTATCGAACTTACCAATCCGAAACGCGCTGCCCAGTTTGTGGCTTCCTGCAGGAAGCTCGGCTTATGGCAAAGAGAGCGGGTGGTAACTACAGGGCGCTTCCGGGTAAGAATTGCCTGTAACGCGATTCGCTAGCCGCTAAGGTGCTGAAAATAGGGGCCGTTGTTTTGGCCCCTGATCGGCATTTAAAAAGGGGGAGGCCCGAGTGTGTCCGTCGATCCCTTCAACACCGTCCGGAGCTGGCTCGTGACCTTTTTGGAATGGGTGGGTGAGCTTGGTCGGTTTTGTGGCCGCGTGGCCCGAGCAACCTTCAGCGCCCCCTGGGAAGGCCGCGAATTCGTGCGGCAAATGGATGCGATTGGGTCGAAATCTTTTCCCTTGGTGGCGCTCGCGGGCGCGGCCACCGGCGCGGTCCTCTCGCTTCAAACTCGCGACAGCTTGACGCGCTTCGGCGCAGAGGGTATGCTCCCCGGCGTGATCGTATTTTCCCTGATCAAGGAGAGCGGTCCGGTGATTACGGCGTTAATCGTTAGCGGCCGCGTGGGAGCGGGCATCGGGGCCGAACTGGGGTCGATGCGCGTCACAGAGCAGATCGACGCCATGGAAGTCTCGGCCGTGAATCCTTATAAGTTTCTGGCGTCCACTCGAGTGCTAGCGTGCTTCCTCATGCTCCCTTTGCTGACACTCACCGCAGACGCTTCAGGAATCTTCCTGGGATGGATTTCGACAACGCTCGCGCATCCCATTACGTTTCGTTTCTTTCTGCACAGCGGCCTGCAGGACGCCACGATGAACGATTTCCTCCCAGCCACATTCAAAACCGCAATGTTCGGCCTGATTATTGGCTTGGTTGCTTGCTTCGAAGGAATGCGTACGCAAGGTGGCACCGCGGGCGTTGGCCGCTCGGCCACTAGTTCGGTGGTGCTCTCATCGTTGTTTGTCATCCTTGCCGACGTATTTCTGGTGCGAATCATTCAGGTGCTCTTCCCCTCATGACGGCCGCACACGAAAGCACGATGTCGGATCCGGTGATTGGGGGACCCAGCTCGGAACCCCTTGTAGTCAGCGGTCTGCACAAATCCTTCGGTTCGCAAAAGGTCCTGAACGGAGTGGATTTCACGGCTAATCTCGGCCAGACCGTCGTCGTCCTTGGGCGGAGCGGCACCGGCAAGAGCGTCTTATTAAAACTCATCGTCGGATTGCAGCAGCCGGACTCGGGTTCCATTCGAATTCACGGCCAGGAAATCGAGAGGCTTGAAATGGACCGCTTAAACGAGATCCGAAAAAAGATCGGGTTTCTGTTTCAGCAGGCGGCCTTGTATGACTCGCTCTCCGTCGAGCAGAACGTCGAATTTCCCTTGAAACGGCACACCACGCTATCGCAAGCCGACCGCCGGGAGCACGCCCACGCCCTGCTTGCCAGCGTCGGAATGGAGCATGACTTAAATAAGATGCCCTCGGATATTTCCGGCGGGATGCAAAAGCGGGTGGGCTTGGCAAGGGCATTGGCGCTGGATCCGGACATTCTGCTCTTCGACGAGCCCACCTCGGGTCTCGATCCGATTACCGCCGCCGAAATCGGTCAGTTAATTGTGAAACTCAGGAAGGAAAGGAATATGACCTCGGTTGTCGTCACGCATGACATCCACGGAGCCAAATCTTTCGCCGATCGATTCATTCTGCTTCGCGAGGGAAAAGTCGCCATCGACGGAACTTTTCCTCAACTCGAGCAGAGCCGGAATCCGTTCGTCGTCCAATTCCTGAAGGACGCAGGTTAGGAGGCGGTATGTCGCAGGCATTTCGGCTTGGTTTGTTCATCGTCGCCGGCCTGGCCGTGCTGGCGGTGGGAGTCTTTCTCATTGGGAGTAGCCACTCGCTCTTCCAGCCCACCTACCGCGTCAAGGCGGAGTTTCAGAACGTGGTTGGCCTCTCCGACGGCGCCGACGTCCGTGTCGGAGGACTTCACCAAGGCAACGTAAAACATATCCAGCTTCCGAATAGGCCCGAAGGCAAGATGACCGTCACCATGGATCTCGACAAAGTCACGCGCGATGTCCTCAAGAAGGATTCTGTCGCGTCCATCAAATCCGAGGGGTTAATCGGCGACAAGTATGTCGAGATTTCATTCGGGTCGGATAACGCAGCTCCATTAAAGGATGGCGACACCATCGCGAGCGAGGCGCCACTGGATGTGTCCAACCTGGTGAAGAAAGCGGATCAGCTTCTGGATACCGCCCAAGGCGCGGTGGCCGATCTCAATGGTACCGCGAGCAACCTGAAATCGATCAGCGCCAAAATCAACGAGGGCAAAGGCACGGTTGGCGCGTTGATCAACGACAAAACAATTTACCAAAAGGCCACTGCGGGCGCTACGGCCCTCGACGAGGATATGCAAGCCCTGAAGCACAACTTCCTCCTTCGTGGGTTTTTCAAGAACCGGGGCTATGACGACGCCTCGGATCTGACAAAACACGCCATCTCGACTCTGCCGCCGGGCGATCCGGCCAAGGTCTTCGAGTATGACGGGCAAAAACTTTTCAACAAGGAAGCCAAGCTCAAGGACGAGAAAGCGTTGAAGGATGCCGGCGACTACCTGCAGGCAGGCAAATTCGCTTTGGCCGCGGTGGTGGTGTCCGTTGGCATGAAGGGCGAGACCGGGAAGGATCAAGTGCTGTCCGAAGGCCGGGCCGCCGCCATACGCGACTATCTCGCCAAGAATTTTCGCCTCGACGACACGCGGATCAAAACCCTTGGCCTCGGCAAGTCTCCCGACTCTGGCGACAACGGTAAGGCGGAGATCCTGGTGTATGCTTCGTCCCCTTCCAGAGGCGCCACGACCCCCGCGCCGGCCCGTAAAGAAGTTACGCCCGCGTTGCCGGAGCAATTAAAATAAAGCTTGGAAACAGCCACCCAGCCCCTCCCTCCAAAGCAAAATCGCGTGGAACTGTTTTTTGCGGATTTGGGTCCGGGGCTGATTACCGGCTGCGCCGACGACGATCCCTCCGGTATCTCGACCTATTCGATGAGCGGAGCCGTCTTCGGTTACGGCTTACTCTGGACCGCGGTCATCTCTTTTCCTCTCATGGTGTCGGTCCAGATGATGTGCGGGCGGCTGGGCATGGTCACCGGCCGCGGCCTCGCCGGAGTGGTCCGGCGGCGCTACTCCAAGTGGGTTCTCTGGTCCGCGTGCGCGCTTTTGATCGTCGCCAACGTGGTCAATATTGCGGCCGATCTGGGCGGCATGGCCGACGCCACGCAAATGGTAACAGGCGTCAACTCCCTGGTGTGGACTCCGCTTTACACCGCCCTCATCGTCGGCTTCTTGTTTTGGTCCTCTTACCGTCAGATTGCGCGAATCTTCAAGTGGATCACGCTGGTGCTGCTGGCCTATGTGGTCACAGCGTTCTTTGCCAGCGTGGACTGGCGTCATGCGCTGCTCGCCACCCTGCTGCCCCGGCCGGTTTGGTCGCACGAATATCTAGAAGTGCTGGTGGGCATACTCGGCACCACCATCTCTCCCTACCTTTTTTTCTGGCAGGCGTCGCAGGAGGTTGAAGAAGAACGCGCCATGGGGAGGAACCTCGCTCAGCGCAAGGGCGCCACCGATGAGGAAATCCGCGCCTTGCGGGTGGATGTGGTGACGGGCATGTTCGCCTCCAATTTCATCATGTACTTCATCATCCTGACCACCGCCGCCACGTTGCACGCTCATGGCATCGTTAAAATAGAAACTGCCAAGCAAGCCGCCGAAGCGCTCCGTCCGCTCGCAGGAAATGCAGCTTACCTGCTTTTTACCTTGGGATTGATCGGCACGGGAATGCTGGGAGTTCCGGTTCTTGCCGGATCGTGCGCTTATGCCATCTCCGAAGCCGCCGCCTGGCGCGGATCGCTTGAGAAAAGACCGCGCGGCGCCAGAAAGTTCTACACCGTGCTCGGAGTTGCCATGGCGCTCGGTCTCGCCATCGATTATGCGGGGCTTGACGCGGTAAAAATGCTGTTTTGGTCGGCGGTTACGAATGGAGTTCTCGCCCCGCCTCTAATCCTTCTCATCCTGCTTCTCACCAGTGACCCCAATGTGATGGGCAGTCGGGTTAGTTCCGGGACGGAGCGAACGCTGGGCTGGGTTACGTTCGCGCTGATGACGGCGGCCGCTGTCGCCATGTTCGCTGCCTGACTACATACCGCGTTTCTTGTCGAACGCATCCATCCCTTTTTTGATGATCGCTGCTGCGCGCTTTGGACCGCCCTGGTTCACCAGCTTAAACTTCTTCCCACGGAGCTTGTTGTAGGAAACGAAGAATTGCTCGAGCTGCTCGAGAATCGACGAATTCAGATCCTCGATCGACGAGACATTCTGGTGTTGGTAAGAATGAACCGCCACCCCCAGCAGCCGATCGTTGGTCTCCGACTCGCCGCCTTGGGTCTGCTTCGCCTCAATAACTCCGATAATCCTCACATCCAGCAAACAGCCCACGTGGGCCGGCTCGTCCATCAGCACCATCACATCCAAAGGATCGCCGTCCCCGCCGAGCGTGCTCGGGATAAAACCAAAATCGAAAGGGAACATCATCCCCTCCGGCAGCAAGCCCCCCAGTTTGAAAAGGTTCGATTCCGGATCGTAATCGAACTTGTTTCGGCGGTTTTTGGGCGTTTCAATAATTGCGTGACACTCCAGCTTCTTTCGGTCCCATCGATTTGGAAATGCGCTCAGGTCAGCCATAGTCTTCGTCCGCGAGTCGCAGTTTCTTCCGGGGAAGTGTAAAAGATCCTCACCTCTGGCGAGCCCAGGACCCAGATCCCCGGATTATCCCGGCCTACTTCTCGAACACTTTCTCGACTTGTCCAACCTTCTTTTGAATCTTACCGCCCAGCTTTTCGTCCTGGCCTTCCGCTTGTAAGTTGGGATTATTGGTGACTTTACCGGCCTGCTCTTTTATCTTTCCCTTAGTCTCATGCACCTTGCCCTGCACCTGATCTTTCGTACTATCCTTCATCTGGATCTCCTTTTCTCCTGGACCTGCTCGTGCAGCCCAGGACCATGACCATGCACTTGGACCGCCGAATCAGAAAGGCGCAAAAAGGTCCGTGAAATGCTCTCTGGCTAATGAACCCAGCGCTGCTTGGGGTCGGAAAGGGGGGGAAATGAGGTTTCTAATCGCGTGGGCGCTCGGCGTCCCTGGAATCGTTATCGTGATCTGGTTCCTGATGAGCCACCATTAACCTGAGAGTCGCTGCAAAGCTAATCGGAGTGTTGAATGCTGATGCCGCCTCCGGACGTATGCAGGTAGAGCAGCGGTCCACCGCCGTTGAGACTCGTCCGAAGTTGGCCCGCATGCCTCTCTTCGTCGCCGGCGACCACGAAGTTCGTCCGCACGCCTCCTCCGCTCGCGGATGCGTCCAGGTCCACGTGAACGTCTTTGCTCAAGCGCACGTTGAACTCCTTCCAGACGGGTCGAGACGGCATTCCTCTTTCGGCTGCCCGGCCAGTGAAGCATTCAAGCCGCCTCCTGAAGTGGAGCCAACAATCGCGCCCCTCGCTTCACGGATCTCTAATCCGGCCTAAGTTGCGCTCAATGAAGATCGGACCGCCGCTGGTGGACACGTCAACATCGGATTGGACCGCCCGAAGTATGCGCCACGGCCCACCGGATGTTTGCCTGTTCAACGCGCCCTCGACGCCGTCGAAGCCAGCGAACCGCCCCAGGTGCGCGCATTCACTTCGCCCTTGATTTTGCTCACCGAAATCGGCCCGTCTCGACGTCTGCGTTGAATTTCTCGGGAACCGTAACTCGATGCTTCCATATTCCAGGCACTGCCCCAACATCGGCGCTCTTCACTCGAATGTTCGAGCCTTCTTGAGTAATCTCGAATTCTGAATTCTGAATTCTGAATTCTGGCTTCTGACTTCTGACTTCTGAATTCTTCTTCGCTATCCTAAGCTCTTGGCCCCATCTCCCCGCCGCCTTCCGTCCCGCGAAATCACGGCTTGGTTCTTCTTGCCGCTCGTTCTTCTGGCACTCAACGTGGCCATTGCCGCCAAGCTCTTCGGCGTCGAATACTCCGCCTACCTCGAATCGAACGAGGGTACATTTATCGCCATCGCCCGCCAGATTGCCGCGCACAATGGTGACGTGTTGTGGTGGCCGTTTTGGGATTGCGGCCTGCCGTTCCAGAATACCTATCTGCCGCTGCTGCACTTAATAGTTGGATTCTTCAGCCGGATCACTGGTCACTCCCCGGCGCTCTCGTTCCACCAGGTCACCGCCGCGTTCTTCTGTCTGGCGCCCGTGTGCGCGTACCTGATGGCTATGGGCATAACCGGGAAGCCAATCCCCAGCTTCTTCGCCGCGCTCGCATACTCGGTGATATCGCCCTGCGCGCTGTTGATCCCCTCCATCCGCACCGATGTAGGAGGAGCCCTCAGTCTGCGTCGTCTGCAGATACTCGCCTTCTACGGGGAAGGCCCACATACTGCTTCCCTGGCGTTCATCCCGTTGGCAATTCTTTTCCTTTATCTAGCGATGACGCGCCGCAGGCTGTGGCAAAAAATATTGGCTGGCGCTTTCATGAGCGCGGCGGTTTTGGCGAACGCCTTCGGGGCCGTAATTATTGCCGCCGTTGTGTTGGCTTTATTGGCGAGCTATGCCACGCAGCGCTTCTGGAACAACGCCGTATTGTTCCTCGTGATCGGTGGACTGGCCTATGGCTGGATTTGCCCGCTGCTGCCCCCTTCGGTGATCGCGGCCATTCGTAGGAACTCGCCCACCGTAGATGGCGACTACACCTTCACCTTGCGATCGGCGGCGGGCGTCGCTATTTTGGCCCTCGGATTCCTGGCGCTCTGGTTCCTCGCAAGTCGCTGGATTATCTCACGCCATGTGCGCTTCTTCCTGCTGTTCGCATGGCTTACTACAGGGATCGTGGCCTTGGGGTTTTTCTGGCGCATCTATGTTGTGCCCCAACCGCATCGCTATCAAATCGCGATGGACCTCTCGCTGTGTATGCTCGTGGTCTTCGCGGCAGCCGAATTGCTCGTGCGCGCTGGCCGGCGAACCAGCATCGTCTTGGGGACGGTCGTGCTGCTCGCTTTAGGCATCCAAAGCCGGCACGCCATTCGCTATGCGCGCCACCTGATCCGATCCACCGATATCACCCAGACCTCGCCCTATCGCATCGCGCAATGGGCTAACGCCAATATGAATGGCGCCAGGGTGATGATCTCGGGTACAGACTCTTATTACTTCAATGACTTCACGGACACGCCGCAGTTACACGGCGGCCATGACCCGATGCTGCCGAATTTCCTCCTCCGCATCGTTCCATTCGCCATCTACAGCGGTATGAATGCGGGCGCGCAGGATGGCGCCATCAGCATCCTGTGGCTGAAGGCCTTGGGGGCCCACGCCATCTCGGTGCCTGGAGCCGCTGGCCCCGTTTACAATAGACCTTTCGTCAATCCCTCGAAATTCAACGGCCTGCTGCCGATTCTTTGGGTAGAAGGCTCCGAAACGATTTACGGTGTGCCCGCACGCTCCGCCTCTCTGGCGCATGTGATCGACCCCGCGTCGCTGGTGCATCACATGCCCATCAATGGGCTGGACACACAGGAAGCGGAGAAGTACGTGGACGCACTCAACGCCCCGGCTGGCGGCGGCGCGGCGTGGAAGTGGAAAACGTGGCGTAGCGCCACAATCCACGCCACGTGTCGCCTGGCCAAGTCATATCGGCGCAAGTGAGTTTCCACCCGGGTTGGCACGCCTCCGTCGACGGTAAGCTGCAACAGGTTTATTCGGACGGCCTGGGATTTCTCGTCGTGAACCCAACCTGCCAGGGCTCCTGCGATCTTACGCTCTGGTATGACGGTGGCCCGGAATTGCGCATCTCTTCAGCGGTCAGCATCGCCACCATGCTTCTGGTCCTGATTCTGGCGCTGCGCGCGCTTCGGCGTCGCTTCGCCGGCGCCCGTCCAACCGGACCTTGAGCCGGATATCATATGAGCGAGGCGCGGAGCCCTCCATATGACATCCCGACTTCCAAGTCGACTGTTCCCGCGAAAGCGCATCGCTGTGATTCTTTCCCTTGCCGCCGCCGCAGCCGCGGTGACCATCGCTCTCACCGCCGCCACCGCGCCATCTACATCGGTTCAGTTCAGCACTCACGTGATCACCGACAAGCTTCGGGGCGGCTACAGCGTGGCGATCGCCGACGTCAATCATGACGGCAAACTCGACATCGTCCCGGTCGCAGCCGGTAGCCCGGATCTCGCCTGGTACGAGAACCCAAGCTGGGATAAACACGTCATGCTCAACGACAAAAAGGCCATGCTCTGGGCCTCGCCCGCCGACATCGATGGTGACGGCATCCCCGAGTTCGCCCTACTCAGCGACTTCGGTCAGGATCCAAAAACCGCTAAAGGTTCTATCTGGCTGCTCAAGAGTCAGGCCGACCCGAAGGACCTCTGGAAGTCCTACCTGGTGGACGCCGTCCCCACCGCGCATCGCGTCACCTGGGCCGACCTGGAAGGAAACGGGAAAAAGGAAATGGTCATGGCGCCCTTCGTCGGCTTGAAGGGCTGGGAAGATCCGAAATATCAGGACAACGTACCGCTGCTCTTCTGGCGTGTTCCCGCCAAGTTCGACGATCCCTGGAAGCGCGAGACCGTGGATGACAAGCTCTATGGAATTGTCCACCACCTGCACGCTGTTAAATGGAATCCGGGTAAACGCGACGACTTGCTGGTCGCCGGCTTCGACGGCATTGTTCTTTACACGCCTTCCGGCCGCGGCGATAAATTGAAATTCGAGCGCAAGCAACTCGCCAAGGGCGACGAACCCAGGGATGTTCCCGGCGCGGGCGGAATGACCAAAGGCAGCAACGACGTCTATCCCATCAACATCAAAGGCAAGCGCTTTCTCGCGGCGCAGGAACCCTGGCATGGCGACGAAATCGTCGTCTACACCAACAAAGGCGGTCAGTGGGAACGCAACGTCATTTTCAAGGGCTTGATTCAAGGACATGAAATAGCGGTCGGCGATCTCAACGGCGATGGGCGCGATGACATTGTCGCCGTCGACGTCACCAATCGCGGCCGGCCAACCCCGGCCAGCGTTCACATCTTTTACTCCGAGGACGACGCCGGCACTCAGTGGCGTCACGAACTGCTGGATCAGGACATGATGGCTGGATCTGGAGTGGTGATTGCCGACATCAATGGCGACGGCCGCCCCGACATCGTCGCGATCAGCGGTTCCACGGTGAAGTATTACGAGAATCTGGGAGGTGCAAAATGAGAACGGCTCTTTTAGCGTCCGGCCTTGCTTCGCTGGCGCTCGCGCTTTACGGCCAATCGGCGCCGCCGGAGCGCGCGCCCATAGACGACCCCAACTATCTTCCGCGCGTCACTCCCATCAAACCCGGGATGGCGCCCAAGATGACCGTGCAGCCATTGCCCGCCGTACCCTCGCGCACTTTCCGCGTGAACTTCAGCACCGGCGACGAATTGATGTCGGGCATGACCGAGTTTGCCGAAAAGAACAATCTTAAGATCAGCGAGGTGCGCGGACTGGGCGGCATCAGCTCGGCGGTTGTCTCCGCTTATGATCCCGAGAAGGGCGCCTTCAAACGATTCAACATCGATCAAAAAGGCGAACTGGTGTCCTTGCAGGGCGAGATCACGGTGCAGCACGGCAAACCGGTTTTCCACGCCCATGTGGTATTCGTGCTGGTAGACGGCACCGTACACGGCGGCCATCTGGTGGAAGCGCACATCAACCCCGTGGCGAATCTCTTCGTCAGCGAATACGACGCCCCAAAGAACTGAACCACGACCGTAAGGGAGTGGGCTTATTTCGCGACGGGCTATTCGGCCGCCGCCTTTAAGAACGTCCCCTGTTCCAACTCGTCGAAAGCCTTCCGTAACTGATCTTGCGTGTTCATCACGATCGGACCATACCACGCCACTGGCTCCTCCAGCGGCTTTCCCGACACCAGCAAAAACCGGATGCCTTCTTCGCCCGCTTGCACGGTGAGTTCATCGCCCTGGTCAAACAACACCAGCGATCGATTATCCGCGTCCAGCGGCGGCGCGGTCTCCAGCCATCCCACTCCTTCGGTGGGCACCGCCAGCGGACCCGACGCATTGCCGAACTTTCCGTCGCCCGCGAATACATAGGCGAAGGCGTGCCGCGTGGTCTCGATCGGCAACACCTTCCGTTTCCCCGGTGGCACCGACACGTCCAAATACATCGGATCGGCTGCGATTCCATCCACCGGCCCGCGCTTACCCCAAAAGCTCCCGCAAACGATGCGTACTCCAGTGCCGTCGTCATCGGTGATCAGCGGAATCTCAGGGGCCTTCACCTCCTGATAGCGCGGCGCCGTCATCTTGAGCGACGACGGAAGATTCGCCCACAACTGGAACCCGTGCATTCGCCCGCTTTGATCGCCCTTGGGCATTTCCTGATGGATGATTCCGCGTCCCGCCGTCATCCATTGAACGTCTCCCGGCGCGATGCTGCCCTGGTTTCCCAGGCTATCGGCGTGATCCACCGTTCCGGCCAGCACGTAGGTAATGGTCTCGATGCCGCGATGAGGATGCCACGGGAAGCCCGCCAGATAATCGTCGGGGACATCGTTGCGGAAATCGTCGAGAAGAAGAAACGGATCGAAGTCGGATGTGTTGCCGAAACCGAACGCGCGCCGCAAATGCACTCCGGCTCCCTCCATCGTCGGTTTGGCCTTGATGAGCCGCTTCACTGGTCGAATGGACAATTTGGCCTCCTGTAACCAAGATTAGCGCGGATGGCCCGACGCCACGCTGGGAATCAAGCCCCGACTCTTCAACGCAGCCCAAATTTTCTCCAAGCCCTGTTCGGGAGTTTCCTCCGCGGAGTGGATGGTGACTTCGGCGGCCAGGGGCGGCTCGTAAGGATCTGAAATGCCGGTGAAGTGAGCGATCTCACCCGACAACGCGGCTTTATAGAGACCCTTCGAGTCGCGTTCCACCAGCACTTCGATCGGGCATTCCAGGTAGACTTCAACGAAGTCGGGAATTCGCTGCCGCACCTGTTCGCGAGCGGCGCGGTAAGGCGAGATCGCCGCCGCGATCGCGATCACACCATTGCGGGCGAGCAGTTCACAGACGAATCCGATGCGCCGGATGTTCTCGTCTCGATCCTCCTTGCTAAAGCCCAGGCCCTTGGAAAGATACGTCCGCACCACATCGCCGTCCAGCACCTCGACCTTGGCTCCGCAGTCCAGCAAACGCTGCTCCAGGAGTTTCGCCGTCGTGCTCTTGCCCGCCCCCGACATGCCCGTAAGCCACACCGTGAATCCTTTATGCATGCGCCGGCTCAGGGGCCATCTCAGCGCCGGGGCTTACGTCACAGAACTCTTGGTACGGAAAATCCGAGCCCAGGCGTTTCAATTCCGCTATACAGTAGGCGTCCACTTCACGCTGGCGCTGCGGGGTGAGTAGTTCCGAGGAGCCGCCCTGCACGCCCTTTCGCATCATCGAGGCCGGAGATCCCCTTGGGGTCATCCTCCAGGGCTGAAATTTCTGGTCGATCTGCTTCATGTATTCGAACGACGACTGGCGGCAGACTTCGTCCAGGACGGACTCCGGAAGCTGGAGATTCAGAAAGTCGGCCACCTGGAGCACCGTGCCGCGCAGGTCGCGCTTCATCGATTTGAAAGAGAGGACCAGAACGTTAGGACGATGGCGCTGCGCCCAGTAGCCGGTCGTGTTCGCCGCCCAGGAGCCGCCCACCGGAAAACGATCTGAGAGAAACAGACGATACCAGAGGTCGGCTGAAGGCATCACAGCGCGCAAGAATCCGGCCTTGACAAAGAAAAAGTAGCTCGACACGAAAATGTCTTTGGGATCGCGGATCACGGCGATATAGCGGGCGTCTTCCGAGTAGGGAATCAGGTCCCAATCGAAGTGGGTCTTGATGACGCGCTTGTGCTCCGGAGAAGCCATCCAGACCGAGGGATCGTCCAGCGGGATTGCATATCGGCGCATGGGACCCATCGAATTCATGTCCGGCCAAGCGGCCACGTCGTGGATGTGATCGTACTCCCCCTGGCCGTGGAACAAGAGTTGGTGGACAATCTGCATCATCCAGTTGGTTCCGCTCTTGGCGAAGGTGGCGACGAACACGTCGTGCGAACTGGGAACATAGCCGGCGAAGGGATTTTTCTTGGCCAGCCGACGCCGCTGGCCCCTTTGCATGCCGGCAAAGAACTTTTCGGCGCGTCCTGATTTTTCCAGAGTCCAAAGCGCCGGGGCGGCTATGCCGTACATCATCGCGGCGAGGCCGCAACGAGCCGCGAACGAAGGCGGCTTCCGTTTGAACGCCGAGCCAGTGACGCGCACCACACAAGCATACTCAAAGTGAGAAGAAAGAATCCAGAAGTCAGAATTCAGCTGTACCTCCGGTGGGACCGGAACCGGATTAAACAACCTGTGAC
>VFSW01008035.1_pt1 | contig 15226 bp, 15 predicted proteins | sample 5358111 | NCBI WGS metagenome assembly VFSW01 (sample SAMN11554181, study PRJNA540505) | mine drainage metagenome | isolation source: sediment from site ElyBrook_90M | place: USA: Ely Copper Mine, Vershire, VT | collected 2017
ATAGAGCAAAATCCACGGCTGCAGCAGCGCAAGAATGGCGACGATCTTGCCGACCGAAGCCGAGTAGACCGGCAACCGCTCGACGACGGTCATGCCGAGCGTACCGGCGGTCACCGTGGCGAGCGCGATGATCGGCGCTCCCAAAGCCCCGTAGGAAACCGGCGCATTGTTGGCGATGGCCGCGACCCGGATGGCGTCGAGATCAGGTATGCCGATCGCGATCAGGATCGGAGCAACGAACGCCCAGGGATAGCCGAAGCCGACAAGACCTTCGAGCAGCGCACCGAACGCCCAGGCGAACAGGATGGTCTGCACCCGCACATCGCGGGTTCCCTGCTGGACGAGCCAGCGCCGCAGCCGGTCGAATGATCCGGTCGTGACCAGGGTGTTGAACAGCATCACTCCCCAAAACGTGATCCAGTCGACGTTCCAGACCCCGGTGGCGGAGCCGTAAAGATAGGCGCGCATACCGTCGGCGAGCGGCATCTGCCAGACCCAGAGCCCGAGCAGAAAGGTGACGACCGAGCCGATCAGCACGGCAAGCCAGGCAGACATGCGCAACCCGGCAAGCAGGAACAGCAACAGCAGAACCGGGACCAGCGCGACCAGCCAGGTCACGAACAGATTCCCAGTCGGATCCAGAATTTGCGTAAACATCGACGGTTCCCCCCAATAGCGCCTTATGTTGGCGTCTACTGCTCTGACGTATCGGCGCGATGCCCCAGGGTCGTCATGATACGCCGAAAGGACATCAAACGAACGAGATTTTTTGTCACGCCTCCAGCCACACTAATATTCCGATTCCAATGTTTGCAAGCGCCAGCTGCGCGCCCGGAGGCAAACTTTGGATGAGGGAGCCACCCGCAGTTCTTCGTTCTAACGCGATAACGATCGCGCGGCGTTGGAGTTAAGTCTGAGGCCGCTATTCGCCGGAGGTCCTACGTGAGAAGCCTGGTTTCGACGATCGCCACGATCTGGCGGCTGTCCCTTCCGTATTTCCGGTCCGATGACCGCAGGGCCGGCCGTCTTTTGCTGTTCGCGGTGGTTGGGATGGAGTTCGCTCTTGTGGCGCTCCAGGTCATCCTCAATCTTTGGTACAATCGTTTTTATAACACTTTGCAGGATCGGGACTGGAATGCATTCGTCAGCGCCATCCTGTTCTTTTGCATCATTGCAGCGGCCAACACGATCATCGCTGTCTATCAGGTCTACCTCGGCCAGTGGCTGCAAATCCGCTGGCGGCGCTGGATGACGGAAAACTATCTGCAGCAGTGGCTTCATGCCGCCAATCACTACCGCATGCAGCTTCTTGGCGACGCCGCCGACAATCCGGATCAGCGCATCGCTGACGACCTACAAATGTTCGTTCAGAGCTCGCTCTCAATCGGGACCAGGCTGCTCAACGCTTTGGGCACTCTCGCCGCCTTTGTCGTTATTTTGTGGACTCTGTCACAGGAGGCGCCGCTCCAATTGTTTGGGACCGGCTTGACGATCCCCGGATATCTCGTCTGGGCCGCGCTTATTTACGCGGTCATCGGCAGCGTGCTGACGCACCTGATCGGCTGGCCGCTCACTCCGCTCAATTTTCAGCGGCAGCGGGTCGAGGCCGATTTCCGCTTCAACCTGGTGCGCACGCGCGAGAACGCGGAACAGATCGCTTCGCTCGGCGGCGAGACCGCCGAACGCGAGCGCCACCTCAGTCGCTTCGGGCACGTGTTTCGCAACTGGATCGCGATCATGCGCCGGCAGAAGCAACTGACCTACTTCACGCAAGGCTATACGCAGGTGGCGCTGATCTTTCCCTATCTGGTCGTCAGCCCGGCCTATTTCTCCGGCGCCATGCAGCTTGGCGGCCTGATGCAGACGGCATCGGCCTTCAACAGCGTCCAGAATGCCCTGTCCTACTTCATCAATATCTACATCGAACTCGCGGAATACCGTTCGGTGATCGCACGCCTGACCGGGTTCGAGGATGCGATTGCGGCGGGCCGCGCAGCTGCCGCGACGCCGCCTGCGATCGAAGTCGTGCCGCGCAGCGACAGCGCCGTGTTCGCCGCCGACCGCCTCAACGTGCGTCTGCCGGATGGCGAGCCGATCGTCGCCGCCAAGCATGTGGCATTTCCGCCGGGTGAGCGCGTGCTCATCACCGGCCCATCCGGCTCGGGTAAATCGACATTGTTCCGCGCCATCGCCGGCATCTGGCCATTCGGTTCGGGCCGCGTGGCGGTGCCGGAGGGAGTGAAGGTAATGCTGCTGCCGCAGCGGCCGTATTTCCCTGTGGCGATGCTTTCGACGTCCGTCTCCTATCCCGCGGAGGCCGGCACGTTCAGCGATGCCGAGATTGCCGAAGCCTTAGTCGCCGTCGGACTTCCGGAACTGGCCGGGCGGCTCAACGACGAAGCCCACTGGAACCACATATTGTCGCAAGGCGAGCAGCAGCGGCTTTCGCTCGCGCGAGCTTTATTGGCCGGACCGGACTATCTGTTCCTCGACGAAGCAACCGCGGCGCTCGACGAAGCCGCCGAGGCGGTGCTGTACCGCCTGCTGCAGGATCGGCTCAAAGGCACCGCCGTCATTTCCATCGGCCATCGCTCGACGCTGAATGTGTTTCACCACCGCCGGGTCGAGGTGGTGCCGGGTGACGGCTTCTCGCAATTGCGCGAGGTGCCATTGGTCTCGGCCGCGGAATGAATAGATGATGGATGGAATTCCTTGCGAAACGGAGACGGCAATCATGAAAGCAAGCGTCGATGGCCATGTAGTAGCCGAAAGCAACGATATCGTTTCAGCCCACGGTTACGAGTATTTCCCGAGCACCGCGGTTCGCATGGACTGGCTGGAAAAAGTCGAAAAGACCAAGGACGACTTGGCCTGTCCTCACGGCGTCCAATTCTATGACGTAGTGATTGACGGCAAGCGGCACAGCCGCGCGGCGTGGTCATACGAAAAGCCGCAGCCGCAGATGGCGAAGATCGGCGGCCGTTTCGGCTTCTGGGAAGATGTCGAGGTTAAGTAGCCGGGCTTTGGCCCTCTACGCCGCAGCCTTCTTCCGGTTCGCCTCAAGCCGCGCGTCCACCAGCGCGACCTGCGCATCGATCGCCGGATGATGCAGGCCTTTCTGCGCCGCGATCAACTGCACGAGTTTGTCGGCCCGCTCGATGTTAGGCGCGCCGTTTTGCAGCGCGCGCGCGGCGGATGCCGGACGGGTCAGTGACTGAGCTGCGGCGGCGTATTTTTCGAACGGTACCATGTCGCCCGGGCTGGCGCCGAGTTTGACACAGAGGTCGACGACAAAATTGTAGACCAAACGTGAGGTCTCGACGTCGCTCCATACCGCTTCCTGCGCTGTGCGTATGCCGTCTTTGGTGACGCAACGGTAATTTCCGGCAAGCAACATCGCCCACTTCGCGAGCGGCACGAAGATCGAGTCATAGACCTTGAGCTTGACCGGCAGTTCGACCTTGCCTTCCGGCGTGTCGAACCGGATCGCCTCGATCTCGTCCTGCAATTGCCGCAGGATTGCGGTGTGCTGTTCTGAGGGAAAGCGCGCAACCTTGAAATTGGTCGGCAATGTTACCTGCAAAACATTGACCTTTTCCTCCGGCGGTCTGATCGCCTGCGGGTCCGGGCTGCAGAGCGTGATGCAAGCCGGGTCGAAATTGTCCCAGACGCCGGGATCGGTATAGGCGGCCTTGAGTGGCGCGGTATCGAGACCGGGGATGCGGCGCAGATAAGCGAGCGGCGGCATGTTCATGATCGACATGCACGGCACTTTCGCCCGCGCCACGGCGTCAAGGAGTTCGCGTACCCCGGACGAACGGTATTGCGGCTCCTGCATCGCGAGCCCGACGAGATCGTAGTCCTTCGGATTAACACCGGATGTGCCGCCGGCGCTCACCTTGCCGGGGAGCTTCCGCGAGTCGAGTTCGACCGGCGTCTTGCGCCCGCGCACCGGCAGGCGGACGCGAAACCCTTCGCCATTGATGAGATCGGCCTCTGCTGGAAGGCACACGAGCTTGATGGTGTGGCCGCCGAACAAAAGCTTCGAGGCCAATAGCGAGCCATAGGAAGCGCCCATAATCAGAATGTTGTAAGTCGGCATCGCGCACCTCACGGGTCGACCGCGCCGCTGTCATTCAGCCCGGCGCCGGCGATTGCCCGCCGGACATCGGTCGCGCCAATGCTATGGGCCCCGCCTCCGCGACGCAATGCGGGTCGGACGCTATCAGCGCACGGCCTAAAGCGGGTGCGCGGCAGATATGGAAACGCGGCCCGCGCAATCAGCGCGGCCCGCGTTCCATGCTCCCATTGAGGCCGAGATAGTCCTAGGTGTTGTCGCCGAAACCAGAGCCCCCGAGCGGAGGCGGCCAAGATGGGGCCGGAGCTGGCTCTGCCGCCGGCATTGGCGCCGGAGCCGGTTTCTTCGCCGGCGCTTTACGCTTGGGAGCGGCCTTCTTCGCCACTTTCTTCGGCGCCTTCTTTGCCGCCGATTTCATTGTTTTCTTTATTGTCTTCTTCTTTTTGCGCGCCGGAGCGACCTTTTTCTTTGCTGCTTTCTTCTTCGACTTCTTCGCCTTCGACTTCTTCGCCATGATCGTCCTCCCGATCTAAGCTAGGAACAATAATCCCATCGGCCCCCGTGGGAGACCGGGTTCACGCCACAACAACGACCGAGCCCCCGTGACCTAGCCCCGGTCAGCCCGCGACCGCAGACGGATGCATCGACCAACGCTGCCGATGCTCCAAAAGCGCGGGCGGACACGGCCCGCCGGTAGCCCAATCGATCAACTCGACCGTGTGGACAGCCGGAAGCTTGGTGCCCGCAGCGATCTGCGTCATGCAGCCGATATTCCCAGCTGCGATAATATCAGGTCGCAATCTCTCGATAGTCCCGACTTTGCGCTCGCGCAACCTTCTTGCGATATCCGGCTCCAAAATATTGTACGTTCCCGCCGATCCGCAACACAGGTGGCCGTCCGGCACATCCTTCACCGCAAAGCCGAGCTTGAGCAACAGGTCCTTCGGCTGGCGCGTGACGCGTTGGCCGTGCTGCAGCGAACATGCCGAATGGTAGGCGACGACGAGGCCGGAAGCGCTTTGCTCCGCCGGCAGCGGTACCGTAGCGAGATATTCGCTGATGTCCCTGGCGAGAGCGGCCACTTTCCGGGCCGGTTCGGCGTAGGCCGGATCGGCCCGCAGCATGAAGCCGTAGTCCTTGACCGTGGTGCCGCAGCCGGACGTCGTGATCACGATTGCATCGATGCTACCCGCCGCTCTCCAGGCGTCGATATTAGCCCGCGCCTGCGCCAAAGCCTCGCCCTCGCGGCCCATATGATGGACCAGTGAACCGCAGCAGCCGGCCCCCTCCGCCACCACCACTTCGATCCCAAGCCGCGTCAGCACGCGAATCGCCGCGGCGTTGATTTGCGGCGCCAACAGGTCATTGACGCAGCCGGCGAGCAGCGCCACGCGGCCCTTCCTCTCCGGCCCCACCGCGGGATAGGCGCGTGGCGCCAACGGCTGATGCGGCGGGCGCCAAGGCGCCAGGCGCAGCATGGCGGCAAGACGCTTGAGCCCGATCGCCTCGGCAAGGCCGGCGAATGGCTTACCGATCAACGCCGCACCGAGCGCCAACCGGAAGCGCTGCGGATATGGCATCAGCGTGGCCAGCATCGTCCGCAGCAGCCGTTCGCCGAGCGGCCGGTTGTAGGTGCGCTCGATGTGAGCGCGGGCATGATCCACCAAGTGCATGTAGTGGACCCCCGACGGACACGTCGTCATGCAGGCAAGGCAGGACAGGCAGCGGTCGATATGCAGCGTGACCTCCGCCGCCGCCGGCCGGTCGTTCTCCAGCATGTCCTTGATGAGGTAGATGCGCCCGCGCGGCGAATCGAGCTCGTTGCCGCCAAGCACGTAAGTCGGGCAGGTCGCGGTGCAAAAACCGCAATGGACGCAAGCGCGCAGGATTTTCTCCGATTCCGCGACGTCCGGATCGGCGAGCTGGGCGAGCGTGAACGAGGTCCGCATGATTACACGCCCGCCCACATACGCCCGGAATTGAGCACGCCACGCGGATCGAAGCTGTCGTGGAGCCGCTTGGTCAATGCCGCGAGCGCCGCCGTCTCCGGGGTGAACACGTCGACCGCAACGCGCACCGCGGCCGGCGCGCGAATGAGCGTCGCATGTCCGCCGGCCGCCGCGACGATCGCGCGCATCCGTCCCGCGGCGGCATCGTCCACCGGCGGCAACGCCGCCCAGATCAGTCCGCCGCCCCAATCATAGAGGATATCCGCCGACAGCTGTTCCGTGAGAACGCGTCCGACCTCGGCGCCGCGTGACGGCGCAGTCGAGATGCGCCAGACGATGCGCTCGCCGGCCGGCCCGGCCGCGGCAAATGGTTCGACATCGCGGATCGCGCGCCAGAACGCACGTGAGGTGGTATCGCCGAGCGTGCTCAGGCTGCCGAACGGAGCTATCAGCTTTTCCAGCAGGGCTTTGCGGTGCGCCACCGACGGTGCAACGCCTTCCAGCCGAAACGCGGTCACGGCGCGGCCGGCTGTCGCGATTTCAGCCATGCGCCCTACGACCAATGCCGGCAGATGCGCGGCGGCCGAAACATCGGCGGATGAGCCCATGGCTGCCAACATGGCCTTTCCAGCCGCGGCATCGTCGAGGCCGAGCACCAACAGTGTCGCTTCGGTCTCCGCCCGCGGCAGGGTCTTGACCGTCACGTCGGTCATGGCCGCAAGCGTGCCCCAGGAGCCGGCAAGAAGCTTGCACAGATCGTAGCCGGTGACGTTCTTCACCACCCGACCGCCGGATTTGAACGTCTCGCCGCGCCCGGAAACGGCGCTGAAGCCGAGAAAATGGTCGCGCGCGGCGCCGGCCTTGATGCGCCGCGGGCCGGACAAGTTTGTCGCAAGCGCGCCGCCGATGGTGCCGCCGCCGGCCGCTGTGCCGAGCAGCGGCCCGTAATCCATCGGCTCGAACGCAAGCTCCTGCTTGCTCGCATCGACCAACGCCTCGACCTCGGCAAGCGGCGTACCGGCCTTCGCGGAAAGCACCAGCTCGGCGGGCTCGTACAACGTCACGCCAGAAAGGTCGGAAAGATCGAGTGTGGCATCCCATTGCGCCGCCCGGCCGATTGCGCGCTTGGAGCCACGGCCGACGATTTCGAGCGCCTTGCCGCCGGCAAGCGCCCACTGGACAGCCTGCTCGACCTCCGCCGCATCACGCGGTTTGAGATTCTCGGTCATTCTCTAGAAGCGCGGAATATCGGGGAACGCGACGCGGCCGGCGTGGACATGCATGCGGCCAAGTTCGGCGCAGCGGTGCAGCGTCGGAAATACTTTTCCCGGATTGAGCAGGCTTTTGTCATCAAACGCGCATTTGACCCGCTGCTGATGATCAAGATCGGTCTCGGAAAACATCGCCGGCATCAGATCGCGCTTCTCGACGCCGACGCCATGCTCGCCGGTCAAGACGCCGCCGACCTCGACGCACAACCGCAGAATATCGGCGCCAAATTCTTCGGCGCGCTCCAGCTCGCCCGGCTTGTTGGCGTCATAAAGGATCAGCGGATGCAGATTCCCGTCGCCGGCGTGAAATACGTTGGCGACCCGCAAATCATATTTTGCCGACAATTCCCTCATGCGGCGTAAGACGAGCGGCAGCTGAGCACGCGGAATGGTGCCATCCATGCAGTAATAATCCGGTGAGATGCGGCCGACCGCCGGAAACGCCGCTTTGCGTCCGGCCCAGAACAAGAGCCGCTCTTCCTCGGAATTGGATATGCGGCAGGTCACGGCGCGGCACGCCCGGGCGATTTCCTGGACCCGGTCGAGCAGATGATCGACTTCAGCGCGGGGGCCGTCGAGTTCGACGATCAGCAGCGCCTCGACATCGAGCGGATAGCCGGCATGGACGAAGTCTTCGGCGGCGCGGATCGCGGGCCCGTCCATCATTTCCATGCCGCCCGGAATGATGCCGGCACCGATGATCTGCGCGACACATTCGCCACCGTCTTCGGACGCAACAAAACCGATCAGCGCGGCGCGCGCCGTTTCGGGCTTTTTGAGGAGGCGGACGGTGACTTCGGTAACGACGCCGAGCAGCCCCTCCGACCCGGTGACAATACCGAGGAGATCGTAGCCGGCGGCATCAAGATGGCTGCCGCCCAGCCGCACCACCTCGCCGGTGATCAGCACCAACTCACAGCCGAGCACATTGTTGGTGGTGACGCCGTATTTGAGGCAATGCACCCCGCCTGAATTCTCCGCCACGTTGCCGCCGATGGTGCAGGCGATCTGCGACGACGGATCGGGCGCGTAGTAGAAGCCGGCGCCTTCCACCGCTTGCGAGACCGCGAGGTTGGTCACGCCCGGCTCGACCACGGCAACGCGATTGTTGAAATCGATGGCACGGACGCGGTTGAACTTGGCCATGCCAAGAAGAACGCCGTCGCCCAGCGGCAGCGCCCCGCCCGACAGCGAGGTCCCGGCCCCGCGGGGCACGACCTTGATGCCCTCGCGATGGCAATAGGCGAGTACGGCGGAAACCTGCTCCGTCGTATCCGGCAGCACGACCACCATGGGGAGCGCCCGATAGGCGGTAAGTCCGTCGCTTTCGTAGGGCCGCATCGCCTGCTCGGAATCGATGACGCCCTCACCCGGCACGATTCGCTTGAGCGCAGCGACGATCTCCGCGCGGCGGGCAAGCACTGCGTCATCTGATTCGGGCATCGCTACAGGCATGGAGATTTCTCTGCCGACTTCGCGGCCATCTTTGGCCCATTATAGCCGGAAATGGCAGCCGTGGTGGAAAGCGGTTCGGATCGGTCCCGATTGCCGATACGTCGTGTTGCCCGAAAAGCACGAATGCAGACAAAGTCGACGGATGTTCTATTTGGGATTGTCGGCACACCGATTTTTTCTTAGCGTGAGCAGCACCCCCGACGACTGAGCTGATTCCGCGTGCGAGTGCGCGGGGTGGGTTGGGATGACTTGGATGAAGGGGGATTTCGGTCGCTCTGTTTTCGCCCCGTGGCCCTGCGGGTTTATGTCCGCGGCCGTGGTGGTGTTGTTTGCGACCTTCTTCACAGTAGCAAACGCGCCACCGGCCGAGGCGCTGCCGAGCTACGCCCGGCAGACCGGGCAGCCTTGCGGCACCTGTCATACCGACTTTGCCGGGCTCACCCCTTATGGCCGTCGCTTCAAGATCGGAGCTTATACGCTCGGCGGCGGCCAATATCGCACGACGCTATTTCCGACCGACGATACTGCCAATAATCAGAAAACCTGGGTGCCGCCGATCTCAATGATGGCGATCGCCGGCTTCACCAATACGCAAGCAGCGATGCCGCCGCCGACCGCTCCGTACAACGGCAATAACAACATTGTGGTTTCTCCGGTGAGCTTTTTTTGGGGCGGCGCCATCACCGATCATATCGGCGCATTCCAGCAAGTAACTTACAACGCGCCACCGCCCGGGGGCTTCGGTAGCGATCCATTCGGACACACCTGGACGTGGGACAATACCGACATCCGGTTTGCCGATTCGACGCGGATCAGCGGCGTCAATGTCATCTACGGACTCACGGCAAACAACAATCCAACCGTTCAGGATCCGTGGAATACGACTCCGGCCTGGGCGTTTCCCTACGCAGTCTCGACGCTGGGCAGCGGATTCGGCCCGACGACGATCCTTGACGGCGCTTTTGCGGCGCACGTTGCGAGTATCGGCGCATATACGTTCATCAATGATGCGCTCTACATCGAGGCATCGGTCTACACCACGCTCAGCCCCAACATTCAGAATGATCTGGGAACCGATCCGTTCGGCGCCCCTGGGCTATTCGACGCGGCGCCCTACTGGCGCATCGCCTACGAGCCACACTGGGGCAATCATTGGCTCGAGTTCGGCACCTTCGGCATGTATGCCGGCGTCCATCCATGGACCCTGGCCGGCACCGCCACGACCTCGACATTCTCGCAGACCGACAACTACACCGATATCGGCTTTGACACGCAGTACCAGTTTCAGGGCGACAATTACTGGGTGACGCTGCGCGGTACCTTCATTCATGAATATCAAAATCTGAATGCAAGCTTCGCCAACGGGCTTGCCGGCAATCAGATCAACAACCTGAACGAAGCGCGGGCCTATGCCTCGCTCGCCTATGGCAACGACAATCGGATCGTGCTCACCGGCCAATACTTCACCAGCTGGGGCAGCCCGGACGCGATTCTGTATGGCGGCAGTCCGAACAGCAACGGCTGGATCGCCGAGATCGCCTACATCCCGTTCATCAGCAGCCAAGCCGTGGGATGGCCGTGGTTCAACCTCCGTCTTGGGCTGCAATACACCTGGTACAACGAATTCAACGGAACGACTGCCGGCGCCAGCGCCAACAACACGCTGTTCCTCTATGCCTGGGTGGCAATGTAGCGGGTCTGTGCGATGGTTTGGGGACGTTCGATGAACGCAACACTGCTGGGAGGCGCCGCGCTTTCGCTGTTGAGCGTCTCGGCGTTTGCCGCCGATCTCGCAGTGCCGCCCCCCGATTTGCCGCCATTTTCATGGTCGAGTTGTTATGGCGGCGCTCAAGCCGGCGGCGGCTGGGGCCAAAAGAACCTCAATGACAGCGCTGGCGTGCTTTCTCCCATTACCGGATTCTCCTCTGCCAACCTCAACATCAGCGGTTACACGCTCGGTGCACAGTTCGGATGTGACTATCAGTTCGCGCCGAATTGGGTTGCCGGCATTGAGGGCGCGGTAGCGGGCGGCAATATCGGCGGCAACGTCGGCGTCGCGCAGCCGCTCGGCATCCCCGGCGACAGCGCGAACTTCAAGGAGACGACGGACCTGCTGACCAGCGTCACCGGGCGCGTCGGCTACTCATGGGATCGCTGGCTCGTGTACGCAAAAGGCGGCGTCGCGTGGGCTAGCGACCGCTACACCGCGGCTGGAACGTTTGGCGGCGTTCCTTACGATCTCGAAGGAACCGAGAATCGTATCGGCTGGACCGGAGGCGTCGGCGTCGAGTGGGCGGTCTGGAATGATTGGTCGCTCAGGCTCGAATACGACTATTACGGCTTCGGCCGCCGCAGCGTCACATTGATCGACGCGACCACCGGCAACATCGGTCCCGAGAACATCAGCCAAGCAATTCAGATCGTCAAACTCGGCCTGAATTTTCACGTCGTCACCGGGCCGGGCGCCCCATTAAGGTGGTGAGGCAGCGATGAACGCAAGGTTCCGCCCTGCTCTCGCGAAGCCTCACGCCGGCCGGCGCGGATGCCGCTCGGCCAAGAGCGCGGGCCTGCAACTGCTATTGCTGTCCGCGATCGCCGCAACGGTATTCGCTGCCGCAGCTCGCGCAGAAGACACGAAAGCGGATGTTCCGAAGCCGGAACTGCAAGCCAAGACGGCGTACTGCCAGGTCTGCCACGGACCGTCAGGCCAGGGCTTTCGCGGCTACTACCCGATCCCGCGGCTCGCCGGGCAGCAGCCCGAATACTTCGAGAACCAGCTGCAAGCTTTCATCGAGCGCAGGCGAACAAACGTCATCATGTTCAACGTGGCGCACGTCCTCAGCCCGGCAATGCTGGCGTCGCTTGCCGCAAACTTTCACGACCTCAATCCCAAACCGCTCGGCGGCGCGCCGAAGGACCTGATAGCGGCCGGCAAAAAAATCTATCAAGACGGAATTCCCTCCACCGACGTTCCAGCCTGCGCTTCCTGTCACGGTCCGGAAGCCAAAGGTAATGGACAATTTCCGCGCTTGGCGGGCCAGCTCAATGACTACATCTTCAACAAGCTGACCAACTGGAGCAAAGAACGCGGCCAGAATCCGTCCAATCCGGATGCGTCGGCGATCATGGAGCCGATCGCGCACGGCTTGAACAAACAGCAGATCGAAGCGGTCGCGGCTTACGTCAGCTATCTGGAGTGACTTTTTGGTCAGGATCATGAAGCTGAAGAAATCACATCCGGGTGTCGGTGACGGCCGCGTTTGCCGTAGGAATCGTGCACGCCGGATTTTCAGCCGCGTCGGAATGCTATTGCCGCTGCAAGCTGCACTCCTGGTGCTGGTTTTCTCGGCAACCGGACGCGCCGACAGTGCCGACAGGTCCACCGCCTCCACGGGCGGCTTTAAAGCAAAACTGCAGTATTGCCAGGACTGCCACGGCCCTTCGGGACAGGGCTATCGCGGATTTTATCCGATCCCGCGGCTGGCCGGACAGCAAACCGACTACATCGAGAACCAGTTGCGGGCGTTTGTTGAGCGCCGGCGGCCAAACAACATCATGGCCAACGTCGCTCACGTGCTCAGCCCGGCGATGATCAATGCGCTCGCGACGCATTTTCGGTCGTTGAACCCCGCTCCGATCGGCGGCGCGCCCAGGCAACTCGTGGCCGAGGGAAGAAGGATCTTCGAAGGCGGCGTGCCTGACGCCAATGTCGCCGCTTGCGCCGCCTGTCACGGCCCGGATGCGACCGGCCGCGGTCAAATTCCGCGTCTGGCCGGGCAACTCTATCCCTATCTAATCAAGGAACTGACCAACTGGGGCAAGGAGCGCGGGCAGCTTCCGACGCACCCGGACACCTCATTCATCATGGCGCCGGTCGCGCACAGCCTGAACAAGTCGGAAGTCGAAGCCGTCGCCGCCTATCTCAGTTACCTGAAATGACGCCCTCGGTTTGATGCGCCGCAGCTTATGAAAGCACGAAGCGTGGAATTCAGACGATGAGATACATCCCGCTAAAGACAGCGGCCCTGGCAACGGTCTGCGTTGCCGCTTCGGTATTATGGGCGCACGCCGAGAGCCTCGCGATCCGCAATTGCACCTGGTGCCATGGCTCCTCGGCGCAAGGCTACACGCCGGCGCCGCGGCTGGCCGGGCAGCGTGTCCCCTACATGGAGAATCAGTTGGTGAACTTTCGCGCCCATACGCGGAACAATCCATTTTCGAAACAGTACATGTGGGGCGCCGCAGCGAACCTTAGTCCTCAAGCCGTGCGCGATTTGGCAATTTATTTTTCTTCGCTGCCCGCCGACGCCGCCAATGATGGAGACCACGAGCTCACGGCGTTCGGAAGAACCATCTATCAACAGGGTCTTCCAGACGCGAACATTGCCGCTTGCGTGGCTTGTCACGGACCGAACGCCGAGGGCGTCGCCGAAATTCCCCGTTTGGGAGGTTTGGCCTACACTTATCTGAAGAGGCGCCTGCAACAATGGGGCGAGGGCTATCATGCGACCGCCCGGGCGCCGATGCCGCGGATTGCGAGCAGGCTTTCCCGCGACCAGATTGAGGCGCTGGCGTCGTACCTCAGCTTTGTCAAATAAATCGTGCTGCCGCGAGACTGCTGGCGCGGCTCAGCCGATTTCTGACGAAGACTGCGGTATCTTGAGATGCCGCGCGGCGTAACCGCCGTTCTGTATGGCGCCGATGGCCGAAAGCGCCGCCGAATTCGGGCAGTACGCTCGCCATTGCCGCCATCGGGCACTATCGATTTGGCGCGCAGGATCAAATGGGAGCGCAAGATCCTCCGCGCACTCCCGTTTGTGACGGCATAGTGAGCACCGGCCTTGCAACTCGCGGAATAGCAGCGGATCCTCTGCCGCGATATCGCGCTGGTCGACCTGGAGCATGGCCATGCAGCGGAACAACAGGCTGGAGTCGTAAAACTGGCGCGGCAGCTCTGAGGTCTCGCCGCGAGTCGAATCGGCGGTTAGGGACGCGTGGACTGCTTGAAAGGACATGATCAGCCTCCCGTCTCAGGTTTGCAAACTTCGGCCGTCGGCGGCGCAGCGCTTTGACCTAGATCAACGGCGAAAAAGCCTAGCCGATAATACGCAAATGCATGGCGACCGCCCGCCGTTGATCTAGGTCAAGGCGCCGTCAACCCGTCCCCCTAGTGTTAGCCGAGAGAATTCCTGCAATGGATAAAGGAGGGCCGCATGATAACCCCAGCGAACGCCCGAAAAACTTGGTCGCCGATCGAGGTTATTTCGCAATGGTGGCAAAATTTCACCGGAGGGGATAGCTCATCGGTGTTGAGATGCTGCGCCGAGGACGAAATTGCGCGCATGGCGCAGGATGCCGGCGTCTCCGCCGCCGAATTCCGCAAACTCGTGCAGTTAGGTCCCGGGAGTGCCGACCTTCTGCTGGACCGCATGGAAGCCCTCGACCTCGATCCTAAGGAGGTCGGCGGCACCGAACGGCGCACGTTCCAAGATCTGCAACGGGTCTGTGCGATGTGCGAAAGTCACCGGCGGTGCGCTCGCGATCTTGCGCACGATGCCGAAAATCCGGTGTGGGAGGATTATTGTCCGAACGCAGATACGCTCAAGGCGCTGAACAAGATGCCTTGGGCATCCCGGCGCGAGTGGTAATTCTCACCCTACGCTGTCGCCTAAGCCGAACCGTCGATGGTTGACCAGCGCGCGGCTTCGTCGAAGGGCCGCCGACCAAGCGACTTTATGCGCGGTTGAGTCCTATTGACGCGCCAAACCCGACAGGGAAGATACTGAACTGACCGGTTACCGGACGCCCTCGATTTTTGCATTGCCAGCCCCCGATTCTTGAAGGCCGCACCCCATCAAAAGGAAAGACACCATGATGCTGAGGACACTCATGACCGCCGCCGTACTGACCGCCCTGTCGGTAGGCAGCGGATTTGCCCAGGACGTCGAGAAGGGCGCCAACTCATTCAAGAAATGTCTGCCCTGCCACGCCATCGGCCCCGGGGCCGCGAACAAGGTCGGGCCCGAACTCAATGGCCTCGACGGCCGACACTCCGGCCAGGCTCCGAACTTCAACTACAGCGACGCCAACAAGAACTCCGGCATCGTCTGGGGCGAGGCGACCTTCAAGGAGTACATCAAAGATCCGAGGGGAAAAATTCCCGGCACCAAGATGATTTTTGTCGGCATCAAGAACGAGCAGGAGGCCAACGACCTGTGGGCCTACCTCAAGCAGTTCGATGCCGATGGCAAGATCAAAAAGTAGCCGAACGCAGGCAGCGTTTGATTTTGCGCGAATCCGCCAGCGTCGCGTTACTTACATTTGAATACTGATCCGCTGCCCGCCGCCCGACCGACCCGCCTGAGGAGACGCCCCATGATCAAAGACATCATTGTCAATCTGACTGTCGGCGACCGGCCGGGCCCGGCCGGCGATTACGCGATCTCGGTCGCCGCGGCGTTCGAGGCACACCT